>ENA-ORCS01001286-ORCS01001286.1-marine-metagenome-genome-assembly--contig:-NODE-1286-length-11391-cov-3.893495_pt1 | contig 11391 bp, 12 predicted proteins | sample MGYA00237781_ERZ508513 | MGnify/ENA primary metagenome ERZ508513 (study PRJEB26184, sample SAMN06268793) | marine metagenome | isolation source: Eden Landing Ponds, San Francisco, CA, USA | place...
TCGACGAGCCGTTCGACCTTTCGCTCGAACTGTTCGTCGGTGAGTTCCCCACGGGCGTATCGGTCCCGAAGCGTCTCCAGAGCGTCCTGGCGATCGCGGGCAGCGTGGCTGTTCGTTTCCTGGTCGGCTCCTGCGGCGTCGTCGACCCACTCCTCTACGTCCTCGTCATCTCCGAACAGGATCGCCGTGATCGGCACGATGACGATATATCCAACGAGCATGAACGGAAGCCACCAGCTTTGGCCGGTGAACAGCGCCGCGAGAAAAACGCCCGTGACGAGCATCGAAACGATCCCCACGATCTCCTGGCGGGCACGCTCCAGCGACGATCCATCCGTCATAACTGCTGATTGAACTAGCACGGACAAAAATACCGTGGCCCGTTGCCGAGAAAGCCAGCGATTCGATCGTATTCGGCGGTGACGGGCCATCACCGTCAGAAATATATTCGCCAACTGCGAGACGCCAGCACGGACATGGTCCCCGACGTTCCCTCCCTCAGCAGACGACAGTTCCTGGGTGGCCTCGCCGGCGGAGTCGGCCTCGCGGGAGCCGGTACCGCCGTAATCGGTTCGGCGGCCCCGACGGTACTACCGGACGTCGTGACCGACTGGTGGGTAGCACACGCCGCCACACCGCCATCGGCGCGTTCGCTCTGGCAGCCAACAGTGACGGAAGCACACGCCAGAGAAGCAGTTGACCTGCTTGCGGACACAACCGAGGAAAGCACCGATCGCTGGGAGCGGATCGATTCCGACAGGATGGGGACTCACGGCGCTGGCGGATGGCTGGAGACCGCCCGCGACGAACTGGAGAGCGGAAACTACCACGCGGCCCTCTCCGATGCGACCTACGGGCTCCAATTCGCCGGTGAAAGTCTGGGAGAAGCGCGTTCGAAGCTCGACAAGGCGGATCTCGGAGCCAACGCCGAGCGCGCAATGGCCCTTCTCGATCGTGTCGACGCAGTCGTGGCAGACATCGAGGGACGGCCGGTCAGCGATCCACAGCGCGACCTGGCATGGTACACGCACATCGAAAGTGAACTCCAGCGGGCCCGGATGCTGGCGGACTGGCACGGACTAGACGCAGTTCGCCAGGAGGGAGCGGACACCGTTTCGTCGGGAGACATCGCCGACGTCGAAACCATCGTCAGGGACCTCCTGCTCGCCGAGATAGCCGTCGAAAACGCCGAGCGATATCGGACGCGGCTGTTCGAAAAGTTGAGAGATGAGATGACGAATTACGTGCCTCACCTCCGGAATACCGCGGACGAACTAAGGAATTCTCTCGAAGGTATCCCCTCGTCGGAGGAGGTTCGGTCGCGGTACCTCGGCGACAATCCCGAATCCTACGGGCCCTACGAGTTCGCCCATGCCCGGCTGGCCAGGTGGTGTTTCCCGGGCAGCGGGCCGGACCCGTTCCGAACGGCCGTCGACGAGACGTTTCACGTGCTTTCGATCCTGGGTCTCGCGAAGGGGCTCGGGCAGTGGCGCGCCCACGAGTCGGTCGTCGAGACGATGGTGATCGGCCCTGACGACGACGGGCTCGACTCCGGCCACGTTCTCGCGGAGAAACGTCGAGCGCAGTCGACCTTCGAATCGGTCGTCGGACCGGACCCGGCTCCATTTTTCACTGTGCTTGTCGATCGAGCCATCGAGGATATCAGAGTCGCCGACATCGATCGGGATTGGGATGGGAACTGGAAGCCGTGGAACGAGCGGATCCAGGCATATCTCTATGCTCTTCTCGGGCGTACGAAATTGGACGTGTATCCGGACATCTACGACGACGTTTTGGCTGTGGATGGTTCGAATCGGCTCTAAGGATCTATAGCGGAAGTCACGAGCGACGAAACTTAAGGGAGTTCCGTGGGAGCGGACAAATATGGTCAGATCGGGGACGATCCGGCGGAGTTTCGTCGCGGGACTGTTCCTGGTAGCACCGCTGGTCGTGACGATCGTCGCGCTGCGCCTGTTGATCGGCTGGCTGTCCGGGTTCGTCGATCCGATCGTCGAGGCGACGACTCTCTCACAGTACACCGCCAACATCACTATCGTCGCCCAAGGCCTCACCGCCATCGCGCTCGTCGTGCTGTTGACCGTTCTCGGGTACCTCGCTCAGCGATCGGTCGGCCAGTGGTTGTTCGCGTGGTTCGACCGTGCCTTCGGACTCGTGCCGGTCGTGAGCGTCATCTACACGAGCGTCCGCCAGATGACACACGCGCTGCGCAATCGGGAGAACCGCTACGAGAACGTGGTCCTCGTCGAATATCCCCGCGACGGCGTCTACTCGGTCGGGTTCGTCACCGCCGAGAGTCCCGAATCCGTCCAGCCGGTCACCGGCGAGGCGTTCAACGTCTTCGTCCCCACCAGCCCGAACGTGACCGGCGGTCGACTCCTGCTGGTCCCGAAAGCCGACGTCCACGACGTCGACATCAGCGTCCGGCGCGCGATCCGCCTGCTGATGACGACCGGTATGGCCGAGGAACAATCCGGGATCGAACGCCTGGCCGAAACGACCGACGTCGACCTCCCTGACGTCGGTGACGCCGACGAGTGACGTATCGATCGTGGCGTCCCATGGCTGCAGCCGTTGGAAGGGTTCCGAGACGCGATGCCTCCGGGAGAGCCACGAACGGCCGGGACCAGCAATCTTTTAGGTTGCCCTAAATAATGGGCCGGTAATGCCAGCCCAGGACGTTTGCGTCGTCGTCCCGACGATCCGGGAGTACGGGTGTCTGCGGGCGTACGCCGAGAACGCTCGCGAACACGGGTTCGATCTCGATCGGTTGTTCGTCGTCCTCGTCACGGAAGACTTCTGTGACACCGAGGCGATGGAGCGCATGCTGGCCGAGGAAGGTCTCTCCGGTGCCGTCTTCGACGGGAGTGCCCGCGAGGAGTGGTTCCGCGAGCACGGTATCGCCCACTACGACCATCTGATCCCCGAGGCCAGTCACGCACAGACGTCCTTCGGGTTGCTGTACATGTGGGCGCACGATCGCTTCGAGTACGGCGTCTTCATCGATGACGATACCCTTCCCCACGACGACGTGGACTTCTTTGGGACGCACCTGGCGAACCTCCAGCACGAGGGGGAAGTCACCGCCGTAGAGTCCAACGAAGACTGGGTCAACGTCCTCTATCAGTCCGACTCCGACCTCTATCCACGAGGGTATCCCTACAGCGCCATGGACGAAGACTGGACCGAGACGACCACGGAAGTCGGGGAGATCGTGGCCTCTCAAGGGTTGTGGACGAACGTACCCGACCTCGATGCCGTACGGATCCTCATGGACGGCGACCTGCAGGGCCAGGCCCAGACCCGCACGACGGCCGACGACTTCGGCCCCGACTTCGTGGTCCAGTCCGGCAACTACCTCACCGTCTGCTCGATGAACTTCGCCTTCCGCCGGGAGGTGATCCCCGCGTTCTACCAGTTCCCGATGGACGACAACCCCTGGGACGTCGGGCGGTTCGACGATATCTGGTCCGGATTGGTCCTCAAACGGGCCTGTGACGTCCTCGGCAAGCAGATATACAACGGCGATCCCCTCTGTGAGCACAACAAGGCCCCCCGATCCACGTTCAGCGACCTGGCGAACGAGGTCGCCGGACTGGAACTCAACGAACACGTCTGGGAAATCGTCGACCGAGCCGGCGAGGACGCCGACTCCTATCGCGACGTTGCCAGCGCGGTGGCCGGAGAACTCATCGCCGCCGACGCCAGCGAGTGGGAGAACGGCGAGTTCCTCGCCTATTGCGGCGAACACCTCCAGGAGTGGCTGGACTGCCTCGCGGCACTGGATGACGATGCTGTCGCAGAATCGCAGGCCGCAGCCACGACGGACTGATCGATCGATTTCCTCGTCAGTGTAGCCAACACTACCGCTGTGCAAACTGCTCTGTTGAATAGATGCTGAGTCACAGTTAGAGCGGCTCGCAGAGCGATTCTATGTTGGTAATGGCGAACATCAGAACGATTTCACGGAACTGCCGATACCACTTCAGCGCTCGCACGGCGTCGCCGAGCGAGCGCTTTGTTGTCGAGTAGGATGTTTCCGCCATCCAGCGCTGAGTGTATCTTTTGACCGGATGAGTGCGTTGTTCGCGGTTGCATTCAGTGATGAACCGCGGTAGTGAACGAGGTAGTCGAGATCTAGCGCAGCAATCTCGTATTCGGTGTGCCAGTCTTGGAACCCGTTATCGGCGGCGACAGTGTGCAGATCGTCCGCGTTCCGGCGGACGATCTGCGGACCAGTCTTCGTATCATGCCTCCATTGGGCGTGACACTGCACATCGAGAACGGCAAGTGACTCTGTATCAGTCAGTGTCGTCACTTTGAGCGTTTCTACCGACCGATCAGACCGGGTACGGTAGTACGCTGAGGCGTGGCCTCGGTCGAAGAACGTGCTGTCGAGGGCGACGTGACCGGACAGCGTGTGTTGCTGCGCTGAAACGCGCAGTAACGCCCGCCAGACCCACATTTTGAACCGATCGAACGACTTGTTGAGTGTGGTGAAGTCAGGTATGTCTCCTTCCTCCAGATCGAGTACCTCCAGTAGTGCGGTCATGTACTCCAGCCGGTTTTCCGTTTCACGGAAGCTATGCCCCTCCTCACGGCGGAAACAGTGAATGACGACGTGCTTCCAGCGGGCGAACCCGCCGCTGGCGGGCTCGCCCGCGTGCTTCCCTAAAGCTTGTTTAGCCAGGTGCCGACACTCTTCCACGAAGTCGAGGATATCGATTTCCATAGGTAAGAATCGATTTCCTCGGCTTCACCCTTCTAACCCGTGATATCGGCCGATAAAATCGCTATTCAACAGAGCAGTCTGACCACTATACAAGATCTGAAGTCGTCGAGGAGTGGAATTATTCTCAATCAGATTTGATGATTTCTATATAAATCCGTTGTTCGCGAGTGCTTTCAGTAAACTTGTGAAAAATATTAATATTGTGCGGGAGTAACCCGTACCCATGCACGACTTGTCGGCATTTCAGCGAGATGTACTGTACGTGTTGGCCGGTAACAGCGGTGCGAAAGGACTCGAGATAAAAAAGAAACTGGAGAAGTACTATTCAGAGGATGTGCTACATGGGCGGCTCTACCCGAATCTAAACGACCTGGCCGACAAGCATTACGTTCAGATCGAGGAGGCAGACGGAAGGACGAACGCTTACTCGTTAACAGATAAGGGAAAACAGTCGCTTCGAGCACGACGCCAGTGGGAACAGCAATTTGTCGACTTCTAGGTAGGGATTTCGTTGACTGACCGGTATAGTCACGCGTGGCGGAGCCAACAGCGACAGGCCAACGCAGTCGGTCAGTCGCTGCCGGCACGGGTACGGCTTTCGCTCAGGTGTTCCCAGATCTCCGTACAGCCGGCCCCAACCTCGACGTCTGCGAGGTGATCCTGATTCGCTCGTTCGTCTCCTTCGTCGTCGCATTCTGTCGCTCTCGCCGTCTCGGATGTCTCGGTCATCGATCCGTCGTAGTCGGTGCGTCTTCATAAGGCCGTGTTCCGGCGTAATGACTACCCGTACTCCCGCAATTGGGCAGTATTTGCTGTTTGTTTCGAACGGTGAGTAACAATAGAAAGCGGTGCTATCCGGCGATTGTGCCGCTCAGATGCCGGAGCCGCTCCGTGACGATCGGCAATCGTCGCAGGTGCCGACGGGCTTACCGACCGCCGGGGATAACTTCGACCATGCCGACGGACGTCCACCAACTCGACGACGGGGCCTGGATCAGTGTCAACGACACGCGCGAGGTAACCGTCAGCGACCTCTGGCGACTCGCTGGAACTGATTTCTGCGCGTGTCGACTGACCGATTTTCTCGCCGAGGGATTCGTCGAAGTCGGCGTCGACGGTGCGAATGTCGAGGTGCGCATCGCCGGGCAGTGCATTCAATGCGGGGAAAGCGGCGTGACCGATTGGCTCACGCTCGGCCGGGTCGAGCCGGAAACGGCCGATTTCAGGCCTGTCGTTCCCGAGAGCGTCCACCGACCTTCTCGGAGACGACGGCACGCAACGTCACCCTGACGTCTCACACGTAGCTGCAAGTATTGTCGGGCTCCGGGAGAGCCGGGGAAGGTTGACGGGGTAGTCGCGGGTATACGTCCGGGTCGCGTCCGGACGGACATGCCCACGAAGGTCGAGCGCTGGAAGGACGAAACCTACGGGATGGAGATACGCGAGCACCTCGAACGGTTCGCCCAGGAAGGGTTCGACGCCATCCCGGAGGACGAACACGACGCGTGGTTCGAGCGGTTCAAATGGTGGGGCCTGTACCACCAGCGGAAGGGCCAGGAGAGCTACTTCATGATGCGCATCGGGACGCCGATGGGCCGGATGACGCCCGAGCAACTCCGGACTGTCGGGGAAGTCGCCAGGGAGTACGCCACCGGACCCGTGAGCAACCCCGAGTTCGACGACGCATATGCGGACTTTACGACGCGGCAATCGATCCAGCTTCACTGGATCAAAATCGAGGACGTCCCCGACATCTTCGACGAACTGGAGTCGGCGGGCCTTTCGACGATCCAGGCGTGTGGGGACTCCTGGCGTAACATCGTGGGCTCTCCGGTCGCTGGCCGGGACGCCGAGGAACTCCTCGATGTCTGGCCCATCGTCGAGGAACTCCACGACCGGTTCAAGGGCAACGATCTCTATACGAACCTCCCCCGGAAGTGGAAGGTCGCCGTCACCGGCGACCGCCGCGGTGCCGGCCAGGGCGACATCAACGACCTCGCCTTCGAGCCCGCAATCAAGGAGATCGACGTCTCCGAGTCGGACTCGGAGGCTCGTCAGACAGCGTCTGACGGTAGTGAGGAAGTCCCTGGCTTCAACGTCACCGTCGGCGGCGGCCTCGCGCGCAAGGAACCGCGCCTGGCCCGCAGCATCGACGTGTTCTGCCGGCCGGAAAACGCCGCCGAGGTCGCGGCCGGCCTCTCCGGGCTCTTCCGGGACTACGGCGACCGCGAGGACCGGTTCAACGCCCGGATGAAGTTCCTCGTCGACGAGTGGGGGACCGAGAAGATCCGGTCGGTCCTGCAGGAGGAGTACGTCGAGTACGAACTCCCGACGGCAGGCCAGGGCCTCCGCGAGGAGTACGACTACAACGCCGGGCGTGCGGACGTGCCGGGTGACTACGTCGGCGTCCACGACCAGGCCGACGGGCGGAACTTCGTCGGACTCTCGGTGCTCGTCGGCCGGATGGCCGCCGAGGACGTCATCGAACTCGCTGACGTCGCCGAGAAGTACGGCTCGGAGATGATCGGGCTGACCCAGCGCCAGAACGTCATCGTCGGGGATATCGCCGACGAGGACCTCGATGGGTTCCTCGAAGAACCAGTCCTCGATGACTACTCGCCCGACCCGCATCCCTTTATGCAGGGCTCGATCGCCTGTACGGGCACCGAGTACTGCTCGCTGTCGATCGTCGAGACGAAAAACCGGATGGTCCGGTACGCCCGCTGGCTCACGGACAACGTCGCGGTGCCTGAGGGCGTTTCGGACTTCCACATTCACCTTTCGGGGTGTACGGCTTCCTGTGCCCAACCCCAAATCGCCGAAATCAGCCTCCGCGGGATGAAGACCCGCAAGGACGGCGAGGCCGTCGAAGCCTTCGACGTCGGACTGGGCGGCGGCCTCGGCGAGAACCCCCGCTTCGCCGACTGGGTGGAGATGCGCGTCCCCGCCGACGAAGTCCCGGGCTACATCGCCAACCTGCTCGAAGTCTACGAGTCCGAACGCGACGGTGAGGAATCCTTCCGATCGTTCGTCGCCGACCGCGAGGAGGACGAACTTTCGAGCCTCGCCGAACCGGAAGAGACGAGTTACGAAGATCCGTACCTCGGAAACACGAAGATGACGTGGTACCCTTACGCCGAGGACGACGACATGAGCGCATCGCCCGCGCCGACCAACGCCAACGGCGAGCCCCTGCCGACGGACGACTGACATGGCTGATCGCGTGCTGAAGGTAAACGCCTTCACGACGTTCGACCTCCTCGAGGGCCGCGTGGAGGGACACGGCTTTGCGGAAGACGCCTTCGCCACGCTCAACGTTCGGACGGCACGGGAAGACCCCGACAACGTCACGCTCGAACTCGAGCTCGACAACGTCGACCTCGACTCGGTTCCGCCCCACGCGGATCGCGTGACGCTCTCGGCCGCTGAGGCCCGGACGCTCGCGGCCGAACTGGAGACGGCGGCGACGCGTATCGAGAAAACGACCGACGACGGTGCGGAGCAACAGTCCGACACCGGTGAGGAACCATGACCGAGCAAGCGCTCGTCATCGCCGCTCACGGGTCACACCGGAATCCGGACTCCGCGACGCCGACGCTTTCACACGCTGAAGCGATCCGCGAGCGCGGCTGTTTCGACCAGGTTCGGACGGCATTCTGGAAGGAATCCCCCAGCTTTCGAGACGTGATACGGACGATCGACGCCGAGACGGCCTACGTCGTCCCGCTGTTCGTCAGCCAGGGCTACTTCGTCGATCAGGTGCTGCCGCGGGAGTTCGACCTCGGAATCGAGGACGTGGCCGGCGAGCCCACCGCGCCCGATGTCGTCTCCGCCGCCCCAGTCGGCACGCACCCGGCGATGACCGACGTCATCGCGGCCCGCGCCCGTCGGTATCTCGAAGACGTTCCCGAGGAGACGGCTGCACTCGCGGTCGTCGGCCACGGCACCGAACGCAACCCCAACAGCGCCGAGGCCGTTTACGACCACGTTGCGGCACTCCGTGAGCAAACTGACTTCGCCGAAGTCGGTGCGTTGTTCATGGACGAGGCCCCGTCCGTGGCGGCCGTTTTAGACGAATTCGACGCCCACGACATCGCCGTCGTCCCGCTGTTCATCGCCGACGGCTTTCACACCCGCGATGAGATTCCCGAACTGCTGGGGATCACCGACGACCCGCGCTCGGGGTATCCGGTCCCGGGGACCGTCGAGGATCGCCGGATCTGGTACACCTCGGCCGTCGGGACTGACCGACTCGTTGCTGACGTGATCCTGGAACGGGCGAAGGACGCCGGTGCTGACCTGGCTCGGGACGTGGATCGGGAAAAACCGGTGCGACCCGACGCCGCCGACGCCTTCCTGTCGTGGCTCGACGCTGCGCCGGCGGCGGACGATCGCCGGTCCCGGGAGTGGGGCGACCTCCTCGTAACCGTCGACGGCGACGCATACGAACTCCGCCATCGCGACGATCGTGGCGTCGCCCGGACCGCGCTGACCGAGAACGACGCCGAGACGTTCCGGTGGTCCGTCCGCAGGGACGACGACGGTCGCTTCCGACCGTTCGCCGGCGAGCGCTCACTCCCGACGAGATGGCTACTCCCGGATCTAGACGCGGTGAGTCTGCTCCGCGCCGTCGCAGCCGTATATCCGGCCGCCATAGAGACGTGGGCCGACGATCCCGAACCGGTGGCTTTCCAGGAGGTGGCCGATCGCCAGACCGGGATGTACGCCGGCGTCTCGGATCTTTCAAGTACCGAACTCGGCAACCTCATGACAGCCGTGTGTGGCAACTGTGCCAGGCATCGAGAATGGGACGATGACGGGGCGTCAAATCTGTCGGCCGACGGCGACGAGACCGAACTTCCCTGCCGGGAGCCGTGTTCGTTTCTCGTCGCCGCGGCCCGGGAAGTGAGAGACGTGGCGGCCACCGACGAACAGCACCCCGACCAATCTGACGCCGACGTCCCGCCGGGTGATCTGACCCAGCCGGCCAACCGGTACCGGGTCCGGTACCGGCGGGCGCGCGGCGAACCTCGGATTTCACACAGATGAGCACGAATACGAACGGAACCGTCTACCTCGTCGGCGCCGGGCCGGGCGATCCCGAGTTGCTAACCGTGAAAGCTCGCCGCCTGCTTGAGTCGGCGGACATCGTTCTCCACGATTCCCTCGTGAGCGACGGCGTCGTCGAATCGATACCCGACTCGGTACGCGTCGAGCACGTCGGCAAGCGTGCCGACGGCGAGCGCACGCCGCAAGCGGCGATCAACGAACGCCTCGTCTGTGAGGCCTCGGCCGGCCGGGACGTAGTCCGGCTGAAGGGGGGCGATCCGACGCTGTTCGCCCGCGGCGGCGAGGAAGCCGAACACCTCGCGACACACGGCGTCGCCTTCGAAATCGTCCCCGGCGTGACGAGCGCGATCGCCGGTCCGGGCGTGACTGGCATCCCGGCGACCCACCGCGATCACGCATCGGCATTCGTCGTCGTCACTGGCCACGAAGACCCGACCAAGCCGGACTCCTCAATCGACTGGGAGTCACTCTCGAAGATCGTCGCCACCGGCGGCACTCTGGTGATCCTGATGGGCGTCGGTCGGCTTCCAGACAACGTGGCCGCCCTCCGGGCGGGCGCTGTCGACGCCGAGACGCCAGTGGCGATGGTCGAGCGTGCGACCCTGGAAGACGAGTGTATCGTCACGGGCACGGTCGAGACGATCGTCGACCGGGCTGAGGAAGTGGGAATCGAACCGCCAGCCGTGACCGTCGTCGGGGATGTCGTCGACGTTCGCGAGACGGTCGAACACTGTCTGGGAAAGGCCGACGCGGTGGCCGAGACCCCTTTGGCCGGCACGACTGACGGGATCGCGGAGGTGAACCGACGATGACCGACGACCGCGGCGAGTGGCCTCTGAAGCGGCTCATGACCGAGGTGGTCGGTTCGGGCACCAAGTCCGCCGAGGACATGACCCGCGCACAGGCGACAGAGGCGATGGAACGGATTCTCGACGGCGAACCCGACCCGACGACGCTGGGCGCGTTCTGGCTCGCCAACCGCTGGAAACACAACACGCCGACGGAACTCGCCGCCTATCTGGACGTAATGGCCGATCGCGTCGAGACGGGCGTCCCCGAGGTCGACCCCGTCGACTGCGGGGCGAACTACGACGGCAAGGAGCGGACAGCCATTCTGGGGATCGCCGCCGGCGTCGTCGCCGCTGGCGCGGGGACGCCGGTCGTCGTCCACTCCGGCGACCGCGTCCCGACCCAGAAGTGCGACGCGTACAAACACGTCCTCAACGAACTCGACGTACGAACCGAACTCCAGCCCGGCGAGTCCGCCGACATGGTCGATGCGACGGGCTTTGGCTTCTACTACCAGCCGGCGTTCAACCCCGCTGTCGATGCGCTGTTCGACCGGCGAGACGAGATGGGCGTCCGGACGTTCGTCAATACCGTCGAGACGCTCGCCAATCCCGCCGGTGCGCGCGTCCACCTCGGATCGTTCTACCACCTCTCATTCGCCAAAAAAGTGATCGAGACCTTCGAGCGTAGTCGAACCCGCGACCCCGATCGCGTCATCATGTTCCAGGGGCTGGAGGGCTACGACGACATCCGCCCGGGCTACACGAAGTTCGCCGAGTGGA
>ENA-ORCS01001288-ORCS01001288.1-marine-metagenome-genome-assembly--contig:-NODE-1288-length-11380-cov-3.358754_pt1 | contig 11380 bp, 23 predicted proteins | sample MGYA00237781_ERZ508513 | MGnify/ENA primary metagenome ERZ508513 (study PRJEB26184, sample SAMN06268793) | marine metagenome | isolation source: Eden Landing Ponds, San Francisco, CA, USA | place...
AACGCCTCGAACGTCCTCTTCGAATCGTCGGCGACGAATCTTTCGTCGTTCCAGCGAACGGAGCCACTCAGCCAGTCCGAACTCGAACAGGACTGGGCGGTGAACATCACCCTCGAACGGAACAGCCAAACGATCACCATCGACGAGCCCATCTCGTCTGCCGCGTCGATCCGCACGACCGTCCCTATCGACACTCGATGGGCGACGCTTGCCGGACTCGTCCTTCTCGTCGCACTCGCGGCCGCGTTCCCCTCGACGCTCTCACGCGTCGGCGCGGTTGCTGTCGTCTCCGTCGCTACGGGAATCACGTGGCTCGGCTGGGTCGACATCCCGATGAGTGTCATCGGGCTCTCCGGCGCGGTCGCGCTACTCGGGCTCGCCGCCTCCTTCAACTCCTACTCATGAAAGTCACAGTCCCAATGCTGTTCGTCATCTGTTTCGCCGTCGCTGGCGGCCTCATGGCCGGGTCTGGTTTCAACGACGCCGTTGGAATCGACAAAGCGACCGGTCTTCAGGACGATGCCGACCAGCTCTCCGAAGACGCATCGTCGTACCGTGCTGACCGCGGGGGCTCAGTCGAATCTTACCTCGGATTCACTACGCAGGCGACCGGGGCAATCGTCGGAGCGCTGAAATGGAGCCTCATGCTTCCGCTCGCTCTCCAGAACGTCGGGTTCCCTGCGTGGTTCGCCGGCCCCATCGGCGTTCCGATTCAGTTCGTGAACTACATCGGCGTCTGGCAAATCATCCGGGGGATGCGAATCTCATGAGCGCGCTCGACTGCTGGTTCCAGCCGGACGTCCACTCCTGTGTCGCCGACGGCCTCGGCAGTGCCTTCGGCCCGGGGTCCGAGAGCGTCCTCGCGATGTTCATCGTCGCGGGTGTTATCATCCCCATCTACGTCAAGACCGGCGACTACGTCCTCCCCGCGACGCTCCTCGTCCTCATCTCGGGATTCGCCGCGACGTTGCTTCCCGGTATCATCGCCTCCATCGCCTGGACGGTCATCTTCATGACCCTCGTCGTCTCGTTGTTCGCCGCGCTCTTCCAGACGGTGGTACAATGAGTCTCGGTGACCTACGCGATGGGATCTCTCTCGACGAGGACCTCGGCGAGAAGCAACTCGCCGCGCACGTCTTCATCATGGTCAACCTCATCTGCAACGGACTCATGACCGCACCTATCGCCCTCGACGCACCCGGCGTCTTCACGCGCGTCGGAGTCTACTTCGCGCTGGGGTTCAACGGCATGGTCCTCTTCACGCTCTTCGCCCGCGAGGTGCCGCGATGAGCCGCCTCTCGACCCTTCTGACGCCTTCGGTCCCGCTTCACGAACTCACTCACGCTGTCGCGGCCTACCCGTGGGCCGATGTCGACATCTCTCTCGACGGCACCAACTCGCGAGTGACGATGGACTGGGAAGACAGCGCACCCGTTTGGGCGATTCGGGTCGCGCATCTCGCACCGACACTCGTCGGGCTCGGCATCGCGATGCTCCTGGTCGTCGTCTTCGGCGTCCCGAATATCTCCGGTCTCGGCGGCCTTGCACTGCACGACCTCGGTCTACTCGTGATTCTCTTCGTCAACTGGGTCGTCTACGTCTTCCCGAGTTACGCCGACAGGCACCCGTTCGGTTAGTTTCCACCGAGGACCCCGGTTTTTCTGAGGACAGTGTCGATGGCGTTCGTGAGGTAGTCGAGTGCGAGGAATGCTCCGACGATTGCCGTTGCAACAACGGACGTCCAGAAAACAAATAACGCGATTTTGTCAGTGGTTTCTGAATACAGGATAGCACCGACAATCGCTGATGACTGTGGGCCAACCATCGGAAACGCTTTCGAGACGATACCTGCAGAGATACCGACAACGATTCCGATCCCGATGACGGAACTGAGTGCAAGCCAGTACAGAATCAACACTGAGAGGGCTATTCCCGTTACCTCATCGACGAGCGGAAGGTCGTGGAACCGATGATTCAGCCCCTTTCGCATCGATATTAGATAGAAGACACTCACCAATATAATTATATTGTATACTTACACGAGTTTCATTATGAGTAGACAAGTCAGAACAACACAACGACCGTCTGAAAAATACTGGTACACTTTGGCAGGCTACATTGCCCTTGGTGTTCTTGGTTTGATATATTTCGTTATTATGTACCAGCAGTATAGCGGTATGGAGGGCGGTTCATTTGGGATTGGATTCACTGCTGGTTTTGTACTGATTGGGATTTCTGCGTTAGGATTAGGAATCTATCCCGCGTTATTCAAGGACTCGATGGACCTCAGGAGTTCGCGGTCACGGTGGAAACCGAAGTGGTGGTTCTACATTGGTGGTGGATTTCTAACACCACTCCTCGGTTATCTCGTTACAGTGCAACTCGGATACGAATCTCTCGGACTTCTATTAGCGGTCGTAGCACACGCCTTCTCAGCAACTGTCACATCCTCTTTGTACCTCTATAGACGCCACAAATATGTTGGAATACCGTAGAGGCGTAGTAGCAGATTCTTCTTTGAGAAGATCACTCATGTAGTTCTACTTTCGCTCAAACCTTCACTTTCACTCTCCCCTCTTGGATTATCGCTTTTATATGCCCTCACGTCGGTCCCGAGTGCAATGGTCACCATCGAGTTGGAGAACGAAATCGACCGCTGGCAGTGGCGCTGTCCGCGAGGCCACACGACGTGGGAGCCCACGAATCATCATTTTTGGTGCTCGACCTGCGCGAAAATGTGGGGCGACGACGTTGAACCTGAGTTCGAACTCCTGAGAAACGAGAAGACCGGCGAAGTCGTCGAGCGCGACGATGTGGTTCTCGTCACGCCAGCGGGACCGTACGACGATATCGGAGGGGCGGTGTGAGCGTCGGTCACTCGTCGCGCCACGACCCCCAGACTTCGCGGTACTTCCCGAGTTCGCGGTACTCCTTCTTCCGCTCGAACACGTCGATACCGTACAGTGTCTCCTCGGTCTTGTCCCAATCGACGAGAACCCGGAAATCACCGACTCGGAGCTTGTACCCCGGGTGGTTCTTCAACCGGTCGAGAAAGTGCTCAGGGAAGTCTCCGATATCTTCGAGCTTGTTCAGAATGCGCTTTGCGTCCTGTTTTTCGAGTTGTTCGAGCGACGTCACCAGCGTCTCGGTGAGGACGATATCGTGGCCCATCCGCCGTCAGTCACTCCTCAGAGAGACCGAGGCGCTCTTTCGCGTCGGCCATCGACATCGTCCGACCGGCCGCAACGTCGCTGTAGCCGTCTGCGATGCCCTCCTGCGCGCCCGGCGTCAGAATCGGCTCGGTCGTGTCCCGGAGGACCTCGCGGACGAACTCCGAGCGGTTCGTGTAGTTCAACTCCTTCGACAACTCGTCGATCTCGTCGAGGAGACGACGCGGGACTTTCACGTTCAACTTCACCATGTCGTCGTTCTCACCAGTGTCAGTGCTCATACTGCGTGGTACGTGCGTGGTACTGATAGGCGTGACGGTCAGTCAGGGTTCGGGCAGATCGTCCTCGTCGACGTTGCCCGCGAGGAACTCGCGACCGAAGTCAGAGAGCCCGTAGACCCCGTCATCGTTAATCAACAGGTCCGACTCATTCAGGACTTTGAGTCTCCGGTAGACGTACTGTCGATCATACTCGATATTGTACGCCATTATTTTCGGGCTGACACCAATATCGTGTTTCTCGAAGAACAGAAGAATCTCGTAGTCGACCGGAGAAAACCACGAGATTCTCTCAACCATCTCTTGAGCGTCATCGCTCGACATAGTGCAAAAATAACACCTATTGTGGATAACTCTAGCTACATTGACAGACTAATTCTGAATACGAACGTAGACAAGAAATATATACAACAAGGACATTGGTCGTTAATGACGACTCTCACCGTGGCCTACAGGTCGCGGAAAACGCTCGGACTCCTGCGGAGACAGGACCCGAGCAACGGGCCGTCACCGTGGATGACGACCAAATCATCACTCTCGCGGGCACGCAATAAAGCCCGCGACACGACGACTGCAACGTCTTCGAACTGCCCCGCGTGCGCCACGCCCATCGAGGGATTCGCCGCGAGCGGCCCAGCCAGTCGCACGGTCGTTCCGTGCGGTTGCACCCTACCGAACGTCCGCGCGAGCGATATCGCGCGGGAGGACTAACACCATGAGTTACAACAATCTCGATACGCTCCTCGCGTTCTTGCGTGAGGACCTCGAACCCGGACAGGACCGCATCTACTACGCGAAGAACATCGCGACCAGAACCGACCTTGACGGGAAAGAAGTCGGCTACTGGTTCGCGCGGGCGACCGGAGTGTACCCGCAGTGGGACTCCGTGGAGTTCGATGGTCTCGAAATCGAACGCTACCGTCCTGAGACGAAGGCGACGCGATGGCGAGTGACCCGTCTTGAGGATGACGTGCGACTCGTCGCCGATGGCGGTGTTCGGTGGCTCGACCTGAGTGAGTTTCAGCAACAGGTCGTGAAGGCCATCATCGAAATCGAGCAGCGAGGAGGAGAGCCCTACGGACTCGGTATCAAAGAGTTGCTCTCGGAACGCTACAACGAGGAGGTCAACCACGGTCGCCTCTACCCGAACCTCGACGACCTCGTCGAACAGGGTATCATCGAGAAGAGCGAACTCGACAAGCGGACGAACGCCTACGAGTCCACGCCACTCGCTCGGTCGATGGTCGCTGGTGAGGCAGAGCACATGGCCTCGCTGGCCGGCCTCGAACTCGCCGAAGCCGTCGCTGACGGTGGTGAGCGGCAATGAGTTGCGGTATCTGCGGCTCGCGCTGTCGGGGTCGGCTCTGCCGCGAGTGCGAGCTGATGGAGCGCCTCGACGACGAACACGAGTGGCGCTCGGACGATGTCAACGACGACCTCGACGAAGAGGACGGCGTCGACCGCGGCGACGGTGTCGCCACCGACGGCGGGGAAGTCGAGTCCGGTTCATCGCGCGGCGCGTTCGAGACCGTCGCAGAGTGTCTCGGCATCTCGCTGGACACGCTCTACCGCCGGCTCGCGCACGAGACGCCGTCGAACCCACGCGAGTGGGAATCGCCCGTCCCCGGAGCGCAGGCGGCCGCCGGCGCTGACGAGATGCACGTCAACCTCAACGTCGAGCCGACCACCGCGCAGGGAGGCATCGGCGCAGAACTGAGCGACCGAGTCAACCAGCTCTACGTCGAGGCGACGACCGAGACCGTCATCTTCGAGGTTGCAGAGGAGTTCCAGACCGTGTCGTTCTCGACGACGTTCACTCCCGAGCAGGCCGAAGCGATTGGCGTCGCGCTGATTGCGGGCTCGAAGCGTGCCGCGGACGGCAACCCTGGCGTCATCGTCCGGAAGTACAACCTCGCCAGTATCGACCGTGGCGAGGGCATCGAGACTGATGGGGGGCGTGGCCAGGACGAACCGCTCAAAGTCATCGAGAACGGGACCGCGTACTACTACGAGGACGCTGACGACCCGGTTCGCCACGAAGGCCGCATCGAGATTTACGACCACTGGGTTCGCCTCTGCGGTGGGCCCGCCATGACCTGGGTCCCGCGAGAGAAGGTCCAGCAGGTGATGCAGATATGAGTTCTAACGACAAGCCGACGCCGTCGGTCCCGCCGACGGACTTTACGCGCTACGAGACCGGCAAAGGCTCTCGCGTCATCGAGACGAAACACGTCGAGACCTGCGACTGTGGCGGCGACATCGTTGACGAGACCATCGCGACCGGTCGCATGGTCGTCGGGATGTGGGACGCTGAGCATTTCGACCCCGACGAGTACCAGCTCTCCGAGGAGTGGAAGGAAACTGAGAGCCGCGTGCGCTGTACGCGGTGTGGCGCAGGGTGGTCTTACTGATGACGCCCGCGATCAAGTCCCTCGCCGGCGAGACCGAAGTCGAGTTCCACTGTGGCGTCGCTGCGGAGACCGACGAGTGCGACCACGAGCCCGAGACTATCGAACTCGACGAGCCGGCGTACATCGACGCCGAAGGGATGGTCTACCTTCCCGGTCGGCCGCTCGACTGCCCCGAATGTGGTAACCCGCACGACTTCCGCTTCAACGGCGTCGGGGTGATGTTCAGATGAGCCAGACCGGAAACACGGTGTCCGGGTCGTTCGACGACGACCGCAAGCAGTCGCTCGCGGTCGTCGAGGGCGACGACGTCTGCGCGGCGGTCTTCATCGGCCCCGATGCGACCGAGCACGATGTCGTCGGCCTCCTGGAGGACATCCGCGCCGAGGTCTCACAACTCACTGGGGGTGACCTTCGATGACGGAACACACCCGTTCGTACCGAAAGCGCTGCGAAGACTGCGGTCGCGTCGTGTCGATCCGCCCGTACTGCTCAAAATGCGGTGCACGCCTTCTCGACGACGACACATCTCAGCCAGTAACCCCCGAGGCGTCGTCGGTCTTATTCGACCGCTGGATGGGCCAAGCCTCAGAGAACATCGAAGAGTGGGGAGTCCAAGACGAAGCGACGCTCTTGCTCGCAATTCAGGAAGAACTGGGAGAGCTGACGCAGGCTCATCTCGAAGCGAAACACGAAGACAGTCGTGATAGCCGCGTCGACGAGGAACTCGATGACCTCGGCGCGTTGCTACTGCAACTCCACGAGTCGCGGCAGAGAGACGAACCCGAACCCGAGGTCAAGCAAGCGTATCGGCTCGCTTGCTTGCTCACGGACGCGGAGAACCTCATGTCTGGTGAGGCTGACGAACTCGCGTACCGCCGGCCACATCCCGACGAGCATCTCTATGATGTCGAGGAGGGTCTGAGATTCTCCTCGAACAGTATCCGAGAGAGCCACGAAGAGGTGATCTCGGATGTCTGAATACGAGACACGTCTCCGCAGACTCGACGAACTCGACCACGTCATGGGGGTGATCCGGTCGGTTCGTTCGTCCGAAGACGAGTTCCGCGCGAAGGTTGCTTCGAACTTCGGTATCGGCCCGGATGACTTCGACGTCGAGTCCGAGCTCGTCGGAGACGATATTGTCCATCGCGCGAGGTGGTCGCCGTGAGTGACCTCGAACCGCTCTCGCCCAATGACGCGATGGAGATGTGGCTCACTCGACAGCGGTCTGAGAAGGCCGACCAGACGGTTCAGAGCTACTACTACCGAGTCAATCAGTTCATTGAATGGTGCGATGAGAACGGCGTCGATAATCTCAATGCGCTCACGACGCGCGATATTTTCAAATTCGACACTGAACTGCGAGAACGCGACTTGTCTCAGTCAACACTGAAGAATCGATTCGGGACGCTGAAGCTGTTCCTCTCCTTCTGCGAGGACCTGAACGCCGTCGAGGAGGGACTGGTCAAAGCCATCGAAATTCCGAGTCTGCTGAAGGACGAGCGGGTGAACAAGGAGAAACTCGCATCGGGGCGGGCTGAGGAGATTCTCGACAACCTCGCCAAGTTTCGATTTGCATCTCGTGAGCACGCGATGTTCGCCCTTGCTTGGCACACGACCGTCCGTGTCGGTGCTCTGCGAGCGCTTGACGTCGGAGACTGCTACCTTGATGACGACGATTTGGACCGCCTTCGACACTACCCCGAAGTTGGTGAAGAGGAGTTTGAGGAGATCGTCGAGACTGTTGATACGCCGTTCGTCTATTTCCGACATCGGGAGCAGACGCCTCTGAAGAACAAGTTCGAGGGACAGCGTCCTGTTGCTATTTCGGATGAGGTTGCGGAGGTCTTGGACGCGTTCATCCGGGTGAATCGGGTTCCAGTGACCGACGATCATGATCGAGCACCTCTCTTCTCAACCGAGAAGGGAGAAAACCGGATGAGTCGAGGTGCGATTCGACGCGTTTTCAATATCATCACCCAACCTTGCCGTTTCGACAAACCGTGTCCGCATGGTCGGGACGTCCAGACCTGCGAGGCTCGGAAACACGGACTCGAACAGCGGTGTCCATCTGCCCGCTCACCACATCGGGTTCGGACGGGGGCGATCACACACCACCGTGATGAGGGGTGGCCGCCTGAGGTGCTGTCGGAACGCGCGAACGCGACTCCTGAAGTCATCCGGCAGCACTACGACCATCCAGATTTGCTCAAGCGGATGCAGTCACGTCGGGCGTTCCTCGGAGAGGATTCTGAGGAGGAGGACGAGGATGAATGAGATTTCCGCGCGTAGAACTCGGATTCTTCACCTCAGCGGTCCCACTCCACCTTTTTACTTCGTCGACTGTCGCTCAGAGAGCGACAGTCTCCTCGCAAAAATCTGGACCAAAAACGTCCCGCGAGGGCTCGCTTCGCTCCCCTCGCGGTGCAGTAATGCGGTTGTCCGTGCTCGGTCTGGTCTCGGATACTCAAGCGGTGCCGTGCCTCCGAGTGACCGGTGTCGTGCAGAACCATGTGTGAGACACTCGAGGTGCTAAAAGTAGCTAAATAGAACACTCTACTGCTACGAGGAACCCCTTTCCGAACATAACTAACGCAGAGATAGTCAACAGAGTGGAGAGACCAATCAGAACTGCACCGTCCCGCTGGACAACCGAATTCCCTCGTATCCACTTTTCGTATCCACTCAGAAGCCAATTTTCCACAAACACCTGTGAGTGCTCTTGGGAGGTGAATATCTGGTCAAGTGTGTCGCCAGAAACACCGCCAGTATACTCGACGGTCACATACAGATACGTTGCTGAGAAAATTGAAAACGTCAGTAGTCCGCTCCCGACCTGTGTGAACACGTTTACAAAAGAAACTGCGGTGACACAAGAGTCAGAGTCGATACCGATAGCAATAGCCGAAATGAGAATACTGGCTAACAGCAGGTTCAATTTGATCAACTGAATTGCGTCTGTTCGCAAGTGCTGGATTGAACTGACCTGATGACCGACTACGGTTTGAGCTTCTTCGAGAAGGGTGGAGAGTTCTGTATCGGAATCTACTGTTGGGACAATTCGGACGTTATCTTGCTCAACTCGCCGAGACCTCTCGCGAATGAGTGTACTGAATAGAATGAGGAGACCACCCGCAACGATACCCAAAGCGGGCCAGTCATACGGGGCAAGCGGGGTGTATATCGGGTGACTTTGAATAATTCCAGATAGTTGAACGAATATGAGACTAACCAGACCAACAGAGAACAATACCCGTCCAGCCAGCGATATGCCTGATTTGAATAATTCCTTGAGCCAGGACATGATATCTAAATGAACGTATCTGCAACGTGTGTGAAAACTCTACTCACCAGTCACCAGACCGCTTTCGTGGTTCCTTGTGCAGCGGAAGCAGGTCGCTGTGTAGATTCTTTCGACCCGATCTGAAATCGTGCCACTGGGTTCAACCGAGCGGAGGCGTGTTCTAGCTGACTTGTTCTACCAGCGTCCACGAGGAACTCGCTCCCCGTAGAACAGCTACGAGAACGCCAGAAACGCCAACACCAACTCGACGAAGAACGCAACCAGGCCCCATCGTCCCGGCGGTCCGCGACCCGACGACCACCGCGGAGACGCCGCCGACGAGTGGTGACCGACCAGGAGAAACGCGCCGCGTTGCCACTCTTCGACGAACTCGACGATGCTCTTTTCATCCATACAACAGTTCTCTCGTCGCCGGACGAAAATTTCGTGGCGACTGCGAGACCGAGGCGGTCCCACCCCTCGTCACTCGCACAACAGCCGCAAAAAACCGGCCGAGAACCGCTATTCAGGTCGAGACGGCATCGCAGGTCCAGCCGGGGTCGCTCCCCGTACGCCGGATGAGGTCCGCGCGGCACGCCGGACAGTAGTCGGGGACCGTCGTTTCGCCCCGCGGGACATAGACGCCGCCGCCGCATTCCACGCACGCATCGGCGACGACTGTGGTGCAGTCCGCACACAGGTTGAAGTCGTCAACCGTGAGGTCGCGCAGCACTTCGAGCTTTTTGTCCAGGATGTACTCGTCGATAACCGCCTGACAACTGTGGCACGGCTTCATAGCGATACAGCGTGTCAGATGTGACCATGACACATATACCTGTCGTCGGAGGAGTCTCTTGTCGCGGAATTTCAGTCGGAGGAGACCCTCGCCGGAGACGAGAACTGTCACGAATACACGCGATAGAGGCTAGCACGCCCGATGCGAACGCGATTCACAGAATTCATAAGTAACTCGGTGACGAGTTAGTATTTGCCACTGTCAGAGGCACATCGTGGTGGCAAACGGAATCAGTCGCCCACTACACCACCCATTCTCCCGTGTCTATCGATTCGAGCAGTGATGCCCACGAACTCGGTACCGGATGGTGTCCGAGACCGGGTCTCACCGCCGCGGGCTCGCGTCGGTGCGGGCGTCCCCGTATCGCTCTGAGAGCATCGCGTCCGCCGCCCGATGAGCGCCGACGAGAACGACCACGCCCGCGACGATAGTCGCGACCGACAGCGGCGTCGAGAGCAGGCCGAGAGAGACGATGAGCGTCGTCGCGCACGCCGGCGGGTGGACCGCGTCGAGTTCGACCATCCCCCAACTCGTCGCGGCGACTGAGACCCCCCCGCTCGTGACGAGTCGGAGCGTGTCCGTCGACGCGGCCGGAAGCGACGGACCGAGCGTCAGGTCGGGGGCGACGAGCGCGTAGGCCGCGAAGCCGACGACGGCTCCGATGGCGTGCCCGCCGACGATGCGAGTCGAGCGGGGGCGCGCGCCGCGCCGCCGAAACGCGAGCGCGAACGCCGTGGGGCCGAGGCTCGGAAAGACGAACGGCTCGCCGGTGGCCCACGCGATACCGCCGAGCGCGGCGACGAGCAGGCCGGCGGTGAGTCCCGTTTCGAGACCGTGCCGAGACATGGGACACGCTCTGTCGGCGGTGCGTGAAAACGCTGTCCGATTCGAGTGGGAGAGAGTCCGTCGGCGACGCCGAAAGCCGCCCGGAAGCGACGCTAACGGTCGGAGCGAGCCTAAATCCAGCCCTCTTGGGCGAGCAGTTCGCCGTTGAGAACCGAGGCCCCGGCCGCGCCGCGAATCGTGTTGTGCGCGAGGCAGTTGTACTTCACACCGTGTTCGGTCGACTGGATGCCGCCGGCCGAAATCTGCATCCCGTCGCCGCGGTCGCGGTCGAGACGGGGCTGTGGGCGGAACTCGTCCTCGAAGACGTGGATGAGCTGTTCGGGCGCGCTCGGGAGGTCGACGCCGGGGTACTCGCGCATCGCGGCGGCGACGTCCTCGGGGGAGGCGTCGTCGGCGAGGTCGGCGAAGACGCTTTCGAGGTGGCCGTCGAGCGTCGGGATGCGGTTACACGAGGCGTTGACCTCGGCGTCGTGGAGCGCGACCTCCGCGCCGTCGAACGAGCCCAGAAGCTTGCGGGACTCCGTCTCCATCTTCTCGTCTTCGCCGCCGATGTGCGGGATGGCGTTGTCGATAATCTCCATCGAGGTGACGCCGTC
>ENA-ORCS01001289-ORCS01001289.1-marine-metagenome-genome-assembly--contig:-NODE-1289-length-11342-cov-3.248202_pt1 | contig 11342 bp, 7 predicted proteins | sample MGYA00237781_ERZ508513 | MGnify/ENA primary metagenome ERZ508513 (study PRJEB26184, sample SAMN06268793) | marine metagenome | isolation source: Eden Landing Ponds, San Francisco, CA, USA | place...
TCGGAGACGACATCTAATTCGTCTTCGTCAACAGATCGCTGATACGTGACGAAGACGTCGAACCCGTTGTTTCGAGTGTGAACGACATCTCGTGGCAACGTGGGGATGTTTTCGTCGGTCGCGACAAATCCGATAGCGGGTTGCTCAGCATCTCGTTCGTGTGACTCGTTTTCTCGCTTCATCTCCCAACCACCCCCCGCCCTCGTATCAACTGCCAGTGGGGGCTCATATTTTCTCGTGTTCATCCTCATTCCAATCACTCATTGAGCCGTCTGCCCGACCGCTGTCTCTGGGTACAGCCTCGCTCATCAAGCTTCAGATCGGTATCTCCGGTTAACACGTCAACTCACGACATATTTAATCTATTGATCACTCCTATCTTATGGAATTTAATACTAGATGTGAGAAATTATGTCTGCTGGTAAGGTCACAATGTTCGATTTGTGCTTCGAAACCGAGGGTCAGGCGGCTGGTACGCAGTCATTCACTTTCCGTCCCACTACCGTGGGATCTTTGTTCGGTCGGTCGACGCGGAGTGTCGATATCTGGTACCCGAACTCCGATAATATGGTTGTAATCTCGCTTGCGTTGTCGTGCGCCTCCACGTAGACCAGTCGGCACCGTTGTCCGGTGAGTGACGATTTCAGCCCCATGAGTACGGACGGCGCAGTCCCCTGAACGTCGATTTTGACGACGTTCGGCTCGGGGATTCGACCGGCTCCGATGAGGCTGTCTCCAGCGATAGTTGTCGTCGGTATGGATGTGAGCGCCTCTCCGGTGGGATACCTCGTGTCGAGCGATCCGTGTTGCGCACCTGCATCGAGGGTGTCGTAGAGGTGAAACCTCTCTTCCGAAGTCCCGTCGGAGAGCGGTCGTTCGACGACGGTCGCGTCAATCGAGTTTTCGGTGAGGTTCCGTCGAAGCGATTCGGTGTTCGGTGGATACGGTTCGAATCCGACGACAGTCACGTCGGGGACGCTGGCCCCGACGAGGCAGGCATAGATACCCATGTTTGCGCCGACATCGTAAAAGACGTCGCCACCCTGTACGTTCGAGAGCACGTGTTCCAATACTTCGGCTTCGTCCCGGATTCTGTGCCGAAGATTGTTCCACTCGACGAACGTACGAGGGCGGAACGTGGCTGTCGCCTCTCCGCAGGAGAACTTGTGGGCCGGGCGAGTGCGTAGATACATCTCGACTGTCGTCTCAAAGAGTCTGTTACCGACGCTGTACGCTGGGGTACCCCACAGGAGGTCTCCGATTTTGGAGACGAAAGTCATCGGGGAAGACTATCGGCGGGAACGCGCAAATAGTTGAGGGTAGCACGCACTCGACGAGGAAGACACCCCAATTGCAGGCCAATTTACATTCTTGAGGGCCTCTTCGTTCAGCAAACACAGACTCTCAAGCACAAGGTGAATCATATTGATAAACAATCATGATGTGGTGAAAAGTAGCGGAGGAGAAGACAATCATGTGGAAGTCGATCATCGTCCCAGCGAATCAATCTGTGAGCGTCGTCGCGTCGCTTCGGGCACTCTCGCCCGAAGGGGTTCATACAGTCGTCGTTTCGGAAGACGAAACTGTTCCAGCGTTCGCATCGAAGTACGCAGACGAGACCGTCGTCGTTCCATCACCACACGAGGACGTCATCGCGTACAAAGATGCGCTCGTCTCGCTCTCGATGCGCCCCGACGTGGAAGCGATACTCCCAATCAGGGAGGAAGACGCCTACATCCTCTCACGGTACGTTGAAGATTTTAAACCACATGTCGAGATCGGGTGGCCGTCGTTCGATGCAGTCAGGGTCGCTCAGGACGGGTATCGATTAGCTACTGTTGCAGAAGACATCGGACTCCGCGTTCCGAAGACGGAACGCCTCACGGACGTGACAGACTGGGATCGAGAGCTCATCGTGAAACCTCGGTACGGAATCCTCACTCACGATTACGTAGACCATCTAGAAGCGACGGAGTGTGAAGGCAGGCAACGCCCCGAGTACATCCCGAGAGGCGTCTCGCCCGACGTCGACCAACTCATCGAAGACATGCTTGGCCACGTTCCCGTGGTGCAGGAGTGTCACTGGGGAGAGGAGTACTCGTTTCGGGCACTCTACGACCACGGCGAGCCAGTGAAGACGAGTCTTCGACGGCAACTTCGTGGAAAAACGTACGCTGGCGGGATGAGTGTGTTTCGGGAGATGACACGCGACCCAGAGGTCGAGGAGCTGGCCGAATCGTTGCTTACTCATCTGGAATGGAACGGACTCGCGTCAGTTCAGTTCATCAAGGAACGAGAGACCGGCGAGTTCTACCTTCTCGAAATCAATCCGCGAGTGTGGGCTTCCGTGAATCTTGATATCCGTGCCGGCGCTACCTACCCGTACGACTACTGGCTCACGAACCAGGGTCGGAAAGACGAAATCAGACCGGGGTACGAGGAAGGCGTCGCGACGCATCTACTCGTCGGCGAACTCCAGTATCTCAGGAGCGTCCTCGTCGACGACTTCCCAAACGTCGACAAGCCATCGATGAGAGAGGCGTTCGTCGAAGTCGCTTCGTCCGTCTACCAGCACCCCCACTTCGATTACATCTCGTTCGATGACCCCAAACCGTTCGCACGAGGTGTGCTCAACACCCTGTTCAGTGCATCGTGACGCAGTCACGCCCCGGCCGCAGGTCAGCATTCGAACCGTGTCGGTCGAAGAACGTCGTGCCCTGTAGCGGCAGGGTAACTATTCGTTCCCCACTCGCTAGCGACACTGTGCCATCATGGATATAGGACTATCGACGTTCAAGCTGTTCCTCTCAAAGACGGGACGTGCTCTACTGATGTTCGGTGGCATCATCTACTTCTCCCGAAATCTCGGGCAGACGCAATTGGGTATCTTTTTCCTGTTCTTTGCCGTCCAAGGATTGCTCTCGATTCCCGCCGATTTCGGCCTCCGTTCCGCACTCGAAAAACGGCTGAGTGAGGGAGAAGACCCAGTCCGGACATTGAGTTCTGCACTCGCTCTCAAACTGGTGTTGCTCACGGTGGTCTCACTCGGCGTCCTCGCGTTTCGAGGCCGAATCAACGACTATCTCGGGGGGGATCTCGCGGTGTTGTTGGTACTCGCCGTTTTCCTTCGGGAACTCTCGCTGCTGTACATTCATGCGGTACGAGGCAGACTTCGGGTCGGCCGTACCGCATCAATCGAGTTCGCTCGCCGTCTCACTTGGGTCGGGCTCGGTTCGCTTTTCGTTTCGCGTGGATATGGACCCGAGGGCATTGTCTACGGACTCTTAGCAGGCTCAGCCGTCGCGTTGGTTTGGGCGGTTCTCGCCTGCGACATCGACCTTGGTCGGCCGGCACTCCCACAGATGCGGTCGTTGTTCGATTTCTCGAAGTACGACGTCGTGAACTCCGTCGGGGGGAGCATTTACCAGTGGATGGACTCTGCCCTCATCGGGTTTTTCCTCGTCCAGAGTTACGTCAGTGCGTACGAGGTCGCTTGGCAGGTGACGCTACTCGTCCTCATGTTCAGCAAGTCGATCTCGTTGACTCTGTTCCCACAGATCAGCCAGTGGAATTCGGATTCGTCGGCGAAGCAGATAGAGTCGACCATCTCGACGGCCATCGGGTTCGCGGTGTTCTTTTCTATTCCCGCTGTGGTCGGGGCGATGATATACGGCTCCGACGTTCTCGAGTTCCTTTTCGGTCCTGAATACGTCATCGCATCGCTGGTCCTCGTTGTCTTGATGATAGAGAAGTTCTTCCAATCTATCAACGATATTGTCGGGGTTTCAGTCAGGGCAATCAACAAGCCGAACCTCGCCGCAAAAGCGACTATCGCCGCCGTCAGTGTCAATTTACTCCTGAGCCCGGTCCTCATCGTCACTATCGGATTCGTCGGTGCCGCGGTGGCGACGACCGTCTCGTGGGTCGTAAACGCACTACTTCAAACGCGCTATCTCGGACGATACGTCGATTTCTCGATTCCGTACCCGCTCATCGGATGGTTTACGCTCTCGTCAGTTGCGATGGGTGTTATCGTCTACGGCGTCAAGACGCATTTCCCGGTCGATACCGTGTTCTCGTTAGTGTTACAGGTACTGCTCGGGGGACTTCTCTACCTCGCCTTTTCTGTGTCGATTCCGGACGTCAGGAACCGTATCGTACTGCCCGCGGTTCGATTGCTAGTATCCCGTTACGTTTCGGACGAACGGCGTTCAGGTCGTGGACAGACGAGCGATAAGTAGCTGCGATTCAATTACTCGTCTCCCAAAACACCCGTTGTGGAGTGCCGTCTTTCCCGAAGAGGCGACCGGGGTGTGGACCATACCACCAGAAGAACAACATCGTCTTCCGTGATTTGATTCGTCGAATCGTCCTCGGGGAGACGACGTGTCTCGCCTCAAGAGTCGTCTCTCGTTCGTCGTAGAGACGGCGATAGATGTTCAAGAGCGAAGACGGCTGCCGAGTGAGTAGCAATCCATACACTGACCACAGAATCGCCGAGACCACTACATAGCGCATCGGGAGGTTACGAAGTGCGAGTTTGATTCGGTTCCCGACCAGCCGCTCCTGCGTTTCGAGGTCGGTACGTCGTGCTTCGGGCGACTTCTTGTGCCAGACGGCTACTTCGGGCGTAAAGAGGATATCGTAGCCACTTTCGTGGACCCGGAACGAGAGGTCCATCTCCTCGAACCCGTACACGAAATCCTCCGGGAAATCACCGACTCGGTCGATGACCGCGCTTCGAATCGCGTTTCCGACGCCGACGAAGTTCGTCGCGCGATACGGGACCGTCGGTGTCATGTCGAACCGCGGTGGGTCGGGCGTCTCGTGGGGGTTCACCTCGTCGGTCCGGTAGTCACGGCACTGGAAGGCCAATACACCGATCTCGGGATTCGAATCGAACAGACGGACGACGGTCTCCGTCGCATCGTTACTGGTCAATACCGCATCGTCGTCGATGGTCACGAGAATGTCGCCTGACGCGAGGTCGTATCCGATATTCCGCGCCTGTGGGACACCCATCCGGCCGGGGAACTCGTGATAGTGGACGGTCGGTTCGTCGAAGCGACCGCCGTCCTCAAACATGGTCGAGGTATCATCCGTCGAGTTACTGACTACGATTACCTCGATAGGGTCGTAGGTCTGGTTGAGGATGGACTCGATAGCCTCTTTCAGATCGTCTGGCCGGTTATACGTCGCCAGAACGTACGACACGAGTGGATCAGTGGACGGATCTGTCGATGCCACAATCATCTGATACAACATCGTATCTCAGTAAAAGCGTTTTGGGGGTGTTACGTTCCCTCCGGACTCTCCAAGGCGAATAGAACCCTCACCAGTCGTCGAATCATCCGTCTGATCGGCCCTCGACTCTCACGATAGTCACCTCCTCGTTCCGGAAGACGACCGTTCCCGCTTCGGTCACGTCCTCGGCATGCTCACGTGAGAGTGACGTAATCGGGAGACGATCGGACCCGGAAACGTCCCTGACGCTTCGTTCCCGAATGAACACGTACCCGCTTTGCAGTCGGCTCTGGTCGAACTCTGGGTGCCAAGGGCTCCGCAGTCGCTCGATTCGGACGTCGTAGTACGTCTCCGGGGTAGTCGAACGGAGCAGTTGGTAGCTCACCGAGTCAGTGTATATCGTGACTGTGCTGTCCGAAGGTGAAGCGGCACTCGGAGAGCGGTACGAACCGGAGCCAGTGAACCCGGCGTGTTCCTTGAGCCACGTGGCACCAGCGCGTTCGTCGTCAGTGAATACGTAATCGTTGGCGTTCGAGTCGAACGTGGCCGTGTCCGCGTTCCCGACCGCGGCATACGCGGCACCCGAGTTGAGGACGAACAACACGCCGAGAAGGACTGCGAGGAGCGACCATCTGGGATGGTGGTCTATAGGTTTCCCGAGGCGTTCGAGCGCCGTGACCGTCGCCGCGAACAGGGCCCGAAAGCCGAGGGCAACGAACGGTGCAAGGACGACTAACACCATCTGGTACGTCCTGTCGGCCCAGAGGTTCACGATGACGAAGAACGTCGACGCGAGGAAGACGAACATTGGTATCGAGAGGGCAGTGTAGTCGACGTACTCCGTGCGTTCACCGCGACGTAATCGACTCCCGTGAGTGGCGACCCGTGACAGCAACCCAATCCCCAGCAGTGCGGTCAGGACCAAGTAGACGAGGACGTTGAGCTGGTCGAGTACGGTCACCTGGCCACCGATGTAGTTCGCACCGGTTCCAACTGCCGTGCCAACGACGAGATTGGCGACCTGCTGTCCGATGACTAACGGCATCCGCAGAATCTGGTTCAGTAACTGCGGCGAAAACGTCGCGTACCAAGCGATGGCCAACCCGAGAAATGTGACGGGGTATACGACCGAGCTATCGTGTTCGAACTCGTCGACGATGCGACGAACCACACCAAGCATGAGATGTCCGGCGAGTAGCGACCCGCCAAGCACGAATGCCGTCCCGTAATGGGTGTGAATAACGCCGATACTCAGTAAGACGGCGACAGCTTTGTTGCCAACTGTCGATAGGCCGTGCTCGAACAAGAGCAGCAAAAGCAGTACGACGAACAACTCCGAGAGTAACTGCTTCCCCGGAGTGAGAGAGAAGGAGATGTGATAGAAGATGAAAAAGAGACTTCCGAGCATCGCCTCCCGGTTCCCAAAGATACTCCGTCCAACGTAGTAGATTCCGACGGGGACGAGTGAAAAGACAAACACGTATGCGAGCTTGAACACCGCCGCGACTGAGACGTCGGCGAGCGTCGAGATAGCAGCCGGGACTGCGGTCACCATCGGGAGCGTCATGATTCGACTCCCGACACCGGGCGACCAGACGTGAGTCACCTGTATATGCTGGGCGAGGAAGTACTGGAACTGGACGTCTGCGCCGATGACACCACCGGTGAGGAGGTTTCGATGGAGGAATGTCGCAAGTCCGATGAGGAAGATGGCCAGTGGGTACTGCGTCGGCGGGAGGAATCGAGTCGAGCTGACCACGACAGCAGCGGCGACGAGAACGACGAAGAGGAACATCAACGAGGCGTCCCCACCGTCGTTCATGAACCTCGCAGCCAGTACCGCAACGACTGGAACAGCTATCAGTCCCACAGTCAAACGAGTTGGCGCAACCCAGTCAAATCGTGTCTCTGGGGTTTCAACAACGTGTAAAAGCGCGGTTATCAGCAGCAACACGACGGTCAAGGAGAGAGCCAGCGGTTGCAACGAAAATGTGTCTTGGACGTTCAGTAGCGGTGTGAGTATGCCGACCGAAGTGACGAACAACGAAAGGAAGACGAGGCTCAACCCGACTGCGTAGAGTACGGCTTCTCCACCCCGAGTAATCCGGAGTCGAGCGAACTGCGTGAGTAATAGGCCGGGCAAGAAAAATAACAGGAGGAGTGTGCTTCCAACCCTGAGACCGGAGACGAATATCCCAGCCGAACCTAGTCCAAGAGTCAACCAAAACAGTGCGAGTAGCGTTACGATAGTAAACTGAATCGATACTGTCTGTGAGAGAGATGGGTGCGCTACCCTGTTCAATTTCGGAAACATGGTCGTGATTCGAGGCTATGATTCGAGATATCACCCAACCAATGTAAGTAATATGACCGTTATTCGATACTTTCGTCAGACGATGAATGACGGCTTGTCCTGACACTCGTCTGGACGAGTCACCGCCGACTCTGACTGAGAACCGAACCTCGGCGATAATCAAGAAGCGGACGAATGGATGTGACACTCCGTTTCACGACGAACATTAAAATGAGTTGAAAATCACACACGTTTGTAACTATAGCCGATGGAGAAGTGTTGTCGGTGGCACTGTCCTCACCGCTGTTTGATTAGGTAGTGTATACCGGAGGTATACACGGGCTTCGAACCCCGGTGGCCGGCAGGGACACGGCTGAGAGACTCGAAATTGGCCGCTTCGTTGGCGGTCAGTCTAATTACAAATGTAGTCTTGTAATGAAAGTCCGAATTAAGCCGGGAACTTTGATACTTAGTAGTGACATATTTCCGACAGTAGGTCGCCAAACCCGCCGACGGTGCGAAAATATCGCATTCGAAGTTGAATCTAATATGTATATTTTTGCATATTTATTTAAAAATGAAATATTTTGTAATATTAATTTAAATAGTGAGGACGTAAAGACCACTGACTAAGACACAAAGTAACCTTGAGTCGACATTGCAATGTGGGTAGTGTCATGGCAGACATTAGTGGGCAGACAGTTCTCGTCACAGGTGGTGCCGGATTCATCGGGAGCCACATCGTAGACGTACTGGCCGAGGACAACGAGGTCAGAGTCGTCGACGACCTCTCTTCGGGTTCTTCTTCTCGACTTCCCGACTCGGTAGAGCTGGTACAGGCCGATATTCGGGATTCTCGCGCAATCGCCGAAGCGACGTCCGACGTCGACCTCATCTTCCACCAAGCGGCGAAAGTGAGCGTGAGCAAGTCCGTCGACGACCCGTTCAGATACCATTCTGTGAACACGACTGCGACGCTCAGACTTCTCGAGTCGGCCCGGCGCGAAGACGCGCGAGTCGTTCTCGCGTCAAGCGCGGCAATCTATGGACGTCCCAGAACCGTCCCGGTCCGCGAAGACGAACCCAAAGGGCCGAAATCGCCGTACGGCTTGCAGAAGCTCTCGATAGACAGATACGCCCGACTGTACCACGAACTCTACGGTCTCGAGACGGTGGCGCTTCGATATTTCAACGTCTATGGACCACGACAATCGAGCGGAGACTACAGTGGTGTCATCGATGTCTTTCTCGAACAAGCGCGGGCCGACGAACCGATTACTGTCGACGGAGACGGCAAACAAACACGCGATTTCGTCTACGTCGACGACGTCGTACGTGCGAACCTCCTCGCTGCGACAACAGACGATTTCGGTGTTGCATACAATATCGGCACGGGGTCTGAGACAGCGATTCACGAACTCGCGGAAATCATCAAGAACGCAACGGCCAGTAATTCCTCAATCGTCCATGGCGACCCACGACAAGGAGATATCCAGGGCTCGTGTGCGGACATCTCCCGTGCGGTGAGTAGTCTGGGGTATGCTCCCCAAGTCGCACTTGATGATGGTATCGAGCGGTTACTCACCTCCTATGGAGCAAGCCCATCCACGGTGTGAACCCACCGACACTGAGGGGGTCGATAGTACATTTCGAGGGGCTTGGCAGGTTCTACGCTCTCACCGATGTCCGGCACTGGGCACGTCGGCTCGCTGACAGCGGTCCCACCGACCGCTACTGGAACCAGTGGCAAGTAGTGATGCTCATACCACACAATATGGGTCGTGCAATGTTGGACCTTGATATAGAATCATAGGCTAATCTGGTACCGGTCCGATGACTGCGTTCTCCACCGTTTCTCGGATAACCCGCGACCATTGCGATACTGTACCACTTGTTGGTGTCCTCGAATATCGGCCCCAGTCTATTGATTAGGTTGGGTGGCCGGCTTGGCTATCTTAAGCGGAATCCCATGAGCTATCTCTGTCGCATTCTCAAACTTCGAGCCGACCGCGTTCATAATCTATGGGCAGGAGTCGTTCGAGCGCCCGATTGTAGTTCATAATATTTGCACAACCCTTTCTCTCTCTTCTACCGACCAGTTCTGATTGGTTTTAAACGCTCTCTTCGGAACTACTTGCTCACACATCTGCACACTCACACGGCCACCGGCGGTAAGTAGCGCCGACCCGCACGCGGCGATCACCGATACTATTTATACGGGAAGCGCAATGGGACTGACATGAGCCGACAGCGACAGCGCAAAGTGTTAGTTGAGCACGCCCGCCCGCCGAATCGACCCACTTCGAGGTGCGAACCATGTCGTTGACGGGGGCGTTCACGAACGCGATTCTCCCGATTCTCGGCGTCGCGGTCGTCGGGTATCTCCTCGCGCGAACGACGGACATCGAGGTCGGGCCGATAAACACGCTCGGGCTGTACGTACTCATCCCGGCGTTGGCGTTCCACAGCATCGCCACGACGACCCTCGAGGGTGGGGAAGTTCTCAAACTCGGCGTCGGCGTCGTCGGCTACGCGCTTCTCATGATCGCCATCGCGTGGGGCGTCGGCCGACTCGCCGGCGAGTCGGGACCGCTCCTCGGCGCGCTCATGTTGGCGGCGGCGTTCCCGAACTCGGGGTTCGTCGGTATCCCGCTGTCCGGGTTCGCCTTCGGCGAAGTCGGGCGAACGACCGCCGTCATCTACCTCACCATCCAGAACCTCGTGGTGTACACCCTCGGCGTCTACATCGCGTCGAACGGCTCCGATAGTGGGGTGCTTGACGCCGCCACCGAGATATTTCGGCTCCCCCTGCTGTACGCCATCGTCGCCGGCGTTCTCGCCCGTGCGCTCGGGCTCGTCCCGCCGGCCGACTCGGCGCTCATGGAGACCGTCGGGCTCGTCGGCGACGCGTCGATTCCGGTCATGCTGCTCATCCTCGGCATCCAGTTGGCCGAGACCAACGTGTCCGTGATATCGCGGTCGCTCGCGCCGACGGCGCTGAAGCTCGTCGTCGCGCCGCTCGTCGGGTTCGGCCTCGCGCTCGCGTTGGGGTTCGGCGACCCGACCGTCGCGAGGGTGTTCGTCCTCGAATGTGCGACCCCCGCCGCGGTCATCCCGCTGGCGCTCACCATCGAGTACGCCGACAACACGACTGTCGACGGCATCACAGCGCCCGAGTATCTCAGCACGACCATCTTCACGACCACCGTTGCCAGCGTCGCCGTCCTGACCGTTCTCGTGGCTGTCTTACAGGCGGGCGCTCTGTACTGAGCGCTCCGAGGACGACCGAACGACTCCGGTGACGGCGGTGTTCGGCACTCTTGCCGACGATATGCCGAACTTTACATTTCGGAAGTCCCGTTCCGGGGACCTCTACTTGCGTCTCGCCTGTGCCCTCGAACGAGCGTCCCGTCGCCCGTCGCGGAACCGTTCGGTAGTGGTCTCGTAAACAGTCCGGGTCCGCGCGACGGTCGCTTCTGGCTCGGGTCCCGTGGGGGCGCCAGCCCCACGATGGCTTTTAGCGCCTCTGCGGAACGCACCGTACAGCACTGAGTGGTTAAGCCCGCGCAGTCTCCTCCTCGTCTCGTAAACTGCGAGCGCTGGCGAGTGTTATTACAGTCGTATGCTTGTAATACAAGTATTACGACTATACGGATGTAATGATGGTCGAAAATACGGGTCGAGTACCGACGCAGATATCTTCCGCTCTCGTGACTCTACACCGCGCTTTCGATATGAAAATGGATGTTCGAGAGCCGTCCGGCTCGTCACCACATCACTCTCGTTCGACGCGCGAACGGCGGCC
>ENA-ORCS01001290-ORCS01001290.1-marine-metagenome-genome-assembly--contig:-NODE-1290-length-11340-cov-3.115777_pt1 | contig 11340 bp, 11 predicted proteins | sample MGYA00237781_ERZ508513 | MGnify/ENA primary metagenome ERZ508513 (study PRJEB26184, sample SAMN06268793) | marine metagenome | isolation source: Eden Landing Ponds, San Francisco, CA, USA | place...
GACTCACAAGTTCAACAAGAAGAGCCTTCGGGACCGTTTCACCGACGAACACGGTGCGCTTCCGCTAGAAGACTGATTCCGAGGATTTCGAACAGGTATTCCTGATAAACGACACTACCGAAAAAAGATATGCAATCAGATATACTCTCAGAAACGGTCGTCCCAGAAGCGGCCCGAGAACCGAAAGACCGTGCGCGGGCGTTCGCCGAAGCGCAGATGTCCCCCGTCGCGGCCGAGTACTTCGACTCCGGGGAGTACCCCGTCGACGTCGTCGGGGCCGCGCACGACGCGGGACTGGTCGCCCAGGAGATCGACGCCGAGTACGGCGGCCCGGGTCGTTCCCTCGACGAGATCGTCGCGACCGTCGAGGAGTTCTTCCGCGCGGACGCGGGGCTCGGACTCGGAATCGTCAGCCAGAGCTTCGGCACCGAGATCCTCCAAGAGTTCGGCAGCGAGACACAGAAGGAGGAGTACCTCCGCGCAGTCGCCGAAGGCGAGAAACGGACCGGAATGGCCATCTCCGAACCCGAGACGGGGAGTGACCTCGCGGGAATGGAGACGAGCGCCCGTCTCGACGGCGACGAGTGGGTGCTCAACGGAGAGAAGTACTGGATCGGCAACGGCGTCTCCGGCGATTACATCACCGTCTACGCGAAGACGGAGGACACCGACGACCGGCACGGCAACCACTCGCTGCTCCTCGTTCCGACGGACGCGCCGGGCTACGAGGCGGAGCCGATCCCCGAGAAGATGGCCTACCGGGCCTCCGAGCAGGCGCGAATCGTCTTCGACGACTGCCGCGTACCGGAGGAGAATCTCGTCGGCGAGCGCGGTAACGGGTTCAAGATGGTCGCGGAGTTCTTCAACACCGGTCGGGTCCGGGTCGCGGCCCACGGAATCGGCCTCGCCGCGGCCGCCATCGAGGAGGCCTGGGAGTTCGTCCACGGCCGGGAGGAGTTCGACCGACAGGTGGCGGACTTCCAGTCGGTCCAGCACGACCTCGCGGAGATGCGGATGGAGTTCGAGAGCGCCCGCGCGCTGCTGTGGCAGGCAGTCGACCACGTGATGGAGGGCGAGGACGCCGAGCGGTGGGCCGCGATGGCGAAAGCGAAGGCCACCGAAGTGGCCGCCGAGTGCGCGGAGACGGCGATGAAGCTCCACGGTGGCAAGGCGCTGCTGCACGACGAACGGGTCACCCGGGTCTACCGCGACGTCCGGATGCCGATGACCTACGAGGGCGTGGGCGCGGTCCCGCGGGACCTGATCTATCGGAACTTCTGATCGCCGGCCCTCGGATCGTCTCTCACCTTCGGTAGTATTCTTCGCAAGCGACAGATCCGCAGAAGGATCATGAGACGGTGGGCCGCTGTACGGCTGTCGGTCGCTCGGAACGTACCGCAAAAAATGGGATCGATGACTTCCTCGGGGAGGAGTCAGTAGTTGGCGCGGCCGGTCGAGGCGATGGGCGGTGCCGTGTGCGGACCGTACGGCGCGTCGTCGAGGTACTCGCCGGCCGGTTCGAAGTAGTCGGCGAGCGACGCGGCGGCCTCCTTTCGGAGCACCGTCACGGGGCTGTCGCCCTGGAGGTAATCCAGCGCCTCACCCGCGGCGTCGATGTTGTACTCGGCCGCGCGCTCTCGACGGGCCGCGTAGAGCTCGACCTCGTCACGGGCGACGGCGTCGTTCGAGCGCATCGCGACGGCGACCGCCGAGGCGGCCTCGTCGGCGTCGGCGACGCAGGAGTTCATCCCGCGGGCACCGAACGGCGCGAGCAGGTGTGCGGCCTCACCGGCGAGGAGGACGCGACGGTGCTCGTCGACGAAGGAGTCAGCCTGCACCTGGAGGAACTTGTACGTCGACGTCCACTGGATGTTGTCGACGTACTCCTCGCCCATAATGTCGCGGACGAACTCACGCATCCGTTCGTCGCTCGCAATCTCGTCGGGGTCGTCGTCGCCGAGACACTGGATGTCGAGCCGCCAGCCGCCGGTGAACGGCACGAGCATCACGTTCCGGCCGTCGGCGTGGGGCGAGTCGTAGTGGAAGAGCCGCTCGAACGGGATCGGTTCCTCCTCGATGGAGTTGTCGTCGAGGGTCTCGACGTCGACGATGATGAACGAGTTCTCCGATTGGGTCCCTTCGAACTCGGAGCCGATCTCGTTTCGCACCTGCGAGCCGCCGCCGTCGGCACCGATGAGGTACGGCGTGTCCCACTCCTGCCCGTCGGCCGTTTCGACGTGGACGCCCTCGGGCGTCGACTCGACGGTCTCGACGCCGGCGTCCCAGTGGATGTCGATGCCCGCTTCGTCCAGCGCTTCGTGCATGTACTTCTCGGTGACGACCTGCGGGAGACTCGAGAAGTGCGGAATCTCGCTGTCGCCGCCGGGGTTGTCGTAGGTCCGTCGGAAGACGGTCTTGCCGCGCCACTTCGTGTGACGGGTGGGCCAGACGAGCCCCTCTTCGACGAGGTCGGTCCCGAGGCCCGGGTGAATCCGTTCGAGGGTTCGGAGCGTCGCACCGTGGACGTAGATGGCCCGGCTCCCGTCGCGGTCGCGGTCCGCGGAATCCGCCTCGACGATTGCCGCGGGCACACCGCGCGCGTGGAGTGCAAGCGCTGCCGTCATCCCCGTCGGTCCCGCACCGGCGATCAACACTGGCTGATCGGAGTCAGTTGAACTCATCGTCTATACTGTATGCTTACGACAGGCTCTACATAATTATTGCGGTCAGACCGGGGTAAGAACGGCGAAAACGCCCGATTCGGTCGATAGACCGGTCGGTGATCGGTCGGCGGGCGGTGCGACTGCCAGTCGGAGCGATCGCCTCAGTTCAGGCCGAGTTTCGTCGCGACCCAGTGGTCGCGGACAGCGAAGACGAACTCCTCTTCGTCGTCGTACTCCGTCGTCTCCGCGACGAAGTCGTCCCACTCGCCGCGGGGGATCAGATCGAGTTCCGACGCGGCGGACGCCGAGGACGGACTCGCAGCCACCATCTCGTCGAAGGTGTCGAAGTCCGTGTGCGCGGTCATAAATGCCTCGTCGAACAGTTCCTCGAGCGGAACTTCCTCGTCTTCTGCGACGATGTCGCGCGGGTTTGGCAGGTCTTCAGCTTCCTCGGCAGCCTCTTTGAGGTCGTCCGGTAACGCCATATTTGCCACTTTGGGCTACCATATGTAAACCTTTCTGGTCCGCTCGTGAGCCCTTCGCACACGCGCCGATCTGTCGGCACGATTCGGAGACGGCTCCCGACACGAACCGCGTCGCCGTCGAAGGATTTTCTACGTCGGCACCCCAGTAACAGGTAATGCAATACTACGAGGATATCGAGGTCGGGACGACTGCTTCCTTCGGCTCTTATGAGGTCACCGCCGAGGAGATCAAAGAGTTCGCCGAGAAGTACGATCCGCAACCGTTCCACGTCGACGAGGAGGCGGCTGCGGACTCGATGTTCGGCGAACTCGTCGCCTCGGGGTGGCACACGATGGCGATGTGTATGCGAATGGTGAATCAGAATCCCGATCCGGTGGCAGCCATCGCCGGGATCGGTGCTGACGACATCCGATGGCAGAAGCCCGTGACGCCCGGACTCCAGCTCGAACTCCACACCGAGATCGTGGACAAGTGGCCCTCGGACCGCGACGTCAGTGGGTTCATCACGCGCGGCATCGAAGCGCGCGACCAACACGGCGATGCGGTCGTCACCTACGAGACCACGGCGCTGGTGAAGACTCGCGCGTACGACGAGTGACTGCACCGGGTCGCCGGCCGGGCTGAATGGCTAGCTCCGAATGGGGGTGACCAAGGAGTATCACCATTGAAAATCAGCCGGACAGGTTAATGTATCCGTATCAATCATCAGTGAGTGATGACGAAGCAAAGCCCGGTGCCGCGGGACGCAACGCTCGCCCCCGACTTCTCCGACATCCGCAACGACGCCGAACGATACCGCGCCGAACGCGATCACTGGCGCAGTTTGTTCAACCAACTCGCTGCGGAGATCCCCGAGCCCGTAATCGCCGTCGACGACGACGGCCGATTGACGCACTGGAACGAGATGCAGACGGAGTTCACTGGGCTGCCGGCCGAAGAAGCACTCGGAAAACCCGCCCACGAGGTGATCGGGACCGAAGACGTCACCGAGACGCTCGCCGAGAAGGTCGCGCGGACGGGCGAGCGGATCAGGGAGACCGAGGTTCGAACGATCACGAGCGCCGACGGCGAGAAGCGACACGGCCGAGCGATGGGCGTTCCTCTGACGACGCCCGAAGGTGAGGTCGCGGGGTCCTTCGAGATCCTCTATCGCGTCACTGACCTCGTCAAGCAGCGGAAGTCGATGCAGGAAGTCCAGACCCGAGTCCGCGAAGATCTCGAGGGCACCGTCGCGGGCCTCGAAACTGCGTCCTCGCAGGTGACAGAGAACGTCGACGTGATCGCCGAAGTCGCAGAGCAGGAGGCCGAACACGTCCGGGAAGTCGACGACGAGATCCAGACGTTCAGCGCGACCACCGAGGAGGTCGCCGCGAGCGTCGAAACCATCTCGACGCAGAGCTCCGAGACCGCCGACCTCGCGGCGGACTCTGAGGCATCGACGACCGAACTGCTGGGCACGGTCGAAGACGTCGCCGACGCGAGCGACCGGATGGCGGACGACGCAGCGGATCTCGCCGATCGTGTCGAGGAGATCGACGACGTCGTGGCCGTGATCGACGACATCGCCGACCAGATCAACATCCTGGCGTTGAACGCGTCGATCGAGGCCGCGCGCGCCGGTGAGGCTGGGGAGGGCTTCGCCGTCGTCGCCGACGAAGTGAAATCGCTGGCGACGGAGTCGAAGCAGGAGGCCGAGCGGATCGAAGGACTCGTCGAGTCGGTCGCGACGATCGCGACCCAGACCGTCGACGGGGTCGAACAGACCGCCCAGCGCGTCGACGAGATCGAGGCCCAGATCGAGACCGTGAACGCGAATCAGCGCGAGATCCAGGACGCGATCGCGGACGTCTCAGAGCAGTTAGAACAGATCGCGACCGCGACCGACGAACAGGCATCGAGCGCGGAAGACATCTCCGCGATGCTGGGAACGACCGTCGAGGGGGTCGAACGGATCGCCGAGGAGGTCGCCGAACTCGCCGCCGCCAATCAGCGACAGACCGACCAGGTCGCCGAGATCCGTCACAGCGTCGAAGCGCTGGAGCGAAACCTCAACTCCGCGGTCAGCCACGACGGATAGCGGCTGAGGATCACCCAGCGGCGGCAGGAAATTCCAGGTGGGGCGGCAGTACTCGGCGGGTGTCCCAACGGATCAGGACGCACTCGTGACGTGATCGACGCCGTGTGCCACACGTGGGTCCTCGACGATCGAGGAATGTGATCTGTGAACGGGGTCTGAAAGTGGGACGATCCCGGAAGTCGCTCGGCGTGATCTGCCACGAGGAGCGTGCGGTCGTGGTCGGCACCGGATGGGGACCGCCACACCGGAGAGTGGTCGGTGGGAATAATTAACCGGATTCAACCACAACCCGTCGAGAGTGACCGCCACACGAACCACTGCACGGATGGGGGGTACTGAATGACGATCGCCGTCTACGGTGCGGGCGGCGTGGGCGGCTACCTCGGTGGCCGGCTCGCACAGGCTGGTGCCGACGTCCACCTGATCGCTCGGGGGGAACACCTCGACGCACTCCGTGAGGACGGCATCCGCGTGGAGAGCGTCGCTGGCGATTTCGCCGTCGACGTGCCCGCGACCGACGACCCGGCGGATGTCGGGCCGTGCGACTACGTCCTGTTCACCGTGAAATCGTACGACACCGAGGCGGCCGCACAGGACCTGGACCCGCTCGTCGGCGAGGACACCGCCGTGCTCTCGCTGCAGAACGGCGTCGACAACGAGCGGCTCATCGCCGACGAAATCGGCCGCGAACACGTCCTCGGGGGCGTCTCCTACATCTTTTCGACCATCGCGGAACCCGGCGTCATCGAGCACACGGGCGGCCCGACGAGCTTCACCGTCGGCGAACTCGACGGGTCGCACAGCGAGCGCGTCGAGCGATTCGTCGAGTGGTGCGAGCGCGCCGACGGCGTGAGCGCCGAGGCGTCGACGTCGATCCGGACAGAACTCTGGGAGAAGGCGGCGTTCATCTGTGCCCACGCGGGAATGACAGCAGCGACTCGACTCCCGCTCGGCGACGTCCGCGGCCACGAGGCGTCCTGGGAGATGTACCGCCGGCTCTTCGAGGAGGTCTGTCGCGTCGGGCGGGCCGCCGGCGTCGAGTTGACCGACGAGACCGTCGAGGAGTGGATGGAGTTCGCCGAGGGACTCGACGGGGACTCGTACTCGTCACTGCACTACGACCTGACGCACGAGAAACCGATGGAACTCGACGGGCTCCACGGCGCGATCATCCGCCGGGCCCGCGAGCACGACATCCCGGTGCCGATGAACGAGGCCGTCTACGCGATACTCCGGCCGTGGGCGGCGCGGAACGAGTGGCTCGAAGATTCGTAGCGTCAAGCCGTCGCGATCGCCATCGCTGGCGCTCTCGGGGCGCAGGTATCAGAAAAACGTTGAGCCGTCGTGTCGCCGTGAAGCGATCGTACGAAACGTAGCGTTTAGTTGCGGACGACGTTCGTCGCGCGGGGGCCCTTGGGGGCCTGTTCAATTTCGAAATCGATCTCCGTCCCTTCGGTCAGATCCTCGCCGCCAACGTCTTCCATGTGGAAGAACACGTCGTCGTCAGAGTCGTCCGTCGAGATGAAACCGTAACCGCCTGTGTCGTTGAAGAAATCAACCTTACCGTTTGCCATTGCAATACAACGAACGTCTCCTCGACTGATAACACTTCCGTATTCGTATTACTATCGCACCGGAGAATAGACGATCATCCAGAAAATACGTATATTGAAGAATTTCTGTGCAGACACGAGATTCCGTCTGTGATCACGACGGAAACCACACAACGCGGCCGATTCGTCGAGGAATCAGCAGTTCCGGAGCGGCCGCGCAGCAGGGAGCTAGTGACCGCCTGAAGCCGATGCTCCCGGACGAGCGGGCTCTATCGGTTCCGGCCGTCACTCGGCCCCGCCGTCGACGACGGTGCCGGCCGACTCGCCGGCCAGAAACGCCGGGAGCGACTCGGGGCCGAAGATCTGGGCGGGCGAATCGAGTGCCAAGAGCGCCCGGACCTTCTCGGCCATTCCCCCGGTCACGTCGGTCGACTCTGAGCCCCCGAGGACGGCATCGACCTGCGCGAACCCGGAGATTCGCGGGATCACCGCGCCGTCGTCGTCGTAGACGCCCGGGACCGTCGAGCAGAGACCGACGCGGTCCGCGGAGAGCCCGGTGGCGAGGCGCGTCACCAGTTCGTCGCCGCTGATGATGGTCGCGCCCGCTTCCGCCTCTGCGACGACGTCGCCGTGGAGAACCGGGACGAACCCCTCTGCGAGCATCGTCCGAGTCGGTTCGAGCGGGAGCGTCAGATCCGCGTTCGCGTCACGAACGGCGACCGACAGCGGGTGGACCGGGAGCGCCGGGACGCCGGCCGCCTGGAGGCGCTCGACGATCACGTCGTTCAGTCGGCGCATCGCGTCGTGGATCGCCCAGACGCCGGGAGCGTCGTGACTCCCCACCGAGAGACTGACGCCGTGTCTGTCGGCCTGGTAGTGGCCGAAACTCCCGCCGCCGTGCACGAGGACGAGGCGGTCGAGGGCGGCGTCGCCGATTGCGTCCACGGCGGCGTCGAGCGCGTCGTCGTCGACCGTCTCGGGCGTCTCCTTGTCGGTGACGACGCTGCCGCCGAGTTTGAGGACGACAGTCACGTCCGATCGCCCCCGGTCCCGTCCGCGTCGGTGTCGCCTTCGGGGTCCGAGGCCGACTCCGCGCGGACGCCTTCCCGATCCAGTTCGGCTCGGAACGTGTCGCGACACTCGGCGGTGTAGCGGAGCGCAGTCCGGGTTTCCGGCGTCGCATCGAGCGCGACGATGCAGCCGCCGCCGCCCGCACCGGTGAGTTTCGCGCCGTGCGCGCCGGCCTCTCGGGCGGCCCACACCATATTATCGAGCGTGCGCGAGGAGACACCGAGCGCTTCGAGCAAGCCGTGATCGAAGTCCATCAGGCGGCCGAGCTCAGCGAGCAGTTCGGGCGTCGGCTCGGAATCTGGGTCGGCGTCGGCGAGGAGTGCTTCGCCCGATCGAACGATGTCGCCGATGCTCTCGACGGTATCGGCGGCGAAGTCGTACTCCTCGCGGAGCGTTCGCACGCCCGCGACCAGTTCGCCCGTATCGCCCGCACCGCCGTCGAACCCGACGACGAAGGGGAGGTTCGGCGCCTCGATCCGCCGGCAGTCGTCGCCCTCGACGCGGACGGCCCCGCCCATCGCCGAACAGAAGGTGTCGGCGCGAGACGCCTGTCCGTCCTGGACCTCGTGTTCGGCTTGGTAGGCGCGTTCCGCGATTTCGCGCGGCGCGAGTTCGACGCCGAGCTCGCGGGTCGCGGCGTCGATGCCGGCGACGACGACCGCCGCGGAGGAGCCGAGGCCGGCCCCCAGCGGGATGTCGCTCTCGACGGTGATGTCGAAGCCGGCGTCGGGCGCGTCGGCGGCGTCGCGGGCCTGGTCGACCGCGGCGTCGATGTAGCCCATCGCGGCCTCCACGAGCGGTGCCGGAACGTCCACGTCGGGGCGGTCGCCGGTCGACCCGCGGTACTCGACGGTGAAGCCGTTGAGACTCAGGTCCTCGGCGCGGACGCGGACGTGGTCGTCGTCGCGGGCGGAGACGGTGACGGTCGCCCGGCGCTCGACCGCGCAGGGGACCGCCGGCTCGCCGTAGACGACTGCGTGCTCCCCGAACAGATACACCTTGCCGGGAGCGCTCGAAACGGTCATACCCCGGAGTTGCTACGGGATTCGCTTAAGGGTATCCGACTGCGGTCGAACCCGGTGGCGGGCGTCGAGGAGAGCGGTCGGTAGAAACGGTCGAAGAGAGCGGTCGGTAGAAACGGTCGGTGGAAGCGGTCGCGGAAAACGGTGTTCGGTGCCGTCGGCTCAGGCGTCGATTTCGACTTCGTCGCGCTCCTCGTCGCCGGCGTCGTCGAGGTCGGTCAGCTCGTCGAACTCGTCGCCGTCGCCGCGGATGTAGCGGACTACCGCCGCGATGCCGACGAGCAGAACCAACCCGACGAGAAGCGCCACGCCGGGGCGGCCGCCCGACTCGTCTGATTCGGATTCGTCGAACGCGTCGTCCTCGTCGGCGTCGAACTCGACGTCGTAGTCGTCGTGCGATTCGCCGTCAGATTCGAGGGCCGTCCCACCGCGCTTGGAGAGAAGCGGCGCGCTGTTGGTCGGGCTGAACTCGAAGCCGTCGTGCAGGTGGACCTCGAAGAGAGTGAAGTCGGCCATACCCATCAGTACGCTCACAAGATGGATATGCCTTGTGGCGACGGGTCGATTCGGGTCGTCGCGTCCTCCGACGACCCCGCCCCGCGGCGATTCCCGGTGGAGTGTGCTGGAGTCGCTGTGTTCTTGTTTCGCCGCTCCGGAACGTCCCGTATGGACGACGACCGACGCGCCTTCCTCGAAGACCTGCTCACCACACCCAGCCCGTCCGGCTACGAGGCCGCCGGCCAGCGCGTGTGGGTGGACTACGTCTCGCAGTTCGCCGACGACGTGACGGTCGACGACTACGGCAACGCCGTCGCGGTCCACGAGGGCACCGGCGAGGGGCCCGAAATCGCCTTCACCGGCCACGCGGACCAAATCGGCTACATCGTCCGCGACATCGACGACGACGGGTTCGTCCGCATCGGCCCCATCGGCGGCGCGGACCGCACCGTCTCGAAGGGCCAGCACGTCACGGTCCACGGCGACGACGGCGACGTGGCGGGCGTCATCGGCCAGACCGCCATCCACCTCCGCGACGTGGGGAGCGAGGAGTACGACGACCTCGAAGAGCAGTTCGTCGACATCGGCGCGACGAGCAAGGGCGACGCGAGAGACCGCGTCGAAGTGGGCGACCCCGTGACGGTCGAAGCGCGGGTCCGCGACCTCGCGGGCGACCGCGTCGCGGCCAACGGGATGGACAACCGCGTCGGCACGTGGTCGGCCGCGGAGGGGCTCCGCGCCGCCGTCGAGGCCGACGTGGACGCGACGGTGTACGCCGTCAGCACCGTCCAAGAAGAAGTCGGCGTGCAGGGCGCGAAGATGGTCGGCTACGACCTCGACCCAGACGCGATGGTCGCCGTCGACGTGACCCACGCGACGGACAACCCCGACGTGCCCGGTAAGCGCAAAGGGCCGGTCGAACTCGGCGAGGGTCCGGTCGTCTCCCGCGGGAGCGCGAACCACCCGAACGTCGTCGCACTCGCCCGCGACGCGGCCGCGGACGCCGACATCGGCGTGCAGTTGCAGGCCGCCGGCGTCCGCACGGGCACCGACGCGGACGCCTTCTACACGAGTCGCTCCGGCATTCCCTCGCTCAACATCGGCATCCCGAACCGCTACATGCACACGCCCGTGGAGGTCGTCTCTACGAACGACCTCGACGACGTGGCCGAACTCCTCGGGTCGATGGCCGCGCTCGCGGGTGACGTGGACTCGTTCGGCGTCGAACTGTAAGCGGGCGGACGGCGGCTCCGCGCGCTGTGCGTAGTTGTCGCATACGACTCCGGGCGAAAGAAAACCGTTAAAAGTCGCCACACGGTGTTTCCACGTATGGCTGGAACTATCGAAGTACTCGTTCCCGGCGGGAAGGCGAACCCCGGTCCGCCGCTCGGCCCGGAACTCGGCCCGACCCCTGTCGACGTGCAGGACGTCGTCAACGACATCAACGACCAGACGGCGGCCTTCGACGGCATGGAAGTCCCCGTCACCGTCGAGTACGACGACGACGGCTCGTTCAGCATCGAGGTGGGCGTCCCGCCGACGGCCGCCCTCATCAAGGACGAAGTCGGATTCGACACCGGAAGCGGCGAACCCCAGGAGAACTTCGTCGCCGACATGTCCATCGAACAGCTGAAGAAGGTCGCAGAGCAGAAGTCCTCTGACCTGCTCTCGTACGACCTCAAGAACGCCTCGAAGGAAGTCGCCGGGACGTGTGCGTCCCTCGGCGTCACCATCGAGGGCGAAGACGCCCGCACGTTCAAACAGCGCATCGACGGCGGCGACTTCGACGACGACTTCGACGACGAGTAATCGTCTCGGAACCGTCTCGGCGGTTCGAACCGCCCTTTCCGTCGGGCCGAGCCGACTCGGCCCGCTTTCTTCTCTCCACCGACCCGACTGCTCCGGAGCGGCTCCCATATCGCTCGCGTGCTCGCCAGCCCGCATGTGTGGCTGTGGCACGCGAAACCCCC
>ENA-ORCS01001292-ORCS01001292.1-marine-metagenome-genome-assembly--contig:-NODE-1292-length-11321-cov-3.431786_pt1 | contig 11321 bp, 12 predicted proteins | sample MGYA00237781_ERZ508513 | MGnify/ENA primary metagenome ERZ508513 (study PRJEB26184, sample SAMN06268793) | marine metagenome | isolation source: Eden Landing Ponds, San Francisco, CA, USA | place...
CCAGCCCATCCTCCAGTTCGACGAGGCCGCCGTCTGGGACGCGTTCTGGAACTTCGTCGTCCCCGACACCGTCGAAGCGTTCCCCGACGAGGGCTACGTCCCCGAGACCGACGACGACCTCCCCGAGGGCGTCTCCCAGGAGGACATCCCCGTCTCGCCGAAGTACTTCGCCGGCTTTCGCTCGCTCGGGAGTGAGGTATCCACGGACAAGGCCGCCGAGGAACCGGCCTGGCAACAGGATCTGGACTCCACGACCGAGCGCGCAGGCCGCGCCCAGGACAAAGAAGACCTGATGGAGCGCCTGCGCGACCTCGGTTACATGTAACGCGACCTGTTTTCCGCTCGGCCACCCGTTCACTCGCTCGGGACGCTCGCAACGATAGACCTGGCGAGGGCAGGCTCTAATCCGGTGTCCCGGTAGCCGGCTGCGAGGTTGACGTCGACAGCCCAGTATCGGCCGTCGCCGTCTTTGACGAGGTCGACCCCGATCCCTCGGAGGTCGAACTGTTCGACGAGCAGCCGGAGAGCGGCCGCAAGGTCGGGTTCGATCTCGATTTCGCCGATGAACTGTTTCTCCCCGTAGAGCTTCGAGGTGACGCGTCGCCCCGCGACGTGAATTCGTTGCCCGTCGTCGACGGCGTAGTACTTGTAATCGACCGGCTCCGTCGGGATCAACTCGTGGTAGAAATCCCCTTCACCGTTGAGTTCGGGTTCGTCGTGCCAGATGTAGTAGCCTTTCGCGACGTATTCGCCTTCGGGTTTCTCGAAGGAGACCGCTGGTGTGTGAAACCCCGCCTCCGAGAGCGCTCGCAGGCCGACCAGCCGTGAACTGAACAGGATCGTCGCCTGAAGATTGTTCCACAGCGGCGTCCCCGCCCGTCGAGCGCGCCTGAGAGCCGGGAGTGCGACCGGGAGCGTCTTCTTGTTGACGATCAGGGAGAGGTCGGCGGTCTGGCGTCCTGTGAACTCGGAGCGGGGATGGAAAAACCGAACCTGAAAACCCTCGTCGCGGAGGCGCTCGGCGACCGCTGTGAACACTGGCTTGCTCGTCTTACACAGGAAGCCGATAGTGTCACCGTCTCCCGCTCGGGGCTCTCTTTCCCCGTTCCCCACCTCCCCTTCCGTTCTCTCCCCCACATTCGACATACGTGACCCTGTTCGTACGTGGATCTGAATAGTATTCGGGTCGTTTATATCTCGTGGCTATCGTGTCTGGCTATGGTCGAAGTGACCCTCGCTCGCGCCCGCATCGAATCGGGACAGGCGGACCGCCTTCGCGAGTGGTTCGCGGAACTGGAAGTGCGTGAAGACGAAGTCGTCGAGACGCTCCAGCACGAGGGTGTCTACACCGAGACGGGGTTCGTCCGCGAGGAGGACGACGCGGCGTATCTCTACGTGTATATGGAGGCTGACGACCTCGACGCGGCGGACAAGGCCGGCGACGAAGAGGCCTTCGAGATCGACGAACAGCATCACGAGGTGCTCCGGGAAACGCTGGTCGGTGAGTGGGAGGAGTTAGAAACTATCGGTCACTTCACGAACCCCGGACTGCGGTGAGTCAGCGCCGATTCAACCGCCGGACGAGCAGGTAGCCGGACCCGGCTCCGAGGAGTTCACCGACGAGCACGGCGACCCCGATAGCCAGCATGAAAAACAGACCGAAGATCAGCGCAAATCCCGTTATCCCCGCACCGGCGAAGAGCCGTTCGTACAACGCGTAGTCGGCCCCATTGAGCGCCCAAAGGAGTCCGAGCGAGACAGCGCCCACGAAGTACAGTCCGACCACCGTCGCGAACGGGACGAAGACGATGCTACCGACCACTTTCAGGTCGTTGACCCGCGTCGATAGCTCGCCCCGGCGGGCGACGGTGACGGCCACGGCCGTCGTAACGAACGGGACGACCACGAGAACCGCGACGTGATACAGCCCCGAGAACTCGAAGAACGCACCCGCTCCGTCCACGACTGGCGTGCCGAATCCCGACCCATCACCCCGGAGATACGGCACCAGCACGTACGCGACGACTCCTGCCAGCGACGTCACCGTCCCCCCGCACAGGCCGATCACGAGCGCACGGTCTCCCCGGATACGGTTCAGCCAGTGTCGGAGGAACATACGTTTCAATAGAACTACGTTTGAGATAAGCCTGTCTCTCCATCGAAGTCCCGGGGGGTGTCCGGACCAGCGGTGAACGTCGCTGCCACCGCTGTCGAGCGTCGCTGGTGTCGCCGGTTACGGTCCGCTGTCACCCCCCTTTTTGAGCCACGGCCCCAAGCACCGCTATGGATGTCGTCGGCGACCTGGTCGCACGTGACCGGCGCAGTGACGCGCTCGCGCTCCGGACCGACAGTCGCGCCGGGTCCTACAGCTACGAGAAACTCTGTACGACCGCCTGGAAGGCCGGCAACCTTCTCAGTCACTACGGCGTTCGCGGTGACGCGACCGTCGTCGTCGACACTGGCGAGTCGCTCTCGCCGCCGCCGGTGTCCGCCTTCCTCGGCGCGGCGCTGCTGGGCGCGACCGTCCGCTTCGAATCTCCGGGCTCCCGACACGCGGGCCCGCCCGAACCAGTCGAGACGCGGGCGCTCGTCGTCCCCGCAACTCGCGTCGGAGCCTACGACCCCGCGCCGGGGACGACCGTCCTGGCCTACGGCGACGTTCCGGAGGACCCGACGGTCACGCACTTCGAACGCGAGGTCTGGAGCGAGAACCCGACGACCCCGCCCGACGAGGTGACCCCGGACGACGCGCTTCTCGTGGCCGACGCCGAACGGGTCACCCACCGGCAGGCGATCGAGGCCGCCGAACGGGTCGCCGACGAGACCGGCCTGGAAGCCGAGGACCTGGTCGCGCCGCGAGCGTCGCTGGCCGACCCGACAGTGGTCGTCGCGGGCGTCCTCGCGCCGCTCTCGGTCGGCGCCGGGATACTCGTCGACGAGTCGGCGACCGGCGACGTCGGCGTCGGACGAGAGGGGGACGTCCCGGAATCCCGGCGTATCGACCCTGGCGACGTGCTCTGACAGGGTGTCACAGTCCGACCGGGCAGAGGACCCGGCGGGGCGGTTCAGTCCTCGTCGTCGCCGTCGTCTTTCGGCCGGATGAAGTCGGCGAGTGTGACCATGATTCCGAAGATCCACCCGACCGGGACCGAGATAGCGATCCACATGATGATGTACGCGCCGCCGTCGCGTTCGAAGTTATCGACGAAGTATTGCTTGAGACCGACTCTGGCGAGGACGTCGTTCTGGATGAACGTGGCGATCTGTTCGCTGTAGACGATGGAGAACTGCGCGATCTGGTCCGAGAGCAGCGCCGCGACGACCGGCGGCAGGAAGATAGCAGTCATCGCCAGCGGATACGAGAATATCACGGTGACGGGACGGCCGTCGATGGCCCGGAAGATCAGGGCCAGGCCGGTCGCGATGATAGCGACGACGAGTGCCGCGATGATGGCTCTCTCGGCAGCCAGATCCAGCCGGAAGTAGATGAGTGCGGCCAGACCACCCCAGAACAGGGTCACGAACAGGAAGACGCCGATCGCGCCGAGTTTCTCGATGGAGAACTCGATCTTGCGGGCGTGAAAGCGGACGACGACGCCGAAAAGCGCCATCGGGTAGAGCACGGCGATGACGGCGGCGCCCATTGCCGACCAGCTATTGTACGTGACTTTCTCGCGGGGTGTCTCGGGTTTCCACTTCCCGAGTACGGAGTGTTGATTCCCGCGCTGGCGCGGGAAGACCAAGCCCATCCACGTCTCGTGGAACTTCCGCAGGTCCACGCGGATCGCGTCGACGACGCTCTGGTTCCCGGCGGCCATAGTACGGGGTTTGCCAGCACCCAGAATAAGTTTTCTTTCCGGCGGCGACCACGACATACTCTGTCAGCGGCGAAAGATTTTCGCCCGTCGGGTGAGCGGAGAGGGGTATGGGTATCGAGACTGCGGCGCGTTCGGATACGGGGCGCGTCCGCGACCACAACGAGGACAGCGTCCTCGCCGCACCGACCTCTGGTGGTCGGTTGCTGGCGGTCGCAGACGGGATGGGTGGACACAACGCGGGTGAAATCGCCAGCGCGGTCGCGCTGGAGGCGTTCGTCGCCGAACTGGGCGACCGACTGAGCGACTCGACAGTCGCCGACGCGATGGAGACTGGTGCGCTCACCGCCGACGCGGCCGTCCGTGAGGCCGCCGCCGAGGACCCGGGCCGCGACGGAATGGGCACCACGCTCGTCGCCGCCCTCCTCGACGAGACGGGGGCGACGGTCGTCAACGTCGGCGACAGTCGGGCCTACCGCGTCGACGAGACGACCATCGAACAGGTCTCGGTCGACCACTCCCTCGTCCAGGAACTCGTCGAAGCCGGCGAGATCAGCCCCGACGAAGCCGACTCGCACCACCAGCGCAACGTCATCTCACAGGCGCTGGGCGCGAGCGAAGAGATAGACCCCGATACGTTCGAGGTCGACCTCGACCCCGGAGAGACGGTCCTGCTCTGTTCTGACGGACTCACCGAAGAGGTCCCCGAATCGACGATCTACGACATCGTGGCCGACACGGAGTCACTGTCCGGGGCCGCGGACGCACTCGTCGCAGCCGCGAACGAACGGGGCGGCAGCGACAACGTCAGCGTCGTCCTCGGCCGCCGCGACGACGATTAATCCTCACCGTCGGCGTCCTCGGCGTTTTCGGCGTCACCGCTCTCCGACTCCTCCGCCGTCCCTGTGCCGTCTGAGGTTTCGGAGCCATCGGTGTCGTCCGTTACGTCCGGACCGTCACTGCCGTCGACTGGCTCCGAACTACCGGTGTCGTCCGGTGTTTCGGCAGTCTCGTTTTCACCCCATCCGTCGTCTGCTACCGTCCCTGCCTCGGCCGGATCCGTCACTGTCTCTGTGTCGTCCTGTTCGGCCGGTGAGGCGGTGTCCGGCGTATCGCCCGAACCACCGGTGTCGTCGGTACCACCGGCGTCCGTCGCCGCGGCACCCGCTCCAGCCGCGGTCCCGGCGGACTCGGCGCCGTCCGCGGCGCCCGTGCCAGACTGGCTCATGTCGCCTGCCGATGTCGCGTCGGACTCGTCGCTGGCCGCCCCCTCGCCGCTCGCGTCTTCACTCGTCGCTTCCGAGTCGGACGGTTCTCCCCCGGTAGAGTCGTCCGCGTCGGGTTTCTCGACGACTGTCTGTGCACCGGTGACTTCCTCGTCGGAATCGACGTCGCTCGCGGAGATCAGGCCGTCACCCGACTCCTCGTCGGTCGGGGTCCCGGGTCCGTCGTCGTCCCCGGTGTCGCCGGTGTCGTCCGTGAGCGGTGCGGAGCCGCCGGTTGCAGGACCAGGGCCGGCGACGGTTCCGTCGCCATCGTCGTCGTCCCCGCGGACGTACTGGTTGTAGAGGAACCCGCCGGCACCGAGCGCGACGATGACGAACCCGACACCGAGCGTCGCGAGCGGGAGCCCGGACTCGTCGTCGGTGTCGGCCGTGGTCGTTGGCGGGCCGGCGACCGGCGCTGTGGTCGTCGGTCGGGGAGTCGCGGTCGGCGTCGGGGTCGGGGTCGGTGTCGGCGTGTCCGGGGGTCGTGGACTGGGCGAGACCGTCGGGGACGGAGAGGGCGACGGTGTCGGGGATGGCGTGGGCGTCGGGGACGGCGTGGGCGTCGGCGTCGTGATCTCGGGCCCGCCGATTTTGACACTCCAGCCGTCGGACTCGCCCGAATCGGACGACGACGTGTTGCCAGCCAGGACGACCCCGCCGTCCTCGCCCAGCGCTGCCGCCTCGAAGTAACCGGTTGTGTTCCGAGCGTAGGTTGCAGTCCAGGATATCTCACCGACGAGGTCGATCCGAGCCACGATACCCTTGCTCTCGGCGCCGTCGCTGCTGGTCGCGGTTCGGCCGACAGTGAAGTGATTGAGTTCGCCCGAGGTGACACCGGTCAGTTCCGTAAACCGGTCCGACGAAACCGTCGTCCCCGACTGCTTGACGCCGGTGGCGTTGACTTCCACCACCCAGCCTTCCCGCTCGTCACCGTCGGATTCGGCGCCGCTGGCGCCGACCAGAAAGAACCCGCTCCTGCTCGCGACCACGTCGTAGAACGCGTTGAAGTCGTTGTACGGGTCGATGGCGTCCCCGGATTTGCGCCGGTAGAACTGCGAGGAGGCCCACTGCTGTACCCCCCCGTCGTCGATGTGCATGATCCATCCCTTGAGGTCCTCGCTCGCGTCCATGCCCGACCCGGCGAGGAAAAAGCCCCCGTCGGGGTGGTTCACGACACCGTGGAACTGACTCTGGTCGCCCCCGTCGTAGGTGAACCCCTTGTTGACCGACCCGTCGCTCCCGAGTCGTTGCACCCAGGCACTGTCGAACCGTGTCGTCCGTCCCGCACAGACGAAGCCGTTGTCGGGACGCTGGACGAGGGAGTTGACCGTCTCGTCCGTATTCTCGCTGCGCCAGAACGTCTCGCGCCACTGCACGGCGCCGTCGGGGTCGACCCGGATGACGAACCCATCCTGGCCCCGTTCGGGGCCGTCTGTGATCCCGGCCAGGGCGTAGCCGTCCTCGGTCGCGACGACGTCGTTGGCGACCGTCGTCGACCGCTGGTTGAAGGTCTGCTCCCAGACGAGTTTCCCCGTCGCGTCGACCTTGTAGAGCCAGGCCACTCGACCGTCGTCCTCGCCGTCTTTCGCGCCGGCGAGGACGAACCCGTTGTCGTCGAATGCCCCGACGACCGCGTTTGTCGTCGCGTCGCCGCCCCCGTCGTAGGTCCGGTCCCAGCGCTTGGGGAGCGGGTCGAGTCGACGACCGCCCCCCGAATCGGCCATAGCGTTGCCGGCGAGGAGGGCACCTGCGCCGGCACAGCCACAGCCTGCGACGAACTCGCGCCTGCTGTAGTTCCGTGTCATACCCCGGTGTGGTGTTCGGGGAGACCAAAACCCTGTCGCACATCCGAACGCCGTCCCCCATCGAGCACTCTGATCTGGCGAGTGGCGACGCGGATCGGCCGGCGGCGACGGTCTCTCCCGACGGACCTGTTCGCCGTCCGTTCGGCGCACGGTTTCCGTGCGTGGTGACTGTCGACCGACCGACTCCGTCTCTCGAACGACCGCGAGCGATCGCTAACCTTAGCGTGTGAAACCATCTTTTTCCCGCTCGGATGTCCTCGCTCGCTTCGCTCACGGCGCGAAGCGCCGTTCGCATCGAGGCGCGGAACGCCACGCATTCCCCGCTCGCATCGAGGCCTCCCTGCGGTCGGCCTCGCACCGCTCCCTCGCGTCCGGTGAACCGCCTCGCTCCCGGTGGTCGCTCGGCGGATGCTGGTCTGTTATGTCTTTCTCCCGAACTGACCGGCCACGAACAGCTACAGCAGGGTTTCGAACGGTTCCACCACACGTTCACGAACCCAACGAGGAGGAACAGGACGGGACGGGCCATCCCAGGACTAACTAGCCCGGATCGGGACGAATCGAACTGGGGAAGCCGACCGATGCACGCCAGAGATCGACGGAGACTTTCTTCGGGCACGCCCGACCACGGGTGAGAGACAATGACGACCGAGACTGACGACCGATACGACGTCTGTATCGTCGGCGGCGGCGTCGCGGGGCTATCGGCGGCGACGTTCACTGCGCGCCACGACTTCGACACTCTCGTGCTCGACGCCGGTAGCTCGATCCTCCGACGGAACGCCCACCTGGAGAACTTCCCCGGTTTCCCCGCGGGTGTCAACGCCCGCCTGCTGCTCGATACGATGGGGGACCAGGCCGAGAACGCCGGCGCCGAGCGCCGGACCGCCGAGGTGACCCGGGTCGCCCGCACGCGCGAGGTGGACGAACCCGACGGAACCATCGAATCGGCGGGCGGGAGGGACGAGAGCCACCGGTTCACCGTCGAGACGGCCGACGGCGACCGCTACCGGACGAAACACGTGGTCGCGGCGACGAAAAACGAGGTCGGCTACCTCGATGTCGACGGCGTGGGGGTCATCGACCGCGGAAAAGCGTTCGTCGATGTCGACGAGGGCGGCCGTACCGGCGTCGACGGGCTCTACGCGGCCGGTCGACTGGCCGAGAAACCCCATCAGGCGGTGGTCGCGGCCGGCCACGGTGCCGAGGTGGCCGTCGCTCTGCTGGAAGACGACGGGAAGCCGTTCTATCACGACTGGGTCACACCCGAGGGCTACTTCACCGACCGCGGCCGCGACCTCCCGCCGGGCTGTGAAGAGATCGACGAAACCGAACGCCGCCAGCGCGAGCGCGAGTCACTCGCCGCGATGACCGACTACTTCGCCGAGTCGCATCCAGACCCCCAGGAGACTCACCCGAGCCTGGCAGACCCCGAGTGACCGAACCGCCGGCTGTGGCGGCCGTTCCAGAAGACCACGATTCGCTGGTCTCTGGCGCTTCTCTCGGCCACTTCGGATCGAGAGCATCGTGAACCGCACCATCGATACATCATATATCGCGATATGAAATAGGGCCACACTGTTTTTTCACAGGTTCGGAGGAGAGGCCAGTTTCGGGTCGAATCTCCGCCAGTTCGTGCCCGATTCCCAGCGAAGTGCTTGATCGCTCCCCGTCCGATGCCGAAACCTCGACCGGGGACGACGGGCCGGAGACCGTCCAGATCAACGTCCGTCACGCATCCCGAGTTCTCGCGTGAAGACTGGAAGCAGATCGCCGCCAGCGAGCACGGACTCCAGACTGGCGAGGGGGAACTCGTTTCCCGCGTGGCAGTAATCGCGATGATGTGCGACGACACGGCTGGCGGTGACGAAACGATGTCCGCCGTCAGAATGCCGGAACCCGGAGAGACGGGCGGATCCGGGGTTGTCCTGAACTGCGGACATACGCGGCAAAGGGGTAGACCGGCAACACGGGTCTTGACAGCGGTCACGGGAGCGGGTTCACGAACGGCGGACCAGCAGGTCATCGTCCCGGAGCACCCGCTCGCGGTCGGTCGGCGAGACGTATCGATAGGCGGTAAGTTCCCCGGAGAGGTCGATACCGGCGTCGCCGCACTCGTTGCGTCGGCGAAGATCCGCCGGCGTGACCAGCTCGTCGTCCATCGTCGCGACGACCTCGACGTTCTGGGGGAGAAAGCCGCCGGTAGTCGGGAAACTGTACACGCGGTGGAACACACGGGCCATCGTCTCAGTCTCGGCGCGGGAGAACCCGGCCAACGGCCCGTTCGGCGCCGAGACGAGGTTGGCGAACAGCATGCCGTCGTCCGAGAGGCTCTCGCGCGTCAACTGCAGGAACTCGAGCGTCGCGAGTCGGGACGGGGCTCTGCCCGCCTCGAAGGCGTCGAGGACGATCAGGTCGTACGTGCGGTCGGTCTCCCGGAGGAACTGTCGGCCGTCACCGACGTGCAGGGTGAGTCTGTCCGACGGGTCGACGTCGAAGAACTTTCGCGCCGTGTCGACGACGTCGACCTGAAAGCGATTCGTGAAGAAGCGTACGAAGTCGTTGACCGATCTGTGGTCGACTGAGACGACCGGCTTGTGCAGAGGTGTGGCACAGTCTCCGCCCCCGACCAAACGTTCGGTTGGCTACGCACAGCAATTACGGAAAGGTACCGGGGAGACCCCGGAAGTCAACTGTACTGCCACTCGTCGTCGCCACACCGGTTACAGACAACCCGCCGCCTTGTGATGCGTCGCTCGCTCGCCTCCCAGTCGTGTCCGAGCACGTAACAGAGCGGTTGTCGGCCACGGTCTACGATCCGGTTCACGTCCAGTTTCACCCCGTTCTATCGAACGAATACACGCTGATTGGTGATTAAACCCATCGTTAGATACCTATTTCGTGTATTAATTATACATCCATCACAGAGAGTGTGGAGTCGCGCCACGGCCCGGCCGAATGCGGGGACTGGTCGGCTATTCGGTATCGAATCCGTCGCGAACCCCGCCGGCGTTTCGCTCACCGACTCTGAACACCAGCGCGGCCCCGACGAGGACGGCGACCAGTTCGAACCCGCGTTCGACAGCCGGTTTCGGCGAGAGCCACACCGGGGTTGCGGCCTCGTAGACGACAGCGTAGCCGCCGTCGTGGGCGTACAGATCGCTGTCGTCGTCACCGAGACCGAGTGGCTCCGACGTCTGGACGCTGCCCGCCTCGAGGGCGCGCTGGATGGCGGGCCTGCGGGCGTCGAAACTCGCGTTGGCGAGTGCGGACTCGGGGTCGGCCCGCTCCAGTCGGAGCCGGTGGGGTTCGCTCTCGGTATCGACCCGCCGATATATCGGTCCAGAACTGCCCATGACGAAGTACTCCGGACTGGAGAGGTCGGGCGCGGCGTTCCCGCGCACGGTGACGGTTTCGTTGCGAAGTCGTGCTTCGAGGAGACACCCGCGGTCCTCCTCGGCGCCGATGGGGTCCATGCAGGCGACCTGGTCCGTGGGACTGGCGAAGAAGCCACCCGAAGTCGTGTTCAGTCGGACTTCACCGTCGAGAGTGGCCACCTCGGCGCTCCGGTAGACGTAGTCGGGGCCGGTGACGTCGAGCGCTGGCGCCCAGACGGGCGTCGTGAGGAGGACGATACCGACCGCGAGGAGGGCCTGCGAGCGGCGGTCCATGTTCGGTTGGCGCAGCGACCGACACATCAACGTATCGGCTCGTCCGTCGGTTTCGGTCGTGACGCCGCTGTCCGGGGTGGCGACGCCGTGTCCACCCTCTCACTCGTCCGCGTCGACGACGTGATGTGGCCCGAGCGGCCCGTGTTCGGGACAGGTACCGACGATAGGCGTCGCGTTGAGACAGCAGTGACGGCTTCCGGTGGCGACCAGCCCCGTCGAGAGTTCGGCCCCGCAGAGCCGACAGCGGGGGGTGTCCGCGCTCATGGCAGCCCGTAGGGTGGCACCCACTGTAAGGCACGTGCCGCGGTCCGGACCGGGCTGGCCTCGGCGTGACGGCACGACAGACCGCGGACAGGGTTATGTGGCTGTCGGCCACAGTTCCGACGATGGTGACGCGCGGATCACTCGGACGGATCGGTATCGTACTCGCCGGCGCCGTCGTCGCGACGGCTGTCGGGGTGGGACTGTTCGCACTCGTGCCGCTGTACACGCCGCTGGGCGTACTCGAAGTGCTGCTCGTGGTTCTGGTGGTGGCGATGGGTGTCGGGATGGCCGGTCGGTTCGCCGGGAACGCCTTCCCTGGCTACGACGTCGCGGAGGTCGAAATCGACGATGCGATCACGCGAGACGGCGACGGTGGGCCGGGCCCGATCGGCGCCAGTGCGGTCTCGGCCGACGACGTGGTCGACGAGATCGAGCGCGCGGACGCCGACGACAGCGCCGAAGCGCTGGTCGTGAAACTGAACCCGCCGGGCGGTGCGG
>ENA-ORCS01001293-ORCS01001293.1-marine-metagenome-genome-assembly--contig:-NODE-1293-length-11307-cov-3.671060_pt1 | contig 11307 bp, 10 predicted proteins | sample MGYA00237781_ERZ508513 | MGnify/ENA primary metagenome ERZ508513 (study PRJEB26184, sample SAMN06268793) | marine metagenome | isolation source: Eden Landing Ponds, San Francisco, CA, USA | place...
CAGGCCGAACGGCGTGCGACCGGGGAGGGGTGGGGAGCACATGCGAGCGCCTTGTGGGGCGCTCGCAATGCGGTACCCTGGTGGACTGAAAGGGCGAACCACGCTCGCGTCGAAGAGTAGTCGCTGTGGCGGCTCTATCCGAGCGGTGCGAGGGCGACCAACGGGAGCCCTCGATGCGGAACGGGGAGCGAAGCGACCCGTGGAGCGAACGAAGTGAGCGAGGATATCCGGCACAGCGACCGCGAGCGTGGTGAGGGCTTTCGAGGCCTTGGCGGTCGATTCTATGAGTGCCAGGCGTTGTGAGGACGTTCGACAACGCCTCGGTAGCGTTGTTTTCTGTCTCGATGTTGAGGGCTCAGACAAGAATCGTGACAAGGAAAACGCTTAAATTCGAGGCGTCCGAAACAGTAAGTGAAGAGTAAAGTAAATCTAAATATCAATTCTTTTCCGTTATCCCCGTATACCCCGTACTGCCGAGAGTAGGACGATCTCTCGGCTGTTTCGACGCACACGAGCCACTCGAAGAATAGCGACAGCCACATCCATATGACAGATTCGACCAACACCACCGAGACCGAGAGCACGTTCGACTCCGGGACAGTTGCCGACCGAGCAGGCGTCGATTACGCCCACCGAACCTACGTCCACGAGACTGCCGACCACTGCGAGGCAGACGCTGCCGGCCGTGTCGTGGTCGGCGTCACAGATGAGCGCGGTGCCGCCGTCCTCCTGGTCGATCCAGACAGGTCGGTCGCAGTCTTTCCGAACGAGACGCTCGGTCCGGACGAGGAGTGGCGCCCGACTGCCAGGCGCGTCACGGCGGAAGCGACCGGTCTGGACGTGACCATCGAGGATCCGGTTCGGATCCGCCGCGTCGAACATACGACCGGCGAAGCCGATGCGCCACACGCAGAAACAGTCCACGTCGTCTTCGAGGCCACACCCCAGGAGACGACAGCCGAGCCAGTCGCCCCCGACGATGTCGCACTCCGGGCGGACTGGTTCGATTCGATCCCGTTTGACCCGATCACGAACAATCACATGCAGCGAGATGCGATCGGTGACATCCGGACTATTTTCGGCTCCCGGTGAGGAGCCGTGCGATCCCTTGCGCCGGGAAGCCGGAAATTGGCACCGTTCGATCGGCATTTCCGACCCAGTTCCCACTACCACACCTTCCTGATAGATCGTGCATTTCTGGGCCGCAATCCCGCAATATTTCCACCTTCACAGCGTTTTTCTGTCCCCCTTCGCTAGCGGCCGGTCACCCCATGATTCGAAACAACCCCAATCGCGTCGAAGCACAGACGAGTCTGGCTGGAATCCGTGGAGGGATTTCCTGAATGCGGATCGACCGACTGGCGGGTCCTGACTGTGTCCTCGTTCTGGCCGATCAATCGACGACTGCCGAGTCGCCCAGCTAGCTACCAATGAGTGCGACCAGACCACAACGGCTCCAGAAGTCGTTCCTGAAGTATCAGCACGTCTTCGTGTTCACCGCACCGGTGCTGTTCGTGGCACTCGTCCTGCTCGCAGCCCCGACCCCGGCCGGCGCCGACAGTGGCTACTGGCTGGAGTACTGGTGGCTGTTCCCCTTCTTCCTGCTGGGGGCGACCATCGTGAACACGGTGGGGATCAGCGGTTCGGCGCTGTTCGTGCCGTTCCTGATCTTCGTCTTCCCGCTACTGGCGTATCCCCTCGAACCGGAGACGATCGTCAAAGTCGGGCTGATCAGCGAGTCCTTCGGCCTGTCGAGTTCGGCCATCGCGTTCGTCCAGTACGGCCTGGTCGATCGGCGACTGGCGCTCTCGATCGTCGCCGGGAGCGTGCCGTTCGTCATCGGCGGCGCGCTCCTGTCGTTTTTCATCCCCGAACCGCTGTTCCACGCGGCACTCGGGGCGGCGCTACTCACGGCCGGGTATCTCATGCTCAGAGCCGACATCGGCCACGGCGAGCCCACCGACGACAGCCCGACGGTGTCGGCCGACGGTGGCCGGCAAGCAGACCTCCCTAACGACGACGGGAAACTCGGTCCCGCTGGCGTCGAAAGCACCGACGAAGGGGCGGTCACCCGGGTCGACCGCGGCGGCGACACCTACCAGTACTCCTGGTCGGGCTACCTCGAACGCTTCGCCAACTACAGCGTCGGCGGAACCTTCCAGGGCCTGGCCGGGTTCGGCAGCGGCGAACTCGGGATCATCTCCCAGCTCCGGACCGGCGTGCCGACTCGCATCGCCATCGGGACGAACCACATCATCGTCGCGACGACGGCCATCCTCGCCTCGCTCGTCCACGTCTTCGCCGGAAACGTCCTTCCAGGCGTGCACTCCCTGACGCTCGCCTCGACGCCCTGGAACATGGTCGTCTTCACCGTCCCCGCGACGGTCACCGGCGGCCAGGTCGCCCCGTACGTCTCGAACGCGCTGGACACCCGGACGATCCAGATCGGCGTCGCCATCCTCTTCGGCGTCATCTCGATCGCACTGTTCCTGATGGCCGGCGGTGCTGGCTTCTAAGCGGATCGATCGGTTTTTGGTGGGTGACGGGGACCCCCTCAACTTACCGGACACAGTGCAGAACGACCAGATGACCGCGCTAGCCCTCGAAGCGCGCCCCGACTCGACGTAGCTCCGGACGGACCACCGATGGTCGGGCCGATGGATTTATCACGCCTAATCGTGACAACCACCCTACGGGTATCGCCAATGTGGATGGGTGGAACGAATAGAAACGGGGAGGATCGCAATGCGGGTATCGGTCGGCGGCGGCTACTCGCTGCAGCGGGACTGCTGATCGCTGGCGGAATCGGCGGGTGTGTTGCGACCGGACCGTTCCGCAAGACGACTCTCTCGGTCGGGATCAGGGAGCCCTTCGAGACGAAACTGCCGCTTACAGTCCCGCTCTCGATAGATGCGACCGTACAGAACGTCAACGAGAAGCACGTGGCGCTGCGAGAGGTGGAACTTGCCCTGCTCGACGACAGTCGGAACTTGCTGGCTGTCCGCGAACTGGGTGATTTTTCCCGTCAGGCGGCCCCGCCGGCCAACAGAGAAAGCCAGAAGTACGACGGCTATATCGGTTCTAATACAGCGTATCGGGCCGAATGGGAACTCGAAGCGGACGTCCAGATGGCCAGTGTCCCGACGTGGGTGACGTTTCGGGTCGAAGCCCTCGAGTTCGACGAACCAGACGGCACGGAAGCGGAAGCGTCGCTGTTGATCGGCAGGGCACGGGCCACGCAGCCACCGCCGGAATTTTCGGCCACAGCGTTGCGTCTCGAATCGGACGCCGACGATTCCAGGAAACTCAATCCAGAGGACTATCGACCGCAGTATTTCGAGGGGTCACATCTGGTCGACAAGGAGGGCACACTCCTTCCCCGTGAGGAGCAGACCACGACCGAAACGACCAGTTCGCCCTCCCCCAAGTAATCCGAATCGAGACCCAGTCGGATGGATCCGATTACCACAATTCCAGAACGTTTTTATCGTTCTCTTATGCCATTTCAACTGCTATGGCAGTGACACCACTTGCACTGGTCGAGGTGGCGGGAATCGAACTGGGGCTCGGAGCGCTCGTCGGCGGCGGACTCGTGACGATACTGGTCGTGTTGCTCCTGCTGTACTTCCTCGGTGGGGAGGAACTGTTGCTCGAAGGTGGACTCGAACTGCTGGACTGACTGACGCGCGAGACAATGTATTTTTTGCAGGACCGTACGCGACGGACATCGCAGGAGCGATGCCCAGACTGCAGTAATTCACTTTCACCGCGGTCGGGGAACCCTTAACCTCACGGACCGCTAACCACGGGGCGAATGGCGGCCTCCGACACGGCGTCGATCGATCGCCCGCTCGTGGAGTCCGGCGTCCTCCAGGAGCGGCGCTACCAGCTCGAACTCGCCGAGACGGCGATGGGCAACCACACGTTGGTCTGTCTGCCAACGGGTCTCGGGAAGACGACCGTCTCGCTCCTCGTGACGGCCCAGCGGCTCCACGAGGTCGGTGGGACCGCACTATTGCTCGCGCCGACCAAACCGCTGGTCTCCCAGCACGCCGACTTCTACCGGGAGGCACTGACGGTTCCCGACGACGAGATCGTGGTCTTCACGGGCGAGGTCAAGCCGGACGACCGCGCCGAGCTATTCGAGGACGCTCGCGTGGTCATCGCGACGCCGCAGGTCGTCGAGAACGACCTCGTGGGCAACCGGATCACGATGGCCGACGTGACCCACGTCACCTTCGACGAGTGCCACCGGGCGACGGGAGACTACGCCTACACCTACATCGCCGAGCGATACCACGAACAGGCCGAGAACCCCCTCGCGACCGGAATGAGCGCCTCGCCGGGCGACGACGAGGAGTCGATCCTGACGGTCTGTGAGAACCTCGGCCTCCGGGAAGTCGCAGTCATGACCGACGAGGATGCCGACGTCGCCGAGTACACCCACGGGACCGACGTGGACTGGAAGCGCGTCGAGTTGCCCGAGACGGTGATCGAGATCCGGGACGCAATCCAGGAAGTGATCAGAGATCGACTCACGCAGCTGAAAGAACTGGGTGTGACCAACAAGACCCAGCCGGACATGTCCGAGCGGGACATCCACGAGATCCAGGGCAAGCTGCAGGAGTTGATGAACAACGACCAGAGCGAGGGCTACCAGGGAATGAGTCTGCTCGCGGAGGTCCGGAAGTTGCGGACCGCCGTGACGTATGCCGAGACCCAGAGCGTCGAATCCCTGCGGCGGTATTTCGAACGCCAGCGCAACGCCGCTCGGGCCTCGGGCTCCTCGAAGGCCAGTCAGCGACTGGTCAGCGAGCCCAAAGTCCGGGAGGCGATGCGCAAGTCCGAGGACTTCGAGGACCTCCATCCCAAGTTTCGGCGGACACGGATGCTACTCGCCGAGACGCTGGGCATCGAGAACGGCGAGCGCGTCATCGTCTTCACCGAGTCCCGGGATACGGCCGAGACGCTGACGGACTTCCTCTCTGAGCACTTCGAGACCGAGAAGTTCGTCGGCCAGAGCGACACCGACGGCAGCGACGGCATGACCCAGACCGAACAGCAGGAGACCCTCGACCGGTTCCGGGCCGGCGAGTTCGAGGTCCTGGTCTCGACCTCGGTCGCCGAGGAAGGCCTAGATGTCCCCGAGGTGGATCTGGTGCTCTTCTACGAACCGGTGCCGACGGCGATCCGCTCGATCCAGCGCAAAGGTCGAACGGGTCGCCAGACCGAGGGCCGGGTCGTCGTCCTCATCGCGGAGGACACCCGCGACGAGGCGTACTTCTGGAAGGCTCGCCAGGACGAGAAACGGATGTACGAAGAACTGGACGCCCTCAAGTCGATGAAAGGGGAAATCGAGGCCGAACTCTCCCAGGCCAGCGTCTCGGAATTCGAATCGGCAGCCGATGGTGACGAGGCCGTATCCGAGTCGGCAGACGAGAACGACGCAGGCGGATCGGGTGCAGGCGGACCGAGTGTAGGCGGATCGAACGAAGACGGAGCAGCCGAAAAGCGAGCGGTCGCAGACGGTGCTCCGGACGACAGCGAGTCGACAGTGAGTACCGACCAGTCCGCCGAAGGGAAGGGCCAGACAGGTCTCGATGCCTTCGCGGGTTCGGCCGGGGCTGCTGATGGGAGTGAGGAACCAGCGGGTGACCCTGACGAAACAGTCGCCGAAGCCGGATCCGAGGGAGACGAGGAGACGGTCGAAATCGTCGTCGACCAGCGGGAACTCGACTCGACGATCGCCCGTGATCTCTCGACGCGCGAGGGGATCGAGACGCGCCTGGAGACCCTGGAGGTGGGCGACTACGTCTGCTCCGACCGGGTGGTCGTCGAGCGCAAGACCGTCAGCGACTTCCTCGACACCCTCACCGGCGGCGATCGGTCGCTGTTCGAGCAGGTCAAAGACGCAACCCGGTACTACGACCGGCCGGTAGTGATCGTCGAGGGATCGGGGCTGTACGGCGAGCGAAACGTCCACCCCAACGCTATTCGGGGGGCGCTAGCCTCGCTGGCGGTCGATTTCGGCGCGAGCGTCGTCCGGACCGACGACGAGGACGACACGGCGGCGATGCTGGAAGTCCTGGCGGCCCGCGAACAGGACGAATCCGACCGGGCGGTCAGCGCCCACGGGGAGAAACAGGCCAAGACGCGCGCCGAACAGCAGGAGTACGTCGTCTCCTCGATCGCCGACGTCGGACCCGTGACCGCACAGTCGCTGCTGGAGGAGTTCGGCAGCGTCGAGGCTGTCCTGACAAGCGACGCGGAAGAACTCCAGGCGGCCGAAGGTGTCGGCGAGGTGACTGCCGAGCGGATCCGCGAGGTCGTCGGCAGCGAATACGATCCCCGGTGAGCCGGGGGTGGCGTCGTGGTCGGTCGGAATCTCTTTATGAGAGGTCTGTTATCGTGTGACTGGGGGTGTGCAGATGAATACATCGCATCACGAAGTCGGACAGCCACTGGAGTTTTCCCTACCGAACGTGGGGAAGGGGCCGGCCCACTACGAGACAGCCGATCTGACGAGCGCGAGCGGCGTCGCGCTCGTGGTACTCCTGCGAAATCACTACTGCCCGCTGTCGCGCCGGAAAGTTCGGAGACTTGGCGATCGAATCGGCGAATTCGAGGCGGCAGACGTCCCGGTAGTCGCAGTGCTACCGGACACGACCGAGCGGGCAGACGTCTGGGAACAGCGGTACGGACTACCGTTCCCGTTTCTCGCCGATCCGAGCGACGACGAACCGGAAGACGAAGACCGAGCGCCCAGCCAGTTCGGGGCCTTCGAGTCAGTTCAAAATCGGATTCCGCGAACGCCCGGGGTGATCGTCGTCGAGACCGACGGTGGATCCCCCACTATCGGCTCTGTGCACAGTGGGGAAAACCCGCAGGACTGCCCCTCAGTCGATGAGATGATCGACATCGCTCATCATGGGCGGACAGACCAGAAAGAAAAGCCGACGATCTGACGAGAGTGATTGCTGGAAGTCTATTCCGGGCCGACCGCACGACTGCGGTGCGGTCGCACCGGTAAATCGTTACAGGAATCACCATGAGCCGATTTTCAGGAGCGGGCTACCGAGAGGAAGGATACAACTTGTGGGCTGAAGCGCGAGACATTCTCTGTGCATTTCCGCAAGTTCCAACCGATGACAGTAGGCTTTTGACCCCAGGACGCACATTTCGGGGTATGTTTGGAGGAGGCGGCGGCGGCGGTCTGAACCCACGGAAAATGCAGCAGATGATGGAACAGATGGGCATCGATATGGAAGACATCGATGCCGAGGAAGTAATCATTCGGACCGGCGAGGAGAAACTGGTCTTTACAGACGCCGAGGTCCAGCTTATGGAAGCCCAGGGCCAGAAGACCTACCAGGTCGTCGGCGATCCCGAGACCCAGCCGATTGACGGCGGCGACAGCGCCGGTGAGACAAGCGCGGACGGGGACGCTGGCGGGGCGTTTGACGCCCAAGACGTCGAGATAGTCGCTCAGCGCGGCGGCGTCAGCGAAGATGAGGCACGGAAAGCCCTGGAAGCCAACGGCGGCGACCTCGCGGCCGCAGTCGCGGATCTAGAGTGATCGAGACAGTTGTCTCACGAGACGGGGACAGTCGCTCGCAGCCGAGCGACCGATACCGAACGGACGGACGGCGGTCACGATGACTGTCCTGCTCGTCAGAGAGGATCGGGAGTACCTCGTCGAACCCGGCGAGCGCCTGGAGACCGATCTCGGCATCATCGAGGTGCCCGACGACCCCACCGCGGGAGACGTCGTCGAGTCACATCTCGGAGAGACGTTTCGGGTGCAGGCGCTTCGCGGGCCCGATCTCTTCGAGCATTTCGAGCGCACTGGCGCGCCGATGATGCCACGCGACATCGGGCTCGTGATCGGGCACACTGGCGTCGCCGCGGGCGACCGGGTGTTAGACGCCGGCACCGGAACGGGCGTGCTATCGGCGTATCTCGGTCGACTCGGAGCTGACGTGACGACCTACGAGCGCGATCCCGAGTTCGCCGAGGTCGCCCGCGAGAATATGGCGATTGCCGACGTGGCCGATCAGGTCGAAGTCAGGACGGGCGATTTGACCGACAACCTGGAAGAGCTCGCTGGCGAGGACTTCGACGTGCTGACCCTCGATACAGAGGATGCTGCGACAGTCGTCGAGCGCGCGCCGACGCTACTCGTCCGGGGCGGCTTTCTCGCGGTGTACTCGCCGTTCGTCGAGTCGACTCGGGACGTCGTCGCGGCCGCTCGTGAGGTCGGGCTGACCGATATCGAGACGCTGGAGACGATCCAGCGGGAGATGGACTTCGACGATCGTGGGTCGCGGCCATCGACGGCCGGGGTTGGCCACACCGGCTATCTGACGTTCGCACGTCGGCCGTAGCTCTCGGAAAACGCACGCTTCTGGACGAGTCGACGGTCTAGATTAGTCGACTGACCGGACCAACTCGAACAGCTCCGAGCGGAAGCTATCGGGATCGGTGTCGAGATCGACTGCCAGCAGCGCGCCAAGATCTGTCGCAGGATAGGCTCCGCCAGCGACGTAGAAGGTACCGTTATGACTCCAGACGCCAACCCAGCCCTCGATCGGCAACTCGTCGACCCTGTCGCTACAGGAGAGCGGATCACGGCCACGATAGCCAGTCAGGCTCGCGCGCTCGCCGGTTCGGACCCGGAGTTCAGTCCGACGAGACTGTTCGAGATTCGTAAAACCACGCTCGCGCAGTCGGTCGGCGAATCCCTCACGGACGCGCGAACGGACGATTCGGGCGACCATCGACGGGATCGATCCCGGCGGCGACGGGGAGAGGCCGAGTCGCGTCGCGAACAAAAAGCGCCAGGGCCGATCACACGGCGTCAACTCGGCGACGCGTTCGCGCAGCCGTTCGTCACCGTAGACGACAGTATGGCCGTGGACGGTGACGACCGGGAGACGGGCAAGCACGCGCTGCGCAGACTCGATGCGGTCCCAGCCCTGCTCGCGGAGGCGTTCGGCCGGGAGAGCTGGTTCAGGAACCGTCACGTCAGTGATCGTCCTCGCGCCACTTGTGCCCGCATTCGGTACAAGTCAGGAACCGGGTCTCGGACTCGTCGGCCGCGCGGATCTGCTTCATCTCCCAGAACGCGCGGTCGTTGTCACACTCCGGACAGTGAGCCTCTGTCGTTGGCCGCATGTCTTCGGAACTAACCTCCGAGGTGTCGACAACTTCGCTCTTCTGCTGACCCTGCGTCGTGACTGCCTCTCGGTCGGCGGCCTCGTCACGGGATTTTTCCGCGCCACAGCTTGAGCAGACCCACTTGTCACCCTCCGTTTTCATCATCGATCCGCACTCGTCGCAAAATTCCATATCGACGGATATGACGACTGAGATACTTAAGTACCGTGTTTCATACGGGCTGTTGTAACGATGTACCGCGACGATCGCCCAACTGTGTGCGATCGATATGACACAGACGTACAACAGTCTGTATCAGGAAAAACGGCTGCCGACCCCGCCAATCAATCTTGTCCGGCTGACGCTGCCGACTTGGTCGTTTCCGCGATGGCGTCGATATGGGTTATTTCGAACCGTGCGCCGCCGGATTCACTTTCGATAGCTCGGATCGACCAGCCGTGGGCGTCGACGATGTTCCGAACGATAGCGAGGCCGAATCCAGTTCCATCGTCACTGGTTGTGTAGCCGCTCTGAAACACCTCCTCGCGTTGTTCCTCCGGGATACCTGAGCCGTCGTCTGCGACGAAGAACCCGTCCGAAACCGTCCCAACGCAAACGTTCACGCCCTCCCCGGCGTGGTCGATCGCGTTCCGATAGAGGTTCTCGAACAACTGCGTGAGTCGGTTCCGATCGGCGTCAATGGTGCCTGTCCCCCGCACGTCGAGTGTCGCTTGGGCCGTCTCGACGGTTTCCCAGGCATCGGTTGCGACCGTCGCGAGATCCAATGGGTTCGTCTCGGCGACAGTCTGCCCCTGCTTTGCGAGCGCAAGTAGATCCTGAATGAGTGTTTCCATCCGTTCATGGGCGCTCTCGACGCGCTCGAAGTATTCTTCGTCCCCCTCGACCCGCGCGAGTTCGAGGTTCCCCGCCGCGACGTTGAGCGGGCTTCGGAGATCGTGACTGACCGCACTCGCGAACGCCTCGAGGTGATCGTTGGCGCGTTCGAGTTCCTGTTCTCGCTGGTGTCGCTCGGTTACGTCACGAGTGTGAACGACGATCCCCTGAACGAATGGGTTCTCGGTGAGGGCTCGTCCGACAGATTCGACGACACGGACGGTCCCGTTCGCGTCTTCGACTCGATATTCGAATCGAGCAGTATCGGTCTCGACGCCGATGCCCTCAAGAACCCGTCCAACCTGCTCGCAGTCGTCCGGATGGACGTACGAGAGTAGTGAACGGCCGAGCAGCGTCTCCGGATCGTATCCCAGAACACGATCGATCGACGGGCTGACGTATTCGAGCGTCCCGTCGTGGTCGATGATCGTGATGACATCCGAGGCGTTCTCGATGAGTGATTGATATCGTTTCTCGATGCGTCGGTTGTCCGTCACGTCACGGATCGTCAACAATCGCCCGAGGCGGTTCTCTTCCCGAAGCACACTGAGATGGACTGTATAATACCGCTGTCCGTCGTCCGTCTCGATGACGATCTCGTCGTGTGAACGACCGGTGTCGTCGCTCTCGAGGAACAGTTGTGCCACCGCAGGAAGGGCCGTCGTCACCTGTTTGCCGATCGCGTCCTCACCGGTCAATACGCGTGCGGCCGGATTTAGATCGACGATGCGGTCGTCATCGTCGAGGACAACGAATCCGTCACGCATGTTATCGATGACAGTTGCACGCCCAATCGGGACAACATCCAGTAACTGAAAGCGAAAGATCGCATAGCCGAGGCTCAGCCCTGCGATTGTAAATCCTATCGGCATCGTGAAGAGTACGTCCCACGGCTGCCCGCTGCCACCGAGGACATTCGTTACGAGCGGAGCGAGTACGCCAAGCGTCAGCGCGACGGACTGGCGACGGTAGAGCTGATTGGAGGTCAGAACCATTTTGAGGAAGAGTCCCACGCTTGCGAGCACCAGGCCGTAGGAGTACAGTAGGTGAACGTAATGATACGGGCCCATGGTGTATTCGAGGCCACCACCAGTTGTCGCCAGGCTCGTCTCAGCCCACATCAGCCCGTACCAGGGATCGCTCGCAGTTACCACCAGCGTCACGACTGGTTCGACGGCGAGAAGCGTAATCGTCTCGCGGGTGAGCCACTGTTCGTGGCCGGTATAGGAAATCGCGAGGACCAACCACGAGGCGGGG
>ENA-ORCS01001295-ORCS01001295.1-marine-metagenome-genome-assembly--contig:-NODE-1295-length-11299-cov-3.909998_pt1 | contig 11299 bp, 12 predicted proteins | sample MGYA00237781_ERZ508513 | MGnify/ENA primary metagenome ERZ508513 (study PRJEB26184, sample SAMN06268793) | marine metagenome | isolation source: Eden Landing Ponds, San Francisco, CA, USA | place...
CCCCGCACGCCGCCCACCTGATCTCGTCCTCGGTGGAGGGTTCGTCGTCCCCGGTCGAGGGTTCCTCGTTCTCGCTGGGGTCGTCGCCGTCGAGCGGGTCCTCGGCGACGGCGTCTTCGCTCATGTCTTGATTGAGTACTCAATCAAACAAAAAGCTGATGATTCCGGTCGGTCTCGTCGGGTTCCAGTCATCGGGTGAGTGGACCGTCGGTGGGTCGTGGGTTCAGTACTGTGACGACAGACCTGGTACGGCCGCAACTGTGTCTGCTGTGTCCCCGGAGTTTCGCCGGCTCCTGTCGGTCTGCATCGAAAACCCGCGACCCGCTCGCTAGCAATCGCCTCGACCGCGACTCGTGTTATCCGCTGAAAGCCCGCGACCCGCTCGCTAGCTGTCGCTGTGGCCGGTCACTCTGTGCGCTGAAAGCCCTCGACCCGCTCGCTAGCTGTCGCTGTGGCCGGTCACTCTGTGCGCTGAAAGCCCTCGACCCGCTCGCGGTCGTTGAGCAGGATATTCTCGCTTCGCTCGAATAGGGCCTGCTCAACGACTACAGTGAACGCGACCGGGTCTCGCCCTTTCAGTCCACCAGGACAGCAACCGCACATGCACCGCAGACCACGCGCCTCCCCAACCGATTCGCTCGCTCCTTCGTCGCTCGCTCATCCCTCGCGCGCTTCGTCTCGCGGTCCTCACGGTGTTCGGACACGCTCGACGGCACGCGCCACAGCGGGAACTCACACTATCACCGCCCGTTTTCTGCTCAGTCGGCCGGCACGTGCGGTTCGTCGTCCTCGATGACGGTGTCGGTCCAGGTGCCCCGGACGAACCAGGCGGCGACGAGAAGGGCGGAGCCGACGTGCATGACCGCCAGCGCCCACCAGGCGCCCGTGACGCCCATGTCGAAGTAGCGGACCATGACCCAGGCGGGGACGACCTGCATCCCCCACACCGAGGAGACAGAGAGGATCATGACGGCTCGCGTCGACCCCGCTCCGTTGAGACAGCCCTTGACGACGTGGAACGCGCCCATGAACGCGAAGGTGGGGGCGACGACGAGCATGAAACTCTCGCCGATGTCGACGACGGTGGCGGCGCCCTCGCCCTGGATGAAGATCCCGACCAGCGGGCGGGCGTAGACGACCGCGAAGGCGCTGACGACGACGTAGGCGGCGACGAGCATCCCGACGGCGAGGTAGACCGCCCGCCGGGCGCGGTCGACGCGGTCGGCCCCGAGGTTCTGCCCGACGGCCGTCTCGGTGCCCATCCCCAGACCGACGGCAGGCAGGAAGACGAACGACGTCAGGCGCGCACAGATACCGAACGCGGCGACCGCGGTGGGGCCGATGAACGCGATGATCGCCGTCATCGCGGTGTATGACAGCGCCCCGGAACTCTGCTCGATGCTCGCCGGATACCCCACGCGGACGATCTTCGTCACCGTCTCGCGTTCGAGACGCAGGTCCGCGAACGAGAGCGAGAGCCCGAGGTGGCCACTGAACAGGAGTGCGACACCCGGCACCGTCGCGAGCGCCCGCGAGAGAATCGTCGCCATCGCAGCCCCCTCGACGCCGTGACCGGTAAACCCGGTGGCGTCGAGCAGGGCGGCTTCGATACCCCGGGCACCGAGCATCCCGAACAGGGGGTTGTCGACGAAGCCGAAGATGAACACGGGGTCGAGCACGACGTTGACGGCGACGCTGCCAGCCATCAGGTACATCGGCGTGCGGGTGTCGCCCCACCCTCGCAGCAGCGACTGGAAGACGAAAAAGCCGAACATGAACCAGACGCCGAGGAAGATGACCCGCATGTAGTCGACGGAGTAGGCGAAGACCGTCGACCCGGGTTCGGCGCCGATGAGTCGCAGGAAGGTCGGGGCGAGCAGGTAGCCGAGAGCGCCGAGCGCGAGCGAGAAGAGGGAGACGAACGCGAGCGTCTGGCCGGCGACGTCGTTGACTCGCTCGAAGTCCCCCGCGCCCTTGTGCTGGGCGACGAGGACGCTCCCGGCGAGCGTGAGCCCTCCTCCAAGAGAGATGAGGACGAACACCGGCGGCCAGGAAAACGAGAGGGCGCTGACGGCGTCCTGGCCGAGGCGGCCGACCCAGAAGGTGTCGACGAGGTTGTAGACGACCTGCAACAGCTGGGTGAAGACGATGGGTGCCGAGAGACCGACCAGCGGCGCCAGCAGCGACCCCTCGGTGAGGTCGTAGTCGCGACTACTCACACGTCGTCCCCCGCGTCGTCTTCGGCGTCGCTCTCGTCACGTCTGTCACCTCGAAGCGGCGCGACCGTCTTGCGTGTCGCGGGTACCCTGTGAGCACGTACCAGCGGCCGCGTCGCAGTTCACCGAGTCGTCGTCGGGTGACAGACAAGTAGGTGTCGCTCGCGGCGAACGGGGCGGTCGACGGGACGCCGGCGACTGGTGTCAGTGACCACAGGATTGAATAGAGTTGATGAAAACGCGGAGTTATGGTAAAACAGCAGTTGACAGGGGTGGTGTTGCTGCTCGTGGGTATCGGCATCGTGGCCGGTGCGTTCCTGGGACCGTTCTCGACCTACCAGGATGTCCAGAGTCACGAGACGACGTCCGCGGAGATCCTGAGTTCGGACATCGAGACGGCGACCGAACAGGACGACGGCGAGACGGAAGTCGAGTACTACCCGCGCATCGAGTACGAGTACACCGTCGACGGGTCGAGTTACACGGACGTGCGGGTCTTCCACGCCACACAGGTCGGCAACGAGGCGGGCGAGCTCCGCGGCAAGGAGTTCGACGACGAGAACAAGGCCCAGAACGTCGTCAGCAGGTACCAGTCGGGGTCGACGGCGACCGTTCGGTACGACCCGGACGACCCCGAGGTGTCGTACCTCGAGGACCCGTCGAACGACCTCCTCATAACGAGCGGGATGATGGGGCTGTTCGGACTCCTCTTCGGCGGCCTGGGACTCGGAGGTGTCCTGGGTATCGTCTCGCTCAACGACTAGGATCGACCACTTCCGCTCCGCTCCCGACAGTCTTTAGCCGCCGACGGGCGATTTTCGGGTGGATGGCCAACTCGAACGAGAAAGGCGACCGCCGCGAACGGGAACTCGTCAACGAACTCGACGCGGCGGGTTTCGCCGTCATGCGTGCGCCGGCCAGCGGGAGCGCCACCGAGCGCGAACTCCCGGACGTGCTCGCGGGCGACGGCGAGGACTTCTACGCCGTCGAGGCCAAGTCCTCGTCCGGTCAGCCCATCTACCTCGACGGCGCCGAGGTGGAGGCGCTGCTCTTCTTCGCGCGTAACTTCGGCGCGAAACCGCGTATCGGCGTCCGCTACGACCGCGAGGACTGGTACTTCTTCCACCCCGGCGACGACGCCGTCCACGTCACCGACGGCGGCAACTACCGGATCAAAAAGGAGACGGCGCTCGCCCACGGCATCGACTTCGACGAACTCGTCGGTCACTCCGAGAAGGTCACCCTGGACGAGGTGGGCGGGGATTCGGGCCCCGACCAGGCCACGCTCGACGTCCTCGACGCCCTCGAACGCGGCGACCTCTCGAAGGAGGAAGCCGCCGAGATGCTCGACTGACCGGGGCGAGACGGTGACACTGGCGCTCTCGCCGGTGCAGTTGACGACTCTCCGACACGATTTCACGTGGCATCTACCCGATACGTTTATGTCAATCGGCAGTCGATACGCCGGTCGTGCTGCTGGTGGTGACGTACTCCCGGGGGGCGCGGGGGAGTCTCAGAAACGTCTGTCGGACGCACGAGGAGACCGTCATCCGGCGGTTCGGGCGCGTCGCGCTGTTGCGCGAGACCGCCTTCGCGGCGTTTCAGGCACTGCGCCTCCGTGCGAAACACGGCGACGACGTCCAGATCGAACGCACAGAGCCGTTCAACGAGTTCGAGGCCGTCGACGGGTCGGTCCGGGAAGCCGCGCGGGCCTACGAGGACCGCGAGGAGCCCTCGCTGCCCTACGCGACGTTCGCCGCCCGGAGCGACCACCCCGACCCCGGGACGCTCCGGGACACCGAGTTATGAGTCGCGAGCGAGCGACCGGCGACGTCCGAGGGGAAGTCGAGGCCCCGTTCGTCGTCGAGACGGCCGGCGAGCGACTGGTAGGACCGGCGGTCGACCTGCGCGACCGGGCCGGCCCGGCCAAACGGATCGACCCGTCGACGGTCGCGGCCGCCGTGCGGAGCGAGACGGAGGGCGGCGGGGACGACGAGAGCGACGGCGTTGCTGGTAGCGAGTCCACAGTCGTCGTCGGCTGTTCGACTCCCGGCGCGGTCCACGAACACGTCGGACTGGTCGAACCGGGGATGGGACTTCGGATACGGACCGCGCTCGCCGCGGCGGCCCGGTCGCGGGGGCTGTCGGCGCCACAGGACGAGGAACTGGCGAGCCTCCGGGACGAACTGACGACCGTCGAGGTCCCGGCGGCTGACACGGCGACTGCCCGGGAGCGACTCGCCGGGACCGAGTCGGCCGTCACTGCCGCCCGCGAGCGCGTCGCCGAACTTCGCGGGCGGGTCGAGACAGCCCGCGAGGCCGGCCGGGACACGGCGGCGCTACGCGACGAACTGGCGGCCGCCGCCCGCGAGCTCTCGGAACGCGAAACCGAACGGGCTGCGGCCCGCGAGGCGCTCGACCGGGCCGAACGGCGGGCACGAGAGGCACGCGACGCCCGGGAGCGCCGCCGAAGACTCGGAGACCGCGCGGCGAACCTCGAACGCGACGCCCGCGCTCACCTCGTCGACGCCTGCCGCGAGGAGTACGCGGCGGCAGTCGCGGCAGTGCCCGGCAGCGACTGGTCCGGTGACGGCGACCCCTTCGAGGCCGACCCGGTGTCGGCCGCACTGGCTATCGCCCGGGTGGCGACGTTGCGTGCGCCCGCGGTGCTGGCCGTCGACCGGTTCGAGGGGCCGCGAGCGGCCGCCGACTGGCTCGACGCACCCGTTGTCCGGGCCTGACCGTCCAGATATTTAAGTCCGGGAACGCGGCCAGCACCGCCATGGTCACGCTCGACTGGGAGACCGAACGGACCGACGGCGTGACGCTCGTCCGGCTGTACGTCACGAGCGAGTACCGCCGGCACGTCCGCGTGGAGAACCGCCTCGACGGGCCGGTCTGGCCGCCCCGTCGCGAGGGGCAACCGGCGGCGGGCTGGGACGGCGACACCTACGAGGGCGTCGTCACGCCCGACGACCGACTCGTCGCCGGCTACGCGACCCCCGCACCGCCCGCGGACCCGCCCGCAGCAGTCGTCGGCGAGGAGCCCGCCGACCCCGATACCCCGTCGGGTCCCGCCGGCGCCGACGACTTCGATCCGGTGGGGGCAGAGGGTCGACTCGCGGCGACCGACGGCGGGGGCGGTGCGAGCACAGCGGACGCGACGAGTGGCCCGAACCCGACGAGCAACGGGACCGGCGGCCAGTTCCGGACTGGGGGCGACGGGGACGACCCGGAAACACCAGATGACGACCCGACACCCGGGGCAGTCGTCCGGTCGCTCGGTGACCCGGTCGTCCCGCGCGAGGCCGTGCCGGTTCCCGACACTGACGACGCCGGGGCAGACGATATCGGTACCGACGAGAACGGTACAGACGATACCAGTGCGGACGAGAACGGGGCAGACGATACCGGTGTCGACGACACTGACGCGACCGAGACCGACGCGACCGACGCCAGCACGCGAGAGACGACAGCACAGCCCGACACGGCGGAGTCCGACATGTCGCAAGCGGCGGAACAGTCCGATGACGGAGACGCGGAGAGTGCGGCGCGGTCGACCCCGGGAGGGGGTCCCGACGGTGTGGCGCCGCCCGGAACCGACGCGGAACTGGTCGTGCCCGGGGCCGTGCGGGCGTGGCTGTGCGACGTCGACCGGCGGCTGCGTGCCGTCGAGCGACGGAGAGAGACCGAGCCCGCCGACCCGGACCCGACACTGCAGGTGGCGGTGGCCGGGGACCGCCGGGCGCTCGAACTGGTCGCCGACCGGGTGGAGACGCTCGCCGGTCGCGCGGCGGCGGTCGAGCGACGGGCGGGGAGCGACGGCCGTCGATGATACTCGCCGTCGTCGGCGGGAAAGGCGGCGTCGGCAAGTCGACGGTCGCGTACAACCTCGCCGCGGAACTCGACGGCGTGGTGGTCGACGCGGACCTGGCGATGGCCGACCTGCCGACCGGACGCGGGCCCGACCTGCACGACGTCCTCGCGGGGCGCGCCGCGCCGGTCGAAGCAGTCCGGGAGGACGGCCCGGTGACGGTCCTCCCCTGTGGACGGTCGCTGGCCGGCGCGCGGGCCTGTGACCCGACGGCGCTCGTCGACGCTGTCGAGGGGGTCGCCGGCGCGTACGGGAGCGTCGTCGTCGACTGTCCCGCGGGGATGTGCGGCGACGTCGGCCTCGGCCTGCTCGTGGCCGACGCCTGTCTCCTCGTGACCGAACCGACGCCGGCGGCACTGGGCGACGCCGTGCGAGCGCGGGCGCTGGCGCGCGAACTCGACGCGGGGCTCGTGGCGGTCGCGCTCAACCGCGGGACCGACGACGCGCCGACCGGAACCATCGCCGACAGACTGGGTGCGCCGGTCACCGTCGTCCCCGAGGACCCCGACGTCGCGCGGGCACAGGCCGCCGGCCAACCGGTCGCCGCGGCGGCCCCCGACTCACGAGCGGCCACGGCCCTCGCCGCCCTGGCCGAGACGGTCGAGCGGACGACGACACCGGCCGCTCGTCGCTTCTCTTCCTGAAAAATTCGTGGTCTTCGTTCAGTTCTCGAGGTCCTGATACGTCCCCCGGAGCGTGACGGGGGTCACGTCGGCGACGTCGGCCGCCCGCTGCTGGGTGAGCGTGTAGTCACGGTCCCGGGCGGCGGTGTAGAGACAGGCCGCGGCGACGCCGGCGGGGTTGCGTCCCGCGACCAGCCCCTCCTCGTGGGCGCGCTCGACGAGTTCACGGGCGCGCCGTTCGACCGCGTCCGGCACGTCGAGGTCGCTCGCGAAGCGCGGGACGTACTCGCGGGGGTCGATCGGTCCCGTCGGCAGGCCGAGTTCGCGGTTCAGCGCGTCGTAGGCGGCCCGCAACTCCGCACGAGTGGCCTTCGCGTCGGCGGTGACCTCCTCCACGGTCCGGGAGACGTCGCTCGTCCGGCAGGTGGCGTAGACCGCGGCGGCGGCGAAGCCCTCCAGCGAGCGCCCGCGCAGCAGGTCTTCCTCCTGTGCGGACTCGAAGAGGACACAGGCCCGGTCGCGGACGTGGTCCGAGAGACCGAGCGCACCGACGAGCCGGCGTACCTCGGTGAAGCCGTACACCTGGTTGCGTTCGGCCTTCGAGCCGATCTTGGTGCGGTTGTGCTGGCGGCGCATCCGCGCGACGCGACGACGCTTGCGCCCTTTCAGACGGGTCGAGCGACCGATCTCCGTCGAGAGGCCGCGGTCGTGGCGCGACCTGGTGAGCGGCGCCCCCGTCCGCTCGCGGTTGATTTCGTCGTCGGCGAACGACCGCCACTCGGGCCCTCTGTCGATGGTGTCCTCGGCGACCACGAGCCCGCACTGCGTGCAGACGGTCTCGGTGTCGTCGCTTGCCAGACTCCCCTCACACTCCGGGCACACTGTGACTGCAGTGCTCATACGCGATGCTTCGCCCGGAACGGGGTTAATAAACGGTGCGGTCACCCCCCGATCCCGGCGCGAGCGTCCCGCTCTGACGTACCGGTAACCGGTACGTGCGTGGAGTGGTCGGAACGGGGCGGGTGGGGCAGCGGAACCACCAAGCAATCAAGAGCGTCGCCACCCATAGAGCGGTCGTGCTCCACGACGCGCCACTGGCCGAGGTGGTCGACGACCTGCGACGCGGTCGGGTCGACCCCGTCGAGTACGTCGAGACACTCGAGAACAGGGCGGCGACGGTCGAGGCCGATATCGAGGCGTTCGTCTCCGAAACTCTCGACTGGGACCGTGCCCGGGCGGCGGCGAGTGATGGCGTCGATTCCGACGATACGACGTGCCCTCCGCTGTCGGGTGTGCCCGTGGGCGTGAAAGACGTCTTCCACGTCGAGGGACTGGCGACCCGAGCGGGGTCGAAGCTCCCCCCGGAGGCGCTCGCCGGGCCGGAAGCCGCGGCGGTCACCCGATTGCGAGACGCCGGAGCGGTCGTCCTCGGCAAGACAGTCACCGCCGAGTTCGCGTACTTCGAACCGGGGCCGACGCGCAATCCCCACGACACCGGCCACACGCCGGGGGGTTCCTCCAGCGGGTCGGCGGCCGCCGTCGCCGCCGGACTCTGCCCGCTCGCGCTCGGTACCCAGACCATCGGATCGGTGGCCCGGCCGGCCGCGTTCTGCGGAGTCGTCGGCTTCAAACCCACCTACGGACGCGTCCCGACGGACGGAGTGATCCCCGTCTCCCCCGCCGTAGACACCGTCGGCTGGTTCACCCAGGACGTCGCGGGGGCGCGCCTCGCCACCGCTGTGCTGTGTGACGACTGGCGGACGCTCCCCGAACCCCGGGACCGCCCGACGCTGGGCGTCCCCGAGGGCGCCTACCTCGACCAGGCCGACGCGGTGGGGCGCGGGGCCTTCGAGGCGGGAGTCGAGACGCTCGCCGCCGCCGGCTACGACGTCGAACGCGTCGACGTCCTGGCGAACGTCGCCGAGGTCAACGGGCGCCACGAGCAGCTGATGGCCGCCGAGATGGCGAGCAGTCACGAGGTGTGGTACCGCGAGGACGCCGACCGGTACGCCGACGCGACGCGCGAGTTGATAGAGCGGGGACGTGAGGTCGCGGGCGGAGAGATCGCCCGCGGGCGACAGGGTCGTCACGACCTCCGCGAGACGCTCGAAGCGAGGATGGCCGAGGCGGGGATCGACCTGTGGGTGTCGCCCGCGGCACCCGGACCGGCGCCGGAGGGGATCGACGACACCGGCGACCCGGTGATGAACCTGCCCTGGACGCACGCGGGCCTGCCGGTCGTCTCGGTACCCGCCGGGACGGCCGGCGGCGGAAACGGGCTGGAGGAGGGACTCCCGGTCGGCCTGCAGTGTGTCGCGCGGGCGGGTGCCGACGAGGACCTGCTGGCGTGGGTCGCGGGAATCGCCGACGCGCTGTAGCGCCCGACTCGGCGACTCCCCGTCGGTTCCGGACGTCCGGTTTCGGTCGGTTCAGCGCCGGCAGCCGGTTCAGCGCCGGCAGTCGTTCAGTGCCCGTTCTCGAGGAACCCGGCGACGTCTGCGGGCGTGCCGGTGGTGGCCGTCGCCACGTAGTAGGACGCACAGGCGTTGCCACAGGCGAGCGCGAGCGGCCAGTCCCAGCCACGGGCCAGTCCGTAGGCGAGACCGCCGGTGAAGCGGTCACCACCGCCGGTGTGGCGGACCGGGCTGTCGACCCGGAGGTTCTCGACGGTCTCCCGGCCCGTACTCGACGCGACGACGGCGACGTCGGCGGCGTGCAACACGGTGGCGTCGATCCCGGTCGCCTCGCGGATCGCCGCCAGGCGGTCGGCGTCGGTCGGGGACGTCGACGGGTCGAACTCGGGGAGGACGGCCGCGGTCTCGCGGACCTCCGCCCGGTTGGCGTTGTAGACGACGTCGAACGTCTCCCGGAGCGCGCCCACCGCGTCCAGCAGGGCCTCGATCTCGTCGGGTTCGCCGACGACGTCCCCGGGGTCGAGGACAAACGGGACCCGGGGGAGGTCGCGCTCGGCGAGATGGTGAAAGACCGTCTCCAGGCCGGCGAAAGAGTCCCAGTTGCTACAGCAGACGGCGTCGACCCCGAACACCTCGCCGAGGTCGGCGACTCCTTCGAGGTCGGCGAGCGTCCACTCCCCCGGGGTGCGCTGGACGAACATGACGTCGCCGTCCGCGAAGTCGACCGCGTGGACGGTGGCGGGGTCGCCCATCGACACCGTCCGGAAGGGGAGGTCGGCGAAAACCGGGTCGTCGAGGTGTCCGTAACAGGTCACGTCGCCGCCCAGCGCGTGGAGTTGCTGGGCGACGTTGACGGCCTGTCCGCCCGGTTCGGTCGAGTCGGTCCGCAGGTGAAACGCCGACCGCTCCCCGTGGAGAACCTCGCGGCCGAACGCCTCTCGCGTCCGGAGGCGCTCCGCGTCGGTCGACAGCGTACAGTGGTGGTCGACGCTCCCGTCCGGGAGCGTCGCGAACGTCGGCGACTCCCCCTCGCGGAGTCGCTCGCCCAGGCGGTCGTACGGCACGACACCCGATTGGTGGTTCGTGCCCAAAGTCGTTCGGCCGGCGGACGGGACCACTGCGCCGGTCGCGGCTCAGGCCCGGTCGAGGTACGCCATCGCTTCCTCGTCGGAGACCTGGTCGAACCGTTCGTAGAACTGCCCGACGCCGCTGAAGTGGGGCGGGGTCACGAGACAGACCACCTCGTCGGCCAGTGCCTGCAACGCGGCGACCGTCTCGGGCGGTCCGACGGGAACTGCCAACACGACGCAGTCGGCCCCGGCCGCCCGGACCTGTTCGAGACACGCCCTGATGGTCGACCCAGTCGCCACGCCGTCGTCGACGACGACAACCGTCTCGCCGGCGAGGTCGGGCTCCGGTCGGTCGCCGCGGTAGCGATCGGCCTTCTGTCGGGCGTTCTCGGCCTCTCGGTCGCGCTCGCGCTCGAAGTACGCCTCGTCGACCGGCGGGGCGTCCTCGTTGCGCCAGACGGTGCCGTCGCTCGCGACCGCACCGAGCGCGAACTCCGGGTTGCCCGGCGCGCCGATCTTCCGTGCGACGACGATATCCAGCGGCGCGTCGAGCGCGTCGGCGACCGCGCGGCCGAGCGGGAGGCCGCCCCGCGGGACCGCGAGCACGACGTCCGCTTCGATACCCCGCTCCGCGAGCGCAGCGGCGAGTCGCTCGCCCGCGTCCCGGCGGTCGGTGAACGGAACTGTCGCCATGGCTTCGCCGGAGATGCGGCGTCCCTCGCGCAAGTACTCCGCGGTGATTCCCACGAGACGGGACACGTCGCCGCCGGGTTCGGCGCGGAGCGTCACCGGGCGGATTCTCCGTCATCGAGAATCGTCCCACGTGATATGGGGGTCCAGTGTGTCTCTCCGGATGGACACACATGTTCGAAACACACCGACTGGCCGTGGTGGGTTTCGTCGTCGTCGCGCTCGGCCTCGGCATCCCCGTGGCGTCGGGCGCCGAGGTGACGGCGGTGACAACCGACCCGGTCTCGACCGCCGGGCACGTCTGTGACCAGCTGGGCTGGCACAACGACTGGGGGACTCACCAGCACGGCGACCACTGGGCGGACCATCCCCACCACGGTGGGGCTGACCACGACGGGGCCTACGGACCGCA
>ENA-ORCS01001297-ORCS01001297.1-marine-metagenome-genome-assembly--contig:-NODE-1297-length-11264-cov-3.421650_pt1 | contig 11264 bp, 13 predicted proteins | sample MGYA00237781_ERZ508513 | MGnify/ENA primary metagenome ERZ508513 (study PRJEB26184, sample SAMN06268793) | marine metagenome | isolation source: Eden Landing Ponds, San Francisco, CA, USA | place...
CGTAGTAGTCGCCCTCAAACTGCTCGCTCACGGCGGCCAAGCCAATCAAGCTCGCAGTATGTGCATCGTAGGCGTCGGGATTGATCGCCCAATACTCGCCCTTATGACGCACAAACCCCTGATTATGGAGTCGGCTAAGTGTCGTCCCAACACTTCCACGTGGGATGTCGAGTGCCTCAGCTATCTCACCTGCTCGATACCCTGTTTCTGGAGTCGCTGCGAGGAAGCGAAGAATGGTCCGTCCATTCGTATTCGGTCCAGGAAGGTCCGATGGCTGGTAGTTTTCGAAGTCGACGGGCATATGTAACAGTATGTAACGGAGAGTAATAGGCTTGCCGGAGTAGTCGGTCCAGAGTACTCTTCTGAGGTAAGACCGACGGAGCATCCGACAAATTACGATCGAAAACACACCTATCCACCAGTTTCGAGGGGCGTTACAAACAGAGAAGAACAGGGGTTCAGAATTGCTATTAACCAACAAAAATTATTGATTAGCGTCTCTTGTTGGTTAACACGAGGCAGCAGCCGATGTCTGACGAACCACCGACACCACCGACGAATCTCCCCAGAGAAGTCGTCAACGCCCTGAATAAATCATTACCGAACTGTCTTCGAAACGTTGCCCGCTATGCCGAGGAGTTGGCCGAACACAAGGAGCGTGAGGCTCGTCTTGAAGACGAGTCACCGGAAGGGGAACTCGAAAAACGGCCCGACGATCTTCCAGACGATGTCCCCACGAAGGCGACGATTACGATCAAGGAGATCAACGACAATCGCTACTACTACTGGCAGTGGCGAGAAGGTGACAAAATCAAGTCCAAATATAAAGGCCCAGTCAACGACAACTGAGTTGGTCTCGTTAAGTCTCCTCATTGGGGTGATTTAGTACTATGACTTTGAAATACAGGTGTATACTATAGTTATGAGTTATAGTTGTAGTCTAGATGCTTCTGCTGAGCTATTCTGTTGATGCCTCTAATCTGGCCGATTGACGTGTGCTGCTGGTGAGTGCGCCTATTCTTGACGCCGATCTCGCACGACCACCCACTTGATAATCTTCTCCAGAGCCTCATTTGAGCATGGAACTGTGAGTGTCTATAGGATAGTGAGTAACTATCGCTGAAGAGTATAGGTGGGAAATACAACTATGTCTGCAACTGCTCTTGTCTATGATCGCCATTCAGGGTGGCATTGATTGTATAATAAGTATAGCTAGATAGTATAGACATAAGCTATAGCTATATCAGAAGTGGTGTCTGGCCTACCCACTCGTTAACCCCAGTCAAGAATCACGGGGGATATAGTCAGGCTAGTGTATAGGTGACCAGCGAATCCCTACTGTTAGGATTCTTAACGCCGAAATTTCCGATTTAGTCCACGGGGTATGGTTCGGATCATCAATGATCAGCAGAACCAGAAGGTATAGTCATATACTATAGCTATACAGTATAGTCAGATGATATCGCTACAATGTCTGACCTAGATTTATATTCATGTCTACTGAATACTCTCGTAATGCTCACTTACGCCCCCGTCTCAGAGGCTGGCGGCGTCGGTAAAACGACGACTGCCGCGACGCTTGCAGCGAGTCATGCACGCGCAGGACATGATGTCCTCGTAATCGATATGGATACACAAAACGGGAGCCTCACGTACTTCTTCGGCCCTGACTACGATCGCGGTGACCCAGAAGTCGACAACCTCGTCCGACATCTCGTCGGCCGTCCGAAAGGTGATCTTCACGATCTCACCATCGAAGTCGAGAGTGGGATCGACCTCATTCCCTCGCACAACATGCTCGAGGACCTCCATGAGTTCCTCCTCAACGAGAAACAGCAGGCCGAGAACTTCGGAGAGTCTTACAGTATGTACCACCAGCTGCATCGTGTCCTCCGTGAAGCGAACGTCCGAGATGAATACGATGTAATCATCGTCGACTCTGCTGGTAAGGCTGGTCCCATCCTCTACAACGCTCTAGTTGCTGTCAGAAACGTCGTGATACCGTTTGAGGCGACTGCAAAAGGACAAAAGTCGATTGAAGGGCTCGACGACCTCGTCGACGGACTGGAACAGAGCATCGACGTCGATGTAGGTGTTCTGTCAGTCCTCCCTATCGGATACAAAGACACACGTGACCAGCGGGAGATCCTCGAAGAACTTCGTGAAAGTGGCTTCCCTGTCCCGGTCGTAATCGGGGAACGTGGCTCTCTGATGGAAGGGTGTTGGAAACAGCAGTGTAGCCCATACAGATACGTGGAGGAACATCGCGACCGAAAGCGTGACTACGAACTTAAGACACTCAACCAATTCGATGAACTCGCCCGATATCTCGAGAAACAAGCTGAGCTTGAAGCTCCCGAGGTGACTGCGTAATGGGACTCAAATCTGGCTCACGAGATGCTGGTCTCGACGATTCTGAAGATGTTGAGCAACCTGAAGAACAAGGGATCAACGAAACAGTAGACGACACCACAACTGAACCCCTGTCTATCGAACCCGAAGAGACCGAGACGGAGTCAAAAGATAAGTTAGACCACAAATCCGAATCTCAGCGGCCGACGATGGATTCACTCCCGTACAAGCTCCGCCGTGATAAGGTGAATGAGGGTCGCGAGCAGGTTCCGTACTTCCTTCGTGAAGAGGTAATTGATGGCGAGGACGAGCTTCAGGATACACTCGAAGAGTTACTGGATGAGAAGGTATACAAATCAGACTACCGAGAGGCTGCGATGGTTGTTGCCCAGCGGAACCCCGAGCTAATCGCAGAAGTCCTTCGTGAGTGGGGATACGACCTGAGATGACTTGTTGAGACGTAGTATATCGCGATTTAGTAAACGGCCTTGGGTGGACACCATGTTGGTGCTTGGCCAAACATCTTTGCTGTGACACCACGTGGCTACTACTGGAGACAATTTGTGTCACACACGTCTCCACAACTCCCCCATGACGACTGATTCAACGATACTTGGTCGGTGTCCTGACTGTGGTGACGAACTTGCGCCGCATCAATTGCTGATTGAATTTGAAGAAGCAGATGGTACAACTGGCGTGTTCGCGGAGTGCTACTCGTGTGATGACGTTGTTCGACCGGAGTGAGCCCTAGTTTCTTTGTTGTATATCTGTACGCAGGAAGCGACTTTTACACATCGATGATGGGGGGTGCGGTATGTGCAGGAGAGTGCCAGTCGAGGGACTCACGACACAGAAAAAGATCTCCTTGTATGCTACTGCTGCCATCGCACATTACGCGAAGCGCTCAGGAAGTTCCGTTCCGAGCCCCGTCGGATTCAAAGTGTATCAGTGGGTAACGGATGAACTCGACGCGGATCAGATGACTCGGGAAACGTACGTCAAGTACGTCAAAGAGCTTTCCACGTATGGATTGATTTCGACGTCAAGGAAGAGTCGAGGTCGCGGTGGCGGGATGTACATGGAGTTCACCTTCACGGGCGACCCCACAGGAATCATGAAACGGATCACGGAGGATACTCGTTTGGAGAGTATTGCCGAGCAAGAGGAACTTCTCCGAACGGTGGTCAATGCACAACTGAAGGACTTCTATTAGGCAAGGAGGACGCTTTTCGTGGAAGACGAGTGTAGACACACCCCCGTCGTCGATGTGTAAGATCTCAACCCCTCCCCCCGTCATCGAAGTGTAACTGATATCGACAGAGTGACTGGTTATACGAAACCGATCAAGGCTGTTCAGTATTACTGAACGAGGAGTTCAAATCGCCAATACTGCAGGCATTCTTGTCTGATTTTGAAGGTCGCTCGCCCAAACGAGGAAGGAAGGCTTTGACGAGTTATCTCGAGTCAATAACGCAACCCCCTCCCCCCGCCATCGATGTGTAAATCACCGATAGACGATGGGTAGAGATGACAAAGCGAACGGACTCAATCAAGAAGAAAACGTCTAACACTGGTGATACCAAAGTAAAGAGGGATCAAAACAACGATCATTCAAACCGGGAGATCTTGTTTGGTCAGCTAGAGTGTCACTCATCCGATAATTAGTTTAGCTCCACTACGGATATGGTTAACTTGGTGAATACATAAAACTTCGTCAGACAATAGTCATGAGTTCTAGGTTATTTCTGGACCGTTACAGCCTCTCGCGCGGATATACGGCTGTTACGTTCGGTTTACCCTCATTCCGTCTCTTCCCCCCACTCCCTTCTCACAGTTTTACACATCGATGACGGGGGGGGAGGGTTTTCAATCTCGACCTCGATGAACACGTCAGTCGTCACGTTGAATGAATCGGCTCGCAAATTGTCATACTACTTCCTGCAACGAGGTTGTCCGTCCAAAGTACGACCTAACGCTACTTGGTTTCAACCCCAGATGTCTCATTTTCGATGTACTTGTAATAAAGCACTACACCTGATATGAGACATCGACAACTATGTTAACCAACAACTGGGTGTATCTAGCCGGTCTGTTGGTTAATACAGCCTCCCGGATCATGTAGACGGAATAATCCGTGCGAGCAAGATTTATTCCTGTTACTCACGTAGTGTGAGTATGGATGAACCACGCTCTGAACTCCAGGCTGATGCCGAGGAGCGAACTAACTCTCCGGATTTCGATGCGCTAACCTCACCGGAGGAGCTTGTTCGTGGGGAGCGGACGCGAGACGACTTCTTTGACGCTGTGCTTGGGCTCAACAGCGACCGCCAGCGAAGTTGCAGACCTCGCAGGCCACGGCGTCGACGCCGCGAGAGAGTACCTTGAGTGGTTCGAACAGATGGGTATCGTGAAGCAGGTTACCGAGTCGCCGGCCACGTATGTACGCAACCAATCATACTTGAACTGGCGACGGGTCCAAGCGCTCCAAGATGAATACTCAACGGCGGAGCTCCTTGACTTCTTGAAAGACGAAGCAGCACGGGCAGAGGAGTTGTCCGAGGAGTTCGATGTCGCGTTGCCGGAAGCGGTCTCTCTCTCAAAGCACGCATCGGCTACTGAACAATCGATAGAAGCTGTTTGGGAGGCTGTTTCTGCGTGGAAGACGGCTCGCCACCGGGTTGTTCTGCTTGAGCGGGCATTAGCAACCGAGTCGGGTGACGCTGCTGATCAGCGAACGGCGGTATGACAGGGTGGGATGAGAGTAGTGGGTCCCATTCAGTTTCCGGTGCCCCAGTTGATTTTGACCGCTTGGACGTCATCCGAAACCGATTTGCTACCGACGAGCGGTTCGATCAGATAGTCGACCGACCTGAATTCGCCCCTGAGCGGCTGGTCTGCGTGTACGATACACGGTTCTACCCATCGAGTGTTCAAAATGCTCGAGTAGAGATTGTCTGGTTCGAGAACGGGGACTTCTCGCCCCATTACCACGAGGATCACATTGAGAGAACGTTCGATCATCGATGGGACCGCCACCCGTCGGAGCACAACGCTCGCGACCATATCCATCCCGGTCCAGATGCACCGACCCCTGGTGATGATTCATCACATCCTAGCGATTGGCGCGATGTCCTCTCAATGGCTCTTGTCGAGATTGAAGCCAGGCAGCGTGCATTCTGGGAAGGCTGATTGAAACCTCACGTTTGCCGTACAAACGAGTAGATTGCCTTGATAGCCTCGCTTAGCTGGAAAAGTGCTAGTACAACGGGATTGTTGTAACAACCGGGACCCACATTTGGACATTAGTCCGTACTAGACGATGTTTCAGGATTGATTTTGCTCTTTGAATTTAAGGGACAGGGCTTGTCGAACGGGGTCTAAGAGAACGATCTAATTGCTCGTTATCCTCAAAAAACACAGACGAATACCGGTCAGGATGGCCACTATACTGCAGTCACCCCATTATGTTATTACTTTGACTGACTCTCGTCTAGGCTGATGAAAGCATTTGAAGTGCCTTTGCGCCTCCTGTACGAGAGAACCAATGGTTCTCAGACTCTGACGCCGGGTGATTTGGCACTTGCACATCATATACTGACACCGTTATCTAAAGACCAATTATTGAGTGAGGTTGATGTTGATAATCCACTTGAGGTTATCAGAGATAATCCCGCTGAACAGCCACAATTCTACTTGGGTCAACTATGCGGCTACGATGAAAATGAGTCTCCTTCGGTAGATACACCATCGGCACAACTACCACTCAATTGTGATGTTGCGTTTACTCAGGCTGTAGACGGACGGTTGGGACAAGCACGTGAATTGCTAGAATACCTGATTCAGCGAGACGCAGAGGTAGATTCTCTCGACACTGCACTAATTGAGCGATACGAACAAAGACAAAGCGAGTTCACGCCTGAAGAACGTGACATCACAGTCCGTGCAGCCTCTGGAACCACTGCTGAGGAGGACGCATTGGCTGGGAGGTTGCTCAGATGGTTAGAGACGCAAGAGAATGGCTTTGTGTTCGCTCAACAGGAGGTTCCAGTTGGAATACAGCGATCTGCGGCGACTTTAGATAGGGAGATTATTACCGATCGAACGGTTTCGGAAGTACTCAAGCCAAGCGGACGCAGAAAACTTCCGAAGGGGTTCTGGACGGAAGCAGAAATCACACAGAGTTTCGGCTCTGGGACTTCCTCTGGTGCTGCTCAGGTCGACCTTGTTATCGCTGGGCCAAAAACAGTCTATGTAACCGAGTTAAAGACCGGGAGTCAACCTATTCGGTCTGTTTCTGATGTCTACCAGCACCTCGGCCAATCTCTATTTTACGCGGACTGTTTTATTGAGGACTACCCATCAATCGCAACTGAACAAAGAGTAATCCCTGTATTAGCCGTCGGGAGTATTAGAATTGAATACGAGATGATGAAGGCAAGCTTCGAAAAACACGGTGTTGCGCTGTTAGACGTCTCCAAAGAGAAGTGGATCGTACATCCCCACGACGTTGTGTGAGGATCAATTCCGATGGCAAGGTCTTTGCCAGTGACGGCATCTGTGCGAAAATATTTCTGATTTGCACCGGAGCCTTGGACATGGATTCTAATCGGGCCGGTGGTGTGTTGCTGGGACTCGCGTGTGGGGACGCACTGGGTCGGCCAGTCGAGTTCACGTCTGCAGAGGCGATTGCTGCTGAGCACGGACGCCTGACCGACATGGTTGGGTACGGAACTTGGAACCAACCAGCCGGGACAATTACTGATGACACTGAGCAGGCCTTGTGTATCGCACGAAGTCTTGCAGAACATGGCGGGTTCTCTCCAGGAGACATCGCTGACCGATTTGTAGCGTGGTACGATAGCGAACCATTTGACATTGGACGGATGACACTCCGGGCACTAAGCCGACTCAAACACGGTGCAGCATGGGACGAGGCCGGGCAAGCAGTCTGGGAGTTGAGCCCGGAAGGGCAAAACGCTGGGAACGGCAGCGTGATGCGATGTCCACCACTAGCAATTCGGTATGCGGCTGATTGGGACACTCTCGTAGATGTGAGCCGACAATCCTCCCAAATCACACACGCTGATCCCCGATGTACGTGGGGATGTGCCGTGTTGAACCTCACAATCGCTGGCCTTCTTGAAGACGCTGAGACACCGCTACGTGACGCACTTGACTTCGTTGGTAGTGATGCTCCTGTGGCGCTTACTGATGCGCTCGAACCGATTGCTTGTGGAGAGTCTCCGGACGCATTGAAAACCCCTGGATACGTCGTGTCTTCGCTGCAGACTGCACTTCACGACGCACTTGGTGCAGCGACGCTTGAGGACGCGATTGTAACCGCGGTCAACCGCGGTGGTGACGCGGATACGATTGGTGCCATCGCTGGGGCAGTCGCAGGTGCTCGATTTGGTCAGTCACAGCTTCCTCGACCATGGACGGCGGCCGTTGATGAGACGGCAGAACTCACAGCTCTCGTAAATCAGTTGCTCAACTACGACTGAGAGAAGTTACACTCAGCAGGGGCTGCAGGAGCATAGTTAGAGTAGAACGCTAGCAAGTTACAAATTCACTTTAATGGGTATCCCGATCTAGTGGTTGCGATCGAGTCAATCGGTGCCGTCGAGTCGGAGATCTTTGAGGTTCAACCCCGTTCTGGGTTTCTACCGCATCGCGACTGACGAGTCGACAGACTGCACACCGCGGCAGTAATGTTTCAATCCCGTTCTGGGTTTCTACCGCATCGCGACGCGGCCGCGCCCATCGCGAGCAGGCCGCTCGACGAGTGTTTCAATCCCGTTCTGGGTTTCTACCGCATCGCGACCGTCCTCGGCCTGTTGCATGGCAATAACGTTGTCGTGTTTCAATCCCGTTCTGGGTTTCTACCGCATCGCGACAGCCCGGACGCGGTCGTGCCGTCACCGTCTGCACCGTGTTTCAATCCCGTTCTGGGTTTCTACCGCATCGCGACACCTCGGTCGGCAGGCGATGAAAGCCGACTGGGAGTTTCAATCCCGTTCTGGGTTTCTACCGCATCGCGACAGTCCTGCGGGTCCTGCGAACCGATGACGACCTTCAGTTTCAATCCCGTTCTGGGTTTCTACCGCATCGCGACGCGCCATAGCCGCTCTCGACGGTGTACGCAACGGTGTTTCAATCCCGTTCTGGGTTTCTACCGCATCGCGACAACCCGTCTCGGAGGGCAACACAACGCGGCAGGTACCGTTTCAATCCCGTTCTGGGTTTCTACCGCATCGCGACATGCGGCGGTGGCCGTCGGTCCTCGAGAGCCTCGAGAAGTTTCAATCCCGTTCTGGGTTTCTACCGCATCGCGACGCGGAGTAACCGAGACGGAGCACCGACAAGTGATGGAGTTTCAATCCCGTTCTGGGTTTCTACCGCATCGCGACGCGAAAGACGACCTCGACGAGGACCTCATCGCCAAGTTTCAATCCCGTTCTGGGTTTCTACCGCATCGCGACGTGACTGCCAGAACACCTTGAGAGCGGCCGCCGACGCGTTTCAATCCCGTTCTGGGTTTCTACCGCATCGCGACGGAGCGAACTCTCCGACGAGCTCAAAACATGGTTGTTTCAATCCCGTTCTGGGTTTCTACCGCATCGCGACCGCATCGGTGCGACCAACAGCGTCGGGACGAGCTACAGGTTTCAATCCCGTTCTGGGTTTCTACCGCATCGCGACCCGGCGCGGCGACGTATAGCGACGCCGGGACCATGTTTCAATCCCGTTCTGGGTTTCTACCGCATCGCGACCCGTCTGCAAGGCCAATCACCATCAGGCCGTACTGTTTCAATCCCGTTCTGGGTTTCTACCGCATCGCGACCAATTTCCCGTGAGTCTCACTCCGCGACAGTCATGTTTCAATCCCGTTCTGGGTTTCTACCGCATCGCGACCCGACGACCCCTCTGGCTCGGGCAAGAAGTTCGCCCTGTTTCAATCCCGTTCTGGGTTTCTACCGCATCGCGACAGAACGCACACCGTGACAGCCAGTGCCCCCGTCTCGTTTCAATCCCGTTCTGGGTTTCTACCGCATCGCGACGCCGGGAGGTCCGAACTGGACGGCGATTCTCGTCCTGTTTCAATCCCGTTCTGGGTTTCTACCGCATCGCGACAGGGGGTGTATATTCGTCGAGAGCATCTATATCTTTCTCTGGTGGAACAAGAACGCGGGTGTCGTTCGTGGACCCCCGCTGTACACAGCTTTGAAAAAGGTCGATGAAGAGTTACACTCACACACGAAGCTGACCGGCGAGTGTTGGTTCGACGTGGCGGGTTTTGCCTTCCTTCCACGTTTTGACGGCACCATCGGATTCCAGCGCATCAAGATGTCGTCCAACAGTACTTCTCGACTTCCCCGTCTCGTCGGCGATTTGAGGGAGTGTCGTATTTCCGTTGATAGTGACGAGGGACCGGAGTGTGTCGAGGGTCGCGTCGGACGGGCGACTCATCAGGTTCGGGAGAGTGATTTCTTCAATTTCTTCGTCAATGTCCCTGAACTGGAGTGCGAGATCGACAATGTCTGACCGCGCAATTGCAGCGATGGTCAGCGGGAGGAAAATTTCCCGTGGACCCCCTGCGAAGTTCAGTACCACCGTTCCTTCGGCGGCTTCAAGGATGTCGACGCATTCAACGACTGCAGATTCAAACGACTTGTAGCTGATCTTTTCGATAACGATGTCTGATCCGGGACCGAGCTCGTTGACAGTCTGGTTGACGTCTTGGATCGCACTTTTGGCTCTATCGCTTGTATCGCCGTGCGGTCGGAGGAGTACGACGACGTCGTTGGCGTTGAGGCCATTATCGAGTATTGGACGCATCACCCGCGGGCTGTAGTGCCCAATTGTGGAGACGTACGTTCGCATGTATCCGATTGCAGTCGAGTTCGACTAAATGGTTTGGCTTCGTTTTCGTGTTATTGTCCCTGTATATTTGCGGATAACTGAATACATCTCCAAAATCGTAAAAAGATTCAAGGGGGTAACCAACGCAAATGTGATTGTGAACCGACATACCAAAGCCTACGGTTGTGAGGTGTTATGCGTCGGGTCGACTTGACGCTTGAGCCAGAGGGCTCATTCCCGGTACCGACGGCGAATGGCTACCAGATCTACAGTGCGATCCTCTCAGCACTCGATGACGTCAATAAGGACATCAGCACACGTGTCCATGATTCCTCGATTGGGAGTCTGACGAACAGCGGCCTCCTCGGAACATTTGACGGGAGCCGTCGTGATCACCACAAACGCGTAATCTGCGACGAGACGTACAACCTCAAGATGGGTGTCGCTGACTCTCGCGACCAAGAGGTCTTCCAAGCGCTTGCCGATGCGTTTGTTTTCAGCGATGATACACTCGAACTTGCGGACGGTGACTTTCGGGTGCGAGACTTCGCGAGCACGAACACGACCCACGCGGAAATCCTCGAAGATGCTTCAGAGATCGTCACACAGCACGACGATACCTTCGAGATTGAGGTTCGCTTTGAGACACCGACCTGTGTCAAGGAGAGTGGAGAAATCACCACGATGTTTCCCCACCGTGGGAGCGTCTTTCGCTCACTCTTGCGAAAGTGGTCCTCGACAATCCCAGATAAGCGGGCCGACGAACTCGAACTCGCAATGACGCGCGAAGACTTCGAGGCAAATCTTATTGAGAAACCCGATGCGGGCACGTACGAGACACACAGTGTCCTCGTTAATCGTGGTGAAGACGGCGGACCAATCCTTCGTCAGGGATTCACAATCGACTGTACGTACAAGTTCAAGGATGCGAGCGAAGCCACCCGGACCGCAGTCACGGCACTTGCACTTTTCAGCGACTATGCCGGCGTTGGTGGATTCGTCTCCAGAGGGTGTGGGACAGTCTCTGTGGAGGTTGGACGGTAATGTCT
>ENA-ORCS01001298-ORCS01001298.1-marine-metagenome-genome-assembly--contig:-NODE-1298-length-11250-cov-2.853397_pt1 | contig 11250 bp, 6 predicted proteins | sample MGYA00237781_ERZ508513 | MGnify/ENA primary metagenome ERZ508513 (study PRJEB26184, sample SAMN06268793) | marine metagenome | isolation source: Eden Landing Ponds, San Francisco, CA, USA | place...
CGGGTGCGATCACTCTCCCGCTGCTCGGAGTGGGGACTGGCGTCGATCTCGGGGCTGTCGCCTTACAATCGCTTCCGATTCCGCCTGGTTTTCCCGTCGATCAGTTCCTCGCCCACTGGTGGGTGTTCCCTGCCTCGATACTCTTTTCGACGGTCGCACTCGCCTCGGGCGTCTCCGGCGCGTTATTTTTCAGTCCGTTCTTCATATTGGTCGTGGGACTTCAGCCGGCCCAGGCGATCGGTGCCGGCCTGATGACGGAGGTGTTCGGGATGGGCAACGGGCTGTTGAACTACGTTCGGCAGCGAACCGTCGATTACGCCACGGCGAAGTGGCTTCTGCTCGGTTCGGTCCCCGCCGTCGTCGTGGGCGCGTTTGCCGCCCATCACGTTCCGACGGCGTTGCTCACGATCGCGTTCGGCGCTGGGCTCCTCCTCTTGGGCGCGTTCCTCGTCTACTACGACCCACCCGAGGAGTGTGTCCCGGGTGAGCGTGAAGGTGAGTTCCTGAAACGGAAGAACACCGGACACGGGACGACGACCATCGAGACGAGCGACGGCGAGACGTACACCTACGACACCTGCTGGCGCCCACCCGGCCTCGGCCTGGCGACCGCCGGCGGGTTCATCACCGGGCTGATCAGCGCCGGCCTCCCGGAGATTACAACCACTCAGCTGATCGTCCGGTGTCGGTTGCCGCCCCGCGTGGCGATTGCGACGAGTGTATTCGTACTCGCAATCGCTGCAATCGCTGGTGCCGCCGTCCACGCCCTCGCTGCGACGCCTGTCTGGTATGTCGTCGCGTGGTCGATTCCCGGCGTCCTCATTGGCGGGACGATTGGCACTCGGGTCGGAAAGTACGTTCCCAGCGAGATTATGGAACCGGCGCTCGGTGTCGTCTTCGCCATCGTCGGTATGATCGTGCTCGCGAGCGAATTGCTCGCGTAGGAGCAGATACCCCGTTATTTTGAGAGCTCGCCGACTGGCGTTGCTCCTGCGTTACGAGGACGTCGAAGTCGGTCATATTTCTCTCGGCGACACCGACGACAAAGAAGGTCTCCCGGCGGTTCGGTTCGATTGCGCGGTCGCTTCTGAACCCGAAACCGAGTCACACACGCAGGTCGTATACGCGAGAGGAATTATTCACCAAGAACGGGACGGAGATCTCCGGACAGGTTGCGACCATCGCCAACAACACCCCTCGAACCGGACTGTCACGGCCCGGAGCAACGATGGCGAGGCCGTCTATGAGTACGATCATTTGTTTTATCTCCACCGGCTCCGAGGCGGCTACTCGACCGATTGACGGCGTTTTGTGGACTAATGTCTATTCGTCAGGAGCCATCCCGTACGGCTCGTCTCGGAGATGACTCTCAACGAGGAGAACGTACATCGCCTGACTCCACTGGAGGTTCGAGTTCCAGCGCACCCTGCCGTCGCCGTCGACGCGTTCGGGGAGCAACCCGGCGGCCGTCCGCCACGCCCGACTGTGGTCGAACACGTAGTCGGCGACGGCGTCCTCGTCGACGCCCGACTGCCAGCGAACCACGTCGGCGTACGCCTCGCAGAGCGGCCACCCGCCGTCCTCCTCGCGCCCCGTCGGCGTGTAGTCGTCGCCGAGTTGGTTCTTGGCCTGTCCGGTCAGGTCGCCGTACACGGGGACCATCGCGAACTGTTCGGAGGTGAAGCCGTCGGCCAGGTCGCCCTGCCCGAAGTTGACCACGGATTCAGGCACCCAGCCGTTGTCCAGCCACTCGACCATCTTTCCGAGCGCGTAGTAGCCGGCCTCGTCGTTGACCGTGACCGAACCGTCGTCGTTGACGAATTCGCCGCCGGCCTGGTAGTAGTGCTTGTTGAAGTCGCGCATCGTGTACGTACGCGATGCGCCCCGGTACGCCCACGCGTACGCATCAGTGCCCTCGAACGCCTCCATGCACGTCTCGAGGTCGTCCCACGACCACTCGCCGTTCGTGATTTTGTCGATGACGGCCTGGTCGACGCCCTGGTCTTCGAGCATCCCGACGTTGACGTGGACCAAGTCGCCTTCGAGATAGGCGGGACCGCCCCAGAGGTTTCCGTCGTAATTGATCGTCTGCTGGGCCACGGGCTGAATCGGCTCCCACATCGAGTCGTCGCCGAAAAGCGGGTCGACCGCTTGGAGGTGGCCCGCCTGTGCGAACGACGACAGCGAGTCGGCCACGACGACTTGGAACCCCTCGGGTTCTCCCTCACCGGCCTGCAGGAACGCCGTCTCCTTCGGAATCGCCTGATCGACGGTGATTTCGAGGGGGTTTATCGTGATGCCGGTGCGGTCCTCGAACATGCCGTGTGCCGCCGCAGTCCCCGGGTCGTACTCCAGTGAACCGAAGTTGAGGAGTTGAATCTCGTCGATCTCCCCGGCCGCCGTTTCGTCCCAGCCCTCCGGGGGACTCCACGGAGCCGACTGGACGGCCTCCGACTCGGCCCACGCGCTCGAATCGGCGAGCTGGCCATCATCGGGTATCGCCTGTCGCTGTTCGAGTGGCCACTCGTCGAGTGTCGTCAGTCGACGGTCCTCCCAGTTGTCTGTGAAGCCGATTGAACGGGCTTGCTCCATGAATCCGCTGGACTCGCCGCCACTGGTACCTCCGCCACCACTTCCCCCGCTGGGACTGCCACCGCCGCCCATACAGCCGGCGAGGCTGGCGAGGCCGGCGAGACCTCCGTATTTCAAAATATCTCTACGGCTTGGGCTATCGTCATCCGTATTGGATGCCATACGAGAACCTATGGCACAAGCACATACAAAAAACTATGCATATTATTACTGGTAGATGCTCAGAGCGGCGGATAACGACGTGACGGGAGCGACGGTGGTCCGGCGTTGCACCCCAGCTCACGGGGTTTCGTCCGCGGGGGTCAGTCAGTTTCGGGTATGAGCCCCGTTTATTCGTCGTCACCTTCCCACGGCGGTGTCAACCGCGGCGGTGAGAACACTTCGATACCGACGGCGTCGACCTCGCCGCGGTTCTCGGCCGAGTGCGGGACCCCACCGGGAATGACGTAGGAGGTGTTCGGCCCGACGAGGTACTCTTCGCCGTCGACCGTGAACAGCAACTCCCCCGACGACACCCATCCAATCTGCTCGTGTTCGTGGCTGTGCGTTCCGACGAGCGCCCCCGACTCGATACGGAAGTGTTGAACACTGCCCTGACGCCCCGCGGCGAGCTGTGCGAGGTGGACCCCGTCGAGTACCTCCTCCCCGTCGTCCGTCATCGATTGAACGTCCATACGAGCGTCTCGTTCGGGATGGACTTAACAAGTCCCCCGTGTTCGGGCGTTCGAGTCACGTTCGACACAACTGAACAGTCGCACGAAGTGACGCGGCGGCGTCGATAGCGCCGTTCACCGGGCTACCAGACCGAACCGTAGCTGTGAATCCCCTGCATGGCCGCCGCTCACCGTACCCCGGTTTACTATCGCCGAACGCGAGCCGCCGAAATCCGCGAATGATTACACGAGTAAACCTGTAATACAGCCCTCGATGGACTCGCGATGAACAGCGAGCACGTTTGCTCTCGTCGCACACCGACTCGCCGGCGCGCCACCGCCTCCGGACTAGCTCTCGGACGGCCGTCCCGCGTCTCCCTTCGAGAGACCGACGGCTCTCCGGGGTGGGGTACGAGGGAGTCGCCCGATTGGCGTCGCCGTTAGTCGGGGGAGTCGACGCTCCCGACGACGAGGCCGCCGGCTCCGTGCCTGCCGTTTCTCACTAGCACTGAGGAGACCGTCGGAGGACTCATTGCCACGGCGCACCGTCGCGCTCGACGAAGCGCGTGCGCCGGTCGATGTCGTCGATGCGGGCGATGTCTTCGTCGTCCAGTTCGAGCGCGGCGGCACCGAGGTTGTCTTCGAGGTGGGCGCGTGAGGTGGCTTTCGGAACGGCGACGACGTTCTCGTGGCTCGTCACCCACGCGAGACACACTTGGGCGGGCGACGTCTCGTACTGTTCCGCGATGTCACAGATAACCGGGTTCGCGAGCGCCGCGCCGCGTGCGAGCGGCGAGTACGCGACGAGCGTGTAATCGCGTCGCTGTGCGTCTTCGACGAGCTCTCGTTGCGGGAGAAACGGGTGCATCTCCACTTGATGTGCGAAAAGCGGTGATTCGAGGACTTCGCGGGCCTCGTCGAGGAGACCGACGTCGAAGTTCGACACGCCGATGTGTCGGACGCGGTCCGCCTCGACGAGGTGTTCGAACGCGCCGAGGGTCTCGTCGGCCTCGTACTCCCCGACCGGCCAGTGGACGTACAGGAGGTCGAGATAGTCGACGCCGAGTCGGTCCATGCTCGCTTCGGCCTCTTCGAGGACTTCGTCGTGAGTCAGCCCACCGCTTATCGGGTGGACTTTCGTGGCGAGAAACAGCTCGTCACGAGGCACGTCGGCCGTCGCAATGCCGTCGCCGACGGCTGATTCGTTCCCGTAGTGTTCTGCGGTGTCGACGTGTCTGTACCCCAGTTCGATGGCGGTCCGGACCGAGCGGGCGCACTGCGTCGGGTCGTCGTTTTCCCACGTTCCGAGCCCGATTGGTGGCAGAGATGGTACCATACGTCGTATCTTCCGTATCGGCAAGTAAACTCTTTCGCCGTCGACACGCCCCCGGCGTCGCCTCCCCGGAACAGATACGGACCGTGGGGAGCCGCCTCCCGACTCGCACTGACCGAAACTGCGTTCGTTCTCGTCTCCACGCCCTGGGGTAGATTGATACGATGGCGGACGAATGTATGGTCCGATGACGAGTTTGACTGTCAAGCTTCCAAGCGGAGACGACCTCCCGAAGGTCGGCCTCGGAACGTGGGATATCGATGGAGCGACCGTTCGCGCGGCTGTTCGCGCCGCACTCGACGGGAACTACACCCACGTCGACACGGCCGAAGGGTATCGAAACGAGCGCGAAATCGGTGAAACGCTCGCGGACTACGACCGAGAAGACCTGTTTCTCACGTCGAAGGTACTGCCGGCGAATCTCAACTACGGGAGCGTCATCGAGTCGTGTGAGAACTCACTCGAGAGACTCGGCACCGACTATCTCGATTTGTATCTGATTCACTGGCCAAACCCGTCGATTTCGCTCCGAGAGACGCTCGACGCGATGAAGGCGCTCTCCGACGACGGAAAGGTTCGCAACGTCGGCGTCTCCAACTTCAGCGGCTATCAGCTTAGTAACGCGTTGCATATCACCGACGTCCCCATCGCCGTCAATCAGATCGAGTTCCATCCTTGGTTCCAGCGGCGCGATTTGGTCGACTACTGCCAGTCGAACGGAGTGGCCGTCGAAGCGGCCGCACCGCTCGGACGGACGGAGGTGCTCCAAGATTCGACGATTCAGGCCATCGCAGAGACGTACGACAAATCTCCCGCGCAAATCGTTCTCAAGTGGGCCGTCGAGAAGGACGTCGTCGTCCTGCCGAAATCGAGTTCCGCGACTCACATCGCGGAGAACAGTACGCTGTTCGACTGGGAGCTCGATACGGAAGACCAACGGCGTATCGACGGGCTGGACCGGAAGCGACCGGTCTACGATACGCTCGAACGAGATTGGTCTCGGGAGGTATACGGCATTCCAGAGTAACCGATTCGGGCCGTCGAAGGGGTTCGGGCTGTCGATGCGAGGACGGAGGGCGCGTTTGCCAGCACCTCGTTTCGCGCTCCGCCGTCAGAACTCGTCGATCACTGGGATACCGACGGTGTCGAAGTCCGTCATCGAAGCGAGTATCTCGGGAGTCTGGTCGAGCGACACCGTCTCGGATATCACTGCGGCCGGGTCGAGCGCACCACGGTCCATCATTCTGAAGATTTCGTCGTACCGCGGTCGAGGCATCCCGACCGCACCGATGAACTGGAGTTCGTTGAGTACTATCCGGTCTGTCGGGAGCGCGACCTCACCGCCCTCCTCGTTCGACGTGAGTCCGACTTGCACGTGCTGACCTCTCTTTCGGAGGCTTTCGACCGCGTTCTGGCACGTTTCGGCGATTCCGAGGGCGTCAACGGAGACGTGAGCACCGCCGTCTGTCAGCGCTCTCACCGCCGACGGGACGTCGGCGATATCGTTCGCATTGAGCGTTTCGTCGGCGCCCAGTTCGCTCGCAAACGACAGTTTCTCGTCGAAGAGGTCGACGGCGACGACGTTGGCCCCGAGCGCGTCGGCGATATGTACGGCGGACAGGCCGACACCTCCACAGCCGTAGACGACCACCCAATCCCCCGGGGTGACGTCTGCACGGTGGACGAGGGCGTGAAACGACGTCATGAACCGACAGCCGAGGCCGGCCATCTCGACCGACGAGACGCTGTCCGGGAGGTGGACGACGTTGTAATCCGCCCACGGCACGTAGAACCGTTCGGCGAAGGCCCCCTGGGATTCGGGCGCGAGTCCGAGCGGGACCCGGTTGTCGCAGATGTTCGAGCGACCCGAGCGACAGGACGGACACGTCCCGTCACCGAGGTTGAAGGGGACCGTCACCCGGTCGCCTTCGCGGACGTGCTCGACCTCGCCGCCGACCTCGACGACGACGCCGGCCGGTTCGTGACCGAAGACGTGTCCGTCGTCGAAGTTCCGGGACTCCCAGAGTGGGTCTCCCTGCCACGCGTGCCAGTCGCTTCGACAGATTCCACACGCCTCCGTCTCCACGACGACACCCGTCTCGTCTAGTTCCGGTTCGTCAACCTCCCGAATTTCGAGTGGCTCACCGGGAGTGGTGAAAGTTACTGCGCGCATCGTCCATGCTGATTGGTGGCAATCAGTATAGTTGTACGGGGATGTCGCCCTCGACTCTCGGACGCCCGACCACAGACAGGGCGAATCACGAGTCGAGTAAGCGGCGAACGAGAGCGGTGACAACTGAGAGTGGCGCACGTGCCGTGCCACCGACTCGGTCGCCGAGTAGTCGACCCCAAGCATTCAATTACAGATATAATACTGGTATCTGATAATATTGGCGTCAAGCGCCGTCCCACCACCCGAACGTCGCCGGAGACCAGCGACACTAAGACGGCCGTTCTTCGGGTCCACAGCCGTCGAGACCGCGATTCTGCTGATTCTGCTCGGTGGGTATCAGTACCGACTATCTGCCGCGACAGAGACCGTCACGAGTCCGGTTTTATCCACACGTCTGTTCGCGAGGAGGTTCATGCGACAGTTGCAGTTGGAATAAACCATCCCGTGGGAGTCGTCTCATCAACGGTATCGATGGAATCGGCCACACGTGGGTGTGTAGACCGCATCGCTCTCGGGAGTCCACCTCAATCACCGGTTTCACGGCCCCTGAAAGAAAACCAAGACGTATAGTAATCACTTAAATTATCTTTCTAAAGAAATATTTGTGTTGTGATAATTTTGATTCGTGGTCGATAGCCGTTGGTACGTCTCTCGCTCGGGGGTGAGAGTTCGACCGCTCGCGCAAGCGGGACGACCGTCTGCCCCGGTCCTCGGGGCGACGGACACGAGACGGCGGTCGCGGAACTCGCCCGGATATCCGAGACCCCCGCGAGTCAAGCGAACGGTTCATCGAGGCGAGGGAGTCGCGCGTCTCCGACCGACCGGGCCAGTCACGGTTAAGTATCTCCCGTCGAACTCTCATGAAGAATAGCTATGAGTGAGACGGTGAACGGGGTGGCCGTCCTACACGTCGACGACGACAGAGCCTTCGTGGAGTTGGCGGCGGCGTTCCTCGAACGAGCGCACGGTCGGTTCCGAGTCGAGACCGAGACGTCGGTGGCGGCGGGACTCGACCGACTTGCCGACGAGGAGTTCGACTGCGTCGTCTCGGACTACGACATGCCCAGCCTCGACGGTCTCGACTTCCTCGACGCCGTCCGCGAGGACGACCCCGACCTCCCGTTTATCCTCTATACGGGGAAGGGAAGCGAGGAAGTCGCGGGCGACGCCATCTCCGCGGGCGTCACCGACTACCTCCAGAAGGAACACGGGACCAGCCAATACACCGTCCTCGCCAACCGCATCGAGAACGCCGTCGAGCAGTACCGCTCGCGGGCCGCTCTCAAAACCAGCGAGCAACGGCTCTCGCTTTTCATCGAGCAGTCGCCCCTCGGCGTCCTCGAGTACGACAGCGACTTCCGCATCGTCGGCCTCAACGAGCGTGCGGAAGATATTCTCGGCTACTCCGAGGCGGAACTGCGCGGCCACACCTGGAGGGCCATCGTCACGGAGGACAGTTACGACAACGTCGACGCCATCACGGACCAGCTCGCCACGGACGCCGGCGGCTACCACAGCGTCGACGAGAACGTCCGAAAGGACGGCGAACACATCCACTGCGAGTGGCACAACCGCGTCGTCACCGACGACGACGGCGAGGTCGTCGCGGTCTTCTCGCTGTTTCAGGACGTGACCGAGCGCATCGAGCGCGAGGCGCGACTCCGGGAGACGACGGCGCGGCTCACCGCGCTCTTCGAGGAGTCGCCCGACATGATTAACGTCCACAACGTCGACGGCGACATCCTCGACCCGAACCCGCAACTGTGCGAGGCGACCGGTTACAGCGCCGCGGAACTCACCGCGATGAAGGTCTGGGACCTGGACCAGACGCTGGACCCCGAGCGAACGACGGCCATCTGGAACGACATGGGGCAGGGCGACAGACGGCGGACTGAGGGCGTCTACACCCGCAAGGACGGCTCGACGTTCCCGGTCGAGGTTCACGTCCGCCGGCTCGACCTCGCCGGCGAGGACCGCTTCGTCGCCATCAGCCGCGACATCTCCGAGCGCGTCCGTCACGAAGACGAACTCGAACGCACCAACACCCTGCTTTCGACGCTCGTCGGGGCGCTCCCGGTCGGCGTCCTCGCCGAGAACAGCGACCGGACCGTCCTCGCCGTCAACGACCGACTGCTCGAACTGTTCGACATCCCGGGGTCACCCGCGGACCTTGTCGACGCAGACTGTCAAAAACTGGCACGGGAGGCCGGCGAACTCACCACCGACCCCGAGGGCTTCGTCGAGCGCGTCGACGAACTGATATCCGAGTCCGAACCCGTCTACTCAGAGTCGGTCGAACTGGCGGGCGGCCGGACGCTCGCCCGAAGCTACGAACCAATCGAACTGCCCGAGGGGACCGGCCACCTCTGGATGTACCGCGACACGACCGAACAGCGGGAGCGCGAACGACAACTCCAGCGGCAGAACGAGCGGCTGAACGAGTTCGCCAGCGTCGTCAGCCACGACCTTCGGAACCCGCTGAACGTCGCCACCGGCAACGTTCAACTGGCGCGCGAGGAACACAACAGCGACCGACTCGCCACCGCCGCGGAGGCGCTCGACCGCATCGGTGACCTCATCGACGACCTGCTGACGCTCGCCCGCGACGGCGACGACGTCGGCGACTGCGAAACCGTGGTGCTGTCATCGCTCGTCGCCGACTGCTGGCGGACCGTCGAGACGGCGGACGCCGACCTCCGAAACGACCTGACGACGGCCGTCGTCGCCGACCGAAGCCGGCTCCAGCAACTCATCGAGAACCTCGTCCGTAACTCGGTCGAGCACGGCGGCCCGAACGTGACGGTGACGGTCGGCGACCTCCCGAACGGCTTCTACGTCGCCGACGACGGCGACGGCATCTCGGCCGACCACCGCGACACGGTCTTCGAGGCCGGGTACACCACGTCTCACTCGGGGACCGGCTTCGGTCTCGCCATCGTCAAGCAGGTCGCAGAGGCCCACGGCTGGACGGTCAGTGTCACCGAATCGGACGATGGCGGGGCACGATTCGAGATTACGGGCGTCGATTTCGCTGAGGCCGACAGTTGAGACCGACGACAGTCGGGCGAAAGGCGTAAGCGGGGTTCATTCGCAGTCGAAATAGTCCGGCGTCATCGACGCCGCGGTCCCCGCGGGTCGGCAGATGAGGGTGGATGGGAGCCCCGGTCCTGTTAGGTGTTCGCGGTCAGTCGTCGTCGACGCTAGCTGCCGTTCGCAGTGGGTCGTCTCCGGCCGGCCCCGGTTCACGTAGCGCCAGTGCGGCCACACCGGCGAGGAACGCGAGCACCCCGCCGAGCCGGAAGGTCATCGGCCAGCCGACTTGTGTCACGACCCAAGCGGCCACCGCGCCGCCGAAGACGCCGCCCCACATCTTGCCGGAGTAGAGAAGTGCATAGTTCGCAGAGGAGTTCTCTTCGCCGTAGTAGTCGGCGACGATGCTCGGAAAGAGCGTGTACTGAGGACTCCAGAAGAACGTCGCGATGACGACGGCTGTGAGGAAGCCGACGGTCGTCCCGGTCTGTCCGAAGGCGACGACGGCGAAAAGACCCAGCCCGCAGAGGCAAAAGGAGGCGGCCATCGCCATCCGACGGTTGAGCCGGTCAGAAAGTTCGCCCATGACGAGGCGGCCGACGCCCCCCGCCACCGGGAGTAGCGTCGCCGCCGCGGTGATGGTGGCAGCGTCAAGTCCGACTGTCTGCGCGAACGAGACGACCTTCGCAGTCAGCATCAGTCCCGCGCCGCTGACGGCTACGAACATTCCGTACATCAACCAGAACTGCCACGTCCGGAGCATCTCACGCCAGTGGTAGTCGCGGACGCTCGTCGTGTCGCTCCCGTCTGCTTCAACTTCGGACTCTTGGTCTCCCCGCCGCGCGTCGAACCAGGACTGTGGGGGGTCGCGTAAGACGACCGCGGCGATGAGGATGCCCGCCCCAATGACCAGTCCCATCCGCTGGAGCACGGCGTTGTACGCGCCGGTCGTCGCGTTGGCGCGAACGTACGGGATGAACAGCGCCGCGCCCGCGGCGAAGGCCATCGTCCCGACGCCCGTGGTGAGTCCCTTCCGGTCGGGGAACCACTTCAGCGCCGTGTTGACCGAGACGGTGTAGACGACGCCAACACCGAGGGCACCCAGCGAGTACAGCAAGTAGAGTTGCCAGACCGCCGTCGCGTACGACAACAGATAGTATGCACCGCCGGCGAGCACCGCGGCCGCGAGCGTCAGGAGCCGCGGGCCGTGTTCGTCGCGCCACCAGCCGACGGGGAACTGCGACCCCGACTGGACGATGACGAACAGCGTGAAGACGAATCCGAGCTGTGTGAGCGGGATTCCGAGGTCCCGAGCCATCGGCCCTTCGATGGACGACCAGACGTACTGATAGGGGCTGACGACGGCCATCGCCAGCGCGGCGGCGACGACGAGCCACCACCGCGAGAAGCCCAGTTCCTCGCGTGCCCGCGCGTCGTAATCGGGGGCGTCTCCGTTCTCGGCGGCCGGC
>ENA-ORCS01001299-ORCS01001299.1-marine-metagenome-genome-assembly--contig:-NODE-1299-length-11238-cov-2.785861_pt1 | contig 11238 bp, 9 predicted proteins | sample MGYA00237781_ERZ508513 | MGnify/ENA primary metagenome ERZ508513 (study PRJEB26184, sample SAMN06268793) | marine metagenome | isolation source: Eden Landing Ponds, San Francisco, CA, USA | place...
CGGTCCCGGACTGGGCGAGTCGCTCGCACGGACGTTCGCGGCGGAGGGCTGTCAGGTGGCGCTGTTCGCCAGATCAGGTGATTTCATCGAAGACCTCGCGGCCGACCTTCCCGACCCGGGAGAGGGACTAGCGGTCCCCACCGACCTCCGGGACGTCGAAGCGATCAGAGAGGGCTTCGAGACCGTCCGGGAGGCCTTCGGCCCCGTGGACGTACTCGTGAACCACGCCAGCGGCGCGTCGTGGCAGGGGTTGTTGGACGCGAGCGTCGAGGACTTCGAGCGGGCCTGGGAGGTCGGCGCGCGTGGCGCGTTCGTCTGTTCGCAGGAGGCCGTGAGCGATATGGTCGAGCGCGGCGGTGGGACCGTCCTCTTCACCGGGGCGACCTCCGCGGTCCGGAGCCTCGGCGGCACGATCGGGTTCACCGCGGCGAAGTTCGCTGCTCGCGGGATGGCGATGGACATCGCTCAGGAGTTCGGCCCCGAAGGCGTCCACGTCGCACACGTCGTCATCGACGGACAGATCGACGGGCCCGACGCCCGCGAACGAGCGCTGGATCGCGGCCCGGAGACGTTCCTTGACCCCGACGAGATGGCCGAGACCTACTGGCACCTCGTCGAGCAGGATCAGGTGGACACGATGCCGTTCGAGGTACACATCACGAACGGACCGCAGAACACCGAGTTCCTCTGAGGCGGCCGGGCGTCGTCGCCGGGCGGGCGGCTCTCAGTAGCCGAACGCGGCGTCGACGATCGCGACAGTCTGGCCGGTACCCACGACGAGGAGCCCCCCGATCTGGAGCGACGGGGAGGCCGTCGCGAACCCCGCGGCGTACCCAATCGCACCGAGCACCGACGCGAGACCCCCGCCGTAGTAGCGTCGGGGCCTGTCGGCCCCGCGCCGCGCGGTGTCGACGAAGCCGACTACGGGGAGGAGCATCCAGCCGTACAGCGCGAGCGTCTGGAGCAGCGCCCCTCCGGTGTCGATCCGGAAGCCGACCGTCCCGAGCAGCGTGACCACGAATCCGACCGCGATGACCCACCACCACACGCGGAGCGTGCCCTCGCGCATATCTGCACGTCCGGTCACCGCGAAGACCGCGAGGAGTACCGACATCACCACGTGAGCGATGAAGAGGGTCGACGCCGCGACGACGTCGAGGTGCGCGGCGGTGACGAAGATCCACGCCAGCGGCACCAGCAGGGCCGGTCCGAACTCGCGAGCCTGTCGGAGCATATTCCGACCGACTCGCGGCCTCGGCAAATCTCCTTGGGTCTCACACGGCCGACGACATCGATCTGCGCCGCCCGCTGAGAGGCGTCGTCGACGACTGTCCTGCCTTCGGAGACTGGGTTACCACTACTCTAGTGGCCGTCACCGGTGCGAGCGGCCTCGGGTTCCTCGGTTCACCCTGACAGTTGTGTGGCCGGCCGACAGCCGGCACAGATATTCGATCGTGATAATACCGTACGCTCGGGGGCGCAGACTAGCCTCCGGCAGCTATCACCCATATATCGGCGGGAGAAAGGGTTGAGCACCGCTTTCGCGTTGCGCTATACTGACAGAACTGTTACCAGTTTTGATACTTGAGGGCGTAGGGTTATGTGTGGGAAGAGGGAAACTGAGAGCAGAGGCAAATCGATGAACATCAAGAAGGTATTCACAGAGGACCGGGCAGTCAGCCCCGTTATCGGCGTCATCCTGATGGTCGCGATCACGGTCATTCTCGCGGCCGTCATCGGGACGTTCGTGCTGAATCTCGGACAGGAAGTCCAGCAGTCGTCTCCGCAGGCGACGTTCGACATCAATTCGACTGATTTGGCCAACGGTAGTAACGCGACTATCACGCACACGAACGGTGACTCGATCGAAACTGCAAATCTCTACGCGAACGGAGACATCAACAGCTCGGGGAGTTCTGTCTCCTCACTCGCGAACACGATAAGCGGTGATACGATGAGCGCCGGAGAGTCCTTCGAGGTCGAGGCCAACTCGGATAGCGGAACGATCAGCGTCACCTGGGAGGCCACTGACGGGAGCTCCTCGGCGACACTGCAGACGTTCGACTACTGAGAACGCCCGCAGCCAGCTCTCGACTGCCCTCCATTTGCCGTTCCGTCTCGGACAAGTATAATAACTCATAGCGTTTTGAATAATAATCAAAGCCATTTTGGACCGGCTAGATAGCAGTTAGTTTCATAACTCGGAGCCGCTTACCCTCGCGTAATGACCACGTCCGAGACCGACTCCGACGGTGGGGACGACGCGTCTCGATCGTCCTCGTCTGCCGACAGCGAGGGTCCCCCCGCGGCTGGCGACGCGCCGGAGCCGGCGGCAGATCGTGCCGAGGTCGCGGAGTACGCCGTCCCGGAGATGGATTGTCCGTCCTGCGCGGAGAAAGTCGAGCGGAGCGTGGAGACACTCGACGGAGTCGACGCGGTCGACCCCCGGGTGACGACCGGACAGGTGTCGGTCACGTTCGCCAGCGACGAGACGACGCCGACAGAGATCACAGAGCGGATCGAGAAGGCCGGGTACACGGTCGAGAATCCGGCCGCCGAGATCGAACTGACCGTCCCCGGGATGGACTGTGCCTCCTGTGCGGGGAAGGTCGAAACCGCTCTCGACGACGTCGGTGTCACCGAGTACGACACCCGACCGACGACGGGGACTGTGCAGATCGCATACGACCCGGCGTCGACGTCGGAGGCCGACCTCGTCGGCGCGGTGGAGAACGCCGGCTACGAAGTGACCGGGTCGACCGGGGGCGAATCCGGGGTGCGGGCCGACGACGGCGAGGACCGCGAGCGCGTCTGGCGAAGTTCGCGGGCGATCAAGACCTGGATCAGCGGCGCGTTCGTCGGACTCGGACTGCTCTTCGAGTTCGGGCTCCCCGGGGCGGATTTCCTCGTGGCGGCGGTCCTCGGTCGGGAACTCTTCCTCGCCGACGTGTTCTTCCTCGTCGCCGTCGGCGTCGCCGGCCAGGTGATCTTCCGGAACGGCTACTACTCGGCGATGAATCGGAGCCTCGACATCGACCTGCTGATGAGCATCGCGATCGGCGGGGCGCTCGTCGCGAGCCTCGCCTTCGGCGAATCGCTCTACTTCGAGGCGGCGACGCTGGCGTTCCTGTTCAGCGTCGCGGAGTTACTGGAGCGCTACTCGATGGACCGCGCTCGCAACTCGCTGCGAGAGTTGATGGACCTCTCGCCGGACGAGGCCACGGTGAAACGCGACGGGGCAGAGGTGACCGTGCCCGTCGACGAGGTGTCTCTCGGCGACGTCGTCGTCGTCCGCCCGGGCGAGAAGATCCCGATGGACGGCGTAGTCCGGGACGGTGAGAGCCCCGTCAACCAGGCGCCGATCACCGGTGAGAGCGTCCCGATCGACAAGACAGCCGGTGACGAGGTGTACGCTGGCACGATCAACGAGGGCGGGTATCTCGAGGTCGAGGTCACCTCCGAGGCCGGCGACGACACCCTCTCGCGGATCGTCCAGATGGTCGAGGACGCCCAGTCGAACAAAACCGAACGCGAACAGTTCGTCGAGCGGTTCTCCGCGTACTACACGCCGGTCGTCGTCGGCTTTGCCGTGCTTGTCGCGGTCGTCCCTCCCGTCGTGTTCGGCGGCTCGTGGCCGACGTACATCGTCTACGGACTCACGCTGCTCGTACTCGCGTGTCCATGTGCGTTCGTCATCTCGACGCCCGTCTCGGTGGTCTCGGGGATCACCAGCGCCGCGAAGAACGGGGTGCTGATCAAGGGCGGCAACCACCTCGAGGCGATGGGTGCCGTCGACGCGGTGGCATTCGACAAGACGGGGACGCTGACGAAGGGCGAACTCACCGTCACTGACGTCGTCCCGTTGAGCGGCAACACCGAGGCGGACGTGCTCAGGTGCGCTCGCGGACTCGAACGCCGGAGCGAGCACCCGATCGGGGAGGCGATCGTCACGGCGGCCGGTGCCGAACAAGTCGCCGAGCCCGATATCGAGGACTTCGAGAGCATCACGGGCAAGGGCGTCCGCGCGGACCTCGACGGGACGCCCCACTTCGCCGGGAAGCCGGGGATGTTCGAGGACCTGGGATTCGACCTCTCGCACGTTCACGCGACGACCGACGGCGGGGTCGTCACGCAGACGGCTCAGGGGATCTGTGACCGACACAACTGCCTCGATCTGCTCGAAGACACCGTCCCCAGACTGCAGTCTGAGGGCAAGACCGTCGTCCTCGTCGGGACGGAAGACGAACTCGAGGGGGTCATCGCAGTCGCCGACGAGATCCGCCCGAGCGCGGTGGAGACGATCGACCGCCTGCGCGACCTCGGCGTCGAACGGACGGTGATGCTCACCGGAGACAACGACCGAACGGCCCGCGCCATCGCCGAACGCGTCGGCGTCGACGAGTACCGCGCCGAACTGCTGCCGGAGGCGAAGGTCGAGGCGATCGAGGAGTTGACCGAAACGCACGACGGCGTCGCGATGGTCGGCGACGGCGTGAACGACGCGCCCGCGCTGGCGACGGCCACGGTCGGGGTGGCGATGGGCGCGGCCGGCACCGACACCGCGATCGAGACGGCCGACATCGCCCTGATGAGCGACGACCTCTCGAAGCTCCCGTACCTGTACGAACTCGCCGGGCAGGCCAACGGCGTCATCCGGCAGAACATCTGGTCCAGCCTCGCGGTCAAGGCGGGGCTGGCACTGGCGGTCCCGTTCGGCTACGTCCCGATCTGGGTGGCCGTGCTCGCCGGCGACGCGGGGATGACGACCGCCGTGACCGGCAACGCGATGCGGCTGTCGCGGCTCCGACCAGCGACGGAGAGCGATAGCGAGTCCACGGTCGGCTGAGGGACCGGCACTGAGTGGGCGTGATCGGCCGCTTCAACCGGCCTGTAGACCGCTCGGTGCGCGTCCGAGGTCCCGGCGGCGATTCCCGCGGGAGTCCCGGGCGACCGCTGGCGATCACTCGACCACAGTGATCCGATCGGCCGCCTTCGGGACCACACACAGGAACGAGCCCTCGCGGTCGCTCTCGTTGCGGTACCAGTGCTCGACGCCCGCGGGGATGAGAAGCGAGTCGCCGGGGCCGACGGTGTAGGTCTCCTCGCCGATGCCGACCTCGTACTCGCCCTCGACGACGAACTGTTCGTGTTCCACCTCGTTCGTGTGCCGCGGGACGCGGGCGCCCGGTTCGAGGACGAACCGGCGCATATCGAAGGTGGGCGTCGCCTGCTCGTCGCCCAACAGGACGCCCTTCAGCAGTCCTTCGGCCAACTCGACCGGTTCGTAGGAGACGTCGGCCGCGCGACGGACGCGCGGTTCGGGGTCAGACGCTGTCATCACCGGCGTATGTGCCGGCACCGACTTCATATTACATCCCTGCCGTTCCGTGCGCTCGTCCGTCGCGGACCGCGACTCAGTCTGCGGTCCCGATGCCCGACGCGCGGGCGACCGCGCGCCAGCGCCCGGACCAGAACCGCCCGGTGTTCACCGCAGCCTTCACGTAGAAGTCGGCGGCGATTGCGAGATACACCGCCGGGAACCCGAGGCCGAGTCCGGGTGCGAAGCCGAGCCCCAGAAGGGAGATACTGAAGCCGACAGGGAGCGCGAGCACCGCGATCGGGAGTCGGACGAAGACTGCGCCGACGACCATCGCGTACAGCGGCCAGCGCGTGTCGCCGGCGCCGCGGAGACCCCCGCGCATCGTCCGCGAGATCGAGAAGCCAGCGACGGCGACGCCGAACAGCCGGATGAACGAGACGGTCAGTCCGACGTACTGGGTCCCGAACGCTAGCGCGATCGGCCGTGCAGCGAGCACGATGACGCCGGCCAAGAGCAGTTGCGTCACCAGCGCGATCCGCAGCGTCTGCCACCCGTAGGCCGTCGCCAAGTCGTCGTCGCCGGCACCGATGTGCTGGCCGACGAGCGTCGATGCGGCGGTGGAGTACCCCCACGCCGGCATCAGCGCCAGCAACATCACCCGCCGGGCGATCGCGTAGGCCGCCAGTGCGGGCGTCCCGAGAACGCCCAGAATGAACAGGAACGGGAACCGCGCGAACGTCTGTGCCAGCCGCATCCCCGAGAGCGGCAGTCCCACCCGGAGGACCTCCGTGATGAGGTCGAGATCGAACTGTCGCCCGCGCAGCGGGAGCCTGACCGCGTAGTCGCCGGAGACGAGGAGGGCCAGAAACGCCACGGCTGCGACGGCGTTCGCGACTGCAGTGCCGATCGCCGCGCCCGCGATGCCGAGCGCGGGGATCGGCCCGACTCCGAAGATTAAGAGCGCGTTGAGAGCGACGTTCGTCGGCAGCGTCAGCGACCGCACGTACATCGGGGTCCGCGTGTCGGCGCTCCCCGCGAGGGCCCGCGCGGCGATCATCGACCAGAACCGCGGCGCCATCGACAGCATCACGAGAGTGAGGTACGTGGCGCCGTACTCCACTGCCGCGGGATCGTCGCTGAGCAGGCCGACGAGCGGTTCGGCGTACAGCCAGGCGCCCACGGTGAGCGGTATCGAGATCAGGAGTCCGAGCCACACCGATTGCTTGACCGCGAGGTTCGCGCGGTCGGGCTGGCCGGCACCCTGAAGCCGGGAGACGACGCTGATCGTTCCCGAGGAGATCGCCAGCGACAGCCCGAATCCGATGAAGTAGTACTGGAAGCCGAGTTCCAGCCCGGCGATGGCTGCGTCGCCCAGCGCGATGCCCACCATCAGGAAGTCCGCGATCCGGACGAGGACCCGGAGCCCACCGGTCACCATCACCGGAACCGCCAGGTCGAACGCGTCCGCCGCCTGGTCCCGGTCGACGAGTCCGAGCCGGGCGAGCGCCGCGGGATAGAGGCCGAGAACACGCGAGATGGAATCGCGAACAACCATCACCGAAGGTACCCGTCGGTACTATCGCCGCCGCCCTCAATCCTCCGGCCCCGGAGAGACCTTCGGAACCGACGGCACGTGGCCGTCGGGACGTCTCGTCTCGTCCAGGTGGTCGCGGGGGCTGGGAAGCCCAGTGGCAGTCGTCTCACCAATCGTACGAGCGGTGGATCTCCCGCCCCTCGTCGTTCAGAACGGGTCCGACCACCTCGGTGACGCCGTCGAGGATGGATTCGGCGCGAACGGCCGGCTCGCTACCGGTGAACGACCCGATTTCGTCGGCCCCGACGCTGTAGACGACGCGGCCGAACCCGGCAGTTGCCATCCCGCCGGCGCACATCGGACACGGTTCGGTACTCGTGTACATCACCATCGCAGCGCGCTCCACGGGGCTGTACGCCCGGTGCGCGCGCTGGGCGAGGTGGAGTTCGGGATGCCGCCGGAGATCAGAGGCGGTGACGACCCGGTTCGACTCGGCGTGAATCACCTCGTCGTCCCGGACGAGCACCGATCCGAACGGTTCGTCGCCTCGCGCCGCCGCCTCACGAGCGCACTGGAATGCGGCTTGCATATGCGCCTCGTGGTCGAAATCGTCGAACTTGGGGGATGTCACGGCTGTCTCGAAGGCTATACACAGGAGGTAAGTAAGCCTCGTGGCAGGGTCCAGACAGGGGGTAGCGGTCGATCTGACTCCGTGGGCGCCACCGGTCGGTGACGACCGCCGTTACAACATATACGAGAACGCGTCGAGGGTGTTCTCGCCCTCAGTGGTCGCCTGGACGTACTTGTTCCGCCCCTGCTTGTAGGTTTCAACGTACTCGTCCGCCCGGAGCGAGTCGAGGAGGTGGGAATCGAGTAGTCGGTACAGCCCGCGGGTATCGTCCGCCGAATGCTGCGCCAGGGGGTCGATGCCGGCGGCGACGGCGAACTCGATGCACTCCTGTTTGGTGACCGGTCCCTCCTCGACGATGTACTGGAGGAGCACCAGCGGGTCGCGCGATGGGGCCTGAATCGGATACGTCGGGAGTCGCGAGACGCTCGTCACGTCTTTGGCCACTGGCACCTCTTTGTCCTGACCGTACTCCGCGGCGCTCACGTAGATCGGTTCGGCCTCGCCCGTGACCATACAGGCGATCATCCCCGCGATCGCGGTGACCTTGCCGCCGGCGGCGAGGTTCACGTAGACGTCGTGTGCCCGGTTGGCCTGGATGAGTTCGGCGATGGTTCGAAGGGTGTCGTAGAGGTCGAAGATGTCGCAGACGGTGTCGTCGTCGACCTCGATACCCGCCGCGCGCAGATCCGCGTGGATGTCTTCGTAGTAGCCCGGGCGCTCGTCGGGATCGTCGCCCTCGTGGTAGACGAGGTGCACGCGGTCGGCCCGCATCCGGACCGCCGGAACCGTGACCCGTTCGTACTCGTAGCCCAGCGGGACGATGTGGACCCGATCGGAGACGTTCAGGCCCTCGAAGGAGACCGCTTCGGGGTCCTGCTGCGCGTTTGCGGCGTCGGTGGTGTCACTCATATGGAAGGGGGTAACGGGAGTTCGCGTATGAATACTGCGGTTATTCTGTTACTGTTATCAACGTCGCTAGCGTCAGCAATAGTATTATTTTGTCAGCGTAGTGCTTTTACGCTTCTCTCCGGTACACTTGCGTGGATGCAGGCCGCCTGAGTCCTCCGGCGTCACCGCCCCGCCCAGGCGACTGCACCGGCAGTGAACGCATCCCCGCGCATCGGCCCTCCACCGCAATCTCCGGACACTGGCCCTCCACACTGACCGCTGCGCATCGGTCCTCCACTACGACCTTCGCACACTGGTCCCCCACACTGACCGCTGCGTATCGGCCCTCCACCGCGATTTTCACTCACCGGCCCCCACCGAACCTCCGCACACCGGGCCGCCGCGTCTGCCGCCACAGGTTTGCGCTCCAGCAGTTCGAGCAACGAGCAGAACCAAGCGCCGTGATCGGAGACTCCTGAGGCTCTGATGCGGTGATGGGACGGAGTATCGAGGGTCTGGGAAGACGCGCAGTCGACACTTCGACGTGGGCTAACGCGGCGTACGGTTCGCGGTCCTCGTGGGGGGTCTGCAGTTCGATGGCCCCGATGCCCTCGTCCCCGGGGGTCGAGTCTGCTCCGTTGGCTGTTCGGGGAGCGCGAAGCGGTAGTTTCAATCGGGGATCTGCCGAACACGCTGCTGTGACGTTCTCGACGCAGACGCTCCCGAGCGGTGACGAACTGCCCGCACTCGGATTGGGCACGTACGGACTGGACGACGAGCAGACAGCCGAGAGTGTTCGCGCGGCACTCGACGCCGGGTACACGCACATCGACACGGCCGAGGGATATGACAACGAGACGGTCATCGGTGAGGTCCTCGCGGAGTACGACCGCGACGACGTGTTCCTCACGTCGAAGGTGCTCCCGAAACACCTTGACTACGGGTCGCTGATCCGCTCGTGTGAGGCGTCGCTGGAGCGACTCGGAACCGATTATCTCGATCTCTATCTCATCCACTGGCCGAACCCGGCAATCTCGCTGCGGGAGTCGTTGCAGGCGATGGCTCGACTGCACGAGCGGGGCCTCGTCCGCAACGTCGGCGTCTCGAACTTCAGCGCGTATCAACTGAGTTGTGCGCAGCACATCGCGGACGTCCCGATCGCGGTGAATCAGGTCGAGTTCCACCCGTGGTTCCAGCGCCCCGAACTCGTCGAGTACTGCCAGGAGACCGACACCGTCGTCGAGGCGGCAGCGCCGCTGGCCCGGGCAGCGGTGTTCGAAGACGAAGCCGTCCAGGAGTTGGCCGAGACGTACGACAAACACCCGGCGCAGGTGATCCTTCGGTGGGCACTCGACCGCGGAATCGTCGCGCTGCCGCGGTCCTCGTCGCCGGAGCACGTGCGGGCGAACGCCGATCTCGACTGGGACCTCGATCCGGCGGACCGACGACGCCTCGACGGCCGGGATCGCGATCAGCCGGTCTACGACACGCCGACGCGGGACTGGTCGCGAGACGTGTACGGCATCGAGCGGTGAGGCCCGGAGTCAGTCCGGCAGTTCACCCGAGAGCGCCACCGGCTCTCTGGTCTCGGCCGATTCGTAGATCCCGTCGAGCGCCTCCATATCGGTGAGTGCGTGGTCCCCGTCCGGGTAGAACGGCTCCTCGGCCAGTAGCTGGTGACCGAAGTAAGCGAACTCCTCTTCGAGTTGATGGACTTGCTCGAAGTCCACGTCGATCCGGGTCCCGCCGCGGTCGAGCGCGAACCCGCGGTCCTCGCGCTCGTAGAACGCCGGATCGAGGATCAGCCTGGCGTCCGTCCCGGTGATCTCGAGACGGCTCGCGTGCTGGGCATTCTGACTCACTGTGCACATCGCGTCGACGCCACCGGGGAATTCCAGTCGATACATCGCGTGCTCGTCGACGTCGGCGAACGCCTCGTGCTCCGTGCGGGTCCGTCCGGACACGCGTACCGGATCGGTCCCGAGGACGAATCGAATGGTGTTGAGCGGGTACACGCCGAGATCCATCACCGCACTCCCACCGGAGAGTTGGGCGTCGAGTCGCCACTGGTCGTGGTCGCTGCCGAGTTCGCCGAGCATCGTCTGCGACATCGTCGCGTGGACGTGGATCACGTCGCCGGCGACGCCGGCCCGAACCAGGTCGCGAAGCCGACGCACTGCGGGATCGGTCTGCATCCGATAGCCGACCATCAGCGGCACTCCGGCGTCGCGGCACGCGCTCACGAGTCGTCGAGCGCGGTCGAGGGTGGCCTCGAGCGGCTTCTCGCACAGCACCGCTTTGCCCTGTTCGGCGGCGGCAGTCACATACTCGAGGTGCGTGGCGTTCGGCGTCGCGACGTAGACCGCGTCGTACTCGTCGGCCACGCTACCAGCGCGAAGTTCCTCCGGACTGACGCCGTGGACGTCGCGTTCGGCGGCGACCGTCTCGACCGCCTCCGCGTCAACGTCGGTCACGACGGTCGCGTCGGTGAACGCCGACCGCGCGATGCCCGGGAGTGCCCACTCGCGAGCGAACCACCCCAGACCCACGACGGCGATGCGGACGGGGGCGCTCACGTCCTCGGGGTCGAGCGTCTGCCAGTCACGGCGCGTGAAGTCGTCGAGATAGTCAGCGAACGGCTGCTCCATACTCGAAGAGCGAGGGGGCGGCTCGAAATAGTTTCGACGCTCACTGTCGCCCGGGGGCGCGGTCAGCATCGGATCCAGAACAGCTCTCACTCGACGACTCCCGTCTTGCCGTCGACCACACTTCTCCCCGCGCGGTACTCATAGTGTTTACTCTCACTTTTTACCGCCGAGCGCCACCCCCGTTGGCAGCGCCCGGCGGTAAGAGATGAGAGTAAAC
>ENA-ORCS01001300-ORCS01001300.1-marine-metagenome-genome-assembly--contig:-NODE-1300-length-11231-cov-4.054151_pt1 | contig 11231 bp, 14 predicted proteins | sample MGYA00237781_ERZ508513 | MGnify/ENA primary metagenome ERZ508513 (study PRJEB26184, sample SAMN06268793) | marine metagenome | isolation source: Eden Landing Ponds, San Francisco, CA, USA | place...
CTGACCGCCGCCGTCTACAACCTCGAACAAGCCATCAAAGAATGATCGCTACGCCTTCCGTGGATTCAATAGAGCAGATTATTCATAAAGACGGCGTATATCATTGCCCTCATCTGGAGAATTTAGCTCGAGACCTCCTCACCAGGCTTCAAATATGCACACAGCCTTCTCCGGTTCGTGTGCATATCATATCGAACCAATTTCTCGACACGCGACCGTTGGGGGTCGCAACATCTTACCCCGCCACAATGGTTTTATCACTCTTTCAATAACTGCCATTTACGATGACCAGAATACCGGATATTAGAAAGTGGGCAAAAAACATAGCAATTGGTATCCTTTTCTTTTCCGCAATTCTGCTTCTTCTAGTGGGGGTTGAGGGGATTCTAAGTACAGATAGAACTGTCATAATAATCGCTGCTGCTGCGATGGTTCCAGCGATTAGAAATATTGCCAAGATATCCAATACCGTTGACGACCGATACGGCAATTCGGACGATAGGGTTCGAAGATACTCAGTTTCAATAGTCAATGGGCTATTGTATGGATTTCTCGTAATTCCATATATTCTCGCTAGCACTGCCGGAGTTATCTTGATGAACGCGGAGCCCCCGACTGGAATATCTGGCGATGTAGGCGGTATTGCAGTGTTTTTAGCCGCTGCTGCAACATCTTATGCCGTTTCAGATATTATAACAGAGGAACTATACCATGCGTTTGAATTCGTATTTTACCTAATCGATTCATATCGGAATAATGGGGAATTGATCATCCTGCCGATGTAGTCTGAGATTCTACCTGACTTTTACCGGACCGCAGGTGAGCGTCGGCCGTCCGTCTGCGTGACGGACGAGAAATACATGTTCGGACAAATCGACATCGAAGATGCGTTAGCGGGCACGGTGTTCGTCCTCTCGGCGGCCGTGTCCCTCGGAATCGCTGGCGGTCAAACGTACTACGGCTACGACATCAGCCAGGCAGTCACGACGATCGAGGGGACGGCCATCACCGCGACGTTCCTGCTCACCCTCGGTGCGCTCGCGGCGGCCTACATCACCAACCGGACCGACAGGTCGTCCGCCGACTTCGACATCGAGACGGACCTACAATCCCTGCTTGTCGGCGATGCGACTGTCGAGAGCTACGTCCTCATGGCGACGCTCATCATCGTCCTCGGCATCGGGCTGAACGTCCTCGGGATGCGCGACATTGCCCAGGACTCCTACCTCATCGCCACCTGCCTGCTCTTTGTCGAATCGAGCGGGTACTACGTCATCAGCTACCTCGGGTGATCACAGTGAGTAGAATCACTGAGTACGGGCTTCTGGCCGTCGTGGGCATGGGCTTCAGCACCATCGCGAGCGTGCAAGCCGGTGACCCGCTCCCGGTGGTCGCCTCCGCGGTGACCGCCGGTGCGGTCATCGCAATCAACCATGTCCGCGAGCATCGCCGCGCTCGCGACGACCAGGAGGCCACCGACGGCGACGTCGAGCCCGACGACGACCAGGGCGGCGATCCGCTCGGGATGTTCGACGACGACGAGCGGGCAGGGAGGAGCGCATGAGGGACCGGCTTCGAGAGTCCGGCTCGTCGGTGTTCCTGGCGGTCCTGCTCGTCGCCTCGGTCGCCGCGCCCTTCGCCGCCGGCCTCGCCGGCGCGCAGTCGAGCACCTACAGCCACACGTTCAAGGACACCGGAAATGTGCGAGTCGTCGGGTTCGACACCTCGGGGTGGTCAGCCGACACGTTCACCGTCGAGGTGTCCACCGACAATGGCCCCGGGGATAACCACGTCGTTCTGTACCGCGAACAGCACACTCTCGCGTCTATCCCAAAGGGTAACGACGGATGGGTCTGGTTCGAGAATGCTGGCGCGTACAACCAGATCACGGTGACCGTCAAACAGGCGTCCAACCAACCGTCATTCGGGATCGGCGCAGACACCTCAACGGTGAGCTACCCGAACGACGCCCGCCTGGCGTCGACTGGCGGCGACCGCGACCTCATCGCCGACCCGCTCGAAAAACTCGCCACGGCAACAAACCCGGCCGTCAACATCGTCGACGTGTCGGTCGGTCGCGGCGGACTCCCAGACTCAACGTCGGTCAACGAAACCTCGCTGGCCGAACTCGACGCAAACGAGACGAGGATGGAACTCTATCAGTCGGCCGCCGCATCTAAGGACTCGGCCGACACGATCCACGCCATCATGACCAACCGTCTCCAAGACGCCGAGACGGTTGCACTGATCAAAGGCAAGAACGCTTACATTCGGAGTCTCAACTCTGCTGGCTCGGAGACTGCCGCAAGGACAACTGCCAAGCAGAATATATCAGAATTCTACTCTCTGCAAGAACGGAACTTGCTGTCTGAGTGGAATAGCCAGATCTCCCAGGCGGAATATCTGAACGGTTTGGCTCAAAACGAATCCGAGCTTCAGAGTTGGTACATCGATGTATACCGGGAATTGAACCGGCCTAAAGACGCTTCATCTGACGACCACTATGCCAACATATCCAGCTTCGGAAGCACTCAGTTCACGCTCCAGAACGGCACAAGTGTCGATGTGCGGACCGTGAAAATATCTGTCTACGACACGGAAAGCGTCGGCTCAACCACCTACACAATCGGCCCGACGACTGGGCGGAAAAATCACACCGCAGATGATGGGATCAACGACTTCGGGAACGCTCTTGACCTGCTCGGTCTGATGGCCTACCCCCCGAACGAGAATACGGATGCATTGAATTTTACCGAATTCGAGAAGTACGAGCGTTCTCTGGACAACATCGACTCACAGGCTACATCTGCACGCTCGCAGATGGATACTGTCGTTGATCAAACCTACAGCCAGTATCAGGCTGGTGAAATTAACTCGACGGACTTGGTGAATCCGTACGACCTGCAGAACCAGGCCAACCCCGGCGACGACTTCCAGGGGTGGGCGGCAGCGACCCTCGCAGTGTCCGGGACGAACCAGCCGACGGATTTCGACTCGACGGGCTACATGAACGTCACGCTCGAAGACGGTTCGGAACTGCAGGGCATCATCCACAGCACGGAGAACCCGCCTAACGGCCAGTTCGAGGTGAACGAGACCTACGACCCGTCGGTGGTGAACGGGACTCAGTACCTCGTCACTGACGACCGATTACGTGAGTTGACCCAGAACTTCACCCTCACCAACATCACCACGACAGACGGGGAATACCGCCAGAACTTCACTGTCGTTCAGAAGAACTACTCCACTACCTCTGCCGAGGATTTGGAAAAGCTCAATCAACAAATGGCTGAGCTTCGGTCCGAGATTGAGGCGCGCCAGCAGGCCACCCGTGGCGGTGGTGCTATCTTCAGCGGCGACAACTCGATGTTCCCCTACATCCTGATCGGTGGCGGACTCATCTTCATTCTCTACCAGAACAGCAACAACGGTGGAAACAACGGTAACGGCGGTTCTCGCCGCAGTTCCAATGGCGGTGGTCGCTCTCGGAGGCGGTACTGATGTACTGGCTCTTGTTACGACTTGTCCCGCTTAAGCTGGTCACGGTCCTGGTGATCGCCCTGCTCATCGCTGCTGCTGTCGGGAGCATCTCACTCGGGGCGATCGTTATGGACTTCGTGGAGTCAGCCGCTCAGTCTGTCCAGGGTTGGTTCACTGATCAGCTGATCCCCTGGTAAACCTTCCAGAATTTTTCATGCAGATGAAACAGATACTGCCACTGGTGCTGGTGCTACTCCTCGCGCCAGCCGTCGCCACCGCTTCCCTCGGTGGCTCGGTCGAACAGACGCCAAACCAAACTGCCGCACCGAACGTGACCACAACCACGGTGCCCGAGACGACCACGCCGACGGCCTCGACGACGACAGCGACGGACACGATCTCGTCGAAGACCGCCACGACCGTTTCACCGACGACCGAGACGGTCACGACTTCGGCCACTGCTGCCCCGTCCGACACGACCACACCAACCGAGACGGCGACCCCATCGCCAACCCCTGCGCCGACCGCGACCTCGACGCCGACAACCCGCACACCACTCCCTGGTACGAACATCACCGGTCCCGACACGAACCGGGAAGTCGAGACGATCATCGACGAACACGTTGCGATCCTCTCGACGGACTACAACGATGGCACCTTCAAAATCAGGGTGTACGCTGACGCCTACACCTCCATCCAGCTCGTCGCTCCGAAGGATACGAGCGGCGACCACGCAACGGTCGCCTTCCGGACCGAACAACTCGACGCCGACAAGATCGTCGACATTTACATCACCTCGCCCGGTCCCGTCACGGTCTGGTCCGAGGACTCCCGCGCAGACGGCCGTGCTGCCCTCGTCGAGAAGCCGTCCGGCGGCATCGTCGACGGTCCGTACACCGGCGACGACGTGCGCAACGCCGCTGCTGGCGGCATGGCTGGTGTCGCTCTGGCAGTCCTGTACGAAGTGATCGCCGCAAAAATCGGTGCTTCCGAGAAGTTCCGGAGGATAGCATGAGCGACCGCGACGACCAGTCCGTCGAGGAAGCTCTCGAAGACCTGGACGACGAACTCCCCGACGACCTCGCACTCGAAGAACTCCAGCACCAGAGAGTCACCGACAACCGACCCGAACGCTCCAGGTGGTACCTCACCGCGGCGTGGCTCGTCGACCACGCCCTCCTGGTGTTCGGTGCTGGCGGACTCATCGTCTTCGCCGCTCTGCTCGTCCTTGGCATCGAGATACCGCGCTGGCTCCGCCTCTCCGGGTTCGTCGCACTCGTCGCAATGATCCTTGTCGGGCGACCGGTCGGCAAGAAATCGAAAGAACTCCTCTGGAATCCCGGCACCGTCACGCTCGTCGACGTCGACGCGCTCCGCGCTGAAGGTGCGGTCTACCAGGGACCCAGCCAACGCTGGCAGCAGTGGGAAGTTATCGACGGTCAACCCGACTGGGTGTCTCCCTCCCTGGCGTTCGTCAAACGAGTCGATCTCTCGACGCAGACGTGCGAAGGCACCTGGAGAGGGACCCTCACCGACAGGGAACTGATGAAGGCACTCCAGCAGGTCTACATCTGCCGGCAGATGCTCGAAGAAGACGCCCAGAAAGGATTCGCCATCGACGCCCAGGCGTGGATAATCGTCCGGCGTGCGGCCCAGAACGCCGTCATGAAGGTCATCGAAACGTTCGAAGACGGTACCCTCCCCGACGAAGGTGAGGGCCTTGCCGAACAAATCGACCAGGCCATCGAGCAGTTCGACATCGAGAACAAACTCCGCCGGACTGAACGCGACGATAGCCCGACCGCCAACGTCCCCGGCATCGAGCAGATCGACTCGCTCAACGAACTGTCCATCGACAACGCGACCGCCGAGCAACTCGACCGCGCAGCGGAGATGGCTCGGGACGGAGGGTCCGCCGATGAGTAGCATCGACGAGAACCTCCTCACCGCGGCGAAGCTCCTGGAACAGAAACGCGGCGACCTCGACGGCCACGTCGATCTGCACAATCACGCTGGTGAAGTCGTCACCGACCGCCACCGGACCGCGCTCTCGTTCGTCGAGAGTTCCCTCCAGGAGCGCGACGACGTCGACGCCCTCGCGTTCGAGGACACCACCCTCGGTCGGCAAGTCGCCGGGAAGTTCCGCGCGGACGCTGCTTCGAACTCCCTCGACGACGGGAACGCCACCCGGCTGTCGCACCTCGTCGGCGTCACTGAAAGCGAACTCCAGGCGGACGCCCTCTCACTTCATGCTCGCCTGAACGAACTCATCGAGAACAACGGCGCTCCGGCGTACATCCTTGGTGCCGGCAACCCGGAGACGGGCAAGACCAACCTGATGCTGCTGCTGATACAGCTCCGGTCCCACGTCGTCGAGGACCTGATGGTCGTCTCGAACGCGGCGTGTGAGTTGACCGACGAGCGCGTGACCTCCGCGCACGACCTCGCAGTGACGCTCCTGAAGAACCGTGACCGCCCGAAGGTGGTATTCATCGACGAGTCGTCGACACACTTCGACGCGCGGACCTACCGCCGGGAAGTCGCCACGCAGTGGACACCCCTCGCGAAGCGATTCGCCAAGATCGGCGTGGATTTCTGCGGCAACGTTATCCACACCGGGAAAGACGCACATCCGGAACTGAAACGGCTGTCGACGCTCTCGTACTTCAAACTGGAACAGAAAGTTGTCGAGTTCTATGCACAGTGGGACTCAGATGCCGAGATGCCGACCGAACGGCTGTTCGGCGGCCCGCTCGAAGACCTCGAGGCCGCTGGCGTCGAGTACTCGCCGAACGATTCCGCGCCCTGGAGCTGGAATCTCGAACTTGAACTATTCTCTGAAGATCTCGGCTGGGATGCCCTTCTAAATGAGTTGCACCGAAACGATTCTATTGAGAACCCATGAAGAACGAGTTATTCTTCTTCAGTTGCTTCCTCAATCTCGGTCTTAATATTCCCGGTTACGGTGGCCAAGCGATCCAAATCGACAGGTCCACCAGCTAAATATTCTCCTACCTTTCTTGCCATTTCTTCATCAGGCCACACAGAGTCACTATCTTCGCTGCCCAATCCAGAGTGGTAAAGTTCAATCAAGAAACGAACAGCGTATTCCTCCATGTTATCTTGAAGATATTCTAATAAATCAAGTGTGTCCGATACCTGCTGACGATATTCCCCGATGGATCCATGATACGGTATTTTCATTTCAATTTTATCCGATTCAACTGGATTTGTTTTACTGATCCTGAATGGATGTCCACCAGTTCTGAGGAATATATGAGTAGTAACCCACCTCAAATTCAGTCCCTCTGGTCGGATATCTTCCGAATCACCATTGAGTATGTTTAAACGTACAATAGTAATCCATTCACCTTTGATTGATGCTGATATTTGCTCTTTTAAGTTTGGATCATCTCTCTCTGCCTCCAAATTAGTAAACATAGTTTTTGACTCAACCTGCTGTATTCCAGATCGATCACCTTTCGGTCCGTACATCGGTCGCACTGTGATCGATTCTAATTCCACCTCTATTGTCTCCCCGTTGTAATTTGTGAATTCCCTTTCCCAACCACTCAAATGCTCGTTGAGTTCTTTTTCAATTTTGGCGTCTGTTTCCCTTCCAAGCACGATATTCGCGATAGTCTTACCCGTCAGAATGGCCGAATCTATAGACATGTGGAAATACTATATCAACTACCTATATAAATTACCGACTAGTCCTTCTTACCCCATTTTGCTTGGTGGGTCAATGCGCAATAGCGAGGCTCCGCCGAAGACTGACTCGACACCCGGCCAGCGACCCGCCGACTGCCCCCTGTGGGCTGAGGCGGTGTCGCTGGTTACTTGTCAGATACAGACTATTGTTCTGATCTGTCCTTTAGGATCTTCCTCGCAACGAATCTAATAGAATATTGGCGCAGGGATAGTCATATATTTATTAGTGTCTATAGTAATTAACAGACCGATGTCGGATACGAATTTAACTGATTTTCTAAAGCGCAATTCTTCCTTATTCACTGCATTAGGCGTATTTGGGGCCATATCTGTCTATTTTACACGACTTGATGTAGAATCTCGATGGAAACGGCTTGGTGTTGTATCTTCACTCACGATATTTATTGGTATATCCTATGCCATTCAGAGGAATATTCCTCCAAAGTCCAGTGATAAGAATTCTTTCGATTATATAACAAACAACCTGTTAAACCAGACGCCACTTCTCTTATTTTATGTATCATTCTATGCCTTAACAATATCTGCTATTGCTGTTATTGTAAACTTCTCTGGGACATTTATTTTCCTTCTTCAATTTATCATCACGTTATTCGGATTCGGTACAGTCGTGTGGTGGGTTTCAAGAGTGAATTATCCGGATGATGGAGATCCTAAAATCGGTGTAGACAGAGAATTAACGGTCTACATTGGATACGTACTTCGAAATGCAGCACACTCACTCATAATTGGTTCAGGGATTCTCACATTAACTTATATCCGCGGTTACTTACGACCTGATGCTATCGTAGAACTAAGAATTTCGTCTCCGATTTCTGCACTCACTGTAGGATTTTCTTCTGGGATGGTCGCAGCAGGTATATTATATATGTCGACGTTTTTTCCTGTATTGATTGCTCATATTCTCTTGAGTCGGTTGGATTTACAGAAGATCATGCGCGAACTGTCCGAGTATTCGGATGCACAATCAAATGAGGTGGAAAGCGAGGAAAGCATGTAGACAAAATATTCAAATATATTTTGGTTAGTTTCACTTTCACTCTCCACACACGGCCGACCTTCTTGTCAAAAGCGACACCTCATTTATAGCGCATGCTGCTCGAAGACTGGATCAGTTGCCCTGAAGGGTGTGGTGGTCCCGTGCGAACGGTAATCCTCCACGAGAACCATATTGGCCTTCAGTGCGTCGTTTGCGGTCGAAAAGTCGAAGAACCGGTTCGGCGAGTCGATGCAGAATACCGGACTGTAGAAGGATAGGTCACTCGTTGTCGACGGCCTCGCGGACGGCCTCGACGACGAACTCCCGACGTTCCTCGTCGGTCATCTCTTCGTCCAGCTCGTCGATTTCCTCTAGGACTGCGAGCTTCATCCTGATCGCATCCCGAACCCAACCAGACCGTGAATCCCCGTACTCCAGTGTACTATCAAGTCTATCGAGGAGATCCTGATCCATATTGAAACTGGGTTGTGCCATCTTGCTAACTAAGTGTAGGGCCTCTCGGATAATTCCTCAGTTGCCCAGTTGCTAACTTGCCAAAGATTTATTAGCAATTCGCTAAATTAGCAACATTGCATGGCAAGTACCTCCACCAAAGAAATCGCTCGCCCTCAAACGGGTGCCAAACACCGGCTTCGCTGCCCAGATTGCGGATATTCGTCGGAGATTCACAGCCACGCGCGGGCTGTGTCACTCCAGACGACTCGTCCGTGTTCGAACTGTAACCGGATGCTCGCGGTCTCCAGGTGGTCGTCGTGACCGCGTCGGACTCCCCCGGAGACCTCGGCATCCGCGAGGCCCGCGACCGCTTCCTGGACGAGTGCCGGATCGATTCGACCGACCGAACAATTCGCAGTTACAACAACCGACTGTCCCGATTCTGTGAGTGGTGCGAGGAAGAGCATATCTCCCGCGTCGGTGATCTGACGGGCTGGCACCTCGACGAGTACCGCCGGTCGCTCTCCGAGAACTCCCCATCCACGGTCAAGGGCAAGATGATGACGGTGAAGCAGCTGCTGGGCTACCTCGAACGGATCGACGCCGTCGACGACGGCCTCGAAGAGAAGGTTCCCATCCCGTCCCTCTCCGCATCGGACGAACGGAGTGAGAAGCAACTCGCTCCCGACGACGGTATCGAATTGATCGAGTTCTACCGGAACTCGCTCGAATTTCGTGCCAGCGCGAAACACGCGGCGCTTGAAGTGTTCTGGTTCACTGGCTGCCGGATGAGTGGACTCCGGGCGCTCGATCTCCCCGACTACGACAGCGACTCGGGAACGCTCCGGTTCGTCAACCGAGAAGATTCTGGAACTCGTCTGAAAAACGGTGACCAAGGCGAGCGACCTGTCGGCATCCCCAGCGAGGTCGTCGACGTACTCGATGAGTTCATCGCTCGGGAGCGGCCGGAGAAGCGCGACGAACACGGGCGAAAGCCCCTGTTTTCCTGCCGCCAGGGACGCCCCTCGAACACCACAGTTCGAGCCTGGGCATACATGTCGACCCAGCCGTGCGAGTATCGAAGCTGTCCCCACGACCGACGGCGCGAGACTTGCAAGTACCGGCGTCGGAACTGGGCCAGTCAGTGCCCCTCCTCGCGGTCACCGCACCAGATACGTACCGGCTCGATCACCTGGCAACTCAACCAAGGTATTCCCATCGAGGAAGTCGCTGAACGGGTCAACTCCTCGCCTGACGTGATCCGGCGTCACTACGACGTCGCGGGCGGCGAGCAGCGACTCGAAGAGCGCCGTCGCAAGTACATGGACAACCTCTCACTTACCGACAATGAATAACGCAAATTCATCCGCTAAACAGGGTAGAGAGTGCCCAAATCGCTGGAATAGCAACCCCTCCGGCCCCATCGACATCCTAACCTCTTCGTAACGTTTTCTAGAACTATCAGCGGCAAGAAACCGGGGTGGTCAGCGTGACCGCCGACCCCGAAACGGCGTGTTACATCGACGTGGGCAAACCTCGGACCCGCCCCGCCACGAGTACTCTCGTCCAGAGCAAGGAGAAGTGTGGTCCTTGCTTCAGCGACGGAGAGATCCCCGCCGACGTTGAAGAGGTCGTTGTTGATAATCAGCAGAGTAAGGTCCACCTCACCGTCGACTACGAGGCCGACACTGGCATCACTACCCCGGAAAACCCCGGTTGTCAAGCCGACGCACTGGCCACCAAAATCGGGTCCAAGAGTTTCGGGCCCGACGATCTCGACGAACTCGCTTTTCCGGGAGGGAAACGATGACGACTTGGTCCCTCGAGATCGATGGCCGAGAGTACGCGCCGATCCCGTCGACGTGGATCGACCACGGGAGCGACCGCGACCACGGCGAGCCCCGGGTCGTCGACGTGAACGTCGCTCACTCCGTACGCGATCTGATCCGCATCCGGTACGTCACCGTCGACGGAGACGCCTACGTTGTGCGAATGTCGAGCCGTCCGAACCCGACAAACGATGGGTGCGTGCCCGCCCCGCTCGCTCGCTACAAGGACTGGCCGCGCTCGATAGTCCCCACCGCCGACGTTGATGCCGACGATGCTCGAGATCTGGAACTGGAACACCTGATCGAGATCTGGAGCGATGTCATCGACGACGACAAGGAGGACGGCGCTAGCGACGGCTGGCGCATAGTCGCTGACGGCGGGCCTGAGCGCCTCGAGATTGATGTCGACGCGAGGACCGCACTTCGCCACGCGCTCCAGAAGGCCGACCACGAACGCGAGATAGAGCTGAACCGCCAGGCGGTCCAGCTTGACATCACCGGTACCGCACCCGGAGGTAATTCTCGGTGACCACCTCGCCCGGCGGTGAGGCGTACTGGCAGGCCGTTGACGACGCCACGCCCGAGGAGGACGACCTCGCGCTCCCCGCCGGTCCCTCGTCCGACGCTCTCCTGTACGTCGTCGAGCCTCGCCACGACGCCCGAGAGGCCGTCTGTCTACTCGTGCCGGAACTCCATGAAGAACGCCAGCGCATGATACTCGACGGGACTGACACGCAGCATCGCGGGCTTGTCGA
>ENA-ORCS01001303-ORCS01001303.1-marine-metagenome-genome-assembly--contig:-NODE-1303-length-11217-cov-42.432944_pt1 | contig 11217 bp, 11 predicted proteins | sample MGYA00237781_ERZ508513 | MGnify/ENA primary metagenome ERZ508513 (study PRJEB26184, sample SAMN06268793) | marine metagenome | isolation source: Eden Landing Ponds, San Francisco, CA, USA | place...
ATCGGCTTCCTGCCCGAAGAACCCCCGCTGTACGACGAACTCACCGGCCGCGAGCAGCTGGAGTACGTCGCCGGCCTCCGCGGACACGAGGACTGGGGCCGCGTGGAGTCGTTGCTCGACCGGTTCGACCTCGATACGGACGCCGACCGGCGCGTCGAGACGTACTCAAAGGGGATGAAACAGAAGCTCGGTCTCGTTCAGGCGCTGTTGCACGACCCTGATGTCCTCTTCCTCGATGAACCGACATCGGGACTGGACCCGCGGGCGGCGCGGACGGTCCGTGACACCATCAGCGAAGTCGCGGCCGCTGACACGACGGTCTTTCTCTCGACGCACATCCTGCCCGTCGTTGAGGAGTTAGCGGATACCGTCGGCGTCCTGTATGACGGCGACCTCGTCGCGGAGGGGTCTCCTGAGGAACTGACCGGCAGCGTCGAGTCCGGGAGCACACTCGAAGACGTGTTCCTCGACGTGACCAGCGAGCACCCGGGTGAGCGATGAGGCGACCGAACGGACGGCGGATGCGACTGATCGCACAGACGGAACTGCGGCGCACCTGGCGCAAGCTCATGGGCACGGCGCGCGGGACGCTCATGTTACTTGGCGGAGGACTGGGCATCGTCATATACAGTCTCGCTATCGGCGTGATGGCGTTCTTTTTCGGCGGCGCCCTCACCGGCAGCGACACCCAGACGGTTAGACTCGCGACGACGGCGGGCATCGTCGGGCTGCTCGGACTCGTCGGCTTCTTCACACTCCAGCATACGGTGAAATCGGCCGGCGAACCGGACGCTGCCGACGGTCTACTGACGACGGTGCCCTACGAGGACGCGGCGGCCGGGCTGCTCGCCGCCGAGATCGGTCGAGTGTTGCTCGCGCTCACCATCCCGATTCTGGCGCTGGTGGGCGGACTTGCAGTCGGTGATGCTGGGGTACTCGTCGCTGTCGTGGCGCTGGTCGGGTCAGTCGCGGTCACCCTGCTCGGGACGGTCCTCGGCTTCAGTCTAGGGCTGGTGACGAAACTGGTCGCGAACCGCTCGGCCTTCATTGCGCGGCATCGAGCGAGCGTCGGGGCTGCCGTCTCACTCGTCCTGCCGCTTGGCTGGGTTGCGATGACGACTGTCCCGACGGTACAGTTTCGCGTGCTCCAGCTGGCGACCCAGTCCCCGCTCTCGTGGCCTGCTGACGTGGTCCTGCTCGTTCTGGGGGCCGGTGGCGATCCGGTTGCTGCCACCGTCGCTACGGTGGGGATTCTCAGCGCGCTCCCGGTCGGCGTGGTTGCGTGTCTGTGGCTGGCTGCGCGGGCTTGGTATGTCGATCCGGTCCAGCCTGACTACGAGTTCGACGCAGACAAGCAGACACTCTCGGACCGTCTGCTGAGAGGACGGGTCTCGACGGCGACCCGCGTGGTTGCCCAGAAGTCGTGGCTCCGTGCCAAGCGAGCGCCCATTTCCGTGCAGTTCGCGATCATGCCGTTTTTCTTCCTGGTGTATCATCTCCAGATCGTCATTCTGGAGCGAGTGGTCCCGCCAACGCTCCCCCTCAGCGCTGGCCTCGCCAGCGCGGCGGCGTTCGGGGCCGCGTTCTCGCTCAATCCGCTCGGCGGCGAGGAAGGAGTGCTGCCGCTGACACTGACCGCCAACGTCTCCGGCCGGGCGTTCGTCACCGGACTCGTCCTTGCGGGCGCACTCCCCGGTGTCGTGGTGACGACGCTACTGGTCGTCGGTCTCGGTGTCGCCGCCGGAACGCCACCGGTCACGCTCGCTGCCGGACTCACAGTCGCACTGGCCGCAACCCTCGCCGCACCGGCTATCGCCGTCGGAGCCGGCGTCGTGTTCCCGAAGTTCGAGTCGTCATCGGTGCAGGGCCACGAAGTAGTGGTTCCAAGCGGCTGGGCGTTCGGGCTGTACTTCCTCGTCCTCGGCGTGGCCGTCGCGCCGGGGAGCCTGACGTACCTGCTCGCCGTTCGTGACCTGTTCGCGCTACCGTTCGACAAAACCTGGCTCCTCGGCGGGGGGCTGGTGGTGAGCATTGGAATCGCCAGCGCTGGCGCTGTCGCGGGGTTCCTCTATGCCGCCAACCGCGTTGCAACATACCGGCTGGATTAGCAGACCGGCTTCGGGTCCAGCCCCATCGCCTCCAGCGTCTCCGCGTAGTCGTCGTACGCCGCTCCAACGGCCTCCGTCGCGGCCGCCGCTGCCGTCTCGCGCTCGGATTCCGAGAGGTGTCCGAGGGCAGTTTCCCCGTCGTCGAGTGCCGATGCCTCGCGTCGAATCTCGCGGAACGTATCGGCCCGCTGTTCGTCAGCCTCGTTGATGAAGAAGCTCACTACCTGCAGATAGAACCGGTCGGCGACCAACGGGGCAGCGATGAGGCCGGCCCCGACGCGCCGTGCAGTCCCGCTAACGGTTTCGAGGTGGTCGATGAACCCATCGGGGTCACCGGCGTCTACGTCGATGCGGTCTGCCCGCTCGGCCGCGGCCTCGGCGGCTCCCTCAAACTGCGTCGCCACGTCGCTGTCCGCCTCGGCGGCCCACTGGCCGAGGGCATCTGCAAGCCCTGACTCGCGTGTCGCCGCTGTTGTGAGCACCACCTCCGTCTCCAGTGTCGCATCTGTTGCTGCGATAAGCACCTTGTCCGAGCCCAGTCTGTCTCGCTCCGTCTCAGTCTGGTCACGGACGGCGTTGATAGTAGCTCCAGCGTCCATACCTCCGCTGGGCGCGGCAGGGGCTTGAAATCCCCGCCCGATTTATCCACCGGGGAGCGCTACAGTCGGTATGGCCGAGGACTACCCTGACCCGCCGACGGACCCGCCGTCACTATCGGCAGCGACGTTGCAAGCGAAGCTGGACGCCGGTGAATCGGTCCGGCTGCTCGACGTTCGCGACCGTGACGAGTACGAGGAGTGGCGACTCCGCGGCGAGTCGGTAACAGCAACACAGCTCCCCTTTACCAAATTTCTCCAGGCGAAGGTGACCGGCGAAGTGGACAGCCTCGTCGCCGAGGTGGCCGGCACCGGCCCGATAACGGTCGTCTGTGGCCGCGGCGAAGCCAGCGCCTTCGTCGCCGGCCTACTGACTGAACACGGTGTCGAGGCGCAGAACCTCAGCGACGGCATGGAGGGGTGGGCGCGGCTCTACGAAGCCCGCGAGATTTCCTGCGACGCCGCAACCGTCCTCCAGTATCGCCGTCCGTCATCTGGCTGTCTCGGCTACATGATCATCAGCGACGGGTCGGCCGCCGTTGTCGACCCGCTCCGGGCGTTCACCGACCGGTACAGCGCCGATGCCGCCGACCGCGACGCCTCGATCACCCACGCTATCGACACACACGTCCACGCCGACCACATCAGCGGCGTCCGCCGCCTTGCCGCAGAGACCGGTGCCGAGCCGATCCTTTCCGAACGAGCGGTCGCCCGCGGTGTCGACGACGTGACCGCACTGGCCGCCGACGAAACGCTACGCGTCGGCTCGGCCACACTGGAGCCTCGTCCCCTACCCGGGCATACGACCGGCATGACCGGCTTCACCGTCGGCGACGTGCTCCTAGCCGGCGACAGCGTCTTCCTCGACAGCGTCGCCCGCCCAGACCTCGAAGCCGGAGCGGACGGCGCTCGTGACCTCGCCCGCGACCTCCATCGCACGCTGACTGACCGGCTCGCAGCACTCCCCGATGAGACACTCGTTGCCCCGGGCCACTACAGCGAGTCGACGACGCCGGCTGACGACGGTACGTTCACCGCTCCTCTGGGAGCTCTCCGCGACCAACTCCCGGGATTCACGATGGACCGCGAGGCATTTGTCGAGTACGTCTGTGACGACATCCCGCCGCGCCCCGCCAACTTCGAACGGGTTATCGCCATCAACCTCGGAACGGAGACTGCCGACGACGACACCGCGTTCGAACTCGAACTCGGCCCGAACAACTGCGCCGCTGCGCCGACGGACACAGTGTGACACCGCCACGAGAGAGTCGTAGCTACAGTGGGAGCCGCTTGCGAATCTGGTCGAGAATCGATTCGTCTTCGTCCGGCAGTGACTCCCCAACCACGCCCTCTCCTGGCAGAATGACGGTCCGTTCCCCGTTATCCTCGACCTCGATGAGGTCGTCTGCCTTCAGAGACGCCAGCGCGTCCTCTATGCGGTCGATGTTCTCTTCCGTCCGCGACCGAAGCTCGAAGACAGTCATCCCCTCATCGCGGCGGTCAGCGAGCGCATCGAGCACCGCAACCTCTGTGTCGTCCCGGTCGCGATACTCCGGCTTCGCTCTCATATCTCCCTCTAAAACCGGCTAGGTCTAATCTCTGTCCCTCGGGATTGTGACATACTGCCATGTGCAGTGAACCGTACATTGCCGGAGCAGCCGGCATGATTTGCTCGGCCACTATGAGTTCTGCACTCGCTTCTCTCGTCTTTGCCCGTATTCTCGCTCTCTATATCACAAAGGTCCAGAAAATCAGTTACGCCGCACCGCTACCGGCAAGTCGGAGGGCGAAATCTCCCCTCCTTGTGTAATTTTGGAAATTCCATGCCGCCTAACGAACGTCTTGTTGTGTCCGGGAGAGAATAGTTCGCACAACAGGAATAGGATGCAAACGAATATCGACACTATACCCATCGAGATAATAAAATACGAATTAATGTCGGTCGATATGGAGATATTAAATGAACGATCTGACTAATGGTACTGTTCTATGCGGTTCGCTACTCCCACTTATCATGATAGGCCGGACCCTCGTCAAACGTTGTTGAATACTTCCCCATAAGGACACGGAGCGACCACTCATCATTGGCGTAATTGTATGCCCAGAGGTACTTGATGTAGCTAGTTTGGAACTTCTTTCCGTCCTCTCGGAGGAAGGTCACGTTGACCGTATCGGGAATATACGTGTGGTCCCGCTCTGGGTAAGTGTCGCCGTAGTTATAGTCTTTCACAATGGCGTAGTACTTCCAGAGAGGGTTAAGTCGGTCCTCGACGGTCTTTGTCCGGTTCGTGGTATCACGCATCTTCACCGTAAGATGGTATGAGTCGTTCTCTGGATGGGTTTCTGTCTCAACGAGGGTTCGGTTATCATCGTCCCCTCGATAGAGTCTGTGAACATTCTCGTCGAACTTCTCGAATTTCTCCGCTTTGGTGAGCTCTCCACTGTCGGACTCAGTCTCTGTTTCAGGTTCTTCAGTGGCTACTGGTGTGGTTGCGGTTGGCTCGGGCGTTGGGGAAGGGGTAGTGGTAGGCGTCGGTTCTGGCGTCTGCGTTGGTGTGGCTGTCTCTTCGACAGGCTCGCCACCTCCCACAAATCCGGAACAACCGCCGGAAATAATCAAGAGGGCTATAGCAACACTGCTAAAGATTGTTTTTCTCTTTGTCATGGCTTTTTATTCTCGTTGTTAGTGTCTGTATTATCGGTTTCTGATTTAACAGGCGAGAGGGTCGGAATCTCAGTCGGAGTTGGCGTTGGTTCGGGTATCCAACCAACCGTTGACTCATTTCCATCTCCTCCCGCAGGTGGTGAATCAGGCGCAGTTCCGTCACTAGAGGCGAAAAGTGCGATTCCATCAGTTAGAGCGGCCGAGACAACTACGTGGACGGATATACACAAGGTACTAACGGAGCCATCATCAGACTGGATACCGGGAGCCCATGAGTACGCAGACAAGTACTCACGGGCATCCGTCCGCGTGATGATCGGAGCAACAACTGAGTGCAGGAGAGTCCCTGCTTCGGTCGCTAATAGGTAGGCAACTACCTCTCCGGTCTTTCCCCTACAGCACATCCTATCTTGAATCTATTTTCTGTCTGTTATAAATCTAAGCATTAAAATAGAGAAGTAAACACGTTACCAGAAGCTCCAACCGCCCCCGCCGTCATCGTCGTCGCTACTATCATCGTCGTCATCATTGCCGCCACCTAACCAACCGCCGTCGTCGTCATCGTCATCATTGCCGCCACCTAACCAACCGCCGTCGTCGTCATCGTCATCACCACCGCCGCCGAACCAGCCGCCGTTGTCTTCGTCGCCATCACTGTTGTCATCATTTTCACCGCCATCGTCATCATCATCGTCGTCACTGCTGCTACTGTCGTCGCTGCTGTCACCGTCATCATTGCTACCGTTATTATCATCGTACGTCCAATCAAAGCCTCCATCGTCGTCATCATCTCTACCGTCGTCATCATCTCCTCCGCCAGGATTCATCAGGTTGTTCGGCACACTTGAGGCCGGACGAGTACTTCCACCGTCACCGCTGCCGTCGTCAACACTGCCACCGTCACCACCATCGTCACCGTTCTTGTTGGTTTGTTCTTCTAATTCCTCCTCTATCGCGTCCGTCCGAGTATCGATAGTCTCTTCAGTGAATGTGCCGCCATAGCCGTCCGCAGAGAGGTCGTTCAACTCGTCTTCGTTCGCGATTTTGGTTAGCTCGCCATCCACATGGACCCACAGGCCGTCTTTCCCGTCAGTATCAACCCACGTATCGCCGATCTTCATCGCGGCCGAAGTACAGCCCTTGTTCTGCCCGTCAACGTAGTAGTTCCCGCTACCGCCCGGACAGTTGTTGCCACCGGCGCTGCCACCGTTGCCAGACGAGTCGGCGACCTGAATCGTCCGATTGGCGACGCCACGCCGTCCGTCGGCATCGTAAGCGATCACACGGACGGATACAGAGCCGGAGTCGTTGAACGTGTGCGTAATGGTCGAGGTGGCGTTCTCGCCGGCGAGTCGCGTCTGGTTTTGGGCGGTGCCGTTGACGACCCAGGCGAGCGTTCGGAGGTCGGCATCGCCGGCAGTTACGTTGGCAGTCAGATTCCGCCGGAGGCCAGCGGGTACCGCAGACGGGGCCGAAACTGAGACTGACGGCCCACTGGCGGCCACCACGTCGACGTGGAGCGTGTCCGAGCGCGACACACCGTCGTCATCAGTGACGGTGACAGTAACGTTGTACTGGCCGGTGTCGGCCGGTGAAAACGTCGTCTGGACGCAGGTCGGGCAGTCGGGTGTGCGTGTTGTGCCGTCCGGCGTTTCGATGGACCACTCGGTATCTTCGATTGTGCCGTCGGGGTCGCGCGAGCCGTTAGCGTCCAGCTGGACCGTCGTTGCTCGCTCGACGGACTGGTCCAGTCCGGCGTCGGCAAGCGGTGGCTGGTTGCCGGTCGCCACCGCTGTCCCGCCGAGAAGTGCCGAGAGGGCGAGGGCCGAGAGGGCGAGGGCCGACACCACGAGTGTCGCGGTCCGGTGCATTAGCGTAGCGTAACATCTGTATCAGTTATAAAATTTCACAAACTAGACTGAAATTAATATAACGCCGTCGCGAAACAGGTAGTATTCTGTCAGGAATGGTCGAGCCAACGGGCAGGGTTTAAGTACGCCACGGTGGGAAGTTCTGGCAATGGGTCTCAAATGTTCCGTCCTCGGGCACAAGTACGGTGAGACCACCGTCGAGCGCGAGCGCGAAGAGCAGGGTAGCGAAGTCGTCATCACCATCCAGGAACGGGAGACCTGTGAGCGGTGTGGAAATACGCGCATTGTCTCGGAGAACAAGGAGGTAACGGCTATCGAGACGCCGTCGGATATCGCTAGCGACCTCGTCGAAGACGAGTCCGAATCCGAAACGGCGGAAACCGAGTCACCGCCGGAAGACGAGCCGGCTGACAGCGCGGTCGAACCCACTGACGAGGGAACGGAGCGCTCGGACGGCTGGGATAGCGTCGACGATCCGGTCAAAGCGCCGGGGGATTCGGGAGTCGGCGACAATGGCGGAGACGACGAGCCGGTTGATCCGTCGGCCGACGACGCCGAGATTATCGATGACAGCGACAGCGAGGGAAGCGGCGACGTGGAACTGGACAAGCCGACGACGACGGTCGACGTCCCGGACGCCGAGAGCGAGGAGCCGGTAACCGAAGACGAGACTGATCCGGAGAAAGACGACGGGCTCATTCTCGGCGAGGAAGCGGAATCGGAGTCGACCGGCGACGACCGCCAGCCCGGTGAGTGGCCTGATGAGCCAGGAGACGATGGGGACGGCTGGTCGCCGGAGACGATGCCGGTCGATTCCGGAACGGACGACGATCCGGGTGTTGAGTCAACCAGCGACAGTGCCGTGACAGTTCCGGAGGGCGAGTTCGCCTGTCCGGAGTGTGGGTTCACCACCGAAGTGGAATCGACGTCGTTGCGCGCCGGTGACTTCTGTCCGGAGTGTCACAAGGGGTCACTTATCACCCGTGGCGAGGAGTGAACGCAAAGGGTAAGACAGCCCCTCGCAAAAACTCGCCCATGCGAGAGTACAAGATGCGACGGGGCGAGCATCTCGAAGACCGCGTCCCTGACATGGAAGCGTTCGTCGAGGAGTACTTCGGCGAAGTAACGGATACAGAAGACTACGAGGGCAACGACCTGCTAGTCGTCGACGACCCCGACAACCCCGTGTTCGACCGGGTCGTCGCGGGTCGCGTCGAGTACGGCTCGAAGAAGGACAAAATCGCGCTTCATATCGATGAGCGACCGGCGGAGGACGTCATCGCAGAGGGCAACGTCGATGCGGCCGAGGACGCTGTCGCCATCAAGAACGATTTCCTGGAGGAGGCGACCGACCGCGACGCAAAGGCACGACGTGACTCGCTGAAGCGCTCGGTCGAGGACGACGCCGACGCCCCGGACAACGTCTAACGACGGCTGTCGGGCGTACACAGTCCGTGAGTGCTGGCAGGCCGATACTGCGCTATCGTGTCCAGCCCGGCCCGCGTAGCTGTTCGGAAATTCTTCGATACCGTACACTGCCAGTATCACTCAGCGTCAGACGGGCGTCACATCTAAATACGCTTGTGGCATACATTCACATACGCCCCACCCGGAGGCGCACACAAGTATCCGGGACACGAGACACCACTCGTGATGCCACGGCAGCGGATTCCGGGGCAACCTGTCATAGTTTGTCCGCCCGCCGGAGCGGACCCAATCCGGCATTCGCGGCCAGGTCAGTTACCGAGCCGGCACTTCTGTTTTATTGGTGCGAGACCGGCGGCAGGGTTAGCTGATGGATGGAAAGCGGTGACGGACAGAACGGCGCTATTCGGCGAGTCCGTAGCCGCGCCTGAACAGCATGTAGTCGATTGACAGCACGACCACGGTCGTCCCAGTCAGGACGGCCAGCGACGTGTTCGGATCGATTTCGGTGACGCCGATCATGCCGTAACGGACGCCGTTGACCATGTATACCATCGGATTGAGAAGCGAGACGTTCCGCCAGAACGCCGGGAGGACTTCGAGCGAGTAGAACACCGCGCCGAAGAACACCAGCGGCCGGAGAATGAACTGGTTCATCACTGTCAGGTAGTCGAAGTCGCTCGCCCAGAGGCCGCCGATGACGCCGAGTCCGCCGAACAGCGTGGTAATCACCAGCAGGAACGAGACGAGATACACGGGGTTAGCGACCGGAACCGGAGTGAATATCAGTCCCACGCCGACGATCAGCAGCGACGTGACGACCCCCCGGAGCGCGCTGGCTGAGACATAGGCCGCCACCATACTTCGGTTCGACATCGGCGAGGTGAGGACGGCCTGAATGTAATCGTTCCAGCGTCCGTGGAAGATAGTGAAAGAGGCGTTCTCGAAGCTGTCAGAGATGGCTCCAAGCACGACCAGTCCGGGGAGGACAAACTGGAGGTAGCTCACGCCAGCGATTTCACCGATTCGGCTCCCCAGAATCACACCGAACACGGAGAAGTACAGCGCGTTCGTGATGATCGGCGGGAGGAAGGTGTTGTACGGGCGACGGACGAACCGGAGGATTTCCCGACGGACCAGCGTCAGGAACTGCGTCGTGTTCTGGTTCATGCGGACACCTCCGCGTACTCGCGGTCGTCGCGGGTCATGTCGACGAACACCTCTTCGAGCGACGCGCGGCGGATGTCCAGTGAGGTGACGGTGTGGCCCTGCGCTTCGAGTTCGCGCATGATGGCCGGCGCAGTCTGGCTCCCGCCCATCGCGGTGACGGCCAGCCCTTCGTCAGTCAGTTCGATGTCGGTGATGCCCTCAACGTCGAGTTTCGGGGCCGTCCGCGGCATCTTGGCTAGTTCGAGGACGATAGTGTCTGTGCCGCGGGCCATCAGGTCGTCGGGGGTCGCCACCTCGACTTTCCGCCCGTCGTCCATGATTGCAACCCGGTCACAGAGGCGTTCGGCCTCCTCGATGTAGTGGGTCGTCAGCAAAATCGTCGTCCCAGCGTCGTTCATCCGGTTGATGATATCCCAGAGGTCGTGGCGGAGCTGGACGTCGACCCCGGCCGTCGGCTCGTCGAGGATGAGCAGGTCGGGGTCGGAGACGAGCGCGCGCGCGAGGACGAACCGCCGTTTCATTCCGCCGGAGAGCCAGTCGAAGCGTGTGTCGCGCTTGTCCCAGATACCGACCGTCTTCAGCGCGTCTTCGGCGCGCTCCCGGGCCTCGGCCCGACCGATGCCGTGGTAGCCCGCCTTGTGTTCCAGCACCTCGATGATGGGGAAAAAACGGTCGACGTTGAACTCCTGTGGCGCGACACCGATGCGGTCGCGGGCCTCCCGGTAGTCGTCTTCCACATCGAAGCCGAACACCTCGGCGGTCCCGCGGTCCTTGTGGACGAGACCGACCAGCGTGTTGATAAACGTCGTCTTGCCGGCTCCGTTTGGCCCGAGCAACCCGAAGAATTCTCCTTGCTCAACTGTCAGTTCTAGGTCATCGAGCGCCTGCACATCGCCGTAGCGCTTCTGTAACCCACTGGCGCGTATCGCCGGTTCAGTCATTGCCGCCCTTAGCGTGGCGACACCGAAAAACGCATTGAAGCCCCCGAAAACCGGCAGTTAGAGTGATACAGGCTGACAAGATCGACCGAACAACAAGGTCGCGCCGACCGGACTGTCACACTCCTATCGGCCGAGTCGTTCCCGGGCGATGCCGACGCCGGCCGGGGTGATGATGAGCTGGTCGTCGTCCTTCTGGACGATATCGCCGCCGACTTCGTTGGCGACCTGCTTGAGTTCGTCGCTGATGTGTTCCATCGTGCGGTCCTGTGTGGAGTGGCGCGTGATGTCCGCGACGACCACATCGCCGTCGTAGACGGCGTCCTTGATGTCAATGACGTCCTGCTTGTCGCTGATTCGGGCGATACGGACCTGGCGTTCGAGTTCCGTCCCGGTCATCTCGAATTCGTTCGCGTTCAGTTCGACGTAATCCTCGGTGTTCCG
>ENA-ORCS01001304-ORCS01001304.1-marine-metagenome-genome-assembly--contig:-NODE-1304-length-11213-cov-3.851652_pt1 | contig 11213 bp, 12 predicted proteins | sample MGYA00237781_ERZ508513 | MGnify/ENA primary metagenome ERZ508513 (study PRJEB26184, sample SAMN06268793) | marine metagenome | isolation source: Eden Landing Ponds, San Francisco, CA, USA | place...
AACGGCCGGCGGCCGCGACGAGACTGCTCCGGAGTCCGCGACGACGGGCTCCGACGACGCCGTCGGGGAGTCGGCGACACACTCGCGGGCGGACACGGCGCTGCTGGTCGACGACATGCTGGGGAAACTCGCGACGTACCTGCGGATGTGTGGCTACGACGCGACGTACACGACCGAGCGCGGCGTCGAGACGGAGGCCGACGCCCTTGCGATGGCTCACACCGAGGACCGCCTCGTCCTCACTCGCGACCGGGGGCTCGCCGAGCGCGCGGAGCGGTCGGTGTTGCTCACGGGGCGGGAGGTCACCGACCAGTTGCGCGAGTTACGGGAGGCGGGCTTCGAACTCTCGCTCGCCGAGGAACCAGCACGGTGTAGCGCGTGCAACGGCCTCCTGGAGGGTGTCGACCGGACGGAACCGACGCCGGACTACGCGCCCGACCCCCACGACGAGGCCGTCTGGCGCTGTCGGGACTGCGGCCAGCACTTCTGGCGAGGCAGTCACTGGGACGACGTCGCAGAGACGCTCGCGACGCTGTGACCGCGCCGGCGGCGGTGGCGACCGGTCACGGAGCGAGTCCAGAACGCGCATATACCCCCCTGGACCTATCGGATGACGTGACCCTCTCGGCAGAGGCCCGCGAGCGACTCGCGGACGTCGTCGCGATGCAACCGACGAAAAACGGGGAGTTACAGTCCCAGTGGGAGATGGACAGCGGTAGCGAAGTCCACCAGTACCTCGAGTCGGAACTGAAAGACTACTACTACCGCGACGAGGACAGTCTCATCCGCGCGACGCCCGAGGCCGTCGCCCTCGTCGACGGCGAGGACGCCGGCGCAGTGAGCGTGACCGCCACACCGCTCCAGGAGCGCGTCATCGCCGTCCTCCCGGTCCCGGACGACGACCCGATGAGCGTCGTCGCGACGCTGCACGCGCTGCGCGAGACGGGCGAGGACCCCGGGGTCGAGGAGGTGCGGTCTGCGCTGCGCTCGCTGACGGAGAAAGGCGTCGTCGAGCGCGTCCAGAAGACGGTCCCGACCTACCGACTGGCCGTCCCCCGTGACCAGGTCAACGTCGAGACGAACGGCGACGATTCCTGATCTCTAGAGACCCGGGCGCCGCCGCTCTCGCTGTTCGTCGAGCAACCGCTTGATCTGCGCCCCGGGACCGCCCTCGATGGGTGGTCCTCGCGTCCGCCAGACGGGTGGTTCTGGTTCGAAAGCCGGACACGACCCCGAACACTCGGCGGCGGTCTGTGAGCACTCTTTGGCCCCACAGTACGGATAGATCCCCGACCGCTCGTCGTCGAGCTGGAAGTGCCGACAGTCCGGGCGCATGGTGTCGACGTACGACCGCCAGCCCCGGCCGTAGGCTCGTTCGGCGAGTTCCAGGCGCTTCTCCGCTTTCCACGCGGGGTCGGCGTACTCGAATCGGGCGGCCGACGCGTCGCGGTCCCCGCCGTCCGGGCGCTCGGTGATCCGCGTGCCGGGGTCGTCGACGGCGAGAGAAGTGGGATACCAGGCGACGGACGCGCCCGTCCCGTCGACCGTGAGGATGCCCGCCTCGACGGGCAGGTCCTCCAAGAGCGCGGGTTCGACCGAGGCGCCGGTGGCAGCGGTGGCGACCCACACCTCGTCTGCCAGGGCCATCGCGACGTCGTGTTCGACCTGTGGCTGGAGGTGGCGGGCGGCGCTGGCGTCCAGGTCGGGTTTGTTCTCGATGGCGACGACCCGCCGGACCCAGTCGGGGTAGGCCCACTTCCGTCGGAGTTCGACGCGGTTGCCCCGCTTGCGCCGTTCGACGACGCCGCGGTCGGCGGCCCGGTGGACCGCCTCGCGGACGTACTGCCAGGGATAACCCGGGTCCGGGAGCGCGTCGCGGTACCACTCCCAGTCGGCGGGTGCGTTCCGGACGACGTGGAGCAGGTCCGAGTCGAGTTCCGCAGCGCCGAAGTTCGCTCGTTCGGCGAGTCCTGCAGGGTCACACTCGACGACGACCGTGTCCCATCGGCGCCGTCCGGTGCCGATCTGGCGGGCGACGAGGACGGCGAGGTCGTCGCCCCCCTCGGCGTGGGCCCCGCCGCTCTCGTCGGGCGGCCAGTGGCGCTCGGCCCACTGACAGACCCGGAGTTCGAAGCGGAACTCGGTATCGGCGGTCACGTACTGACGTTCAGGCCCGGCGAACAAAAGCACGCTGACCCCGATGGCCGCGGATCGTATCGATAGAACAGCAATAGATTATTGATAATTCCGTGTGGGGTTTTGGGTATGAGAGGAAAAAACGGATCCGACGGCGGGCCATACCAGACCGACGGCGGGCAGGAACCGGAAGAGTTGACGGAGCTTGACGGGATCGGGTCGGCGCGAGCCGACACTCTGAGCGACGCTGGTTTCGAAACCGTCGCCGATCTCCGGACAGCCGACCAGTCGGAACTGTCGGAGGTGCTGGGCGCTACTCTCGCGGAACGTGTCCGATCGCAGCTCGGGGAAGCGCGGAGTGACGCGACGGAGGTGACCGAAGAGAACGGTAAACCGACAGTTCCATCGTCAACCTATGATGGCGAGGGTGACGACCCTACTAACCCGGAAAAGACGAACGACGAGCGACGGGACGACGGCCCGACGGTTCCCTCGACGGATGACACAGGTGGTATCAATACCGTAGACGGCGACCCGGGGGGAGGAGAGACAACAGACGGTTCTTCCCAAATCGACGACGAACCCACAGAGCGCGAGGGTGTCCCAGTCGGTTCACAGACGCCACCCACGGCAGAGACCGAACCGAGCGGTTCGACGACGGGAGAAACAACGGCAAGTAAGGTCGGCCAGAAATCCGATCAGGACCCGATGGTGGCGGCAATCGTCTCGTTCATCGTTCCCGGGGTGGGCAACGTCATCAGCGGCAACACGGACCGCGGGCTCGTCTTCCTCGGAATCTGGATCACGTGGCTGGTCCTCGGATGGGGGATCGGTCTTTTCATCTTCGGAACGGTCATCGCGTTCTTTACTTTTGGACTCGGATTCGTACTGATCGGTTTGTTGGTCAGTCTCGTCGAGTTGGTCATCCACCTCGTGGCTGCCTACGACGCGTATCGCGGGATTCAGGCAATTGACGGCGTTGCGATGAAAATCCACGAGATTCGTGGAAATTGACTGGCGTTTCCGTCCACGAACGGGAGCGACGCCAAGTTTAATATCGCGATGGTTGAATACTATATTCCATGTCCGACGACGAGAGTGACGACCGCGGCGGTGAAACTGTTGACCAGTGGCCCCCGGGTGAGGTGACAGACTCGGTATCGGACTCAGTGGGCGAACCGGAATCGACAGCGGGGGACTCAGTGGGCGAACCGGAATCGACAGCGGACGGTTCAACAGCGGATCTGTCCGACAGCGAGACGAAGTCGAAGCCACAGACCGGCGCGGACGAACAGTACTGCCGATCCTGCGGTGCAGTGATCAAAAAACAGGCGGAGATGTGTCCGAAGTGTGGTGTTCGGCAGAAGAGTAGAAAACGGTCCTCGACGGGGTCGTCAAGCGATCCCGAACCTCCCTCGTCTCGGCTGGCAGCTGCGGGCATCGGAGGCGTAGTCGCACTAATCGGGAGTCTGATACCGGTACTCGGCCAGTTCCTTGGGGGGATCGTCGCCGGGTTCCTGCGTGGCCCCGATACCAGGGAGAGTACAATCTGTGGCGCACTCGCGGGACTCATCGCGTCGATACCCTCGGCGCTGTTTTTCGGGTTCTTGCTCTTCCTTGGGATCATCGGGTCCGCCGCGGGAGGCGATGGCCTCGCGGCTGTCGTCTTTCTCGGATTTCTCCTCGTAACCATCATCGTCATCTACGCGGGACTGGGTGCTGCCGGTGGGTTCGTCGGTGCGATGATCAGCGACCGGTCGCCACCAGAGACCTGACGACTGCCCGCTCCGTGGGGGCTCGAGCTATCCCCGGTTCGACGACGCGTCGTTCTTCGATCGCACCTCTTCTCGAATCGTCGAACAGAGCGACCGAAACAGACAGTATTTTTTATACTTTCTCTTTGACCCAGGTACACGACTGACACAGTCCCACTAATGTAGGTCGGTGATGGTCACTAGTCACAGCACACATCAACTCGGATAATTCCTTTTCGAACACTGCCAGGAACGCGAGGATCCGGCGAGAATGACTATTACTATTCGAGAACTAGCCTGTTTCGATCTTTTCCACATACTATATTGGCCGTTTTTACGTCTACTGAGTGCCTTTTCCTCCCGTTATTGATGATAGATTATATTATAGAGAATTCAACATGGTGTTCCGATACCCCTAAATTTTATACCCAAAGGGTAAACTCATATGAATATGGCCACTGAACAGGCCGGGACCAAGGCTGCAGATGAACAGTTCTGTTCCAGTTGTGGGGAGACAATCAAGAAAGAGGCGGAGGTCTGTCCTGAGTGTGGGGTCAGACAACAGTCCTCGTCCGCGTCAGAGAAGGACCCGGGCATCGCTGCGTTGCTATCAGCGATCACGAGCGGGTGGGCCGGTCAGATGTACAACGGTCAGATCCTGCGAGGCCTCGGGATACTCGTCGCACAGGGGATCAACGTCCTCCTGATGGCTGTCTTTGTCGGGTTCCTCACCTTCCCGCTCGTCTGGGGGCTCGGTGTCTACGACGCCTACAACCAAGCCAAGAAGATCAACGCCGGCGAAGTCGAAGTGTAAGTCAACGAGACTCCGGTATCACCGGAATCGGTCCATTTTTGAGCCGTTATGTGGGAAGGTGGTGGTCACGCTCATGCTGGCTTCAGCCGTTCGTAGAGTGTTTGACTCATAGTGATTATTGTAGCGATTTACCGGTCCGCGCCGACCCCGGGGTCGGCGCGACCCGGAAATAATCTACAATAAGCACTATCACTGGTTCGCAGTTCCGTCGATCCAAGTACACTGTGATACTCGCTCCCTGAACGGCGACGTAGGGGCCCAGCGGGGTAGCAGCTGTTCAGTCTTCGTCTTCGCGTTCGTCGATGAACTCGTGGGCCTGTTCGAGTATCTCGCGGGGGCCGTCCTGCGTGACGGTGTTTATCGCCTGTTCGTAGTCGCGCCACTGCAGGTCGCGGTGTTCGTGTGACAGTTCGGCCGACGCCTCGAAGGACTTGGCGATGAACAGGTGGACGGTCTTGTGGATCGTCTCGCCGTTCGCCTCGAAGACGTAGTCGTAATCTTCACGGAAGCCATCGATGAGCCGGAAATCGCCGATCCCGGCCTCCTCTTTCACTTCGCGGATGGCGGTCTGTTGCAACTCCTCGTCGCCCTCGATGCCCCCTTTCGGGAACTCCCAGTCGCCGGGACGACTCTTGAGCAGCAGGTACTCCCGCCGGCCACGCGTGTCGCGAAAGAGGATGGCTCCCGCGCTCGTGGCCTCTAGCATTACCACTACGTAGACGACCCCTACTTAAGAGAATATCGGAGGGATAGTCCCCGGAATAAAGTCACTGGCCACTGTCGATCGACACTCCCGGCAGGACCCGAACGCATGGCTTATGCGCCCGACCGTCGAGAGTGAGGTATGCCCTTCGTCACGACGCTGGAATTCGCCAGCGGGGACAGACAGCTACTCGACGACGTCGTCGACGGGCTCAAGAGTCGCGCCGAGCGCAAGGGCGTCGAACTCAAAGGGCCCCACCCGCAACCGCCGACGGACAAGAGCGTCCCACAGTCGGCGACGCTCGCCGTCGACGGCCCGACTTTCGAGAACTGGCGCTACACCGTCTACGAGCGTACCGTCGAGATCGTCGGCTACGACGAGTTCGCCCGGGACGTCGCCGGGGACGACTACCCGCCGCGCATCCACGTCGAAGCCGAGATCGAACAGCGAAATCAAACCGGCCAGGGCAACTGAGAGCGGGGCACGCCCGCCGCAGTATGTGCCCGAAGACGGTACTCTATAGGAGTCTGCCCCCATAGGACGAGTATGACGACGCCATCTCACGACCGGCTGGTTTCGTTGCGTCGAGACTTTCACCGTCATCCAGAGCCGGCCTGGCGGGAGTTCTGGACGACCGCACGTATCGTCGAGGAACTGGAAGCGATGGATGCCGACCTCGACGTTCACGTCGGTCGGGACGCCCTCGCGACCGGGGGCCGTATCGGCGTCCCTGACGAGGCGGAACTCGACGAGTGGCTCGCACGGGCTCGCGAGGCCGGCGCCCGCGAGGACCTGCTCGAAGCGATGGCCGGCGGCTACACCGGAGCTGTCGCCGTCCTCGAACGCGGTGCGGGCCCGACTGTCGGCTTGCGCGTCGACATCGACGGGCTCCCCCGCGAGGAGGCGACCGGCGACGACCACGCTCCCGCCCGGGAAGGGTTTCGTTCGGAGACGGGAGCGATGCACGCCTGCGGCCACGACGCCCACGCCACGTTCGGCCTGGGCGTCCTCGAAGCCGTGGCGAACGACCCCGACTTCGCTGGGACGCTGAAGGTCTTCTTCCAGCCCGCCGAGGAGACGATAAGCGGCGGGAAACCGATGGCCGAGAGCGGTCACCTCGACGACGTCGACACCCTGCTCGCGGTCCACGTCGGTCTCGACCACCCGACGGGAGAGGTCGTCGCGGGCATCGAAGGGTTTCTCGCGGTCGCACAGTTTCGTGCCGAGTTCACCGGCGCACCGGCCCACGCCGGGGGCCACCCCCAGGAGGGGCGCAATGCCGTCCAGGCGATGGCGACCGCCGTCCAGAACCTCTATGCGATCCCCCGCCACGAGGACGGCGCGACGCGGGTCAACGCCGGCCGCGTTGAGGGCGGGACGGCCACGAACATAATCCCCGAGTCCGCGACCATCGAGGGAGAGGTCCGCGGCGAGACGACCGAACTCATGGAGTACGTGCGCGAGCGTGCCGACAGAATCCTCGACAGCGCGGCCACGATGCACGACTGTGACGTCGAGGTGGAGACGATGGGCGAGGCCCCAGGCGGCGAGAGCGACGACGCTGTCGCCGACGTCGTCGAGGCAGTCGCCGGTGACACCGACGGTGTGGATTCAGTCCTGTCCCGGGACGACCTGGGCGGGAGCGAGGACGCAACGTATCTGATGCAACGAGTCCAGGAGCGGGGCGGGCAGGCGGCCTACGTCGGGATCGGTACCGACCATCCGGGCGGCCACCACACGGCGACCTTCGACGTCGACGAGGCGTCGCTGGATATCGGCGTCGCAGTACTCGCGGGCGCGATTCGGGCGTTGTCGCAGGGTTGACGGGTGGTTATCGGTCGAAGGGTCAGCTCTCTGGTCGGTGTCACGCCTGCGGACCCCGCCACTGCCACAGCGTCTCGCTGGTCTCGCCCTCGGGACCCATCCAGACCACGGAGACGGTCGCCCGCGAAAGGTCCAGAACGTCGCCGCTCTGACAGACCGTGTGCTCCGAGAGGACGAGCATCGAGGACGCGGACAGTTGCGAGTCGGTCGAACCCAGCCCACGCGGCGTAAAGCGCGTGCTCCGGAGGCTACTACCGGGACACTCGGCGTTCCTGAGGGTGACGCGAATGTTCGCCGGGTCGACCGTGTCACCGCCGGTGTGGCTCACTTCGAGGACGTGACTGCCGTCCTCGATGTCGAAATCGTGACTCATCGCCAGTGTCGGCCCACCGGCTCCGAGTTCCGCCTCGAAACCCAGGAACATGCTCGCTGCCGTCGCCGCTAACAGTACCGTGATCGAGACCATCAGGACGACTCCGATGACCTCCGATACCCCTCTGCCGTCCCGCTTGTTGTACATGCATATCACCCATCCACACGGGCGTTTCCGACCGTCTCTCACCGCTACGACACGTCCCCAACGTGTCGGCGGCTCGAATACCCACGAGCCCGTTCCTAGTCACTTCGGTTTTGATACAGTTAAACTTGTGTCTCCGGTGGGAGACGCGTCTGAGCGGTCGTATGGTGTGACATGGCGCCGTATTATCAGTAGCCCGTGAACGGCCAGAGGGGACGGCCGTCGGTCAGTACTTCGGGTCGGCGCCGGTGGTGGCGTAGACGTCGTCCATGAGGTCGTCGCGACTGGACTGCCACCGGTCGAAGCCCGCGGGGTCGTCGGGGTAGTCCTCGTAGTGGTCGAGGACACGTTCGGCGAGTTGTTTCGTCTCGTAGAGGTCGTAGATAGTGCCGAAGTGACCGATGGCCTTGACGGCGGTCTTGAGCTTCAGCCAGAGACCGATGTTCGTCTCGCCGCTGTAGAGCCCTTCGGCGATGTTCTCGGCGGGCAGCGCCGCGAGCATCCCCATGAGGTCGTCGACGTCGGAGGCGGTCGCGAAGATATTGTAGACGTCGAGCGTCGCGAATCGCGCGCCGAAAGTGTCCATCACGCTGGCGTTGTACTCCCAGAGTTGTGCCTCGCTGACGTCGCCCTCGTCCAGCGCTTCGACAGCCTGCTCCCCGGCGAAGGTACCCGCTCTGGCGGCGCCGCCGATACCGCCGCCGGTGGTCGGGTTGACGTGTCCCGCGGCGTCACCCGCGGCCATGAACCCCGGCGCGACCGCCGAGTCGTACGGTCGACGCGTCGGGAGGGCGGCACCGAGTTTGTCCTCGACGGTCGCGCCCTCGAACTCCGGGCGGTCGCGCAGGTCTCGCTTGAGGTCGTCGACGAGTTGCATCGGTTCTTCGGTCATCTGGAAACCCAGCCCGGCGTTGATCTCGGTTTCGGTCCGGGGGAAATACCACAGGTAGCCCGCCGCCCGCGAGGTGGGTTTGAACACGAGCGCGTCGGACCACTCGACTGGGTCGTCGACGTGGACGATCTCGCGATACGCGGAACAGAACTGCTGGTAGGTGACGTTCGTGTCGAAGGTCGCGCCGTCGAGTTCGGCCTTGTCCTGGAGGATCGACAGCGCGCCCGCGGCGTCGATGACCATCCCCGCCTCGTAGTCGACGGGGTCGCCAGAAGCGACGGTACGGACGCCGGTGACCCGGCCGCCCTCGCTCTGGATGACGTCCTTGACGACGGTGTCGTAGTGGAGTTCGGCGCCAGACCGGTCGGCACCCTCGATGACCTTGCGACCGTACTCCCAGCGGTCGACGACCGCGAGTTCGCCGGGCACGGGGATCTCCAGGACGGTGTTCTCCTGGGGGATCTCGAAGCGGCCGTGGTCGACGTCGGTGTTGGTGATCGCGGATTCGATCCGCGAGCGGGGGATCGCGTCCGGGAACGAGCCCGCCCCCTTGAGAGCGTCGCCGCAGGCGATGTGGCCGCCTTCGTCCTCGGATTTGCGTTCGAGGACGGCCACGGAATAGCCCGCGTTCGCGACCGTCGCCGCGGCGTAACACCCCGCTGTCCCCGCCCCGACCACGACGACGTCGTACTCGCGTGTAGTCATGGTCTGTCGTCAAACCCCCACGGAAAAAACTCTTTACCAACGCCGCGGACCCATGTGCCGCGTTTCTGGCCGGACGGGGGCGGCGCGGTCGCCATCCTGGGTGGTCCCGCTGGCCGACCGGACTCGGGCATAAAGAGTTTAGGCGGAGAGTGTCGAATCGGGTGCCATGGCCGACTACACCGTCGAGTTCGTGCGGACGGGCGAGACCATCACGGTCTCGGACACGGAGACGGTGCTCTCTCGTTGCATCGAGGAGGGCATCGCTCAGGAGTTCTCCTGTCGGGTGGGGATGTGTCTGGCGTGCTCGGCGGAGATCGTCGAGGGAGAAGTGACCCAGCCGGCCGCCCGCGGGTTGACCGACGAGGAAGCCCAGAACTACGCCCTGACCTGCATGGCCCGCCCGCAATCGGACCTCGTGCTCGACCGCGGGAAGTACCCGCCGAGCATCGAGGAGGAAGCCCTCGCCGGCGAGAGCGGGGCCGACGCGGCCTCCGCCGACGACTGATCCTGTCAAACCGCCGCCGCTCTTTGCTCTCCACATGAAACCCGGTCGCGCGCTCGGGGTCGCCATCCTGAGCCTGGTCGACGCGCTGGTCCCGACAGTCGTCGCCGCCTTCCTCGTCTTCTCCTCGGCGTCCTACTGGCTGTACGACGCCGTGAATCCGGTCGTCCTGGCGGCCGGGGCCGGCGTGCTGGCGTTCGTCGGGACGCTGACCGTCGGCGTCGCCGCGACGCTTCTGGGCTACGGGCCGTTCCCGGCGACGAAGGCCGCGAAGTTCGTCTGGCGGGCGTCGTTCTGGGAATTCGGGCGCCGACGGAAGCGAAAACGGTAGTCACCGGGAGTACGGACCGGCCGGCAACTCCTCTCGCTATTCCCCGTCCTCGATCGGGTCGAAGGCGTTCTCGGCCGTGGGGAACGCGCCCGATTCGACCTCCGTAACGTACTGCTCGACGGCCGAGCGGATCTCCGAGTCGAGGTCGGCGTACTGTTTCGAGAGGCTGTAGGGTTCGGCGCCCAGGCCGAGGACGTCCGAGATCACCAGCACCTGGCCGTCGACGTAGCGGCCCGACCCGATCCCGATGGTAGGAACGTCGATGGCGTCGGTCACGCGCTTCGCGACGGGTTCGCTGACGGTTTCGAGGACGACCGAGAACGCCCCGGCGTCTTCGAGTCGCTGTGCGGTCTCGACGATCGCGTCTTCGGTCGTCGAGGTGTCCGTGTCCCGGCCCTGGACGTAGGCGCCACCGATCTGACCAGTTCGCTGGGGTGTAAAGCCGACGTGGCCCTGGACCGGGATGCCGAGTTCCGTGAGGCGGTCGACGATCTCGATGGTCGTCTCACCGTAGGGCGCGGTCTCTAACTTGACCGCGTCGGCGCCCTCCTCTTTGAGGAAGCGGCCGGCGTTCTCGACCGATTCGGCGAGCGAGGTGCCGTACGAGAGGAAGGGCATGTCGGCGACGACGAAGGCCTCCTCGGTACCGCGGACGACGGCACCCGTGTTGGAGAGTGCTTCCTCCAGGGTGACGGGGAGGGTGTCGTCGTAGCCGAGGTGGTTGTCCCCGGCGCTGTCGCCGACGAGGATCATGTCGACGCCCGCGCGGTCGACCTGCCGGGCGATCTGTGCGTCGTAGGCGGTCAACATCGTCAGCGGCACGCCGTCGGCGTACTTCTCGGCCAGGTCCGGGATCGTCGTACGAGCCATCTGCTTGCCCCCTGTTCGAACGGGGCCGGCAAAACAGTTGTCGGGGGTGGACGGTAGTTCTGTATCGGTGACTCTGTGGAGCGATACGTACAGCCATCTTTTTCCCGCTCGGGTGTCCTCGCTCGCTTCGCTCGCTGTGGGCACCACTCGCGGCAAAAACATGGG
>ENA-ORCS01001305-ORCS01001305.1-marine-metagenome-genome-assembly--contig:-NODE-1305-length-11200-cov-2.777578_pt1 | contig 11200 bp, 10 predicted proteins | sample MGYA00237781_ERZ508513 | MGnify/ENA primary metagenome ERZ508513 (study PRJEB26184, sample SAMN06268793) | marine metagenome | isolation source: Eden Landing Ponds, San Francisco, CA, USA | place...
CCGCCTCCCGGATTTGAACCGGGGACAGCTCGATCTTCAGTCGAGTGCTCTCCCAGTCTGAGCTAAGGCGGCGCGCAGTTCGTCCGAAGCCCAGTATATAAAAAAGGGTTTCGGATCGCTCGCCTCCCGGCGCCGTCCGGCAACACTGCCGTCCTGTTCAGGGGGGCAGATCGTCGCGGACTCGACCCGCCAAGTATCCCGTCGCGCCGCCGAACCCGGCCCCGATTCCCGCACCGAACGGGCCGAGCGGGCTGCCGAGTGCTGCACCGACCGCAGCGCCGGTTGTTGCTCCGCGCTCCGCGTGCGACTTCTTCTTGCCACAGCAAACCATACCAAGATAACCTACGGCTACACGGACAAAAACTAACTGCCGGGTGACGGTGGGATCCGTCGGCAGCGACACCGACACGTGGACCCGTGCGAGACAGGCCCGAGCCGCGATCAAGAGCGGCATCCTTTTTTATTTCCGTTCGGTCATTCCGCCGATGAGTAACCCGGATCGGGGATCGACCGAGAGCCACGGAGACCGTTCCGAGAGCGGCGTCCCGACGTCCGGGGAGGTCGTGCCCGACCGGTTCTCCTCCGACGAGGTGTTCCAGCGGATCGTCGCCGACGCGGACCACGAGATCACCTCCGACGCCCGCGAGCTCTTCTTCAGCGCGCTGGCCGGTGGACTCGCGATCACGATCACGTTCCTGCTGTACGCCTCGATGTCCGCACAGACGGACAGCAGCGTCGTCGCGTCACTGCTGTACCCGCTAGGGTTCGTGTACATCATCATCGGCGGCTATCAGCTCTACACCGAGAACACGCTCCCGCCGGTGGCGCTCACGCTGGAACGGCTGGCGTCGATTCCGGCGCTGCTCCGCCACTGGCTGATCGTGCTGGCTGGCAACTTCGCCGGCGGCGGGATCGGAGCCATCGTTCTCGCGTTCGGCGGCGTTCTCGACCCCGACGCGATGGTAGTGGCCGTCGACATCGCCGAGAAGGGAGTTGCGACGCCGCCCGCGGCGCTCTTTTTCAAGGCCGTCTTTGCTGGGCTGATCGTCGCCGGCGTCGTCTGGATGAACTTCGCCGCGCGGGATACGATCTCGCGGCTCGTCATCGTCTACCTCGCGTTTCTCGCGATCCCGCTCGGCAACCTCTATCACTCGGTCGTCTCGTTCACGGAGGTCGTCTTTCTGCTGCTCGTCGGCGACGTGAGCCTCGCGGCTGGCCTCGGCGGCTTCGTCGTCCCAGTACTCGTGGGTAACACCGTCGGCGGTGTGGTGCTCGTCACGATCGTCAACTACTACCAGACGAGCGAGCGCCGCCTGGAGATCGATCGGTTCGAACAGATGCGTCGGCTCTCCTCGCGGGAATGGATCCTCGGGTCGCTGGCGGGCCGTTCGTACGTTCCGATCGCCGACACCGTCGAAGACATCGTCCGGGATCCGGACTCCTATCGGGTCCTCGTTCCGATCGCGAACCCCCGAACGGAGTCGCAGTTGATCGATCTGGGGTGCAGGCTCGCGGCCGGAGAGGAGCAGGGGGTCGTCCACGCCGTCCACATCGTCCAGACGCCCGACGGGCTCACCGATAGCCAGCGCGTCCGCCAGATCAACCGCGAGTCCGAACGGCTCCTCGCGGACCTCGATCACGTCGCCGAGGGCTACGACGTCGCGTTCGAGAGTTCGACCATCGTCTCCTCGCGATCGTTCGAGGAGGTCTTCGACCGGGCGCGGCGGACGCGCCCGGACCTCGTCGTGATGGGCTGGGGCGAGGATCGGTTCTGGAAGTCCGCCCGCGCCGAGCGTCCGCTCGACGAACTGACCAACAAGCTTCCGTGCGACTTCCTCGTGGTCAAGGACCGCGGCCTCGACTGCTCGAAGATCCTCCTCCCGGTCGCACGGGGGGCCGATTCCGAACTCGGCGGGGAAGTCGCGAGGACGCTGCAGGCCGTCGCAGGTGCGGAGGTGGAACTGCTCCACGTCGTCGACGACGAGACCGAGCGCGACATCGGCGAGTCGTTCCTCGACGCGTGGGCCGACGAGCAAGGTTTCGGCGCGGACGTGAGACGCACGCTCGACACCTCCGGCGACGTCGAAGCGGCCATCGAAGAGCGCGCGACGGAGAGCACGATGCTCATTCTCGGCGCGACGGACCGCGGGCTGCTCTTCCGCCTGGTGACCGACTCGCTCCACTTCTCGGTGGCCCATCACGTCGACGCGTCGGTGCTCCTCGCGGAGCGCCCGTCCGACCGGTCGCTCCGCGATCGGCTGTTCAGCCGGGGGCGGAGATCCGAAGGCGAAACCGAGGCCGACTGACGCTTCGGGCCTCAGTTGGTGGGTCGCTGTCGACCGCGCTCCCACGGCGAGTCGCGGGCAGATCTACGGGGCGGTAGGCACGCGGTTCAGTCGGAGGCGTGGCGCTCGGCGAGCCGCGTCAACAGTTCCTCTTCGAGGGCTCGTTTCAACGCGATCTCTTTCGGGCTGACCTGACCGTTGTGCGATTCGACGGCTCGAAACCAGACGACGGACTCGTACTCCTCGAGCAACGCCTCGTCGGACATCGCCGCGATGTCGGTCATACCGCGTCTTCGACCGGAGGCATTGTGGATATTCGGTCTGGAGTGCTCTGTCGGTAGGGCGGTGCGCTCTGAGATCGGATCCGTCGCCCTCTCGTCAACTGTCCCCGTTCACTGTCGCTCGTGATGCTCGTCGTCAGTTCGAACCGCCACTCGGTCACGGAGTGGTGACTCATCGGTCGGTTCGTCACAGAATGAGTGGGCTCGGGCGGATTCGAACCACCGGTCTCTTCCTTGTAAGGGAAGCGTCATAACCACTAGACTACGAGCCCGCAGCCGAAACGAATCCGCACACGTGTATAACCGTTTCCAATCCCGTGCGGCCGAACGCTTACGGCCGTACGCCCGAATCGCCGAATATGCCTGCTCGGCGGACGATCGTCACGCTCGCGCTCGCTGGTGCCGTCCTCCTCGCGGCCAGCATCGTCGTGGTCGCGAGCAATCCGGGCCTCCTTCCGACCGGCGAGTACGAGCGCACGACTGTCACCGTCACCGACGAGGCGACCGGCGAGACGCTCGCAGCGGTGAACGCCCGGATCGCCGACACGCCACCGAAGCGCTATACCGGCCTCAGCGACACCGAATCGCTCGGTTCGGACGAGGGGATGCTCTTCGTCCACGACACCGAGGAGCGGCAGGCGTACGTGATGCGGGAGATGGCGTTCCCCCTGGACATCGTCTTCGTCGGCGCGGACGGGACGATCACGCGGATCCATCACGCCGAGCGGCCGCCAGAAGGGACCGCGAACACGGAGTTGACCCGCTACACCGGCCGGGCGCAGTACGTGCTGGAGGTGCCATACAACTACACCGTGGACCACGGGATCGACGCTGGCGACCGCGTCGCGGTGGCGGGACGCTGGGGGCCGGAGGATGCGTGAACAGACCCGGCGCTCCGGCGGCGAACAGCAAAGCGAAAGGCCGAGGCTTCGAGAGTCCGTAGTCGTAGTATGAGCGACGACGAGCAGATCGACGCACTCGGCGACCTCGACGGCTGGCAGACCGAAGGATACGCCGCGCGAGTCCACTACCGCGGAGAGGACGACCGCTACAGCGTCGAGTTCTACGCACCCTCGGCGTGCGTCCTGTACTGGAAGGTCAAGGGCGACGGCGAGACGGCCGTGCCGGTCGGTCGCAGCACCGTTCCGGAGCCGCTCCGCGAGCGCATCCGCGGCGATCTCGAGACGGCGGGAATCGACGCCGCGCTCGAGAGGCGGTCGCTGTAAGATCGGCAGCCCCCTGAGGCGGCTGTGACGGGAGCCGTGAGCGCCGGGGAATTCGGCTCCATTCAAACCCTTTAGTACCGCTGAACCCTGAGAAACGACGATGGCCGCCTCCCTCGACGACGACGATCCCTTCGAGCGTCAGCGCGAGCGGACGGAGAACCCGATGCGACGGCTCTTCGCCGAGTACGGCCGTGACAACCTCGGCGCGTTCGTCGTGGGGTTCGTCTCGAGTATCATCGCTCGGGTGCTCGATCTGCTGCCGCCGATCCTCCTGGCAGTCGCCGTCGACTCCATCTTCGCCGACACGCGCCCGTTTTCGCTGTGGCTCGTTCCCGACGGGTGGCTCCCGACGACCCAGACCGGACAGCTCTATCTCTCTATCGTGCTCATCGCCGGCTCGTTCCTCGGCGCCGCGGGGTTCCACTGGACCCGAAACTGGGGCTGGAACTCCTTCGCCCAGCACATCCAGCACGCGGTCCGAACCGACACCTACGACAAGATGCAGCGGCTGAACATGGACTTCTTCGCCGACAAGCAGACCGGCGAGATGATGTCGATCCTCTCGAACGACGTCAACCGGCTGGAGCGCTTCCTCAACGACGGGATGAACTCCGCGTTCCGCATCGGCGTGATGGTGCTGGGCATCGCGGGGATCCTGCTCTACTGGAACTGGCAACTGGCGCTGATCACGCTCACCGTCGTGCCGCTGATCGGTTACTTCACCTACCGGTTCGTCAACACGATCCAGCCGAAGTACGCGGAGGTCCGCTCGTCGGTCGGCCAACTGAACTCCCGCCTGGAGAACAACCTCGGCGGGATCCAGGTGATCAAGTCCTCGAACACCGAGGGGTTCGAGTCCGACCGCGTCGACGACGTCTCCCAGGAGTACTTCGACGCCAACTGGGACGCCATCGGAACCCGCATCAAGTTCTTCCCCAGCCTGCGGGTCCTCTCGGGGATCGGCTTCGTCCTCACGTTCCTCCTGGGCGGGATCTGGGTGCTCACCTACCAGCGGACCGGCAGCGCCCCGTTCATCTTCACCGGATCGCTCACCCCCGGGGAGTTCGTCGGGTTCATCCTCTTCACCCAGCGGTTCATCTGGCCGATGGCCCAGTTCGGACAGATCATCAATATGTACCAGCGCGCCTACGCCTCCGCCGCGCGCATCTTCGGGCTGATGGACGAACCCGCCCGGATCGACGAGGCCCCCGGCGCCGAGCGCCTGGAGGTCGAAGACGGACGCGTCGTCTACGACGACGTCTCCTTCGGATACGACACCGAGGAGACCATCATCGAGGACATCTCTTTCGAGGTCGGCGGCGGGGAGACGCTCGCGCTCGTCGGGCCGACCGGCGCCGGGAAATCCACGGTACTGAAACTCCTTCTCCGGATGTACGACGTCGACGAGGGCGCAGTCGAGATCGACGGGACCGACCTCCGCGACGTGACGATCCAGAGCCTCCGTCGATCGATCGGGTACGTCAGCCAGGACACGTTCATGTTCTACGGAACCGTCGCAGAGAACATCCGCTATGGGACCTTCGGCGCGACCCACGACGAGGTCGTCGAGGCGGCGAAGGCCGCCGAGGCCCACGAGTTCATCCAGAACCTCCCGGACGGCTACGACACCGAGATCGGCGAGCGCGGCGTGAAGCTCTCCGGCGGACAGCGACAGCGGCTCTCGATCGCTCGGGCGGTGCTTCGCGACCCCGAGATCCTCGTCCTCGACGAGGCGACCTCCGACGTCGATACCGAGACCGAGATGCTGATCCAGCGGTCGCTCGATCGACTCACCGCGGACCGGACGACCTTCAGCATCGCACACCGCCTCTCGACGATCAAGGACGCCGATACCATCGTGGTTCTCGACGACGGACAGATCGTCGAGCGCGGGAGCCACGAGGAGTTGTTGGCCAACGACGGCCTCTACGCGCACCTCTGGGGCGTGCAGGCGGGCGAGATCGACGAACTGCCCGAGGAGTTCATCGAGCGAGCGACGCGTCGAGCCTCGCGGACGATCGAGCCGGACGCCGACGACTGAGTCGCACGTCGAAGAGAGCCGCTGTTTTCGAAGTCGAAATTCGGGCCCGAACGTTGATGACGCGGCGGTCGCGTCTGTCAGTACGATGCCCTCCATCCGGCCCGCTGACCGTGCTGTCTCGCCAGTCATCGGGGTCGCCCTGATGCTCGTGATCGTCGTCGCCACCGCGGCGGTCGTTGGCGGATTGCTGCTCGGCATCGAGCTGCCCAACGATCCCGCGCCCCAGTACCGCTACCAGACGGACTACGTCGCCGACGGCGCGGGGAACACGAACGACCGGCCGTACGTGAACATCACGCTGACCGGTGGGCGGATCGAACCCGGCGAGGACTTTTACGTCGTCGACAGCGACGGCAACGCGGTCAGATGGGACGCCGTCTGGACGACCGCCGGTCCGCTCACCGCCGGCGACTACGCCCATATCGACGGATACGGGAGCGACAGCGCACTCAATCACGCCTGCGAGGACGAGGTCTACCGGCTGGTCCATCGGCCGGGGGACGGGGAGTCGGCGACGCTGCTCAGCGTCGAAATATCGACTCCCGCAGTCGGAAACGCCACGAGTCACTGCTGAGGCCGCGCGCTCACCCGAGTTCAGCCCGCAGCGCTTCGTTCATCGCCTCGACCGGCGCGTCACGGCCAGTCCATCGCTCGAACGCCTCGACGCCCTGGAACAACAGCATCCACGCCCCGTCGATCGTCGTCGCACCGGCCTGCGCCGCCTCCCGGCGGAGCCGGGTTTCGATCGGCGCGTACACCGCATCGAGGACGGCGAGGTCGCCGTGCAGGTGATCTGCGGGGACCGGTGTCTGGTCGTCGTCGGGTTCCATCCCGACGCTCGTAGCGTTGACGAGGAGTTCCGCGTCGGCGATCCGATTGAGCGTATCGAGGCCGCCAGCCGTCGCGCCGGGGACGTCCGCCGCCAGCGACTCCGCCCGCTCGACGGTCCGGTTGGCCACGTGGACGCTCGCCCCGGCGTCAGCGAGCGCGAAGGCGACCGCCCGACCGGCACCGCCGGCGCCGACGACCACTGCGTCGCGGCCGTCGATCGGCACGTCGTGGTGGGCGAACGATCGCTCGACGCCGGCGACGTCGGTGTTGTGTCCGGTCGGAGTCCCGCCCGAGAAGTCGATCGTATTCACCGCGCCGACGCGCCGAGCGACGTCGTCGGGCTCGACGGCGTCCAACACGTCCTGTTTGAACGGAATCGTGACGTTCAGGCCCGCGATCCCGAGCGTCGCGGCGCTCTCGACGGCGGTTGCGGCCGCGTCGCGATCTGGCTCGAAGGTCACGTAGCGCGCGTCCAGTCCCAGTTCGTCGTACGCCGCCTCGTGCATCGGGGGCGACAGCGAGTGCTCGACGGGGTTGCCGAGGAGTCCGAAGACCTGCATAGCGAAGCCTGCGCCGGCGAGCGAATTAAATGGTGGCTCGACGGCCAGTCTCGCATCGTTGCGTCGGCAGCCAGTGTAGCATTGTTGCCTCGCGGCCCGTCTGGCATTGTTGCCTCGACGGCCCGTCTCACACTGTTGCGGCGGGAGTCCTGCGGCGCTACGCGTGCAGAACCACAAGAAATAGGCACCGGAGGGGCGGTGTCTGGAGTAATGACCTCGCGCTTGCGCCACCCGCTCACCGCGCTGGGCGGCGCGGTCGTACTGACGCTTCCGTGGGTCCTCTCCTGGGGGATTGGCTTCGCCGAGGGGTTCGCGCCCCTGACGACTGTCGGCGTCAGCGGGCTGGCGGTCCTGGGCGCCTCGTTCCTCCTGGCGTGGGGCGCCGAGACCGCCGAGAAGGACGTCCCGCGGGCGTTCGCACTCGCCGTGCTGGCCGTCCTCGCCGTCGCGCCCGAGTACGCCGTCGACGCGCTGTACGCCTGGCAAGCCGCGACAGACCCCTCGAAGGCCAACCTCGCGGTGGCGAATATGACCGGCGCGAACCGCATCCTCATCGGCCTCGGCTGGTCGGGGATCGCGCTGTTCTCGATCTATAAGGCGACCGCGGGCGGCCGGGGCGACGACAGCGTCGTCAACCGCGAGGGGACGCTTCGCGACGCCGTGAAACTCGATCCCAGCATCTCCACAGAGATTCTCTTTCTCTTCTTAGCGACGGTCTTCGCCTTCTTCGTGCCGCTCAACGGGGGGATCGGCGCAATCGACACGATCGTGCTCGTGGGCCTCTACGTCACCTACATCGGGATCATCGTCCGCGGCGACGTCGACGACCACGACGACCAGATCGGCGTCCCCGCGTACTTCCAGGCGAGACCCCGGGGGGTCCGCATACCGGTCATTCTCACGCTGTTCGTGTACTCCGGCTTCCTGATTCTCACCGCGGTCGAACCGTTCGCTCACGGGCTGGAGGAGCTCGGCCTCCAGTACGGGATCCCCGAGTTCTTTATGATCCAGTGGATCGCGCCGCTGGCGTCTGAAAGCCCCGAACTCATCGTCACCGCCTACCTCGTGAACAAGGCCCGCGCGACCGCGGCGTTCAACGCCTTGATCTCCTCGAAGCTGAATCAGTGGACGCTGCTCATCGGGACGCTCGCAGTGGTGTACAGCCTCTCGCTGGGCGCGTACGGCATCCTCCCCTTCGACTTCAAACAGGCCGCGGAGATCTGGCTCACCGCGGCCCAGAGCTTCTTCGCGCTGGCGATCCTGGTGAACTTCCGGATCAGCGTCCGCGAAGCCGTGGGGCTGTTGGTGCTGTTCGTCTCGCAGGTCGTCATCGAGTTCGTAATCATCCGCACCGTCCCCGAGGGGATCGCCGAAACGTATTCGATCTACGTGCTGCTCGCGTACACCGTCGTGTACCTCCTGCTCGGGTTCGGACTGCTCGCGACCCGGCGGAAGGAACTCAAACTGCTCGGCGAGCGGACGGTGGCGAACATCCGCGGGACGCCGGTACCGGAGCCAGAGCACGCGGACTGAGCCGGCGTCGTCGCGGCGCGCGGCGACACTGCCGTCTCCGTGCGTTTTTATACGAGCGGGCGGCCACTCCCGAGCGTGATCGGTCTCGTAGTGAGTCGGGCGGACGACGCGTCAGTCGCGATCGGTGAGGCGCTCCGCTCGCTGGTCGACTGGGAGGAACTGACCGACGATACCCGGAGCGACGCCGACGGTGGCGGGACGTACTACCGCCACGGCGACTTCGAACTCCGGACGTTCGACGCCTGGCACCTCGAACTCGCGGACGTCGCCGACGCGTTTTCCGCCGCCCCCGAGTTCGTCGCGTTCCTCTCGCGACACGCGGGCGACACCGGCCCGCTCCTGACGGCGCACTTCACCGGGAATTTCGGGCCCGCGGAATACGGGGGCGAACCGGGCGAACTCGCGCGGACCTGTCCGAACGTCCAGCGCGAAGCGCTGTCCGCCTTCGACCGTCACGCTCCGGAGGGCTACGAGGTCGGCGTCGAGTGCACTCATCACGGCCCGACCGACGTCGGCGCGCCGTCGCTGTTCGTCGAACTCGGCAGCAGCGAGTCGGAGTGGAGCGACCCCGAGGGCGCGCGGGCCGTCGCGCGCTCGGTGCTCGAACTCTCTGGGGTCGACGCGGACGCGGGCCCCGGCGGCGACGCGCCGGGGGAGAACCGCCAGATCGTCGGCTTCGGCGGCGGGCACTACGCCCCCCAGGTCGAGCGGCTCCTCCGAGAGACCGACTGGCGGGTCGGCCACGTGGCGGCCGACTGGGTCCGGAAGTCGATGGGGGCACCCGCGGCCAACGCGGCCGTGATCGAGCGGGCGTTCGAGCAGTCAGCGGCGACACGTGCCCTCGTCGCCGGCGACGACCCCGACCTCGAAGCCGTCCTCGACGACCTCGGCTATCGCGTCGTCGACGAGACGTGGCTGCAGGTCACGAGCGGCGTGCCGCTCGACCTCGTCGACGCGCTCGAAGGCGCACTCGGGCCCATCGACGACGGGGTCCGACTCGGTGACCCGGCAGCGCGCGCCTCGGAGGCGGCCATCGATCCCGACTTCGCGGTGGTCTCGCTCCCGGACGACCTGCTCGGGGCGGCCTCGGGGATCGACCGCGACGCGACGTTCGACGCCGTGGCGGCGCACGCGCTCGCGTTCGAGACCGTCGAGGGCGGCACGAAGCCGCGTGGTCGCGCGGCCGTGGCTGAGGAGGCGACCGTCGACGACCTCGTCGACGCGCTCTGTTCGGTCCTCGAATCGAAGTACGACGCCGTCGAGCGATCGGGCGACGACGTCGTCGCGACGCGGGAGACGTTCGACCCCGCGGCAGCTGCGGAGGCGGGCGTCCCGGAGGGGCCGGCGTTCGGGCGGTTGTCCGCCGGCGAGTCGGTCGAGGTTGCGGACCGGACCGTCCGCCCCGAAGACGTCCGAACGACAGAACAGGTGACCCTCGCCGCGGCCGTTCCAGTTATCGACGTTGATCTCGGATCGGAACGGGATTCGAGGGCCGATTCGGCGTAATCGGCGCAAATGCCCGTGTCGGCCCGCGTCAGCGTCAGACGCGCGTCCGACGAAAGGGGGAAAGATAATTAAGCTGTGTTCGGTACGAACGGGCATACTATGGACTCCATCGTCGACGATGCGATAGACGAGGCCGAGGAGACGGGGGATGGGAACGCCGTCGACGCCAGCGCAGACGAACCGCCACAGACAGGAACGATGACCGACGAGGAACTCGAGGAAGTCCTCGTCGACCTCCAGACCGATATCACGGTCGTCGGCTGCGGGGGCGCCGGCGGCAACACCGTCAACCGGATGCACGAGGAGGGTATCGAGGGTGCGACGCTCGTCGCCGCCAACACCGACGTCCAACACCTCGTCGAGATCGAGGCCGACACCAAGATCCTGATGGGCGAACAGAAGACGCAGGGTCGCGGCGCGGGATCGCTCCCGCAGGTCGGCGAGGAAGCGGCGCTGGAGTCCCAAGACGAGATTTACGAGGCGATCGACGGGTCCGATATGGTCTTCGTGACGGCGGGCCTCGGCGGCGGCACCGGCACCGGCTCGGCGCCGGTCGTCGCGAAGGCCGCCCGCGAATCCGGCGCGCTCACGATCGCCATCGTCACGACCCCGTTCACGGCCGAGGGCGAGGTCCGCCGCACCAACGCGGAGGCGGGGCTCGAACGCCTCCGCGACGTTGCGGACACGGTCATCGTCGTCCCCAACGACCGGCTGCTCGACGCCGTCGGCAAGCTCCCGGTCCGGCAGGCCTTCAAGGTGTCCGACGAGGTCCTGATGCGCTCGGTCAAAGGCATCACTGAGCTCATCACGAAGCCGGGGCTCGTCAACCTCGACTTCGCCGACGTGAAGACCGTCATGGAGCGCGGCGGCGTCGCGATGATCGGTCTCGGCGAGTCCGATTCGGAGTCGAAAGCGCAAGATTCCGTCAAGAGCGCGC
>ENA-ORCS01001306-ORCS01001306.1-marine-metagenome-genome-assembly--contig:-NODE-1306-length-11194-cov-3.802375_pt1 | contig 11194 bp, 10 predicted proteins | sample MGYA00237781_ERZ508513 | MGnify/ENA primary metagenome ERZ508513 (study PRJEB26184, sample SAMN06268793) | marine metagenome | isolation source: Eden Landing Ponds, San Francisco, CA, USA | place...
CCCGGTCGAGTTCCGCCCGCGTCAGCCCGCCGAACAGGTCGACCACCCCCGCGAGTTCGTCGCCCGAGAGCTCCATACCGGCCCACAGGCGGGGGACACCTTTGAGCGTTCGGGCCACTTCCCGGGGCCTCGATTTCTGGCTCGGGGCCTCGCTTACCCTGGGGGCACCGCGGTACGGAGTCGCCTTTCACTCGACGTGAGCTTGGCCCGGAACGAAATTTTCAGGTGGCCCACGCTCCATCGTACGAAGGAATGCACCCCTGGGTGCCGGTACTGTTCACGGGCGGGCTCGTGGTCTCCGCAGTGACGACGACGGCGCTCGGGCTCGCGGCCTGGCGCCGCCGTGAGACACCGGGAGCGACGTCGTTTCTCGGTCTGATGGCCGCGGTGACCGTCTGGACGACGGGGTATCTCGTCGGGCTCGTGTGGGCACCCGGCGGGCGATTCCTCTGGGAGCAGGTCCAGTGGTTCGGGATCGTCTTCGTTCCCGTCTGTTTCCTGGCCTTCGCGATGGATTACCTGGGCCACGACCAGCGCCTCCGTACCGTCGTCGGGGCGGCGACCGTCCCGGCACTGGCGACGCTGGCGCTGGTCTGGACCAATCCATGGCACGGCCTGGTCTGGCGCGAACAGAGCATAAACACTGTCGGCGGACTCGAAGTCGTCGCCCAGTTCACCGGTATCGGCTACTGGGCGTTCATCGTCTTCGCCTACGCGCTCATCGGTGCCGGCTCCTACCTGCTCGTGCGACTGGTCGTGGAATCGGAGTACCTCTATCTCGACCAGTCGGCGTCGCTGCTGGTCGGCGTTGTCGTCCCACTCGTCGCGAACGCGGTGTCCGTGTTCGGCACGCCGCTGGTCACGGGACTGGACCTGACTCCCTTTGCCTTTACCGTGACCGGCGTTGCGTTCGGGAACGCGCTCTTTCGCTACCGACTGTTCGACCTCGTGCCCGCGACGTGGCAACTCGGGCGCGAGACGGTCGTCGGGACGCTCGACGACGGCGTCGTCATCGTCGACACCGACCGGACGGTCGTCTACTGTAACGAGGCGGCCGCCGAAATCTTCGAGACGCCGGTAGCCGAGGCCGTCGGGCGGGACGTCTCCGACCTCGTCGCAGCCGACGACGTCGACTTCGACGCGCCGGACGCGCTGGGCGAAGTCGAACTCGCCGGGCGGACCTACGAGGTACGCTCCTCGGAGATCGCCGACCGTCACGACCGCCTGCTCGGCTACGCGCTGGTGTTCAACGACATCACCGAACGCAAGCGCCAGGAGCGCGCGCTCCAGCGCCAGCGCGACGAGTTGCGATTTCTCGACCGACTCAACGGCGTCATCCGCGAGGTCAACGGTGCGCTCATCGGCACCGACTCCCGGGAGGCGATCGCCGACACGGTCTCGGACCGGCTGGCCGACTCCGAACTCTACGACGCCGCCTGGACGGTCGACGAGTCGCTCGTCGACGCGGCCGAACTCCCCGAGACTGGTTCGGTCCGGCTCGACGGCGGTGAATCTATCACCGGGGAACTGGCAAACGGTGAAGCGGCGCTCTCGGTCCACACCGACGGTCCGGACGGCGCGAGCGTCCCCGAGGACGACGAGGCAACTGCGGGGACGTGGACGAGCGTCCCGCTGGTGTACGGGCGGACGGTCTTCGGCGCGCTCGTGCTCTTTACGACCCGCGAGGACGCCTTCGGCGAGCGGGAACTCGCGGTACTGGACGAACTGGGTGAGTCGATCGGCTACGCGATCCACGTCGCCAACCGCGACCACGTCGCACTGGCCGAGACGGCGGTCGAACTGGAGTTCGCGACCGCCGACGACCTCCTCGCGGTCGCCTCCAAGGAGACCGACTGCTCGCTCACGGTCGAAGGCGTCGTCCCCGCCGGTGGTGGGTCGCTGGTGCTGTACTGTCGGCTCGAGGACCCGGAGACGGATGCAGACGTCGCCGGGGCCCTGGAGGTCGACCCGGACGTCGAAACTGTCCGGAAGATGGGGGAGACGCTGCTGGAAGTCCGGCTCTCGGGTGGCTCGCTCGCGCTTCCGCTGTACGAGTACGGCACCGAACTCGTCTCAGCCCGCGCCAGCGAGGGGCAGTGTACGGTCGTCGTTCGAACGCCGGCCGATACCGACGTCCGCGCGGTCGTCGAGCGTGCCCAGGCGGACTTCCCCGACGCCGAGTTACGCGCGAAACGACAGCAGGGTGGGGAGCGCCCCGAGGAGGAACTGGTCCCCGAGGGGGTCCTCGACGGGCTGACCGACCGTCAGCTCGAAGCCGTCGAGACGGCCTACGGGGCCGGGTACTTCGAGTGGCCCCGCGACGCCACCGCCGAGGACGTCGCCGAGGAACTCGACATCGCCTCCCCCACGTTCCACAACCACCTCCGCAAGGCACAGAACGCACTGATCGGCGAACTCCTCGCCGACGAGGACCAGTGAGCACTCGAACGCGGGTCGAGGGTCGGCTTTTATACCGAAGCGCTCCCACGAACCGCTTGGAGGTCTACAAATTGGAGATCTCAGATCAACTGCTGTGTCTGTTCAGTGCGGACGTATCGGACGACGGGGACCGATACGTCGTCGAGGTACCGCGCCGAGAGATCGACACCGGCTCGGTCGAACCGGGGGAGACGTACCGCGTCGCGCTCATCGCTTCGGAGGTCGAGAGTGCGACCGAAGAAGAGCCCGAGGAGAGCGTCCCCTCTGAACCACAACCGCCGGTCGAGACCGGCGAGATCCGCTACGTCGAGATCGAGGACATCGGCAAGCAAGGCGACGGCATCGCTCGCGTCGAACGGGGCTACGTCATCATCGTCCCCGGTGCCGACGTCGGCGAACGCGTCAAGGTCGAAGTGACCGAGGTCAAGTCTAACTTCGCCGTCGGCGAGATCATCGACGAAGAGATCTGACCGGAGATTCCGACTGGGGCCTGTCCGACCGGGGCGGTCAGTGCCGGTCCGACTCACCCACGGCCCCGGTTTCTAGCGGGTGACCGTCTCCGCTCCGAGCGACGCCGTCTGCGCGACTTCCGACCGGTCGACTCGCGACCTCGTGAGTCGGTCGTCGGTCCGAATCTGTCGACCATCCTGACCGACGACTCCGCGATTAGCCGACGGAACCAACGACGACCCGTGGGTGGGTGTCTGGGACTCCGAGGGGCGACGTTCGCGGACATAATCGCAAGAAAGCGTCGGGTTAACCGACCGTACCAAACCCGCTAAAGGGGTGGGGAAGGTAGAGAGTAGTATGAGCGCGACCCCCGCGAGCGCGAGCGTGGACGTCACCGGTGTCGAGACGGTCGACCTCTCGGAGAAACAGCGGCGTATCCTGTCGTACCTCGGCGAGCACGCCGACGAGCAGACCTACTTCAAGTCACGGCTCATCGGCGACGAACTGGATCTTTCGGCCAAGGAGGTCGGGACGAACATGACCGCCCTCCAGGAAAACGACGTCGGCCTCACTGTCGAGAAGTGGGGCTACTCCTCTTCCACGACCTGGAAAGTCACTACCTGACGTGATAGAACGGACGGAAACCCGAGCATTCTGCTAGCTGGTGCCGGAACAGGAGTCGTCTGTCTCTGACCCTCGCCCGAACTCTCACGAATTATTATGTCGGTCTCGTCCGAACAGTCGGACATGCCTGGGTACGACCAGACGCTGCGACCGTTCCTGTGGCGGGCCGAGAACCTGTATCCCGACCGTGAGGTGGTCTCGCGGACGCCGGAGGGCACCCGGCGATACACCTACACCGAGTACGGTGAGCGCGTCCGGCAACTCGCGAACGCGCTCGACGCCGTGGGGGTCGAACGGGGCGAGCGGGTCGGGACGGTCTGCTGGAACCACGACCGTCACTTCGAGACGTACTTCGGCGTCCCCAATTCCGGCGCGCAACTCCACACGATCAACCCGCTCCTCCCCGACGAACATATCCAGTACATCGTCGAGAACGCCGCCGACCGGGTGCTGGTCGTCGACCCGTCGCTGGCCGAGAAGGTCGCGAGCGCCTACGACGAAGACGCCTTCGCGAGCGTCGAGCGCATCGTCGTCGTCGGCGACACGCTCCCCGGGGTCGACCTGCCGGATGCGGTCACCTACGAGGAGTTCCTCGCGGGACAGGCTCCCGACTACGAGTGGCCGGAACTCGCGAGCGAGGCACCCGCCGGAATGTGTTACACCTCCGGAACCACCGGCAAACCCAAGGGCGTCGAGTACACCCAGAGCATGCTCTGGAGTCACACGATGGCGATACTGACACCCCAGGGACTCGGGATCGACGACAGCGACGTCGTCATGCCGGTCGTCCCGATGTTTCACGTCAACGCCTGGGGGTTGCCTTTCGCCACCACGGCGGCCGGCGCGAAACACGTCTATCCCGGCCCCTCGCCGGACCCGGCCGATCTGGCGCGACTCATCGAGGAGGAAGGTGTCACCGTCACGGCCGGCGTTCCGACCGTGTGGCTCGGGTTGCTGGAGTATCTCGACGACAACCCCGTGGACCTCTCGGCGCTGGAGCGGATAATCGTCGGTGGCGCCGCTGTCCCCGAGAGTGTCGTCCGGCAGTTCGACGACCTCGGCGTCGAGGTGCTCCACGCCTGGGGGATGACCGAGATGTCGCCGCTCGGGACGGCCGCCCATCTCAAAGGCGGTCTCGACGACGCCGACTACGACGCGCAGGTCGAGCGACGCACGACCCAGGGGCTCGTCGTCCCCGGCCTGGAGTTCGAGGTCGTCAAGGACGACGGCGAGTCCATCGAGTGGGACGGCGAGGACTTCGGCGAACTCCTCGTCCGTGGTCCGTGGGTCACCGACGAGTACTACGAGCGCCCCGACGCCAACCAGTCGGAGTTCGAGGGGTCCTGGCTCCGGACTGGCGATATCGTCACCGTCGACCCCGAAGGATACATCGAAATCGTCGACCGCGCGGACGACGTCATCAAATCGGGCGGGGAGTGGATATCCTCTCAGGAACTCGAAAACGCGATCATGGCCCACGAGGACGTCAGTGAGGCCGCCGTCGTCGGCGTGTCACACGAGAAGTGGGGCGAGCGCCCCGTCGCGTTCGTCGTCCCGGGAGACGGTGCCGACAGGGCGGCGCTCCCCGGCGAAATCGAGGCCCTGCTACGCGAGGACTACCCCGACTGGTGGCTCCCCGATACCGTCGAGTTCATCGACGCTGTTCCCAAGACCGCTACCGGGAAGTTCTCGAAGAGGGACCTGCGCGAGGAGTTCGCCGACGCCTCGCTGATCGAGGGGCAGGTCCCCGACTCGCGGGAGTAGCACGGACAGTGTGTCGATCTACTCGTTCGGCCGGCCAAACAGCCGACGCGGGCGGGACTGAAAGGGGCGGCCCGCTACGGGAACCCGGACGACGCAAGCACTGGACCGAGCGAAGCGAGGGAAGCGCACAGCGAGTCCCGGGACCGTAGCGGGCCGGGGCTTTCACAGCGTTCGCGGTTCGTATCCCGTAGACTCGACTGAACAGAACCCAGTGAACGAAGAAACCAGACGGGAGATTCCTCCCCTCTCCTCCTCAGGGGTCGTAAGCGACGATGTCGTCGGCGTCGGCCGCCAGCGCCGCGGCGTCCTCGCCGAAGGAGTCAGCGTGGCGCACGAGCAAGAGGAGCAACGTTTCGGGGCGTTCGAGGGCGTAGCCGTCGGCCCGCGAGAGCAGCCCCGCCGCTTCGAGCTGTGCGGCGTATTTGCTGACGGTCGGCCGGGAGACGCCCAGCTCGTCGGCGAGCGCCGCACCCGTCGCCGACGGGTCGCGCAACAGCGCGACGACCATCCCGCGGGGGGTCGCCCGGCGGAGATAGCCGAGTGCTACCTGCTCGAACTCCGAGAAACGGTTCGCCGGGAAAAAGCGGCGGTAGTCGCCGTCCTCGCGGCTCTCGACGGCGCCCTGACCCTCCAGGCGACGGAGGTGGTGCTGGGTTTCGCCGGTACCGAGTTTGAGGTCGTCGCGGATCTTCGAGAAGTGGGCGCCGGGGGTCGCGGTGACGTAGCCGAGGATAGCGTCGGGGGCGTCGCTGGTGCTGTCCTGGGCGAACCCGACCAGCGGACTCGCAGCGCCGAGGGCGGCGAAGCGACGCAGCGTCGCCCGCTTGTCCTCGTCGACACCCTCCTCTGTCATTGCCGATAGGTAGGTACTGTACGTTAAAATAGCTTCGTTCGCCACGGAGTCCCATACTGCAACCACGTCACACGCGTCAGATCTCGAAACCGGGACCGCTCCGGTGGGCTACTCCGTTTCGGGTTCGGCTTCCCGATCCGCGTCGCCGCTCGCGCCGTCGCCGCCGGTTCCGTCACCGCCGGGACCGCCGACCGGACTGCCTGAGGGGTCCATCTCGGCGTCCATCTCCTCGATGACCTCGTCGGGGTCACGGATGTTCGCCGCGTCGTTTCCCTCCTTGATGGCCTGTGCTTCTTCTTCCATGGCTTCGACGTCGACGTCGGCTTCCTCGTCGATCTGGCCGAGGATCTCGTCGATGTTGTCCAGGCCGAGCAACTCGCGCGTCTCGTCGTCGAAGTCGAGACTGTCGAGTTCGCCGTTGCCGTCGACTGTGCCCATCTCGGAGACGTCGCTGCCCGAGAGGTGTTTGCCGTAGCGACCGACCAGCGAGGACAGTTCCTGGGGCAGGACGAACGTCGTCGACTCGCCCTGGCCGATCGATTCGAGGGTCTCCATCCCCTTGTCGATCACGGCGCGCTCGCCCATCGACTCGGCGGATTTCGCACGGAGAACCGTCGAGACGGCGTCACCCTGGGCTTCCAGGATCTGGCTCTGCTTTTTACCCTGAGCGCGGACGATGTCGGACTGTTTCTCACCCTGGGCCTTCTCGATGGCAGAGCGTCGTTCACCCTGGGCTTCGAGGATCATCGCACGGCGTTTCCGCTCGGCAGAGGTCTGCTGTTCCATGGCCTGCTGGACGTCCTTCGAGGGGTTGACCTCGCGGACCTCGACTGACTCGACGCGGATCCCCCACTCGTCGGTCGGTTCGTCGAGTTCCTTGCGGATCTTTGCGTTTATCTCCTGGCGCTTGTTCAGCGTGTCGTCGAGTTCCATGTCGCCCAGCACCGCCCGCAACGTCGTCTGGGCGAGGTTCGAGACGGCCTTCTTGTAGTCGTCGACCTCGAGGAACGCCTTCCGGGCGTCCATCACCTTGATGTAGACGACGGCGTCCGCCGTCACGGGGGAGTTGTCCCGCGTGATGGCTTCCTGCCGGGGCACGTCCAGCGTCTGGGTCCGCATGTCGAAGGGGTAGGTCTTCGAGACGAACGGTGGCACGAAGTTGATACCCGGTTCGAGGAGTTTGCGGTACTCGCCGAAGACCGTCAGCGTCCGCTTCTCGTAGGCGTTGACGATCTCCACCATCTGGTAGACCACGACCACGGCCAGCGCCAGCAACACCAGGGCGACGATCGGTACCACACCCCCAAGGGTCTGCAGCGGTACTGCGGGGAACATACGTCCGAACTTGGCTCTACCCGGTGAAAAGTATTGGGACAGTGACTACAGCGCTCCGTCGGGCCGCCCTCTGGCGATCGTGTGCCCCCAGGGATTGCCAGCGTCGCGAGAGCCGGTCGGCACCGTCAGCGGACCCCGTTCTACTGGATCTCGTCAGTCTCAGGCCGCGTCGCGCTCGAATTCGCGGTCATTCATATCACCGCCGGTGGCCTCGTCGTCACTCCGATTTCCACTGTCGGGTGGTCCACCGCCGGCACGTCCGCGTTCGAGCTGGCGGTCTATCTCGTCCAGTCCGGAGACCGATTCGACCGTGACGACGTTGCCGCCGCCGGGGTCGACGACCATCACCTCGGTGCCCTCGGGGATCTCGCCGTCGACGCTCCGGGCGCGGTAATACGGATTGAAGCCCCCCTCGTCGAGTTTCACTTCGCCGTTCTCGGGCGTGACACGCTCGGTCACTCGCCCCATCGAACCGCGTAGCGAGTCGGAGTCGCTCGTCTGTTCCGTCCCCTTGCCGCCGTAGAAGTCGAACTGACGGTAGGCGTAGAACGTCGCTGCGCCGGCGCCGAGGACGACTGCCGCGAGGATGGCCGGTGCGACGACCCCCAGTCCGGCCGGCAAGAGCAGTCCGACCAGTCCGGCGACCAGCAGCGCCACCCCCAGGACGATGAAGTGCGCGCCGGGTGCGAACGCCTCCGCCATCGTCAGCCCAGCACCCGCCAGCAGCAAGAACAGGGGCAGGTTCTCCCCGATCCAGCCGAGCACCGACGCTTGCATACCCCGATCTAGGAGTGCCGAACCGAAAACACTTCTGGCAGCCGCGGTCCGTCGTGAGTCGGGCGATATCCTGCCCGGACGGCCGCTGGGTGGGCCCTGGCGGTCCGCGGACGCTCAGAACCGCCGAAACACCGCGTACAGCAGCCCCGCTCCGAGCCCGATACCGCCCGTGATCGTGGCGACCGTCGTGGGGTCGAGCGGCGTCACGAGACCCGCGAGGACGATCGCTGTGAAAATCGCGCCGGCAGTCGCGAAGACGACGTTCTCGAAGTCGGGCATCCCGGGTTCGACCGCCACGTCCGGGGCGAGCGTCCCGGCGACGTTCCCGCCCTCGTCGCTCAGTTCCTCGGCCGCGCGGCCCGGACCGCCGACCGTGACCGTCGGGCCGTCGTCGTCTTCACCTACCGTGACGCCCCAGGCGTCGCTCTCGTCGCCGTCGTCCCCGTCACTGGGACCGGCCGTCGACTCCTCGTCCTCGTCGTCCGGACCCACGTCGTCGATAGAAAAGCGCCACTGGTCGTCGTCGTCCGCCATACCCGTTCTAGCGACCCGGCGGGGAAAGGGTTTGTCGTCCGCCGGTATCGGTAGTCGCGGCCACGCGTCGTTCGAGGCAGTTTCACCGCGGCAATTCGTTTCCCTGTGTTTACGACATACGTCAACTAACTCCGATCGAGGTAGCCGATCGCCTCGTCGTCGGAGACCTGACCGAAGTCGCGGTAGTGGGCGCCGACGGCGCGGAACCGGGCCGGGCGTTCGACGGCGACTACCCCGTCTGCGGTCTCGTCGAGCGCGGACAGCGTATCCGGCGGGCCGACGGGGACCGCGACGACCAGCAGTTCGGGGTCGTCCTCGCGAACGAGCTGGAGGCAGGCGCGCATCGTCGCACCGGTCGCGACGCCGTCGTCGACGACGGCCACGCGGCTGTCCGCGAATGAGGGCCGTGCCCCGTCCCGGTAGCTCTCGGCTTTCTTCTCGGCGGCAGTGCGCTCGCGTTCCCGTTCCCTGGCCAGGTACGACTCCTCGACGTCCAGGCGCTCGACTACGTCGTCGTCGAGCCAGACAGTGCCGTCCTCGGCGACGGCCCCGAGCGCGTACTCCGGGTTGTCCGGCGCGCCGATCTTCGAGGCGACCACGACCCCGAGCGGAACGCCCAGCCGGTCCGCGACGGGCCGACCCACCGGGAGGCCACCGCGTGGGATCGCGACCACGACGTCCGCGCCAACCCCCTCGCGGTCGAGCGCATCCGCCACCCGCTCGCCCGCTGCCGTCCGGTTCTCGAACATGTGTGTCACTACGTGGCACGGGCTGAAAACCACGTCGGTGGACTGAGATATAGTCGGCCGCTCGTGTCTCGTCGCCGTTCACGTCTCACCAAGACTCACGCCCTCGTGTCGTTCACGGTGCTCCCGTCTACGTCGGAGCCCAGTTCACTCCTCGATATCCTCGACGAGGTCGCTCGCGACGCCAGTGTACCCTGCAGGGGTCAGTGCCTGTAGCTCCTCGCGCACCGACTCGGGCACGTCCAGGTCGGCAAAGAGGTCGTGGAAGTCCGTGATCGTGACGTCACGGCCGCGAGTGAGGTCTTTGACGCGCTCGTAGGCGTCGGTGTGGCCCTCACGGCGGAGGATCGTCTGGACCGCCTCACCGATGACTTCCGGTGTGGCGTCGAGTTCCTCGCGCATGACCTGCTCGTTGGGGACGACCTTGTCGAGGCCGTTCTGGAGTTTGCCGTAGCCGACGAGACAGTGTGCGAGCGCCGCGCCGATGTTGCGCTTGACTGTCGAGTCCGAGAGGTCCCGCTGGAGGCGGGACGTGGTCAGATAGTCGGCGAGAAAGACCAGGTCGGCGTTGGCTTTCGAGAGGTTCCCCTCGCTGTTCTCGAAGTCGATCGGGTTGACCTTGTGGGGCATCGTCGACGAGCCAGTCTCGCCGGCCGCGGCGTCCTGGCCGAGGTATCGGTCCGACACGTACAGCCAGGCGTCCCGGTCCAGGTCGAGCAGGACGTTGTTGACGCCACGGAACGCGTCGAACAGCGCCGCGAGGTCGTCCGAAGGGTTTACCTGTGTCGTCAACGGCTCGTGTTCGAGCCCGAGGTCGCGGACGAACAGTCGGGCGAACACGCGCCAGTTCACGTCGGGGTAAGCGGCGTGATGGGCGGCGTAGGTGCCCGAGGCTCCCGCGAGTTTCCCCGAGAGAGCGTCGGCAGCGCCCTCCACGCGACCGGTCGCGCGGCCCAGACGCGAGGCGAAGACGGCCATCTCCTTGCCGAAGGTGGTGGGCGTCGCGGGCTGGCCGTGGGTGCGTGCGAGCATCGGCACGTCCCGATAGTCGTGAGCGAGGTCGACGAGCGAATCGCGGACCGCCCGGAGTTCGGGCAGGAACACGTCCTCGACAGCCGGCTTGAGCAGGAGGCGATACGAGAGGTTGTTGACGTCCTCGCTGGTGAGTCCGAAGTGGATCCACTGAGCGGCGTCGAGGTCCTCGGGCAGGCGTTCGCGGACGAAGTACTCGACAGCCTTGACGTCGTGGTTGGTCGCCGCGTAGTCGCCGTACCCCTCGGTCTCGATCTGTTTTATCAGGGCGGCGTCGTCCTCGTCGAACTCCTCGTAGGCCGCACGGAGTTTTTCGCGCTGTGCGGGGTCGACGTCGAGGGGTGTCTCGTCCAGGTCAGCGAGCGCGAGGAGGTACTCGACCTCGACACGGGTGCGTGCTCGCATGAGCGCTCGCTCGCTGGCGTAGGGAACGAGCGGTTCGGTGTAGCGCGTGTACCGGCCGTCGAGGGGGGAAACGGCCGCGAGCGCGGAACGGTCTGTCATACCTGTGAGTCGACGAGTCCACACGAAAGGGTGTCGAATCGGGGCGCTCGGAGCCACCGACCGCCGTGGCGCTCACCCGTACATCGACGGCTTCGACGGGTGGTGGCGCTTGTGGCGGGTGGTGCGACACCACTGG
>ENA-ORCS01001307-ORCS01001307.1-marine-metagenome-genome-assembly--contig:-NODE-1307-length-11191-cov-3.714864_pt1 | contig 11191 bp, 10 predicted proteins | sample MGYA00237781_ERZ508513 | MGnify/ENA primary metagenome ERZ508513 (study PRJEB26184, sample SAMN06268793) | marine metagenome | isolation source: Eden Landing Ponds, San Francisco, CA, USA | place...
TCGACGAGCACCTCGGCGACGGGCCGGTCGTCCTGGCGTTTTTCCCAGGCGCGTTTACGCCGCCGTGCTCCAACGAGATGGTCGCGTTGCAAGAGCACATCGGCCGATTCGAGGACGCGGGCGCGACGCTATTCGGCGTCAGCGCCGACTCCGCGTTCTCACTGGGCGCGTTCGCCGACGAGTACGACCTCGAGTTCGACCTCGTGAGCGACATGGACGGTGACGCCATCGCCGCCTACGACCTGACGATGGACATCGCGGACCTGGGACTGTACGACATCGCCAACCGCGCCGTGTTCGTCGTCGACGCGGACGGCACCGTCACCTACGCCTGGGTCGCAGACGACCCGACGAACGAACCCGACTACGACGAACTCATCGAGGCCGTTCAGTCGGCCTGACACGGTTTCTCGTAGCGATTTTACCGGTACGCGCCGACTCCGGGGTCGTCGCTATCCGGAGATGATCTACAATGAACCGTATGAGACGACGCAATCCGACTTCGGCGACAAAAACCGTTCTTCCGGTCGTCGAATCCGGACGCTCGGCGCCTACAGCTGGTCGGTCCCGTCGGCGTCGGACTCCGCAGCATCGGCTCCGTCACCGTCGCCCGTCTCCGTGTTTTCACCGTCGTCTGTCTCTGCGTCTTCCTCGTCGACCTCGGTTGACACGTCCCGTTTCGGCACTTCGACGGAGAGCGTCCCGTTGTCCTGGAGGGTGGCAGCGGCGGCCGCTGCATCGACGTCGGCGTCCTCGGGGAGTTCGACGCGGCCGTCGAGCGAGAGGCCGCGACCAGGGTAGCGCATCTCGAATCCTTCGTGGAACCCCCGGAAGCGGTCGATGCGGACCTCGACGGCGCCGTCGGCGTACTGCACCTGGACATCCGTGCTCTGGGCGCCGGGGGCGTCGAACACCGCGAGATAGGCGTCGTCGCTCTCCAGCAAGTCCACGGGCAGGGGCGTCCGCTCCTGGGCCCGTCCCATCGCCCGGCCGACGCGTTCCATCACCGTGGTTCCCACCGACTCACCGATGTCGCGTAGGTTCTCCATACCTGCGATAGGGGCGTCGTCGACTTCAGCATTGTGCCCGCGTGACGAGGACAGAACTCGGCCTCGCTACAGTACTATCTCTTCGAGGCAGTCGGTGCCGCCACACACCGGACACTGGAGGTCCTCGACACCGTGGTCCTCTGGGACATCGTACGTATAGTGATTCTCGAACATATCGAGGAAACAATCGTCGCTCGTACAGCGGAGTTCGGTCGTGGGTGGCATGTTCACCGGTAGGGAAGCCACCGGGATACTGGTTTCGGAGGCGGCGAGAGAGTCGGTGTGTGACGGGTACTTTCATATCGGACGGGCGAAAAGAGGGGATGTATGGCAACCGGCGTTCTGGGGGCGGACTTCAGCGGGGCCGCCGAGGCCGGACGGGCTATCTGGGTGACAGAAGCGGTCCACACCCCGGACGGACTCGTCGTCGAGGACTGTTATCGGGCGACAGACCAGTGGGGGAGCGACCGCGAGAGCGCCCACGCGGGGTTACGATCCCGCGCGACCGACGACTTCGCCGTCGCGGGTCTGGATTTCCCGTTTAGCCTGCCGGCACCGGTCCTCGATGCGCGCTGTGGCGGGGACTGGCACGGACTGGTCGACTGGGTGAGCGACGACGGGCCTGCGGACCCCGACGCGTTCGCGTCGGCCTGTCGCTCCGTGGCGCGCGAACACACCCGCGACGGCTCCGCCGCACTCCGGCGCGAGACCGACCTCCGGCGAGCCGCGCTCTGTCCGTACGGCCGCCGGGTGCAGTACCAGACGTTCTACGGTCTCAGGAACGTCCTCTCGTGGCTGGCCGACCGCGACGACGCCGTCGTCCGCCCGTTGCAAGACCGGCGTCCCGAAGCAGGCGGGGACGACGCGACGCAGGTCGTCGAAGTGTATCCCGCGGCGACGTTCGGGTGGCTCGGCCTCTACCGGGAGGGGTACAAGAACGACCGCGACCGTCGCGAGACGAATCTCGACGGGATCGAGGACTGCAGCGTCGACCTGGGCGGGTTCAGAGACACGTACGCCGAGAATCACGACGCCCTCGACAGCCTCGCGGCGGCAGTGTCGGCCGGTCGCGTCAGCGGACGTGACCCGTCGTTGCACGGTCCCCGCAGCGAGGGGCACATCTACGTCTGATCAGTAGGTGGGGAGTTCGACGACGAAGACCGCTCCCTCGGGGTCGTTGTCCTCGACCCAGACGTCGCCCCCGTACTGGTCGACGAGCGTGTAGACGAGATACAGTCCGATGCCGGTCCCCGGACTCTCCGGTCCCAGTTCGCCCTTGCCGAACACCGTCGACTTCCGGCTGTCGGGGATACCAGGGCCGTTGTCGGCGACACGGACGCGGACGCCCGTTTCGGATTCGGTGACACCGACCTCAACGCGGGGGCGGGAGCTGTCGTTGTGTCGGACGGCGTTGTTCAGCAGGTTCCCGAACACCGAAGAGAGCAACTCGTTGGCCCTGACCGAGACCGAGGGGACCGTCCCGTCGACGGTGATCATCGCCTCCTCGTGGCGGGTTCTGGCCTTGTCGAGTTCGCTGTTGAGGATGTGTTCGAGGTTGACGGCGCTGGAGTCGATCTCCGTCTCGTCGCCGATAGATTCCACGAAATCGCGGGCGATAGTCGTCAGCTCAGAGATGTGCTTGCAGGTCTGCTCGATGCGTTCGAGTCGCTCCCGGCCGGGTTCGTCGACGTGGTCGCGCAGGCCGTCGGCCCACCCGAGGAGCAACTGAACGTCGTTGTTGATGTCGTGGCGAACGAGGCGGTTGATGACGGCGAGTTCGTCGGTCTTCGCTTCGAGCTGTCGCTCGTCGCGCTTTTGCTGGGTGATATCGCGCGTGATGAGCTGGAAGGAGTCGGAGTCGTTCCCGGTGGTGACCGGGGCGGCGACGTTGTGGAAGTGTCGCACTCCGTAGCCGTCCTGGAACGTGACGGCCGAACCGGCAGTGATCGCCCGGCGTCCGTGTTCGAGACGGTCGGCGGCGGTCTCGGTCGGCAAGACGTCCGCGAGATGCTGGCCGGTCAACTCCTCGGGAGTGGTACCGAACGACCGCCCGGCGGCCTCGTTGGCGGCCAGAATAGTCCCGTCGCGGCCGACCTGTGTGACCTCGTCGGGGGCGTTGTTCACGAGCAGTTCGTACTTCTCGTGGGCGCGACGCTGGCTGACGACGTTCTCGATGCGGTTCGCGAGCAGTTTCAACCGGTCGCTCTCCGCGATCTCGTCTTTGCGGAGGTAATCGTCGACTCCTGCACCGATCGCGCGACTCGCCGTCTCCTCGTCGCCCTCGCCAGTGAGCAACACGAACGGGATCCCGTACTCCGCTTCGACGCGGTCGTACAGCTCCAGACCGTCCATTCCCGGCATCTGGAAGTCGCTGACGACGCAATCGACGGACTGCTCTTCGAGGACCGACAGCGCCGCGGCCGCGTCGCTAGCTTTCTCGACCGAGATGCGGTCGCTCTCACCGAGGCGGTCCGAGACGATAGTGCGAAAGAACCCACTGTCGTCGACGAGCAATACGTCGATCGCCGACTGCTTCAACATACGTTTTCTCCCCCTGTTCAGATTATATACTTGACCGTCCGGTTTTTGTCTCCGATAACCAGACAACCGCTAGCGAATCCCTCTCGAACGGCCACAGTTTCGCGGATCGAGCATTCCGAACGGCGACGGATGCGGACTATCCTGTCGGAAGCCGCGGATATTTGAGTCCCGAGTCGTACTCACGGGCATGGCAGACGACCACGGCGGGTTCGAGGACGTCCGCGAGAACCTGGACGGGAACCCGATGTGGCAGCTCATGGGCTACGCGACGCCCTACTGGCTGGGACTGACCGCCGGGGTGCTCACGTCGTTTCTGACGCGGTTCGCGCGGCTGGTGCCGCCTCTGATCGTCGGCGCGGCGATCGACCGCGTCATCCAGGGGAGCGGCGAACCCGGACTGTTGACGGCTGTCGGCCTGCTCCCCCCGGGGACCATCGAGGGCAGTGCCGCACGGATGGCCCTGCTCCAGCGACTGGTCGCCATCGCCGCGCTCGCGTATCTCGTGCGGTCGGTGACTCGGTTCGTCTCCCGGTATCTCCTCCAGTCGACCGCCCAGAAGATACAGCGTGACCTGCGAAACGACAGCTACGACCACATCCAGCGCCTGTCGATGGACTTCTTCGCCGACCACCAGACCGGCGGGATGATGTCCATCCTCAACAGCGACATCAACAGACTGGAGTCGTTTCTCAACACGGAGTTCCGGCAGTTCATCCGCATGGTCGCGACCGTCGGAGGTATCTCGGTCGTCCTCTTCTATTACTCGCCGAAACTCGCGCTCGTCGCGCTCGCGCCGGTCCCGTTCATCGGGGTCGCGAGCTGGTATTTCCTCTCGTGGATCGAACCCCGCTACAAGTCGATCCGCGAGACGGTCGCCCGTCTCAACACGCGTCTGGAGAACAACCTCAGCGGCGCCGCGGTGATCAAGGCCTTCGACCGCTACGACTTCGAACACGACCGCGTCGCCGCCCAGAGCGAGACCTATCACGACGAGAAAGTCGGCGCGCTCCGCATCCGCCGGGGGTACTTCGCGGCGCTGCGACTGGTGACCGGCATCGTGTTCGTCGTCGCGCTGTTCGTCGCCGGCAGTGACGTCATCGCCGGTCGCGAGAGCGCGCTCTCTGCCGGTGCGGTTGCGATCTTCTTCCTCTATCTCCGGCGGCTCTACTCGCCGATGCGCCGCGTCGGGAAATCCGCCAACAAGTACCAGCTCGCCAAGTCCAGCGCCGAGCGGGTGTTCGGCCTACTGGCCCAGGAACCCACCGTGACGAATCCCGCCGACCCGTACGTCCCCGAGACCCTCGACGGCGACGTCGACTTCGAGTCGGTGACGTTCGCCTACGAGGAGGACCCGGTCGTCCGGGACGTCTCACTCTCCGTGCCCGCCGGCTCGACTGTCGGCCTCGCGGGACCGACCGGCGCCGGGAAATCGACGCTGTTGAAACTCGTCCCGCGGTTCCACGACGCCGACGAGGGGACGGTCCGTGTCGACGGGCGGGACGTCCGGGAGTACGACCTGCAGGCGCTCCGGGAGCACGTCGCCGTCGTCGAGCAACAGCCCTACCTCTTCTCGGGGACGGTCGCCGAAAACATCGCGTACGGTGACCGGGAGGTGCTCGACGGCGAGCAAGCCGGCGATCCGGGAGCCCGCGAGCGCGTCGAGCGCGCGGCCCGAGCGGCCGAAGCCCACGCGTTCGTCGCGGACCTGCCCGAGGGCTACGGAACCCAGATCGGCGAGCGCGGGATCAAACTCTCGGGCGGCCAGCGCCAGCGTGTCGCCATCGCCCGGGCCCTGTTGAACGACCCGGAGATCATCGTCTTCGACGAGGCGACCTCGGACGTGGATACCGAGACCGAGCGACGCATCCAGGAGAGCATCGACCGTCTCGTCGAGGACCGTACCGCCTTCGTCATCGCCCACCGGCTCTCGACGATACGGGACGCTGACCGGATCGTCGTCATGGACGACGGCGAGATCGCCGAACGCGGCTCCCACGCCGAGTTGCTCTCGGCCGGGGGCGACTACGCCGACCTCTGGCACGCGCAGGCCGACCAGGCCGTCAGCGCCGACGACTGATACTGTCGGACACAGGCGATGCAACCGTTCGGTGGTGATTTCGGGGTCTTCGAGACGTCACGTGCCCCACCGAGGACGAGTTCGGTCACGTACGTGTGTCCGACAGTATGAACGAGCGAGTCCGGAGATCCGCGACGGAGTAGGCCCCGCGAACTTCACCCGAAGCCGAGCGAACCGGTCGCGGGGAGTCGCCCCGCACCGAGGACGAGCACGATACTGCAGGCCAGGAGCCCCACGAGAAACGCGTTCGTCGCCTGGAGGAGTGCCCCCCGCCGGGTTTCGGTTGCGTCGGGCGCAACGGTGATCACCCACGCCTCGGCGAGTCCCCCCTCCTGGTAGGTCGGTACCTCGCCGAAGTCCCGACGGGGCTCTCTCTCGCGCTCGTCCCGGAACACGGCCAGTGTGGCGAACGCGAAGGCGATGGCCAGAAGCGAGAGTGCGAACCCGACGACCGGGACGACCAGCCAGACGAGTGTGACCGCGAGCGCGTAACCGACCGCCGGACACAGGCCGGCGAGGTGCGGAGCGGACTCGACGAACCGCCAGACTCGGGCGGTATCCATGCCGTGACTCTGGGTCGAACGGGAAAAGAGCGTTGTGGCCGTCGACCCTGCGTGTTCGACGAAACGGACGAAACGGGTATGCCCGGCCGCTCGCGGTCAGACCGCGATGCCGAGCCACGTCGCGACGGATTCGGCGAGCAACAGCGTCGCGAACGATCCCATCAACAATGTGATAGAAAACGAGACGACGGCGACCGCGATGTGGTGTCGCCTGGCGTTCGCTGCACCCGAAGCCTCGCCGACCCAGGCGCCAAACGCACCACCACTGCTACCGGCGTAGTGTCGGTCTCGCCCCAGGTCTCGCTGTACGCTGTCGACGGTTTCGCGCTCCTGAACGGTCAGGTACACCGCTGCCGCCCCGACGACCCCAGCACCGATGAGAGCGAAAAAACCCACCGTCGGTCGCGTGAACAGCACCCAGGTGAGGCCCCCAACGACGACCAGCGCCGCCGCGACTCCCCCTGTGAGGGCCCGCACGTCGGTCCTCTCGACCAGTTCTCTCGTTGCCATTTTTGGATGTGACATCTGTGCCATCAAAAGTGTGGCGGCGACCGATCGATACGGCGCGGGGACGAGACGACGAACCGCGGAGTCTGGACGGTATCTGTGGCCCGAGCGCCCAGAGAGAGAGTCGTCACCTCCCGGTCAGGGCTCGACCAGCACCGACACGACGACTAGCGTCCCGAACGACCCAAGACAGAGCGCCCAGAGGAACGAGGCCGCCGAGACCGCGATGCGGTGGCGCCGTGTGCGCACCTCGTCGTCTGCCGCTTCGACCCACGCGCCGAGTAGCCCACCGTGACTGCCGTTTTGGAAGCGGTGCTGTCCCAGACCGCGATGCGTTTGCCTGGTCCCCACACCCACCGCCTCGCGCTGCTGGAGAGACAGATACACGCCTACGGCACCCACGAACCCGGTCCCCAGGAGCCCGACCATCCCTGCTGTCGGCCGAGTCACCAGCAACCCACCGAACGGCGCCACGACGACCACCGCGGCAGCGACACCGAGCAGTCGCTCCCGCCCGTTCTCCCGCGCTTTCTCGACCATCCCCATGTAGTCTACTGACGGCGGGACCGCCAAAAAATCCGCCCGGTACCGACCGGAGCGAGTCTCGTCGCGCTTATACACGTCCAGGCAGTAACAGCGGCCATGACCGCAGACCCCGCGACGCTCGACGTGACCATCGTCGACGGGTACGTCGACGAACCGGCACACTTCGGCGTGCCGCCCTACATCTCGACGTACCCCCGGTACACCGCGGGGGGACTCGTCGACGCAGGAGTTCCACAGTCGCAGATCACGTACCACACTATCGACGCGCTCCGGGAGGACCGCTCGCTGTGGCGCGACGTCGCCGGCGCCGACCTCGTCGTCTACGTCGGCGGGATGACCGTCCCGGGCAAGTACGTCGGCGGGACGCCGGCCGAACCCGACGAGGTCCGCCAGATCGCCTGGCGGGCCGATGGCACCACCCTCCTTGGAGGACCGGTCCGCTTCGGCGTCGGCGAGTCGAACGAGGGCGCCGTCGAGACCGAACGTGACGACCTCGACTACGACTTCGTCGCCAAGGGGGATGTCGAGGCCGCCGCCCATGACCTCGTCCGCGAGGGCCTCGAAGGGTTCGGCGACCGGATGCGCGACAACGAAGAGATCGCTCGCTGGGCCCGCCAGGGCGCGTTCGTCGTCGAACAACACCCCAATCACCCCGACTACCTCATCGCCGAGATGGAGACCTCGCGAGGGTGTGCCTATCGCTGTTCGTTCTGTACCGAACCGCTCTACGGCAACCCCGCCTTCCGGAGCGCCGATTCCGTGGTCGACGAGGTCGACGCCCTCTCCGACCACGGCGTCCGGGACTTCCGCCTGGGTCGCCAGGCCGACATCCTCGCGTTCGGTGGCGACGGCGAGGCACCCAACCCCGACGCGCTCCGGGAGCTCTACTCGGGGATCCGCGAGGTCGCGCCCCACCTCCGCACCCTGCATCTGGACAACATGAACCCCGTCACCATCACCGACTACCCGGAGAAATCGCGAGAGGGTATCCGGATCATCGCCGAACACAACACGGCCGGTGACACGGCGGCGTTCGGACTCGAATCGGCAGACCCCGTCGTCCAGGAGGAGAACAACCTGCTCGTGACCGCCGAGGAGTGTCTGGAAGCGGTCCGGGTCGTCAACGAGGTGGCCGGGTGGCGCCCCGGACCCGATGGAGACCGCGAGACGGCCCCCAACTTCGGCGACGGTGCCGCTCGCAGACTCCCGAAACTCCTCCCGGGAATCAATCTCGTCCACGGGCTAGCGGGCGAGCGCCGGGAGACGTTCGAGCACAACCGGGAGTTCCTCCAGCGGGTCTACGACGAGGGGCTCATGTTGCGGCGGGTGAACATCCGGCAGGTGATGGCTTTCGAGGGGACCGAGATGAGCGAGACGGGGGCGGAGATCGCCCACGACCACAAGAAACTGTTCAAGCGCTACAAGCGCGACGTACGGGAGGAGATCGACAACCCGATGCTCCAGCGCGTCGCGCCACCCGGAACTGTGCTCCCGGACGTCCACCTCGAGTATCACGAGGACGGCAAGACGTTCGGCCGACAGCTCGGGACGTACCCGCTGCTCGTCGCGGTGCCGGGCGAGCGAGCCCTCGGTAGCACCGTCGACGTCGCTGTCACCGACCACGGCTATCGGTCGGTGACGGGGGTCCCCTACCCGCTGGACCTGAACGCGGCGTCGATGGCCGAACTGACGGCCGTCCCGGGCGTCGGGAAGTCCACGGCGGGTGACATCGTCGTCGGTCGTCCCTACGATTCGATCGCGGAGGTCGCGAGTCCCGACGTGGACCTGGGGCTGTTCGCCACCGTCGAGTCGCCCGAGGGCGCGGACTGAGGCCGGTTCGAGTGGGGCAGGGGGTCGTCAGGGGCCGTCCGGAACAGAAGGTTCTTCCCGGTCGGTGACCGTGACGACGCCCCCCGGCGAGGACGGGGGCCGTCCGGAACAGAAGGTTCTTCCCGGTCGCTGGTCCTATGGCGACCAATGACCGACGTCGAGGTGAGCGTCGTCCTCCCCGCCTACAACGAGGCGGACACCATCGAGCACACCATCGAGGTCACGCTCGACACCCTCGACGACTTCCTCCCGCCGGGCACGTACGAGGTTATCGTCGCAGAAGATGGCTGTGACGACCGCACACCGGAGATCGCCGCGCGCCTCGCCGAGGCAGACGACCGGATTCGCCACTGTCACAGCGACGAGCGACTCGGACGCGGGGGCGCGCTGAACTTCGCCTTCGAGCGTGCCGCGGGGGACACGCTCGTCTACTTCGACACCGACCTCGCGACGGACATGCAGCACCTCGAAGAACTCGTCGAGAGCGTCCGCTCGGGCGAGTACGACATCGCGACGGGGTCTCGCTGGCTCCCCGAGAACCGCGCCGACCGCCCGCCGAAGCGAGCGGTGTCCAGTCTGGGCTACAACTCGCTCGTCCGCCTGTTCCTCCGGTCGGACGTCGAGGACCACCAGTGTGGGTTCAAGTCGTTCGACCGGACGGCCTTCGAGACGCTGCGGAGCGAGGTGGAAGACGAACACTGGTTCTGGGACACGGAGATGCTGGTGCGCGCCCAGCGTCACGGGTTCCGTGTGAAGGAGTTCCCCGTCGAGTGGGAACCCAAGGGCGACACGAAAGTCGACCTCGTGCGGGACGTCTTCGGGATGGGGTCGCAGATCTTGCGGACGTGGTGGCAACTCTCTGTGAACCCGCGCATCTCGCGGCGGGTGAGCATGGCCGCCGGGTCGGTGCTGGTGATGCTGGCACTGGTCGTGGCGGTGGTCGTCGTCTTCGACGTCCAGGCCGTCCTCGACGCCATCGAGGGGGCCGACGGCGGCCTGCTGGCGCTCTCCGGGGTCGTCTATCTCGCCTCCTGGCCGCTCCGGGGAGCACGCTACCGCGACGTCCTCGACAGACTGGGATTCACGAGCGACACGTGGTTTCTCACCGGTGCGATCTTCATCAGCCAGACCGGCAACCTGGTCTTCCCGGCACGACTGGGCGACGGCGTCCGCGCCTACGTCGTGAAGGCCCGCCGGGGCGTCCCCTACCCGAGCGGGTTCGCCTCGCTGGCGGTCGAGCGTGTGTTCGACCTGCTGGCGATCACGGTGCTCGCCGGGACAGTACTGGTGGGATTGGTCGTGACGGGGGGCACCGACCAGATCGTCGCCGCGATCGAGGCGGAGGTCCCCCCGGTCAGCATCGGTGGCGAGACCATCGACCCCGGCGCGGCGGCCCGGACGGCACTGCAGGTGGCGGCGGCCGTCGGCGGTGCCGCCGTCCTCGCGGTGGTCGCCATCCTCGTGGGTGCTCGCTTCGAGACGGGCTACATCCACCGGGCGGTCACCGCCGTGAGCAACGACTCCTACGCGGCGTACGTCTCGGGCGTCATCGAGCAGTTCGTCGGCGACATCCAGACGGTGGTCAGTGACCGTGGCGCGTTCGCTCGCGTCGGCCTCGGCAGTCTCGCCATCTGGGTCGTCGACGTGATCACGGCCATCGTCGTGTTCCGGGCGTTCGACGTCGAGGTGACGGCCGCGCTCGTCGCCACCGCCTTCTTCGCCGTCAGTGTCGGCAACCTCGCGAAGGTCCTGCCGCTCTCGCCCGGCGGTATCGGTCTCTACGAGGGGGCGTTCACCCTCATCGTCTTCGGGCTCACGAACGTCGCCGCGCCGGTGGCCTTCGCCATCTCCATCGTCGACCACGTCGTCAAGAACGCCGTCACCATCGTCGGCGGGCTGGCCTCGATGGCCTGGCTCAACGTCTCGCTGACCGAGGCCGTCGAGGAGAGTAGCGAGGCTGAGCGAAGCGAAGCCTCGGAAATACGAGCGGGGAACGAAGTGACCCGCGAGTAGCGAGACGCGAACGAAGTGAGCGTCTCGAAATAGCGAACGGCGACCGAAGGGAGCCGTGAGTAGCG
>ENA-ORCS01001308-ORCS01001308.1-marine-metagenome-genome-assembly--contig:-NODE-1308-length-11183-cov-6.010445_pt1 | contig 11183 bp, 13 predicted proteins | sample MGYA00237781_ERZ508513 | MGnify/ENA primary metagenome ERZ508513 (study PRJEB26184, sample SAMN06268793) | marine metagenome | isolation source: Eden Landing Ponds, San Francisco, CA, USA | place...
CGGGGAACGTCGCCGTCGACCACCGACTCAGCGAGCGGTTTGCAACGGACGCAATGGATGCGACTGCCGTCGCAAACCGCCTTCGAGCGCTCCGGCGCGGCCAATGGCTCGTGAGCCTCCCCGCGGGCTTCGACGCCCCCGAGCCACGCCCCTTCCTCGTCGGCTCACTCCCCCTCCCGCGGGGTGATCCCGACGGCCGCACGCCGCTCCCCCCGCATGCCGACGCCGCGTGTGCGGCCGCCATCGAGCGACTCGAAGCCCGGACCGAGCGCATCGCCGGTATCACGCTCCGTGATCCCACCGTCGTCGACAGCTCCGAACCAGTCGAGCGACGCGCCGACGAACCGCGCGTCCGCGTCGATACCGCGCTGCCACACACGAAGCGGCTCCCACGAACCGTCGCGTACGACGCGGCGAGTCACGCGTTGCGGTGTCGGCGCTGCGACAACCGCTACGACCCGAGTTTCGACGGACTCGTCCGCGCCATCGAGTGCTGTTCGAGTCTCGACGACGTCGAGCGCGACGACGTCCCGATCTGCGCGCTCAACCTCAAACTCACCCCGGAGGAACGCGTCGCCAGCGAGTGGTCCGACACCCAACTCGTCTTCCTCCAAGCCGTCTACAATGCCCAGCAACTCCGCTACGACCCACTCGAGTACGACATCCTCTCCGACAGCATGATCCGGCTCCAAGAGTACGTTGGGATCGACACCGACGCGGTGCAAGCCCTCCTCGACGCCGACGTCCTCCGCCACGACACCGACCACCCACATCGGCTCTACTCCGTTACCCCCGACGGCCGGGACGCCATCGGTGAGAGCTATCGCCAGGGCGTCGACTACGGTCACGGCCAAGGCGACCTCGAAGAGTCGAGTCAACACGTCTTCGCCGTCGAGATCGCCCGCCAGTATCTCGAACACGAATACGTCGCGGACCCCGACTCCCGCGTGAGCGAGGTCGTCCCGCTGGGGGTCATCGTCATCCGGAGACCCTGCTCGGTTCCGTAGTCGACGAGTTCCGGGAGGTCCTCGCGAGCGAGCGGGTCGCCACCCGAGAGGACGACCAGCTGGCCGTCGCCGAACTCGCGGGCCTGGTCCAGCAGCGCCTTCCCCTCCGCCGTCGATAGCTCGTCGGGGTGGCGGCGCGGCTGGGCGTCGGCCCGGCAGTGTTTGCACGCCAGTTCACAGGCCTGAGTCACCTCCCAGATCAGCACCAGCGGCTGCTGGTCGAGGTCGAGTTTCCCGCGCATCTATGCCTCCCGGTGGACGCGGGTGACGTGGCCCCCACAGCCACACTGTTGGACGTACTCCGTCGAAATCGTCTCGCCGAAAGCCTCCGCCAGCGCATCGAACAGGTAAGTTTCCGGGTGGCCGTGGTCGGCGTGGCTCACCAGATTGACGTGGTTCCCTACCGTCGTCTTCTCGACGGCATCGATGGCCTGCTCGACGACCACGTCGGGGTCCTCGGCGTGCGCGGGCGTCTCCAGGTTCGCCGACCAGGAGTTGTCGTGAACCTCGGTCGTTACCGGCGGCAGGTCCTCGTGGGAATGGCTCATGCGCGTTGATTGGGAGTGCGTGTCCCTTGGTCCTCCGCCGTATATGTTCGGGTTTTTTATGTCGAGCAGGGTGGGTAGAGACCCAGGCGTTCTAACAGCCAGCCGATGGAGAGTTACGATACCTGTTCGACGAGCCAGTCGAACTGCTTGTTCAGTTCCTTTTTGCGCTGTCGTGAGATAACGGTCGAATCGATCATCTCGCCGAGCACCGGGAGGTCGAGTGCGTTGTACTCCGTGGTCGCCGTTACTTCGGTCCCGCCGTCGACGGCCTCGACGGTGTATTCTGTCATCATCGATTCGAAGATGCCCTGGCGTTGCTCGTACCGCAGGACTGCGTCGGTCTCGACGATCTCGAGGTCCAGTTCGATTTCGAAGAGTCCGACGCGGTTCGTGATACCGAGGTCGTCCCCGTCGAGCGTCACCTCGTCGAACCCCGCCGCGCGCATGAACGGCGCCACGTCCGTTATCAGGGCAGTGACTGTCTCCGGGTCAGCCGGGACCGTCCGGGTCAGCGAAACGCGCTCCATACCAGACGGCGAGTGGCCGGCGGAATAAGCGTTCGCCATCCCCGGAGATGTTCGGCTCTGTGGTTTTGCGCGACCTCTCTCGTGTTGACAGCGTGTGACTCCACTCCCCAAGTTTCTTGTTCCCATCGCAACTATGCGAACATGTTCGGGATTACGGACGCGGGGGTCGGGCGAATATATTCGGATACACCAATGCCACACGCTGAACTCACGCTCACGATTCCGGAGGAAATCTGGATCGGCGATGTTTCGCGAACGTACGACGACGCGACTTTTCGCATCCTGTCTGCGCTCCCCGGCGAGGACTCCGGCGTCGGGCTCGCGGAGATCACGTCGGACGACCTCCCGGCGGTTCTCCGTGACATCGAGAACCGGGAGTCGGTCACGACCCTTGAGATACTTTCACACCGGGACGACAGCGCGCTGGTTCAGTTCGAGACGTCGATGCCGCTCCTGCTCTTCCCGGTCCAGGGCTCGGGCGTCCCGCTTGAGATGCCGTTCACGCTGTCCAACGGAGAGGCCGTCTGGGAGATATCAGCGCCACAGGAGCGACTCTCCGAACTCGGCGAGCAACTGGAGGAGTTCGGCATCTCCTTCAGCGTCGACCGCATCCAGCAACACCTCGAAACCGAGCAGGTGCTGACAGAGAGCCAGCTCGAACTGGTCCAGGACGCCATCGATGCTGGCTACTACGACACGCCGCGGGAGTGCTCGCTGACGGAACTGGCAGACCGCGTCGGTATCGCGAAGTCGACCTGCAGTGAAACCCTCCACCGTGCGGAGGAGCAGATTCTCAAGCAGTTCGTTTCGGACCACCCGGCGCGGTGACGGGAAGTCGAAGCGCGTAATACGCGCCTCTGTGAGAGATACGACATATGAGTTCCGACGCGGTCGACGAGACGCACGAAAACGCGCGACAGGAGGTCATCGCGGTGGACGCCGACGACAACGAGGAGGGGCTGGTCAATCGACTCGATGCCCACACCGGCGACGGTGTTCGTCACCGCGCGTTCACCGCCTTGCTGTTCGACGAGAACGACCGAATCCTGCTCGCCCAGCGCGCGGCGAACAAACGCCTCTGGGATACGCACTGGGACGGCACCGTCGCCTCCCACCCCGTCGAGGGCCAGACACAGGTCGAAGCCACCGAGGAACGACTCGAGGAGGAACTTGGTATCGACCCCTCGCAGTACCAGAACCTCCGCGTGACCGACCGGTTCGAGTACAAGCGCTACTACGAGAACGCCGGCCTCGAATGGGAAGTGTGTGCGGTGCTGCAGGCCACACTCCACGACACCTCGCTGGAACCGAACCCCGAAGAGGTCGACGGCCTCATATGGGTCCCCTACGAGCGACTGCGCGAACATCCCGAGTACTACCGCCAACTCCGCCTCTGTCCCTGGTTCGAGATCGCGATGCGCCGGGACGAGGAACGGTAACGTCGGCAGTCCCTGTCGGCTCGGGTAGCAAGCGTCGCAGTGACGCCATCCCGACCCCTTTTCTTTTCGGCCCGGCCGCCCAACCCCGGGTATGGACGTTCCGCTGTACGACTCTCTTGACGGCCAAGTCGTGCTCGTCACCGGAGCCACGCGGGGCATCGGGAAGGCAATCGCCGACGGACTGGTCGACCTCGACGCGACAGTGTACGCCGGCGCTCGCGATACCGGCGACATCGAGGCCACGGACCGCCATGCCATCGAACTCGACGTGACCGACGACGAGGGGATGGTCGCCGCGGTCGACCGCATTGAGCGCGAGCAGGGCCGGCTTGACGTGCTGGTCAACAACGCCGGCGTGATTGACTCACGGGAGCCGCTCGACGAGATGCCGACAGACGTTATCGACCACACCCTCGACACGAACCTCCGGGGGGCGGTCCTCATGACGAAGTACGCCCTCCCGCTGTTGCTGGCCGACGGGGGCGGCCGCGTCGTCACCATGTCCTCCGGGCTGGGAGCTATCACCGAGAGCCAGTCGGGCGGCACGCCGGCCTACCGCATCTCGAAGACCGGCGTCAACGGGCTGACGAAGTACCTCGACGGCGAGTACGCGGCCGACGGGCTCATCGCTAACTCGGTGTGTCCGGGCTACGTCCAGACGGACATGACGGATGGGAGCGCCCCGCGGACGCCCGAGGAGGGTGCCGAGACGCCGGTCTGGCTCGCTCGCTTCCGACCCGAGGCACCGAGCGGGCGGTTCTGGCGCGACAAGGCCGAAATCGAGTGGTAGCGGCCGCGGTCAGTCGGCGTTCTCGGTGCGGACCGCCGCTGGTTCGTCTGTCGCCTGAACGGGGTCGGCCGCCGGGAGTTGCAGTTCCACAGTCGTTCCCGGGCCGTCCGTCTCGGGAAACGACATCCGGCCGCCGAGGTTCCGGACGATCCAGTTGACGAGCCAGAGCCCGACGCCGGAGCCGTGTTTGAGCGGCGTTTCGGTTCCCGAGCGGATGACCTCGCGCTCGTGGTCGGCGATGCCGGGGCCGTTGTCGTGAACGGCCACGCGGACGCCCGGCGTTTCGTCGGTCCGTGTCGCAGTTATGTCGACCTCGACGGGGTCGTCGTCGGTCGCCCGATGTTCGACGGCGTTCTCGACCAGTTCTTCCAGCGCGATGCGGACCGACGGGCCGCCCTGTATCCAGATGGACTCCTCGCAGGTGAGCGTGATCGCCGCATCGGGGTTGCGGTCACGGGCATCGCTCACGACCGATTCCAGCAGTTCGCGAAGCGGTGTCGGGCTGTGCTGTTCGGTCTCTAGGGCTTCGGTGACCCGACCGATCTTGTTGCTTCGGTCGACGATGTCGTCGACGGTACTGATGATACGGCTGAGTCGCTCGCGCTCGTCGGCATCGGCCGTATCCCGGAGCAGGTCCGCGTTCCCCTTGACGACGTTCATCTCGTTTCGGATGTCGTGCCGGAGCAAGCGGTTGAGCACGTCCAGCCGCTGTTCGCGCTGCCGGCGGTCCGTGATATCCCGGAGGCTGATGAGATGGCCCGAGACGACGCCGTACGCGCGGTACAGCGGTATCACGCGCACATCGTAGTACCGGACGCCCCCGTCGTGTTCGAGGGCCGTCTCGGTCTGCGTTCGCTCGCCGGGAGCCGGAACCGTCTCGGCGAGTCCCGGTAACGCGCGCGGGAGCGAGCGGCCCAGCAGCGTGTCCTGGTCGCCGTCGAACAGCGCCGTGGCGGCCTCGTTGACATCGACGATGCGGCGCTCGTCGTCGACGATGACGACCTGGTCGTCCATTTCGGTGAAGATCGCTTCACGGCCTAGTTCTCGGGTCACCGGTGCCACGTCGAGCAGTTGCCCACGGAGGATGGCGACCGAGAGGACTGCCCCCGACGCGACGTACGCGAGGGTCGTCGGGTTGAACGTCGTCGGTACCACACCGAGCACGAACAGCGTCTGGACGACCGTCGGGACGGCGATGGCGAGCAGCAGTGCGAGCCCCTGGCCCTGGAACACCTGATTCGACCGGAACAGCATTCGTAACAGGAGGACACCGCCAGCGAGGATCAACAGCAGTATGTAGGACATGTGGCCCCAGTACACGACTTCGTACGCGGGCACGAGCGTCACCGACGACGCCGAGACGTACTGCGTCCCGCGACCGGACCAGATGAGTTCGTGTGCGTGATTCGACCACACGAGCGTGACAAACACCGCCGGTTCGATAAGCAACAGCGCTGTTCGGCGCTGGGTGAGCCAGTGTGGATGCCCCGTGTACTCGATAACCGTCACGAGCCACGCGACGGGGATGATTACCGAGAGCGTCAGCTGCACCTGGACGAGTCGCTCCATGGTGGCCAGTCCCGGTACTGCGAGCTCGATACCGTACGTCACGGCCCAGAGACTCGCCGCAACGACGAACACTGCCAGCGGTCCCGCACCCGGCCGGTCCCGGTGGAGCCACACCAGAAAGGCGACGCCCATACCGACGACACCTGACAACAAGACGACAGCGAGCGGCGACAGGACCATTCAGTTACGTACCAATTGTGTTCCAGATATAACTATTCTCGGTCACTCCGTCTGCGAGCGGACTGCGGACCACACGGCGAGGGCACCGAGCACGAACGCCGGAACGAGCGGGAGCGTGAGGTAGGCGTCACGGAGCGTGAGCCCGAGGCTACTGATGACGCCCCGGGCTGCCGGCAAGAGCAAAATTGCGCCGGGGACGAGCAGGAACGCCACGCCGATCATCCCGACCAGAATCCAGCCGCTCGTCCCGAACTCGGGCCCGTCGGTGGATTCCATACCCGTCTCACTGTCCGTAGGGGAGGCGTCTGCGGACTGTGGCTCCGTGTCGGGACGGTGGACGTAGCCGGACTCGTCGTCAGCCATCGGCACGCACCCCGTCGCGCCCGCTCGAACGGTGCGTCACGATGGGACCACCCCCAGGAATACCGACGAAACAACGTGGCTGCATGTGTCGGAGTCAGGCAAGCGAGCGCAAAACGCTAACGGTCCCGCTACCGCGACAGACCAGGGGCTTCCTGGCTCGAAATGTCACACAGGCTCATTCGATGCCCGCTGGCGGAGGCGTGTGCGTCCCGCTGGCCCTCCGCGACCGACGGGTCCTCGTACAGTCCCTCGAACGCACACTCGTGGCAGACGACGTGGTATCTCCCAGCCATACATTTTATTTCCTATCGCTATATTTTAAGCATATCGTTTCCAGATATTATATGTGTTGCAGTCCCGCAAACGGTCGTCAGGGTATTTATCCACCGCAACCGATGGAGTAGTATGGTGGATTTCCAGTCCCGTGACACGCGCCGGGGTCCGACTGACGGGGAAGACGACGAGACGGAGGAGGGCGAGACGGGGGACGACGAGGAATCCGCAGCGGCCGAGACTGCTGCCGAGGCCGCCACTTCGGAACCGAACGAAGCGGCAGGAAACGACGACGTAGCGAGCGAGGAGGACAGCGACGCGCCTACCGCGCCGGACGATACAGCGGGGGCCAGTGGCGGGTCCGTATCGGAGGCCGAAAGCGACAGTTCCGTGGCGGAAAGAATCGACGAGGCGGCGACGCAAAGCACGGACAGCGAGTCAGCAGCCGAAACACAGGACGCCGAGGGGACTGACACGGCAACAGAGGGACACGAAGAGGAACCACACTCCGAGACACAGGCAGCCGGTCAGCCGGCGGACACACCACAGGCGGTGGTTCCGACAGCGGATGAGACGCCAGCGCAGACAGCCACCCAGGCCGACGCGGCCCAGGAGCAGCAGGTGGCCGCCGCCGTCGTCACCGTCGGGACGGCAACAGAGGAGGGCGACCCGACGGGCGAGGCGGTGGAGACGGCACTCGAAGCGACCGGCCAAACGGTCACGGCTCGCGAACGGCTTCGAGGGGACTACGACGGCATCCAGGGGGCCGTCGACAGGCTGATCGGGCGCGACGACGTGGAGGTAGTCGTCACTGCCGGCGGCCTCGGTGTCGCTCCGACGGAGCAGACGCTCGAAGCGGTCCACCCACTGTTCGAGAAGGCACTGCCGGGATTCGAGGAAGTGTACCGGAGCCTCCTGTTCGAACAACAGGGGACCGGTGTCATTGCTGTCCGCGCGACTGCCGGGATCGCCGACGGGACGCCGGTGTTCTGCCTGCCCGCGGACCCAGCGGCGGCCCGTGTCGCTATCGACGAGATCATCGCGGCGGAAGCCCCGGCCCTCGTCGCTGAACTGTCCTGAGGCGACTCGGCGGACCCGCGGTATCAGTCTTGTGTCCGTTTAGCCGGCTTAACGTGATATTTGCCGGCTCGTTCCGGGTCGCTAATTTTTCCACTTCCGACGGGCTGTTCTCCCGAATATCGGCCGTTTAAACGTTTAAATCGCGGTGAAAGGTCGTTAACCGCGGCCCCCATTGAAGTGGAGACAGTCCACAGGCTCGGGTGTCATGTCCGATCGCAACGCGACACGACGCGGCGTCCTCAAGGGTATCGGCGCGACAGCTGCAGCTGCACTGGGCGGTGTGGCCGTCTCCGGTACGGTTGCGGCGGCCGGTCCCTGGGAGTCCGTCGAGTCCCCGACCGGGAACACCCTCCACGACGTCGAATACACGGCCACCGGTGCGTACGCGGTGGCGGGTGGCGGTATCGTCCTCGAACGGACCAGCAGGGGCTGGCAGAAGGTCATCGGCGGCGGTCCGACCGGCAACGGGAACAGCCTCTACGGAGCCGACGTGACCGACGACGGCAAGGCCCTCTGGTTCGTCGGTGCCTCGGGCGCTATCGGCGAGTACGACGTGGAATCGGGCGTGCTCACCGACCACAGCGCCCCGATGGACGTCACCAACAACTTCAACGACGTGTCTGTGACCGGCACCGCCGGCGAGGCGAACGTCTACGTCGCCGGCGACTCCGGAAAGATGTACTACAGCTTCGAGAACGGCGCGAGCGAGACGTGGGACTACACCACACCCGGCTCCGGGTCGGCCATCAACGCCGTCGACTTCCACGGCGTCCGCTCGGGCCACATAGTGGACGGGAACAAGAGCGTCTTCGCCACCGACGACGGCTCGACGTGGAACAAGATCGGCCTCGCCGACGCCAACGTCAATTTCTACGGCGTCGACTCCGACGGTCCGGACGACGTGTGGATCTCCGGCGGTGGGGGCATGATCTTCCACTGGAACGGGTCCGAGTGGACGCCGACCGACACCGGTGACGCCGGCCTGCGCGACATCGAGGTCACCGACGACGACAGCGCCGGCTACACGGTCGGTGGCGGCGGCAAGGTGTACGCCCTCGGCGGTGGCGACTGGACCCAGGAGGAGACGCCCACAGGTGAGAACCTGAAGGCCGTCGTCCGCGGCGGCACCGACATCGCGGTCGGTTCGGGCGGAACGATTATGGAAAAGTAGCTGGCGAGGCCCGCTACTCTCGGCCGCGCTGGCACTCGGCCTCCCCGTCTGCAGGGATGCGCGCGTCCCGATAGGCCCCCTGGTGGAACGACTCGGCAAGCCAGATTTTGTGTCCGTACTCGTTCCCAAGGCGTGCCGTCCCGGTCGAAACGAACTGTCGGGTCGACGACTGCGAATGGAGGTTGACGTGACACTCGTCTAGCTCCCAGTAGTCGTCGCCCGACGTCGTCCGATCCCCCTGTTTGCGGAGATAGACGTGTGTAACGTTCGGCAGGCAGATGGTCATCCGGTCGAGTTGGTCCTCCGCGGTCCGAGGGTCTTTCCCACCGTAGAAGTTCGCGTACTGTCCAAAAGAGTACGTTACGACGCTCCCTTCCTCCCAGTCGTCGAAGTTTTCGACGTTGAGCGCGAACTCGCGGCCGCCGACCGTACCACAGATACCGAGGTACACGTGGTCGTCGGTCCCCGCGTATTTTCCGGCCCCAGTCGTCAGCGAGACGAACACCCCGGATAGCTCGCTCATGCGCGACGCCCCCGGACCGCGGACTGTTCATACGCCGATACCAGCAGTCGTTGTGGACGGTGGCTGTCCATGAACGCTCACTCCTGTCCCTCGTGAGACGTGCCAGATAGAACGGACGCGATATTAATACCTAGAAATTGTTCATGAAGGATGACGATAGCTCCCGCCGGTAGACGCGGCATATACCTGAACTGTAACCCCATAGTGTGGTAGATGGACGGACACCGACGTTTTACCCGCGTGACGCGAACGAACGGTATGGACGACATTCAGGTCCAGGGAACGTCGGTCCCCGCACTCGGCCTCGGGACGTGGCAGCTCACCGGCCAGTCCTGCCGTGAGACCGTCGAAGTGGCCCTGGAAATGGGCTATCGCCACATCGACACCGCGCAGGCGTACGGCAACGAGCGGCAGGTCGGGCTGGGGATGGACGCCGCTGCGGTCGACCGCGAGGACGTGTTCTTGACGACGAAGCTCGACGGTTCGAACCGCGACGAGCGCAGCGTCCGCCGGTCGGCGCGGGAGAGCCTGAACAAACTGGGAACGGACTATCTGGATCTGCTACTCATCCACTGGCCGAACACGCCGTGGATGGCCCCGCTGTCGGAGACGCTCGGGGCGATGAACGACCTCGTCGAGGAAGGGCTGGTCCGCCACATCGGCGTCAGCAACTTCTCGCCGTCGCTGCTGGACAAGGCGCGGGACATCTCATCAACCCCAATCTTCACCGACCAGGTGCAGTACCACCCCTACTGGGACCAGCGGAAACTGCTGGACTACTGCCGCATCCACGACGTGCTCCTGACCGCCTACAGCCCGCTCGCCCGCGGCGGCGTCCTCGACGATCCGGCGCTCGTCCAAATCGGCAACCGGTACGGGAAATCCCCGGCACAGGTCGCGCTCCGGTGGCTGGTTCAGCAGGAGGGCGTGGCAGCGATCCCGAAAGCGTCCAGCCGCGAGCACCTCGAAGCGAACCTCGCCGTCTTCGACTTCGAGCTCACCGACGCGGAGATGGAGCGGATCCGGGACCCGTCGAAGGTCAAGACCGGCGTGCAGTTCGTCCGGTCGCAGTTGCCGTTCTGAGCGGGGGCAGCGCCGTTCCGTATCGACCCAAATCTCCTGCGTGTGGATAGAAATCAGCAATCTATGGCACGCACGGTCAGCTATACAGCACTTATAGCTATAGTTGTGGCTTTGACTGCCGCAAATATTACGAATCGCGTAACCATCATAAGCCACCTGGCCGCAGCTTTCATGTGGTGTGTTACCATTGAATTCCGGCGCGGGAACACACCGCTGAATCCACAGCGAGGCCACTGTGTCAGTACACCAATCCGAACCGATACGACGGAGCATCGAAGTGGAGTACTGGGTCATCGACGACGCGGGCCGGCTGGTCGAACCGGGCGCGCTCGTCGACGCAACCCCAGGGGCGGAGCGGGAGTTCGTCAAGCCCCTGCTGGAGGTCAAGACGACGCCGTGCGAGACAGCGACAGAACTGCGCGAGGAACTCCTTGACCGACTCGGGGCCGTGTTGCGGCGGGCCGACGACCGCGGAAAACGCCTCGTACCGCTTTCGACCCCGGTCAACGCTGAGGAAATTCAGGAGATTCCGTGCGACCGGACCCGGATCCAAAACCGTGTCGTCGGCGACGATTTCGAGTACGTCCGCCACTGCGCCGGCACGCACATCCACGTCGAACAGCAGCCGGG
>ENA-ORCS01001310-ORCS01001310.1-marine-metagenome-genome-assembly--contig:-NODE-1310-length-11178-cov-3.040537_pt1 | contig 11178 bp, 9 predicted proteins | sample MGYA00237781_ERZ508513 | MGnify/ENA primary metagenome ERZ508513 (study PRJEB26184, sample SAMN06268793) | marine metagenome | isolation source: Eden Landing Ponds, San Francisco, CA, USA | place...
AACATCATCGACCTCGCCGAGACGATCGCACTCGGCGCGCTCGCCCGGACGGAGTTCAGAGGCGCTCACTGGCGGGCCGAACACCAGAGCAGGAAGGACGACGAGTGGCTCAAGCACACCATGATCGCCTGGAACGACGGCGATCTGGATCTGTACTACGTTCCCGTGATCCTTGAGGGCGAGGACAAGACCTACGAGCCGGTCGATCGGAGCTACTGAGTACTCTCACGGAGTGGCCGTTCTTGGTCCGACGTCCGTCCGGAAGCCAGTGGCTCCCGTACTATTTTCAGCCTCCTTGGCCATCCCTGTGGCATGAGTGACCGATCGAACGAGTCGACCGGTACTGATCTCTTCGATGCCGTGGAGACGGACAGCATACTCGACCCACCGCTCGTCGAGCCCTACGACGAGGACTTGTGGCTCGACAAGCTGGCCCGTCGTGTCGGCTTCGGCTGGCTCTCGGGCCGTCTTCCGGGAGACGTACCACCCTCGTACCTGTTTACGGTCATCCTGGTCGGCACGCTGGTCCCGACCGTCAACGCCTACGCCTACTTCGCCGGCGATCCCGTCGTCTACATCGAGAACCCGTTGTTCGTCCTGCAACCGCTCGCCCTCGTCGGCGGTGTGTTCGGAGCTCGCGCCCTCCGCCGTCGCTACCACAGAGTCACCCAAGAGATGAAACTGCAACGACGGACCGACGATCCCGAGCCGTTGCTCGATATCGTCCCGGACTGGTTGCCGTGGATCCTCTTCGGCGGGGCCCTCCTCCAGATCGCCGCACGCGTGTGGGCGCTGGGCGGCTTCGGGGCCATCTATCGGGACGGAGGGTTGACGATGGTCGTCGGCTGGGGTGTCCTGAATCCACTCTGGTCCGCACTCGCAGTCCAGTTCGTCGCCGTCTACCTCGCCATCGAGTTCGTCGCGCCGTGGCGGCTGTACAGGTCGGACATCGGAATCGACTTCCTCGATCCGGAAGGCCTCGGTGGACTCCGGCCGATCGGTGAGCTCGTCAAACACGCCTATTACTACATGGTCGCCGGACTCATCGCGTTCGCGCTCGTCGTCTACGGTCCCGTCGTTTCGGCGCCGAGCTGGGGGCCGACCGCAACCACGAGCATCGTGTTCACGGCGGCCTGGCTCGGGACCGTCGCGACGGTCGCCTTCGCCGTGTTCATTTTACACCTGTTCATGCGCGAGGAGAAACGACTCGAACTGCACCGCCTCAACCAGATCCTCCGAGAAACCATCGACAACCCCTGGGACATCAAAACCTACGACGTCGACGAGGAAAAGGAGGGGCTCGTCGAAGAGTTACAATGTCGGATCGACACTGTGAGTGCCACCCGGGAGTATCCAGCGACCTTTTCCATCTGGTCACAACTCCTGATCAGTATCGTACTCCCCAAGGGCGTTCAATTGTTGCTGGCCGCGCTGTAGGTGTCGACACCTCAGTCCGACAATGAAAGCCGCGCTCCGATCTTCACACGCAATCAGTGACAGTTTCCGCGTCCAGTACCGGCGTGACTGGACGAGGAACAGTCCTCAAACGAAGTCGCCCAGACCGGTCTGTTGTTCGTCCTCGCTCTCGGCTACGTCCGTCTCTTCGTTGCCTTCGCTCCGCTCCAGTCCGTCCGAGTCGGAGTCCTGCGTTCCGTCGATGTCCTCCGATCCCTCGGTTGAATCGTCCGTGCTCGCAGACCCATTGTCCACGTCATTCCCCCCCTCGCCCGGTTCGAAGGCACCCTCGGAGGCGTCGACGGCCGCCTCCTCCCGCAACTGTTGAGCGTCCTCGACGATCGACTGGACCTTGTTGGTATCCTCGCCGCTGCCCGTGACGAACGCAACGTGTTCCGGATCCAGATCGTATTGGGCAGCCATTGCCACCGTCGCCTCGCGGTTCTTGCAGTGGTGGGTGATCGTTTCGAGATACGGGACGACCTCACGGCGGGCCGTACTCATGCTGACACCGTTGGTCCGGGCGATCACCCGCGCCACGTCGTCCCGGGTCGAGCGCGCGCCCTTCGTTCGCCCCAGTTTCGACCAGTAGCTCGGCGGGCCGTAGCGCGTCCAGCCACCCTTCTCGCCGTCCCGCGCGGCGGCGACACCGGCGGTCATGTCATCGGCGGCATATCGCCAGAAGGAGTAGTTCTGCGTGGCCCGGACGCGGCCGAGCCACCGGTCGGCGTCCGACAGCGACCGGTACGCTTTCGCGAGTTCGGCCCCCTCGTAATCCTTGGGCATGTTGTCCTCGATCCAGGAGATGAGGTCGTCCGGCGTTTCGTCGACATCGTACGATTGCTCCAAGGCCTCCTGGGCGTCGGCCTCCTTCAGCACGGAGTCCAGATAGTCGAAGATGCCAGTCGTCCGGTCGCGCTCGCCGGTGACGACGTCCTCGCTGGTCAGTGTCTCCTGGCCCTCGGCAATCGCCTGGAGATCCTTGATCGCCCCGCGGAGGTCGCCGCCGTTCATCTCGGCGATCTCTTTGAGGGCGTCGTCCTCGAAGTCGATCCCCTCCTGACGACAGATGTCCCGCAGGACCGGGACGATCGATCGCGTCGAGATGTCCCGGAATTCAATGTCACGGCAGGCGTTCCGGAGCCCGCGGGACATCTCGTAGAACTCGTTGGCGATCAGGACCATCGGCTGGTCGGCCTCCTTGACGAGGGAAGTGATCGCCCGCGTCCCGCCACGGTCGACGTTGCCGTGGAGGTTGTCGGCCTCGTCTAAGATGACGAGCCTTCGGCCTGCACCGCCCTCCGTGAGCGTCCCGCTCTTGGCGGCCTCGCCGGCGACACGTTCGATGACGTCCTTCGTCCGCGTGTCGCTGGCGTTGAGTTCGATGGTCGGCCAGCCCAGGTCGGCCGCCAGCGCGTGAGCCGCGGAGGTCTTCCCGACCCCCGGCGAGCCGTGGAGAATGACCGCCTCGCGGTGCTCTGGCCAGGACTCGGCCCACTCCCGGAGGGCGTCGCGGGCTTTGTCGTTGCCACGCACCTCCGCCAGGGTCGACGGGCGATGTTTCTCCGTCCAGTCTGCCATTGTCGGCGGAAGGGGCGAACGGGGGTTAGGTGTTGCGGAGCGTCACTCCCCGGCGGCGTCTTTGAGATCCGATCGGGGCGCGAAGTCCGCGTGGGAGTCGTCGCTGGAAACGATCGTCGCCCATGTGGGGATGTAATGTGGGAAAGAACGAAAATATACCCCAGATATATTTGATTGCCCATCCGCGGCCCCGGCCAGATTTCCGAATCACCGGACTAACAGACAGAATTCACATTGGTCACAGAGGGAACGATCGCACATCCACTTTTAAGTTCTACTTGGGGGAACAGCTATGCGAACGGGCATGTCAGGAAGACGGGGGAGTGCCACGGTATGATGACGGGGCGTATCGCGGAGGGAGAGCCGGTAATCGAAGTCTCGGACCTCCGGAAGACCTATGACGAGACCGTCGCCGTCGACGGGGTGAGTTTCGACATACGGGCCGAGGAGGTCTTCGCGCTGGTTGGGCCCAATGGGGCCGGCAAGACCACGACCGTCGAGATACTCGAGTGTCTGCGGACCCCGAGCGGAGGATCCGCGACCGTCCTCGGCCGGGACGTGAGTACCGAATCGCGGGCGATCAAAGCCGATATCGGCGTCGTCCCGCAGTCCTTTCACACGTTCGATCGCCTGACCGTCCGGGAGAACGTCGCACTGATCCGGCGGATGTACGAGGAAGGCCTGGCAGTCGATACCGTTCTCGAAGAGCTTGATCTCGCCGAGTGGGCCGGGACGCCGTTCCGATCGTTGTCGGGTGGTCTCCAGCGTCGGACAGGGATGGCGATGGCCCTCGTGGGCGATCCTGCCGTCCTCTTTCTGGACGAGCCGACCACCGGGCTCGATCCCGACGCCAGGCGAACGACCTGGGAACAGATCGAGCGTCTCGCCGAACGCGGAACCAGCGTCGTGCTCACGACCCACTACATGGAGGAGGTCGAACGACTCGCCGACCGGGCCGCACTCCTGCTGGAGGGATCGATCGAGGCGATCGACACCGTCCCGAACCTGATCGACCGCTACGGCGGGTCGATCAAAGTGGTCGTCAGGAACGACGGCGGCGTTACGGGCGGAGGATCGTCCGATGACAGTGCAATGCGGGAGATTCTCGACGACGCCGCGACGGAGGTCTACCGGACCGAGACCGACGATCTCGTGGGGCTGTTCGAGGATCGGGAACGTGCTCAGGAAACCTACAGCCGTCTCCACGATCAGGGGGATGGACGGGCGATCGATCTCATCAGTGCTGGCATGGAGGACGTATTCCTGCGACTGGCCGGGGCGACGCCCGATGCGCGGGGTAAGCTAGAATGAAACGCATCGTTGCACTCCTGATGGCGCTGTTGCGCGACTGGTCGCGCTCCCGGGAAACGGTCTTTTTCGTCGTCCTGTTCCCGATCATTCTGCTGGTGATCTTCAGTACCGTCTTCGCCAGTAGTGCACCGTCGTTTGGGCTCGTCGTCCAGAACGAGGACGTCGGACCGGACGGCGAACCGACGAATCTCTCGGCGACGTTCGTCGAGAATCTGGAGAGTATAGATCCCCTGGAAGTCAAGCACATCGACGCTGATCGAAATCTGACTGAGTGGAGCCAGGGAAGTGACGGGAGCGGCCGTCGCGTCCTCGTCCTGCCCGACGGCTTCGCCGAGGACGTCCGGGCCCAGAGCGCTCGGGTCCGCATCGCGATCATCCGGGATACCGTCGCTCGTTTTCAGGACGATATGAACGACAGCGAGCGGGCCAACGTCCAGCGAGGCCTCGAACAGGCCGAGCAGGAGGTAGCCACGAATGTGACGGGAGCGACACTCCAGTTCTACGCGCCGCCGGACGATCAGTCGGCGGCCGTCGTCCGCGGCATCCTCTCGACTGTCCTCGCCGAGTTCAACCAACGGTCGATCGGCGTAGAGGAGCCACCCGTCAGTCTGGAATCGGGGACGATCGGGTCGGCCGGTCTCACGGCGACCGACTACTACCTGCCGGCGTTCATCGCCACGCTCGTGTTGATCAACGGGGTGATGACGGTCCCCGGCGTGATCGCTGGCTTCCATCAGGACGGCACGCTCAAGCGTCTCGTGGCGACGCCCCTGCGCAAGCGAGACTGGATCCTCGCGAACGTCCTCCAGCAGTCGTTGCTCGCCCTCGTTCTGACGGGCGTGATGCTCGTCGTCGCGGCGATCCTATTCGGCGTCAATGCGATTCCCGGCCCGCTTTCGATCGCTCTCGTCCTGCTCGGAGCCATCGCGTTCTCGGCGCTCGGGATGACCCTCGGGAGTCTCCTGCCGAACCCGGACGCCGCGACCAGCCTGGGCGGCTCGATCGCCTTCCCGATGATGTTCCTCTCGGGCGTCTTCTGGGAGATCGATATCATGCCCGAAACGCTGCAGACGATCGGCCGGCTCATGCCGCTCTATCAGTTCCACCGCGGGCTGCGCCGACTGCTGATCGTCGGGACGACCGACGGCGTCTGGCCTGCGTTCGCGATGCTGGGCGGGATGGCGCTGGTGTTCGTCGGGCTAGCCATCAGGCTGACGCGCTGGCGTGACTTCGACGAGTAAATCAGTCCGACAGCCGGGATTCGGCCAGCCGCGTGCCGACCACTACGAGACTCGTGAGCACGAGCAGGAGTTGCTGGCCGGAGCGCACGATCGGGAAGATCCGTTCGACGTTTTCCGGTTCGTCGCCGGCCTGCGGGTCGACCCCCGAACTGATGTGGACCTCTTCCGTCGAGCCGACGGCGATGTCACCCCCTCCTGTGCCTCCGTTCCCACCGCTTTCGACCGGTTCGGGCGCGAGATCGACGAACGTCTGGACGAGTCCACGCTGATTCGAGAGTTCGATCCGGCCGTCGAACGCGTAGAACTGATCGTGGACCGGGTAGAGGAGGTTCGCGCCCACGCCGAAGAGGTCCGGCCCGATGGCCGCGAACGCGATCGACAGGACGCCCACCCAGGCCACGCGTGACCCGTGTCCGTCGAAACGGTGCCGGAGCCAGGACGTCTCACGGACGCGCGTATCATAGACGATCAGCCCGGCGAGCGCGAGCGGGAACAACAGCGTGTGTAACAGCGACCGATGGCCTCCCTCGATGACCAGCCCGGCGAAGGCGTCCAGGTCGGGAACGATGACCAGTACTGCGACGACAGCCAGCGCGCGGAGACCGAACGAATCACGGAGCAACGCAGCGGCGATCAACCCCGCGAGCGCGAGGTGAACGACGGTCGAGGGCATGGCCGGTTGTGCGTCGTCGAGAAGTATATCCGTTCCGTCCGATGTTCGTCGTCTGTCGAATTTACATTCGACAGTATTTATGCGACCGCCGTCCGACAATCGGCTATGAGCCAGGCGGAGCGCGAACAGTTGGCCGAACGGATCGCCGGCGAGATCGCCTGCAGTGACGATCCCGGCGAGACGCTACGGAAGTGGCGGACGGACTTCGAGATCACACAGACGGAGCTGGCCGACGAGCTGGAGATCTCACCGTCAGTCGTCTCCGACTACGAGAGCGGGCGGCGTGACAATCCAGGGATCGACGTCGTCCGGCGGACGGTCGGTGGGTTGCTTTCCATCGACCAGAAACGCGGCGGTCGGCACATCCGCCAGCACGCCCGCGTCCTTTCCGCAGGATACGACAGCGACAGTGTGCTGGACCTCAAAGAGTTCGACGCGGCGGTGCCGATCGATCGATACTTCGAGGCAATCAACGCGACGGAACTCGCAACGGGCGATCGGGCGACCGTCGTTGGCCATACGGTGATCGATAGTATCGCCGCGATCAAGCGCCTCTCAAGCGAGGAGTTCTACCGCCTCTATGGACAGAGTTCCAATCGGGTACTGATGTTTACGAACGTGACTCGCGGGGAATCACCGCTGGTGGCGATGCGCGTGGTGAATCCCACGCCGAACGCCGTCGTGCTGCACGGGATCGAACCGGACGCAGTCTGGGAGCACGCGGCCGACCTGGCGCGGGTCGACGGGTTCGCGCTGGCGACGACGACGGTCGATCTGGAGGACGTACTCGGCACTGTGGGCAAAGAATTCTGACAGAACGGCGAGGGGATGTGGCCGCGCTCACGATGGGCCAGGGCGACCACATCCCGATCCCGCCGCCGGGCCACAGGGACCCGAGCCAGCCTCAGGTCTGTCCGTGGTCGCCCCAACGTTCGGCGTCGTTACTCGACGTAGGTGTACTTACGTTCGCCCATCCGCCCCCAGCCGTCGAAGACGAACTCCTCTTCGGGAGTCGTGAACGCGTCGACATCGGTGCTCTCGTCGTAGTTGTGGACATCGTGAATCTGCTCGTACTCCTCGAAAGTCAGGTCGTAGCGGTCGCGCAACTGATCGTCGACGTTGAGCGCCGCGATCTCTTCCTCCCAGCCGGGCTGGACAGTCTCGACGTGAATCTCCGCCTGCGCACCGCTCCCGTAGGAGCAGACCAGCATCTTCCGCTCGTCGAGGTTGCGGCCGTCACTGCGAGCATCCCGGAGTGCCGACGCCCGTGCGAGGTGGACCGATCCCGTATACCAGTTGCCGACGTACCGCGAGATGCCAAGCGTCGGCTCGACCGTCTCGGCGTACCACTCCCGGTAGCGATCGGTCCCGGTGAGCGCGTCGGTGTACTGAGAGAGGGCGTCACGGTAGGCCTCCTCGTCGTCGAACTCGTCGCGGCGGGGCTGCATGCCGATCTCCTCGGCAAGTTCTTCTTCGATGTCCGTGCCGCGTGAGATGTGTCGGAATCCGAGTGCAGCCCCCTTTCGAACCATTCCCGGAAACGGGATGTGGAAGGGGACGACGGCGAAGTCCTCGGGATGGAGGTCACGCTGTGATTCGACATCTATCATCGCCTCGCGCATCCGTGCCAGGTAGACCTGCATCGAGCGCTTGCCGTCGACGCTGGGGAACTGCTGGTTCGGTTTGAGGAAGTCCGTCTCGTCGGCGCTGCCGAAGCCCTGGACGGGATCGACCGACACGAGATCCGGATCCTCGTCGATCAACATCGCGACCGCACCGGCGCCCTGGGTCGCCTCGCCGGAGTCGCCCCGCTCGTAAAGCGCCGTGTCGGTGGCGATGACCAGCGCCGCTCGCCCTCGGTTCTTCCCGGAGGTGACCCAATTGACCGCGTCGTCGATCGATTGCGTGCCCGCGACACAGGCGAACTTCCGCTCGCCCTTGTTTGCGTGATGGAAGTCCCCCTCGTAAACGTCCTCGAGACAGCCGGCGATATACGTCGAGGCCGGCTTTGAGTGGTCAAAGGCACTCTCGGTCGCGACATCGATCCGGCCGATGTCGTCGGGGACGAGGTCCTTGCGGTCCATCAAGCGCTTGGCCGCGTTCGCGCCCATCGTGACGATGTCCTCGTAGACGTCCGGGAACGAACTGGCGTGGAGTCCCAGGCCTTTGGTGTACTTTTCGGGGTCCTCGTCCTTCGCGGGTGCGAAGGTCTCAGCGAGGTCGAGTTGGAGGTTGCCGGTGCGGATCTCGACGGCGTCGATGCCGACTGTGGTCATGATACGTACGGGAGGACGGCGAAGTGGCTTATGTTTTTGTCGATTAGAATTTCGTCGTTTGTCGATAATACCGCGATTGGAAGCCGCTCCGGGGAGGGGAAAACGGATGGGACTCCACATTCAATCACGGCGGACGGGTAACAGTCAACTCGCCCTAAAGTCGGGGACTGTGAAGCCGAACCGAGGATTCGTCTCGTACTCTGCTACGGAGTCAGAGGCGGAGTCCACCGACAAGCCCCATCTGCGCACGGGCGCGTAGCGCCCGTTCGCATGGTCCGTGGGACCTTCGGTCCCACGCTACCCTCAACGAGCGAACCCGTCAGGGGGAGGGAAGTAGCGTGGGGTAGTTCACAAATCACCGTACGAGTCCGGCACTCTCGAAAGAACGCCTTAGCCCCCCGTCGGGTTTTGCGGTTCCAAGATCGTATTGGGGCCGCGAAGACGTACAGGGCGATATGAGTGAGTCCTTCAGCGTGGGTAATTACAATTGTTCGAGAACGGCGTCAGTAAACTCCTCCGTCGAGGCGTCGCCGCCGAGATCGGGCGTGCGTGGCTCCTCTTCGAGGACAGTCAAGACGGCCTCGCGGACGCGTTGACCGTCCTCGTCGTAGTCGAAGTATTCGAGCAGCATCGCGGCCGAGAGGATCATCGCCGAGGGATTGGCGACGCCTTCGCCGGCGATGTCGGGGGCCGAACCGTGGACCGGCTCGAACAGCGCGTTGTCCTCGCCGATATTGGCACTGGGGAGCATTCCGAGTCCACCCACGAGACCGGCAGCCAGGTCCGAGAGGACATCGCCGGCGAGGTTGGGCGTGATGATCACGTCGTAGTCTTCGGGATGCATCACCAGGTGCATCGCCAGGGCGTCGATCAGTGCCTCGTCGTACTCGGCGTCCATCTCCTCGGCGACCGCGGCGGCGGTGTCGACGAACAGTCCGTCGGTCTCCCGCATCACGTTGGCCTTGTGGGCGACCGTGACCCGATCCGCGTCGTGTTCGTCGGCGTACTCGAAGCCGTACTCGGCGATCTTCCGGGAGGCCTCGCCGGTGATGAGACGCGTCAGCGTCGCCACGTCGTCGGTGAGATTCGATTCGATCCCTGCGTAGACGCCCTGGGTGTTCTCGCGCACGAAAACGAGATCAGTCTCGGGCTTGACGGCGTCGACGCCGGGGTAGGCTCGTGCCGGACGGACGTTGGCGAACGAGCCCACGTCCTGGCGGAGCGGAAGGATGATATCGGCGGCGAGTTCGCCCGCGGCCCCGAACAACGTCGCGTCAGCCTCGCGTGCCAGTTCGCGCGTCTCCTCGGGGAGTGGTGTGCCTTCCCGCTCGTAGACCGCATTGCCGGCCTTGCCCTTCACGAACTCGAAGTCACGGTCGAGCGCGCTCAGAACGTCGATCGCGGCCGGCAGCACTTCCTGCCCGATGCCGTCGCCGGGGATCGCGGCGATCTCTTTCGTCATGGGAGTACCTCCCGCGGGGGTGAAAAAGAGGGTGTCGATACGTGCGACGGACAGGCTGGCCCGGAACCGCGTGGCCGCCACCGCGACGGCGAACCAGCCTACTCGACGTTCTCGACCATCTCCGCGGCGATCCCCACGTATCCAGTCGGCGTGAGCGCTTCGAGTTCCGTCCGCACGTCGGGGTCGACGTCGAGTTCCGCGAACAGCGTCCGGAAGTCCGCGAGCGTCACGTCCTCGCCGCGGGTCAACGCCTTCACTTGCTCGTAGGCATCGCCATGGCCTTCCCGGCGGAGGATCGTCTGGACGGCCTCGCCGATGATCTCCGGGGTCGCCTCCAGGTCCTCGCGCATGACTGCCTCGTTGGGGACGACTTTCCCGAGGCCGCCCTTGAGTTTTCGGTAGCCGATCAGGCAGTGAGCGAGTGCGCTCCCGACGTTCCGCTTGACCGTCGAGTCCGAGAGGTCACGCTGGAGGCGGGAGTTGGTGACGTACCCCGCGAGGAACGAGAGATCGCTGTTGGCCTTCGAGAGGTTGCCCTCGCTGTTCTCGAAGTCGATCGGGTTGACCTTGTGGGGCATCGTCGAGGAACCGGTTTCGCCCTCCGTCGACTCCTGTCCGAGATAGCGATCCGAGACGTACAACCAGGCGTCCAAGTCGAGATCCAGCAGGACGCGGTTGGCGCCCTGAAGCGCGTCGAACAGCGCCGCGAGGTCGTCACAGGGGTTGACCTGCGTCGTCAGCGGTTCGTGTTCGAGCCCCAGCGAGCCGACGAAGGACTCGGCGAACGCCGGCCAGTCCACGTCGGGATAGGCGACGTGATGAGCCGCGTAGGTACCCGATGCGCCCGCGAGTTTTCCCGAGAGGCCGTCGGTAGCGTGTTCGATCCGGCCGAGTGTGCGACCGAGTCGTGAGGCGTAGACGGCCATCTCCTTGCCGAAGGTGGTCGGCGTGGCCGGCTGGCCGTGGGTGCGGGCAAGCATCGGCGTGTCCCGATACTCGCGGGCGAGTTTTTCGAGGGCATCACGGACGTCCCGCAGCGCAGGCAGGAGCACGTCCTCGACGGCGGGCTTGACCAGCAACCTGTGAGCGAGGTTGTTGACGTCCTCACTGGTGAGTCCGAAGTGCAGCCACTGCTCGGCGTTGAGGTCCATCGGCAGTCGCTCCCGGAGGAAGTACTCC
>ENA-ORCS01001311-ORCS01001311.1-marine-metagenome-genome-assembly--contig:-NODE-1311-length-11159-cov-3.057300_pt1 | contig 11159 bp, 12 predicted proteins | sample MGYA00237781_ERZ508513 | MGnify/ENA primary metagenome ERZ508513 (study PRJEB26184, sample SAMN06268793) | marine metagenome | isolation source: Eden Landing Ponds, San Francisco, CA, USA | place...
CGCCAGCGCGAGGGCGAATCCCATCAGCAGGAGGCCGATGATCAGGGCCGAGATCGCGTCGTAGATCTCGTTCCCCGTCGCCTTCGAGAGCAGGATCCCGACGAGCGCGATCCCCGCGCCGAGCAGCGCAATCGTGTCTTCAGTGTACGCTGTCAGCGTCGTCACGTCGCTGGTCTTCCGGAACGCGTCGCGGAGGCCGTCCCACTCGTAGTGGTTGATCTGGCGTCTGAGTTCCTTGTTCGCCTTCGCGAACGCGTAGCTCTCGAAGCCGATCGCCCCGAGGAGGACGACGACGCTGACGTACCACGAGGGGAACGTCACCCCGGCGACTGAGACGGGCCCGGCCGCCCCGTGACCACCGTGAACGATGGCGTCGTAGCCGTGTTTGACCGACTCCCAGCCCGCGATACCGAACAGCAGGACGGCGACCAGAAAGGAATAGAAGAACTGTGCCTTCCCGTAGCCGAACGGGTGTTCGCGGCTCACCGCTTTGTTGCTGTAGCGGATCCCGAGCAGCAGGAACACCTGATTGCCCGTATCGGAGATCGAGTGGTACGTCTCCGAGAGCATCGAGGGGCTGCCGGTGAGGAGAAACGCGAGGAATTTCAGGATCGCGATGGCACCGTTTGCGACGAGCGCTGCGAGGACGACGCCTCTGCTTCCGGCCATACGGATCCTCTCTGGCGAGAGGGATAAAGTGGTTTGCACCGCGGTGCGTTCGGGGGGGACTCCGTCGGGCACTTCTTGTCTCCGGGTGATCTACGGCGGCTATGCTCGTCGTCGTCTCTGACACACACAGTACTGATTCTCATCGGCTCACGGGGCGGACCCTCCGGGCCGTCCGCGAGGCAGACATCGTCGCACACCTGGGGGACTTTATGCGCGAATCCGTCCTGGACGACTTCGAGTCCGAAGCCGACCGACTGCTCGGCGTCACCGGCAACAACGACGACGGCGGGATCCGCAACCGGCTTCCTGAGGCGCGCTCGTTCACGTTCGGCGGGCTGACCTTCGCGATGACGCACACCCGGCGCGGCGGGCCGACCGCACTGTCGCTGTTCGGCCGCCAACGCGCCGCCGACGTGGTGCTCTTCGGACACAGTCACCGACCCACCTACGATCCGAGTGACGAGGTCGTCCTCCTCAACCCGGGCAGTCACGCCCAGCCACGGGGGAATCGCGCCGCGCACGCGGAACTCGAGCGACGACCCGCGGGCGGCGTCGAGGGGCGACTCGTCACCGTCGACGGCGAGGTGTTCGAGTCGTTCGTGGTGGAGGGAAACGGGACAGTCCGGCGGCAGTGACGCGAGAGACCGAGACTGAGTGAGCGGTCGATCGAAAAGAATCGGCGCAGGCCGGAGCCAGTGGCCGGGACTGGCCAATCGCCGCGATGTGGAGGGGGCAGGGAGCGAGTGCGGCGAGTCGTGACCCGGAAGGGTGGGGGAGCCGGGTGATGGCTGCTGGCCGGCGGTCCGGCGGGGCTTCGGCCCTCAGTATATCCTGTGGACGGGATGATAAAATAGCCGACGTAGACTGAAAGACCGATTTTATCGTCTCGACAGCAGCGGGGACTACTGCCGCCAGACCAGCGCGACGAACAACAGCGCGACGACGCCGCCGAGGAAGAAGAGCGCGCCGGGCGGAACCCCGCCGATCGCGGACCCGATCGCGTCGAGCGGACCCACGCCGTCGCCTGCGGCCTGCGTGGTCGCCGCCGCGGTCTGGACCTGATCGGTCGCAATTTGCGTCGCCGTCTCGGTCGCAGTCGCCGCCGGCTCCGTCGATTCGGGCTGTGGGGTCGGCGTCGCCGTCTCCGCCGCCGACTCTGTCGGCGTGTCAGTCGCTTCTGCGATGCTGATGCCGTCGTCACCAGTCTCGGTCGCGGTCGCGGCCGCCGTCTCGGCGTCTGGCGTCGGCGTCGCGCTCGGTTCGGCGGTCCCTTGCTCGCTGAGATTGGTGGCGCCGCCGTCGGCACCGGCGGTGCTCTCACCCCCGTCGGCCCCGCCGGACCCAGCCGTGGGTGCCAGATCCGGGCCGACGCCGGTTCGTGCGAGGCGATCGACGACGACACTCCCCAGAGCGATGGCGCCGAGGCCACCGAGTAGTTGCGTGAGTGCCGACTGGAGTCCGCTGGTGTCGTCTTCGTTCCCCGCGACGACGACGAGCGCCTGGTCCGAGGGGGCGTAGACGGTCATCTCTCGACCCTTCGCGGAGTAGGCCGTGCCGGCCGGTTCGATGAGGCCCGCGGATTCGAGGCGGTCGAGGTGGTACTGCGCGTTCTGGATCGACGTGCCGATACGGTCGGCGAGGTCGGAGGGCGGCCCGGGTTCCTCGTGGATCTCCGAGAGCACCTGCCGCGCCGTCTCAGAGGAGATCGCGGCGAGGAGGTCGTCGACGTCGTCGCTGTCGAGTCCGACGACGCGCGGTTCCTTGTCGTCGTCGGAGATCTCTGGCCGGGAGGGCAGGAGATCGGCCATCTCTTCGCGAGGATTCCGACGCGTGTGTGATGAGTCTTCCCCCTCGCCCGTGTCGGTCGTTCGGTCACCGCTTCCCCGGCCGACGGGGGCTCGGTTGACGGGGCGAGGTGTCCCGAGCGCCGACAGGACCGACAGCGCCGCGACGGCGAAACGCCTTTAGCAACGCCGGGGAAAGCGAGGCCTATGACACCCCGTCAGCCGGGACTCGTCGGCCGATCGCGTCCGGTCGAAGCCGGTGGCGATCCAGCCCAGATCGACGTCGCCGTCGACTTCGTGGCGTCGAACCCGGCGTTGATCCTTCTCGTGGCGTTTCTCCTCGCCTTCGTCTTCTTCGCGTACCTGTTCGTGCGGCGGACGCTGACGGGACTCCGAGACGGCTTCGACGAAGGGTACCGGGGGAAGTAAGCCGGATGGTCGCGTCCGCTGTCCTCGCGACGCTCGTCGTCGCCGCGCTCGCGAGCCTGTTTATGGCGTGGTCGATCGGTGCGGGGTCGTCGGGATCGACGCCCTTCGCTCCTGCCGTCGGCGCGAACGCGATCTCGGTGATGCGCGCCGGGTTCATCGTCGGCGTGCTCGGTCTCGCCGGGGCCGTTCTCCAGGGAGCGAACGTCACGGAGGCCGTCGGGACCGAACTGGTCGTCGGGTCCGTGCTGACGGCCACAGCCTCGACCGTCGCGCTCATCGTCGCGGCCGCGCTGGTCGCGATCGGCGTCTTCGCCGGGTACCCGATCGCGACCGCGTTCACCGTCACCGGCGCGGTCGTCGGCGTCGGCCTCGCCGCCGGCGGCGGTCCGGCGATCGCGAAGTACCAGGAGATCGCGGCGCTGTGGGTGTTGACGCCGTTCGTCGGCGGCGGGATCGCCTACGGAACGGCGCGGTTGCTCCGCAAGGAATCGATCCCCGAGACGGTCGCAGTCCCCGCACTCGGTGGCGTGGTCGGCCTGCTGGTCGCGAACATCCGATTCGCCGTGCTCGGCGGCGAATCCGGTCGGTCGCTGGCGGAGGTCGGCGCGGCCGCGACCCCGCCGCTGGTCCTCCCGGTCCTCAACGTCGAGCTCGGCGTCGCAGCCGTCTCCGTACTGTTCGTCGCCGTCTCCGTCGCATTGGTCCGACGCGAGGTGGTCCGAGACCTCGCGCAGGGGCAGCGTCGGTTCCTGCTCGTTCTCGGCGGGTTGGTGGCGTTCTCCGCCGGCGGGAGCCAGGTCGGCCTCGCGATCGGGCCGCTCGTCCCCCTCCTCGGTTCGGTGTCCGTCCCGCTCCCGGCACTCCTGGTGGGCGGCGGTCTCGGCCTCCTCGTGGGGTCGTGGACCGGCGCGCCGCGGATGATCAAGGCGCTCTCGCAGGACTACTCCTCGCTCGGGCCGCGCCGATCGATCGCCGCGATGATCCCGTCGTTCGCAATCGCCCAGACGGCGGTCGCCCTTGGGATTCCGGTCTCGTTCAACGAGATCATCGTCAGCGCGATCATCGGAAGCGGATACGCCGCCGGCGGCGCAGGCGTGAGCCGCGAAAAGATGCTCAAGACGGCTCTGGCTTGGGTGGGATCTCTCGCGCTGGCGTTCGGCGTCGCGTACGGGGCCTTCACCGGATTGGAATTCCTTCTGTAACCGCCCTCGCCCGGGGCGACGGTGTCACTCCAGCGGTGGCGACTCGGAATCCGCCTCGATGCTCTCGACGTCGTCGTCCTCCTCCTCGATGACCGGCTCTTCGGGGATCGTGATCCGCGCCTTCATAATCCGGGTGTTGTCGACCTGTTCGATCCGGATAGTGATCCCGTCGTAGGAGATCTCCTCGCCCTCTTCGACGAGGCGGCCGGCGCGGTTGAAGACGAACCCGGCCAGCGTCTCGAACTCCTCACCCTCCGGGAGGTCGAGGCCGAGGGCTTCGTTGACTTCGTCGATGTTGACCTCGCCACGGACGAGCGTCTCGCGGTCGTCGACGTACTCGAACGCCTCTTCCTCGTCGTCTTCGAGGATGTCGCCGACGATCTCTTCGACCATATCTTCCAAGGTGACGAGTCCTTCGGTCGTCCCGAACTCGTCGATGACGATCACCATCCGCAGGCGGTTGTCCTGAATCTCCGTCAGCAGTTCGTCGACGTTCTTCGATTCGGGGACGTGCAGCGTGGGTTGGACGATGTCGATCAGCGACGCGGTGCCCTCGCCGTAATGCTTCTCGCGCACGAGGTCTCGGATCGTGACGATCCCGATGATGTTGTCGAGGTTCCCCTCGTAGACGGGCACGCGCTCGTGGTCGGACTGGACGCACGTCTCGATCGCCTCGTCGATGGTGGCGTCTTTCGCGACGGCCGTCATATCGAGCCGCGGGGTCATCACCTCCTTGACGATCGTCTGATTGAAGCGGAAGATCCGATCGAGCATCTCCCGTTCTTCTTCTTCGATCACGCCCTCGCGCTCGCCGGTCTGGATGAGGTCCTGAATCTCGTCGCGGGTGATATAAGAGGTCTCGATGGCGGAGCGACCACCGGTCACCTTGTTGATCACGCGCGTGAGGTAGTCGAAGACGACGACGAGCGGGAGCAGGACGTACTCGGAGTACTTCAGCGGCCGCGAGATCCGGAGCGCCCACGACTCGGTGTTCTCGACGGCGTAGGACTTCGGCGCGCTCTCGCCGAACAGCAGGACGAGCGTCGTGATGCCGAACGTCGAGGCTAACACCGCGGCGCCGGGGTCGAAGTAGATACTGACGATGGCCGTCGCGATCGACGACATCGCGATGTTGACGATGTTGTTACCGACCAGGATCGTCACGAGTAGGCGATGCGGGTTCGATTTGAGATCGGACACCGTCTCCGCGTTCGGGACGCCGTCCTCGACGAGCGAGTCGACGCGGTGTTTCGCCAGCGAGAACATCGCGATCTCCGAGGAGGAGAAGAACGCCGAAAAGCCGATCAACAGGAGGACGGCGATCGCACCCGCAATCGTGACCGTCGTATCGTTGATCGGCACCATCTGGAGGACTGTACTCGGCAGGGGGGTCCCACTGTCGGCGAACACACGCCGGAGTGATCGCTCGGCGACAGCCGAGAACGCGGCTGGGTCACCGATATCGAGAAGCCCCCGAAGGGCGAGAGAGATGAGTGGCGGAGATAAGCCCATACGACTACGTCACCTTGTCTGGCCCGGGAATTAAGAGTTGCCCTCGAAGCGTCGGTGCGGCGGGAGCAGCGCCCCCTGACACGGGTTTGGCTTCCCGAACGCGACTGCCGGGTGCGAAGGGCTTAGGGAACCGTCGCTCGTATCACGAATATGAGCGAGTCCGACCCACAGATCACTCTGTATCGGCTGCAAGCGTGCCCGTTCTGCGAGCGGGTCGTTCGCGTCCTGAACGATCTCGATCTGTCGTATCAGTCGCGCTTCGTCGAGCCGATGCACTCCGATCGGAACGTCGTCAAGCGCGTCTCCGGCAAGCGCAGCGTACCGGCGATCGTCGACGAGAACACCGGGGTGACGATGTCGGAGTCGGCGAACATCGTCGAGTACCTGCAGAACACCTACGGTGAAGGGGGGGCGGCCTGATGGTCGACTTCGAGGTCGTCTCGCTTCCCGAGGCCGACAACCCGGACGTGGGCGAGACCGCGCCCGACTTCACCCGTCCGCTGGTAAACGAGGAGTACTGGACGGACGCGTCTCTCTCCTCGGTCGTCGCCGAGGGGCCCACGCTCTTGACGTTCCACCCGATGGACGGCGCGTTCCCCACGACGTACATCTGGAACGAGTTCGACGACCGCGGGTTCGCCGACGACGTCCAGGTGGTCGGCGTCTCGATTTCGTCGCCGTACGAACACACGGCGCTCCTCGAGGAGCGTGCCGAGGGCGCCCGCCTCTTTTCGGACCCCGCGGCCGACGTCGCGGAAGCGTACGGGATCGAACACGACCTCGACGGGATGTCCGGCGTCACCGAACCCAGACCGGCCGTCTTCCTCCTCGAGGAAGACCGGACGGTCCAGTACGCGTGGGTCGCGAGCGAGTGGCCGGCGTTCCCCGAGTACGACGAGATCGAGGCCGCGATCGCAGAGCACGTCTGAGTTGATCTGCAGGGGCCGATCCGCTAGCCTCTTGCCCACAGACCGCCAAGTTTCGAACGGATGACGAAGTTCGACGCGGGACCGGACGGAGGAGCCGACGATGCCCTCGATCGAGCGGCGGCGGCGATCGAAGCCGGCGATCCCGTCGTCTACCCGACGGAAACGGTGTACGGGCTCGGAGCCGACGCCAGCGACGCCGCAGCGGTCGAACGCGTCTTCGAGACGAAGGGTCGCGACCGCTCGAAGCCCCTCTCGATCGGCGTGCCGACGATCGCCGGGGCGCGACGGTACGCTCGCCCGAGTGAGCGTGCGATCCAGTTTATGCAGGCGTTTCTCCCCGGCCCGGTCACCGTCGTCGTCGAGCGCGACCCGGCCTTGCCGGACATCGTCACCGCCGGCCGCGACCGCGTCGGCGTGCGGATCCCCGACCACGAGGTCGCGCTGGCGCTGTTCGAGCGAGTCGCTCCCATCCCCGTGACGGCGACGAGCGCGAACCGCAGCGGGGAGCCGAGCGTGACACAGATCGCGGAGTTGGATGCATCGCTCCGTGAGTCCGTCGGCGCGGTCGTCGACGACGGGCCCGCACCGGGCACCGAGAGCACGGTCGTCGACCCCGAGCGGAACGTCGTTCACCGCCGGGGGGCGATGGCCGACGCAATCGTGGCGTGGCTCACCGACGAGACCGGGACCGAGCCCGACGTCGAGGCGTAGCGGTCGACGGTCGGCTCACCCCAGTCCCAGCAGCGTCTTCAGCGAGCGGGTTTTCGTCCCGCAGGTCTCGCGATACTCGCAGGCGTCGCACTTCGAGGTCTCGTCGGTCCGGGCAGGCACCCCCGACATCGAGCGGACCGTCCAGAGCACTCGGCGATAGGCGCTCTTGTTCCGTGTCGTCAGTCTGACCGTCCGGACGATACCGTGCGTCGGATACTCGACGAGCGCACGCGGGATCGGTCGGCGATACTCCCAAGACAGTGCCTTCGCGACGGCCACGGCCCGGACTCGTTGGGGCTCCCAGACGCCGCGCGGCGGCGGCGTCCCGGGCGAGACGATCGTCGGCGTCGGCGGTGGCGTCTCCGCAGAGGCCTCCGTCGCCGAGTCGTCGGGGTCGGGCGCGACGCCGAGGAGTTTGTGCGCGATCCCGTGACAGTCTCGTCCGCGGAGGAACGCGTCGCGGACCCCCGGATCGACGAGCGCGTCGTAGTCTTCGCGCTCGGCGAGCACAGCGAGGTTCGCGCGGTAGGTTGCGGGCGAGACCTCGATCGGCCGGTCGGCGAGGGCCTCGTCGCTCGTCGTGCGGAGGTCTTCGTACGCGAACGCGAGGTCGCGGACGGCGGCGACGCGTGCCGGTGGCTCGAAGTCGTCGTCGCGGCGCGCGTAGTAGAGCTGTCGAGGACAGTACGCGGCGCGGGCGAGGTGTGAGATCGGGATAGTTTCGGGACGTTCGGGCACGGGGAGGAGTGGTGCCGTCATCGTATTTGAACGCTCGCCGGACGCCCTTCGGCCCGTGGACGCCGAGTCAGACCGACGGCGGATCGACGACCTCGATCTCGAAGGTGAGCGTCCGACCCGCGAGTTCGTGGTTGAAATCCACTTCGACGGTGTCCTCGCGGACGGCGACGACGTCACCGTGCAGGCCGTTCTCCGCGTGGACGTGGAGGCCGACTTCCGGCGATTCACCGACCATCGACTCGAACGTCTCCGCGTCGTACTCGCGGATCCGGTCCTCGCGGACCTCGCCGTAGGCTGCCTCCGGCGGCACCCGGACGGTGTCGGACTCGCCGACGGCCATCCCGCGGACGGCCTCGTCGAGGCCCTCGATGACCTGCCCGTCGCCGACGACGAAGGTGAGTGGCCCATACGAGTCTGGATCGGCCTCGCGCTCGTCTGCCAGGTCGTGCTCGATCGCGACCTCGTACTTCGAGGTCCCGAAGACGGTCCCGTCCTCGAATCGCCCGACGTACTCGACGGCGATCTCGTCACCAGGCTCGACGGTCATACCGGTCGTGTGACGGCCGTCGACAATACCCTGTCGGAAGGGGAAGATCCGAGCGGGCGGCCGGGCGTCCGGGGCCGAACGCTTTTCCGCGGCGCGCGAGTGAACGTGGATATGACCGACGACGCCGACTCAGCCGCACAGGCCGCCGACCGCGACGCGCCCTCGCGACTCGGACGAGTGCTGTTGGGACTCGGACTCGCCCTCCAGGCCTCCGAGGACTTTCGAGACATGGAAGAGAACATCGAGTACGCCGAGTCCGCCGGCGTCCCGATGCCAGAGATCGCCGCGCCCTTCGCCTCCGGGATGATGCTCGTCGCCGGCATCGGGGTCGCCCTCTGGCGCGTCCCGCGGATCGCGACGGGCGCGACCGTCACGTTCCTCACCGTCGTGACTGCGACGATGCACGACTTCTGGAACGCCGACGAGGACTCGAGAAGCGGCGAGCGTCTGGCGTTCTTCGGCAACCTGACGATGATCGGTGGCGCACTGGTATTCCTGCGCGAGGCGTGGAAGTGACCGTGCTCCGGTGACGGACCGAACCAGCGGAGCGGGCGTCCTCGAATGACCGACGATCTGACGCTCGACCGCCGGACGCTGCTCGCCGCGGTCGGGAGTGCCGGGACCGCTTCGATCGCCGGCTGTTCGTTCACGCAACGTGAAAGCGACAGTGAGACGACGGCCACCGACGAATCCCTCGCCCGGGAACTCGCCGAGCGGTTCGCACCGAGGCTGTACTTCGACGCCGCGGAGTCGTGGCTCCCGACGGATCCCCGACCGTACACGAGCCAACAGGACGGATCCACGATCGTCGACGGGTTCGACGCGCTCGACGGCTATCACGAGCGCTACGACTCGACCGGGGAACCGCCGAACCCGACGGTCTTCTACAACGCCGTCGAGTACGAGGACTCTCCGCTCGCAGTCGTGCAGTTCTGGCTCTACTCGGCGTTCGATCAGTTCACGACGAACTTCCACTGGCACGACTGGGAGACCCTCCACGTGTTCGTCGACACCGACACCGACGAGCCGCAGTTGTTCGTCGCGAGTTCGCACTCCCGAGCGGTGCCGAACAACGAGTTCCTCGATCCCGACCCCGAGACCGTCCCGCGGTTGCTTTCGGAGCTCGGCTCGCACTCCAGCGCGCTCTCGATCAACGATGAGCTCGACGCGTTTCAGCGACTGCCCAGTCCGGATCTCCTCGCGGACATCACCAACTCCGCCGTCACCACGCTCCAGGACATCGCCGAACTGCCGCTCGCCTACGGCCTCCCGCGCGACGAGGGAGCACGGCTCCCGTATCTCGTCCCCGAGTACGAGGGAAGGCCGATATACGAGCACGAGCGCCTCCCGAACGTCGAGCGAGAGTCGTTGGTCCCGCCGGCACTGACCGTCCGGTCCTTCGATGCGCTCTCGTCGCCGCCCACGGACCTGCCGCCGCGAGCGACGGGCGTGATCTTCCGGCACCAGACGCAGCGCGGTGATGACACCGGATCCGAAGACGATGCGTCGCCGAACGAACACGCCTACGAACTCGTCGAGGAGGCCGACGTCCTCTTGGAGAACTTCGCGACGGGGAAGATGGACGAACTCGCCCTCGGCTACGACCGACTGAAGGAGGCAAACCCCGAACTCGTCTACGCGCACGCCTCCGGCTACGGCGACGACGGGCCGTACGCCGACTATCCGGCGATGGACCTCACCGTCCAGGCGATGAGCGGCGTGATGGAGACGACGGGCTACCCGGACTCGCCGCCGACGAAAGCCGGCCCCGCCGTCGCGGACTTCACGGGGGCGATTCACCTCGTCGCGGGCATCACGAGCGCGCTGTTCCAGCGTGAACGGACCGGCGAGGGCGACTACGTCGAGGTGGGGATGTTCGACACCATCTACCCGATGATGGCCTCGCCCGTCTCCTCGTGGGTGACGAAGAAGGACACGCCGCCGCGGACCGGGAACCAACACTCCGGGCTCTCCATCGCCCCGTACAACGCCTACGAGGTCGAAGACGGCTACGTCGCCATCATCTGCATCGCCGAGCGCCACTGGGAGAGCCTCGCCCGCGTGATGGGCCGTGAGGATCTCGTCGGCGTCGAGCGACTCTCCTCGAAGGCCAAACGGGCGAACCACCGCGAGGAGGTCGACGGCTACATCGAGGACTGGCTCGCGGGGAAGTCGAAAGACGACGTCGTCGACGTGCTTCTCGACGCCAACGTCCCCTGCGCACCCGTCCGGACCGTCGAGGAGGTCGTCGAGGACCCGCATCTCGACCACCGGAACATGCTGAACTACCTCGAAAACCAGACCGACGGACGCGAGGAGATTCCGGTCCCCGGACTCCCGATAAAGTTCGGCGGCTCCGAGGACCCCGACGTCGTCCCCGCGCCGCTGCTCGGCGAACACACCGACGAGGTGCTGGCGGAACTGCTGGGCTACGACGAAGCGCACATCGCGGAACTGCGGGAACGCGACGCGCTCTGAGACGGCCTCCCACGGCTTTATTGTCGCCCACGGCGACGTCGGTCCATGTCCACGTACGACAATCTGCAGTACGACGTCACCGACGGTCGCGCCGAGATAACGCTCGACCGACCCGAGAAACTCAACGCCTTCTCGACGGAGATGCTCGTCGAACTCAACG
>ENA-ORCS01001312-ORCS01001312.1-marine-metagenome-genome-assembly--contig:-NODE-1312-length-11157-cov-2.469585_pt1 | contig 11157 bp, 9 predicted proteins | sample MGYA00237781_ERZ508513 | MGnify/ENA primary metagenome ERZ508513 (study PRJEB26184, sample SAMN06268793) | marine metagenome | isolation source: Eden Landing Ponds, San Francisco, CA, USA | place...
GAACACAGCTGGGCGGCCATGACGGAGCCGAGCGAGTAGGTCGGGAAGTAGCCGAAGTTCCCGTACGCCCAGTGGATGTCCTGCAGACAGCCCTCGGAGTCGGTGTCCGGCCGGATGCCGAGATACTCCTCGTACTTGTCGTTCCACGCCTCCGGCACGTCCTCGACGGCGAGGTCGCCGGCGATGAGGTCGCGTTCGAGTTCGAACCGGATGACGATGTGCAGATGGTAGGTCAGCTCGTCCGCCTCGACGCGGATGAGGTTGTCGTCGTACACCTGGTTGGCGGCCTCGTAGGCCTCCTCGACCGTCGCGTCGACCTCGGGGAACCGGTCTTCGAGCGTCGGCAGGAAGTGCCGCCAGAAGGCCCGCGAGCGCCCGACGTGGTTCTCCCAGAGCCGCGACTGCGACTCGTGGACCGAGAGGTTGCGGTTCTCGCCGAGCGGCGTCGCGTAGTGCTCGTCGGGCAGACCGAGCGTGTACAGCGCGTGGCCGAACTCGTGGACGGTCGAGAACAGCGACCCGAGCACGTCGGACTCGTCGTAGCGGGTCGTCACGCGGGCGTCGAACTGCGTCCCCGACGAGAACGGGTGCGGGGCGGTGTCGAGTCGGCCGCGCTCCCACGGGTAGTCGAGCGTCGTGAGCGCGTCGCGGACGAGTTCCTCTTGGTCGTCCTCGGGGAACTCGCCCTCGAAGGCGTCAACCGCGAGGTCCGTGTCGGACTCGCGGATGTCCTCTATCATCGGGACGAGCACCTCGCGCACCTCGGCGAGAATCTCCTCGGCCTGTTCGAGGGGGAGACACGGCTCGTAGTCCTCGAACAGCACCTCGTAGGGGTCGCGGTCGGGGTCGATGTGCTCGGCGTACTTGCGCTTCAGTTCGACGTGTGTCTCCAGATGCGGCGCGAATTTCTCGAAGTCGTCTTCGGCCTTCGCCTGCTTCCACGCCGGGATGGCCTCGGAGGACGCCGCGGAAATCCGCTCGACGAGGTCGTTCGGCACGCGGGCCGCCCGCTCGTAGTCGCGGCGGAGTTCGCGGAGCACGTCGGCCTGCTCGTCGGTCGGGTCGTCGGCCTCGGCCGCGTCGAGGAGGTCGCCGAACTCGTCGTCGGTCAGGAGTTCGTGGCTCACGGCGGAGAGCGCGGACATCTGCTGGGAGCGCGCGGGCGTCCCCTCGTCGGGCATCATGACCTGCTGGTCCCACGAGAGGATGCCGCCCGCGTTCTCGACGTTGGCGATTCGCTTGTACTTCGTGAGGAGTCGGTCGTACGGCGACGCGTCTTCGGTGGAGGATTGTGCCATATGATATTAGGTCGGTCCGGAACCGTAATAAAATGAAGGAGATGCGAATTGTAGTCCGTTGTTGTTCAGTCGGGTGCTATCAGATGTGAAACCTCAAACCCATGGTGAATAGATAGTGTGCCGACTTCGTTCAATCGACAGTGTCGGTTGTTGGGCTTGCTTATTCACCGCGTCGCGAGGTAAGTAACTAGACCTCACTGTTCGCCAACAATTTTCTCATTATGATACCGTAATAACTCGGTCGAAATATGGTGGTCTGAGTCCACGGCTAACTGTCTATCAGAGAGCGCTGAAGTGTGGGTGTGTTCCAATTCAAGTGATTCTGGAGATACACTTACGACACCATTGTCGAAATCCGTGTGATGGTTTGGACACAAGACTAGCATGTTTGATCTTTTGTCTGGTCCACTATGTGGCTCACCGAGGGGGACGATATGGTGAACTTCTGAGTACCGAGTTCCGTCGTTCCGAAGTAACGTGGTTCCACACACCTGGCACTTATCGTCGTAGAGCCCTTTCAACTCGTTGACTATCTCGCGGTCGCGTCGTACTCTGTCGAGGACCGTCTGGTATCTTCCTATGTCTTCGTACAGTTCCGGTTCAACCTGTACTGGGTCGAAGTCTTCTCGTGGGAATGGGTCGGTACGTTGCCTCGTTTTGGTGTCTTCGTCTCTATTCTCTTGCAGCGAGAACTCGTCGCTCCAGATTTCTTCGAAGTAGGAAGGGTTGTACTCTCGTTTTCGGAAGGGCCCTCCCGTTCGGTCGCCAACGTACAGGCAGTCACAGAGCAACTCGTAGAACCCTGTCTTCGTCGTGTGTACGCCCTCCTCGAACCGTGGGAGAATCGATTCGAGCATCAGTTCAGAGTGCTGTCTGAGGACGATAGAGTGCGGCAACAGTGTCTCGATAATCTTCCTCACATTTTGATGGGCAGTGAAATAGACCTGAAAATCGTGCCGCGTCGAGGAACTACCGTAGTCAATGCCTGTCGATTCACAATAGTCTAGTGCATAGTCGACGAGTTGTTTACTCACCCCTGTCAGATGCATTCGTGCAATTGGGTACATCGTGTACCCAATTCGAACTTCGTCCGTTTGCGCAATGCTCGCACGGTAGCGGCAAATTCCATCAAACAAGCCAGCAAACCACTTTTCTGAATACCCAGATCGGCATCGTCCATCTGGCAGAGGAAGCGAGTCCACTTTCGACGGACGGACGTCATACTCGTCGCTGAAGTCCTGCGGTGTGGTGTGATTCCGGCCTCTCGGGCGCCATCCATGACGGAGTTCGTCGCGCGTGATGAGCAATTGATAGACGTCTTCGGCTGTCAACAATTGCCCACCGAACTGGTTGTCAGACAGGCTGGTCACGAACGCTAATTCGTTGGCTAACTGCGCAGAGTGCCCGGCGAGATACTCCTCAAGTTGTTGCAACTCACTATGCTGGTCAAGCAGAAAATACGATATCGAGTAATCACCGTCGACAAATCGAGTGCTGTCGTACGATTGGCTGTCGAGAAACATACCCAGTACGTCACGGCGTGCTGTCGACTCGTAGGTCCGAATTCGGAGCGAAGGACGGACGGTGAATTTATTGTCGGTCTGGGAGTGGATGTTGAATTGTACCCTCCCAGTGGCGTCTAAGAGCCCAGCGACGTACTCCGGAGAAAGGACCTCTTCGGTTTCATTCATTTACCAGATGGTGACAGTATGGTTAAATGATAGTTGTGGTTGAACGTCTCTGTTGACATCCTTCGAGTCGCCGCCACCGGCTACTTGCCTCTCCCCAGGCCCGAAATCACCAATTTGCCACGAGTTCCCGATACGTCTCGTAACACCGCGCCAGCACGTCGAGCGACACGCTCTCGTCTCTCGTGTGCGCCTCGCCGGGTTCGGAGGGACCGTAGACGACGCAGGTCGTGCCCGCCTGCGACAGCCACCCGGCGTCGGTCGCGTGGGGCTTCGTCGTCTGCTCCGGCTCTGCGTCGCCGCGGGCCTCGTGGACCGACCGGGCGGCGTCGAGAACGCGCTCGGCGAAGTCGGCGTCGTCGCACGCCATCGGCGGGAGGTCCTGGTCGACGACCCACTCGACGCCCTCGATTTCCGCCGCCAGCGCGAGGTCGGCGAAGCCGCCGGGGACGGTCCGCTCGTCGATGGTCACCTCGCAGTGGTCGGGGATGACGTTCCACGCGCTCCCGCCGTCGATTTCGGTGACGGCGAGGCTCCCCGAGACGGGGTGGCCGAGGACTTCGGCGTCCGGCACCGAGAGGCCGCGGACCACGTCCACGGCGTCGGTCGCGCGGTAGACGGCGTTCTCGCCGCGCTCGGGTTCGCTGGCGTGGCAGGCGGTCCCCGACGCGACGAGGGTGCTCGCCCGGCGGCCCCGGTGGGCGACGACCACGTCCGTCCGGTCGGGGCCGGTGTAGTTCGTCGACCCCTCGGCGACGACGGCGTAGTCGAGTTCGAAGCCGTCGTCGAGCGCCGCGCGGACCCCCTCCCCGCCGAGTTCCTCGCCGACGAACGAGGCGAAGACGACCTCCGAATCGGCGTCTGCGGCCGCGTCGCGGAAGGCGAGCATCGAGGCCGCGACGGCTCCTTTCATGTCCGCCGCCCCGCGGCCGTAGAGGCGGCCGTCGCGGGTCTCGACCACGTAATCGCCGCCGTCGGTGGTCTGCCGGTCGGCCGGTGGGACCACGTCGTGGTGGCCGACGAGGGCGAGCGACGCGCCGACGCCGGGATTGGCGCGGGCGACGACGTTCCCCGCGTCGTCTCTGGTCACGTCGGCGTCGGTCTCCTCGCGGAGCCACGATTCGATGACGTCGCCGACGGCGGTCTCGTCCTCGTGGCTCGGTACCGACACGAGGGTCGCCGTGAGGTCGCGGAGTTCGTCCATGCCGGCCCGTCGGCGGGTCGCCCCAAAAGCGTGTGGCGTCCGGCAGTCCCGCCCCGGGTCCGGCGCGACTGCGGTCGGACGCTCCGAAGATAGCGGCGTTATCAGAATTCGAGAACGCGCGACCCGGCTTATTGCGCGTTCCCCGAACCTCAGCGTATGCGACTCGTCTCGACGTACGAACGGTTGCTCTGGGGAAGCATGGACGCGCTCGGCATCTCGGGTTCGGTCGAGAGAAAGGTCGTCGCCGCCGTCGCAATCCAGTTCGCGGTCTCGCTCGCGCAGGCCGCGCTCCCGTGGGTCGCGACCGGCGCGTTCCGACTCGAACTCTCGGCGCTCCTCCTGTTCGGTGCCGGCCTCGCGTTCGTCAACACGATTATCATCACGCGAAAAGACATCGTCTCGCCAATCGAAGCCATCTCGTCGGCGGCCGCGGGCGTCGCGGCTGGCGACCTGTCGACCCGCCCCCCGGACGTGGCCGGAACCGACGAGGTGGCCCGCCTCGCCGACGACTTCGGCGCGATGCACGACCACCTCCGCGTCGTCGCCTCGCAGGCGGGCGCGCTCGCCGACCAGCGCTTCGACGACCCGGCGCTCGACGAGGACCTGCCGGGCGAGTTCGGCGCGGCGCTCGACCGGATGCAACGCGACCTCGCCGACTACACGCGCAACCTCCAGCACCTCGTGGAGGCGTTCGCCGAGGCGACATCGCGGGCGCAGACGGGCGACCTCACCGCCACCATCGACACCGACGACTGGGGCGTCGACGACGAGCGATACGAGGAGGTCGCGGCGACCTACAACGACCTCGTTTGCACTCTCTCGTCGACCATCGGCGAGGTCCAGTCGTTCGCACAGGAGGTGTCGGAAATGAGTTCGACCGCCCGCGAGCACGTCCGCCGGGCCGACGCCGCCAGCGAGGAAGTCGCCGCCTCGGTCACCGAAATCTCCGACGGCGCGGGGGCGCAGACCGACCACCTCCAGACCGTCTCCGACGAACTCAACACGCTCTCTGCGACCGTCGAGGAGATAGCCGCCTCCGCGGACGAGGTCGCAACCACCGCCGAGACGGCCTCCGAGCGCGGCGAGGTCGGCCGGGACGCGGCGACCGAGGCGATGGAGGAGTTAGACACCGTGGAGGCCCGCATCGACCGCACCGCCGACGCCGTCGCCGAACTCACGGCGAGCATCGAGGAGATAGACGAAATCGCGGCGTTCATCGACCACGTCGGCTCGCAGACCGACCTGCTCGCCATCAACGCGGCCATCGAGGCGGCCCACGCGGGCGAGGCGGGCGACGGCTTCGGCGTCGTCGCACAGGAGGTCAAGTCGCTCGCCGAGGAGACCCGCGACTCGGCCGACGAGGTGTCCGGGCTCATCGCCGACATCACGGCGCACTCCGAGGAGACGCTCGCCGACGTGCGGGAGATGAACCGGCAGGTCACCGACAGTCTGGAGACGGTCACCGAGGCCATCGGCGAGTTCGAGACCATCGTGGACATGGTGACGGACATCGACGCCAGCGTGGCCGAGGTGAGCGCCGCGACCGACCAGCAGGCCGAGTCGGCGGCGGACATCGCCGCCCGCGTCGACGACGTGGCGAACATCTCCGAGGAGACCGCCGGCCAGTCGCGGACCGTCGTCGAGACGGCGCGCGAGCAGTCCGCGTCCATCGGCGACCTCGCGGACCAGACCGAGGTGCTGTCGTCGCAAGCCGCCGACCTCGACGGCCTCGTCGGGTCGTTCGAGGTCGTCAACGGGGAGCGACCCGTCGCGCCGGCCGACGATTGAGTCGAGGGCGCGGGAGGCTGTCAACTACAACCTTATCCGTCACCCGCCCAAACCCACGCGCATGAAAATAGTGCCGGACACGAGCGCGGTCATCGACGGTCGCGTGTCCGAGCGAGTCGACGACGGCACCTACGAGGGTGCCGACGTACTCGTCCCCGAGGCGGTCGTCAGCGAACTCGAATCGCAGGCCAACGACGGCCGTGACACGGGCTGGGAGGGCCTCTCCGAACTCCAGCGTCTCGCGGAGTTCGCCGACGACGGCGTCATCAAGCTCAAATACGTCGGTCGTCGCCCGAGTTCGGGCGAGACGAAAGGTGCCGGCGAGGGCGACATCGACGCGCTCATCCGCGACATCGCCGCCGACCACGACGCGACCCTCCTCTCCAGCGACGTCGTACAGGCGGAGGTGGCGAAGGCGAAGGGCCTCGACGTCGAGTACGTCGAGGCGCGGGTCCGGGGGTCGGGCGAACTCGCCATCGACGAGTTCTTCGACGACCAGACGATGTCGGTCCACCTGAAGACGGGGACCCGTCCGCGGGCCAAGCGCGGGGCCATCGGCGAGATGCACTACGAGGTCATCGACGACGCGGAGACGTCGGAGGCACGGATGAAAGAGTGGGCCGACGATATCGAACAGACCGCCCGCTCCAGCAGCGACGGGTTCGTCGAACTGTCGGAACCGGGCATGAGCATCGTCCAGTTCCGCGACTTCCGCATCGCGGTGGCTCGGCCGCCCTTCGCCGACGGTATCGAGATTACGGCCGTCCGGCCCATCGTCAAGACGTCCCTCGAAGACTACGAGTTCGCCGAGGACCTCAAGGAGCGCCTCAGCGACCGCCAGCGCGGCGTCCTCATTTCGGGGGCGCCCGGGGCGGGCAAGTCCACGTTCGCACAGGCCGTCGCGGAGTTCCTCGCCGACTCCGACTACGCGGTCAAGACGATGGAGAAACCGCGTGACCTGCAGGTCGGTCCCGACATCACCCAGTACACCGCCCTCGGCGGCGACATGGCCAAGACCGCCGACTCCCTGCTCCTCGTGCGTCCCGACTACACCATCTACGACGAGGTGCGCAAGACCGCCGACTTCGAGGTGTTCGCCGACATGCGCCTCGCGGGCGTCGGGATGGTCGGCGTCGTCCACGCCACCCGCGCCATCGACGCCCTCCAGCGACTCGTCGGGCGGGTCGAACTCGGCATGATCCCGCAGGTCGTCGACACCGTCGTCTACATCGAGGACGGCCGCGTCGACACCGTCTACGACGTGACGACCGAGGTCAAGGTGCCCGAGGGCCTCACCGCCGAGGACCTCGCCCGGCCGGTCATCCAGATTTCGGACTTCGAGACCGGACGGCCTGCCTTCGAAATCTACACTTTCAACCGACAGGTCGTGACCGTCCCGCTGGACGACGACGGCGACGCGCGGGAGACGGGCGTCGACCGCCTCGCGAAAAGCGAGATCGAGCGGGAGATACGCTCTATCGCCCGCGGTCACGTCGACGTCGAACTCAAGAGCGCAAACACCGCCGTCGTCTACGTCGAGGACGACGACATCTCCTACGTCATCGGGAAGGGCGGCGGCCGCATCTCCGACGTGGAGGACCGCCTCGGCATCGACATCGACGTCCGAACGCACGACGAGAAGCCCGCACAGGGCGGCCAGCACGCCGGTGGCGGCGGTGGCAGTGGGGGGTCCGGCGGCGACTCGGCCGACGACGGGGTCGTCGTCACGCCGGAGGTGACCTCCCGGCACGTCGTGATCCGGATGGACGAACACGTCGGCGAGACCGTCGAGGTCCGCGCCGACGGCGAGTACCTCTTCACCGCGACGGTCGGCCGCGGCGGCGACATCCAGGTCTCCCGCGGCAGCGCCATCGCGGACGAACTCGAACAGGCCATCGACCGCACGCAACGGATCACCGTCCACCCGGCCTGATAGTGTTTACTCTCACTTTTTACCGCCGAGCGCCACCTCCGTTGGCAGCGCCCGGCGCTAAGAGATGAGAGTAAACACTATGAGTCGGCCGACGGACACCTCCTCGTCGTCGGAACCGGACGATTCTTCCCCCGAGGCGGACCTACGCACTCGTATGGACTCCGAGACGCCGCCGGACGAGGTGCTCGACGAACTCTTCGCGACGATCCAGGACCGACGGGAGACGCTCCCAGCGGATTCCTACACCGCCTCGCTGTTCACCCACGAGAAGGGCAAAAACGCCGTACTGGAGAAACTCGGCGAGGAGACGACAGAGACCATCCTGTCGGCGAAAGACGGCGACCGCGAGGAACTTCTGGCCGAAAGCGCCGATCTGGTCTATCACCTGCTCGTGCTGCTCGCGATGGAAGAGCGCGATCTCGACGATCTCAGGGTCGAACTCCGCGACCGATTCTGAGCGCGGACGACTGGAACTACTGGAATCGGACGCCGAGATCGTGGAGTCCGTCGTTGTTCTGTGCGACGTTGAGCAGGAGCGGGGTCACCGACTCGACCTCCGCCGCGGCGCCGATCCCGCCGGCGTCGAGCGCACGCAGCCCGTCGATGTCCTCGGCCAGTCCGATCACCTGACGCTTCGCGCTGTCGTCGTCGCCGACGACGGGCGTGTCGATGTCCAGTTCCGCGTCGAGGTCAGCCAGACGGCCGGCCGGGAGGGTGTGGAACGCGCCGACGACGGGGACGTCGTCGGGTGCGGCGTCGGCGACGAGCGCAGTCACGCTCCCGGCGCTCGGGGCGTGAGACCTGAATCCGCCGTCCTCCCGCTTGATCCCCGCCGCGGGCGTGACCAGGATGTCGTCGCCGTCGAGTTCGTCGGCGACGGACTCGACGGTGTCCGCAACGTGATACGGCGGCACACAGAGCACGACGACGTCGGCGCGGTCGGTCGCCATCGCGTTCTCGAAGCCGGTGAGCTTCCGCTCGCGACCGTGGCTGGCGACGGCCTCCGCGTACTCGTCGGCAGCGCCGTGGGCGGCGTCGGGGTCCCGGGAGCCGATCACGACGTCGTGGTGGGTGTGGTACGCCCAGCGGACCGCGAGGCCCGCTCCGATGTCGCCAGTCCCGCCGAGAAGTGCAATTCGCATAGCCCAGAGGTGGGGTGGAATCCGGTAAAGGGTTGCGTGAGCGGGCACGGCTGCCGGTGTCGACAGGCTGGTCCTACCGCTCGTCGCCCGTTCGTCTGCGGGCCGCCGAGACGGCCGGCGCGTACACGATAAGGAAGCCGAGCAGCGGCGCGACGACGAGCGTCCCGAGCAGGACGCCGGTCCGGATCGACCCGCCCGCGGGGAGCAGCCACCACGCGCCGAGGCCGAACGCGTCGACGGCGACGACGACGGCGATGAACCGGACGAAGTGGTGACCGATCCCGCCTGTCAGACCGCCGTCGGATCCGGAGCCGGCGGTCACGCGCCGCTCGCCTCCTCTCCCCAGCGCTTCGGGTTCAGTCGTTCGGCCCACATCGCGAGCACCCACGCGACGGCGAACGTCACGGCGGTGCTCGCGATGCCGGTGTAGCCGAGCGATCCGAGGCCGACCCGTCCGACGATCGCGACGGCGAAGAACACGAGATACCGGATGGTCTGATCGCCCACCACGGCGTCCCGGGGGAGCGATCCCAGCGCGTACCGGATCGCGAGGAACGCGACGACGGCGAAGATCGCGAGCGCGACGCCGGCAGCGACGACCCCGGTCGGGTCCGGGAGCAGCAGCAGCGTCCCGAACACCGCGACGACGGCGGCGAAGACGACGGCCCAGGCGGTCCGCTCGAATCGGAGCGCATCCATCGAATAGACGTTGGCGACCGGGAAAATAAGCGTACCCGTCGTCGGACCGCTCTCCGGGCCGCCGAATCAGTTCTCGAAGAGCCGTTCGGGCAGGTCGTTCACGGAATCGACGACGGCGGCCGCACCGACGCCCTCGAACGCTTCTCGGCCCGATTCACCCGTCAGGCCGCCGGTGAGGACCCCGATCCCGTGGTACGCCCGACCTCCGTCGGCCGCGGCGGCGTTGACCGCCGTCCGTACGTCGTCGAGCGTGTCGCCGGCGAACGCGACGGTCTCGGCGTCGAAGCGGGCCGCGAGCGTCGTCAGGGCGTCGGGGTGTGGCTTGCCCGCCTCCCAGTCGTCCATCGTGAAGCGGTGTTCGTCGGGGACCGACAGCCCGACGCGGTCGAGCGCGATCTCCGCCTCGGCGGCCGGGCGACCGGTGAGCACTCCCAGCCCGGCGCTCGCTTCGAGTCGATCGAGCGTCGCCGGTTCGAGGAGCACCGGTTCGTCGTGGATGTAGCCTCGCGTCTCGAACGGCGGTTCGCCGCCTTCGAGGTCACGGTAGCGATCAGCGCCGAGGTAGAGCGCCTGGAACGCGTCGTGGAGGCCCTCTGGGTCCCAGGCGTCGCGGACGGCGTCCCACGCGTCGTCGTCGAGGTGCTCGGCCGCCACCGCCTCGGCCGCGTCGAGGCCGCCGCCGGCCGCCTCGATCTCGGCGGCGAACGTCGACAGCGGGAGCGGTCGGTGCTCGTCAACGAGGACGTACAGCGCCGCCGCATACGTCACGTCCCAGTCGTTGTTGAAGCCGCCGGCGTCCTTGAACAGTTGGACGTCCTCGCGGTCGATCGTCCGGCCGCACAGTCGCTCGACGGACTCCACGATGGCGCGCCGGTAGGAGTCGGCGACGTCGAGGAGGACGCCGTCGATGTCGAGGACGACCGCGTCTGCGTGCATACCAGAATGCGGCCGGCCGGCGGCCTTAGCGTTGTCCCTTCCGCACGGGTCCCTCCACGAGGAGACGCCGCCCGTTCGAGTTAGGAGCTATTTTACCGTCCCGTTCAGTGAGGGTAGGTATGGACTACGACCCGCAGGATCTCGAAGCGCGCTGGCGCGAGCGGTGGGCCGAGGAGGGTCGCTACGAGGCCGATCCGGCGGACGCCGAGGCGGCTGTCGCGGTCGCAGACGACACCGACGCGTCCGACGACGACGCCACAGGCGACGCCGACGCCGACAGCGACGATCCCACGTTCATCACGGTCCCCTATCCGTACCCCAGCGGCGGGATGCACATCGGGCACGCTCGGACCTACACCGTCCCGGACGTCTACGCCCGGTATCGCCGCCAGCAGGGCGACAACGTGCTCTTTCCGATCGCCTGGCACGTCACCGGAACGCCGATCATCGGCGCGGTCGAGCGGTTGAA
>ENA-ORCS01001313-ORCS01001313.1-marine-metagenome-genome-assembly--contig:-NODE-1313-length-11143-cov-3.041388_pt1 | contig 11143 bp, 6 predicted proteins | sample MGYA00237781_ERZ508513 | MGnify/ENA primary metagenome ERZ508513 (study PRJEB26184, sample SAMN06268793) | marine metagenome | isolation source: Eden Landing Ponds, San Francisco, CA, USA | place...
CGTGTGGCTCACGCCGGTCCTCCAGAACGATCACGCCCCACACGGCTACAACATCACGGACTTCTTCGCCGTCGCCGAGGACCTCGGCACCCGTGCGGAGTTCGAGGCGTTCGTCGAGAGCGCCCACGATCACGGCATCCGGGTCCTCTTCGACCTGGTCCTGAACCACTCCGCGCGCGCACACCCGTTCTTCCGGGACGCCTACGGGAACCCCGACAGCGAGTACCACGACTGGTACGAGTGGCAGGAGAACGGCGAACCCGGCACCTACTTCGAGTGGGAGTACATCGCCAACTTCGACCACCGGAACCTCGACGTCCGGCGCTACCTGCTCGACGCGGTTGACATGTGGGCCGAGGTGGTCGACGGCTTTCGCTGTGACATGGCGTGGGCCGTCCCCGACACGTTCTGGCAGGAGATTCGGGACCGCGTGAAGGCGAAAGACCCCGAGTTCCTGCTCCTCGACGAGACGATTCCCTACATCGCGGACTTCCACGAGGGCATGTTCGATATGCACTTCGACACGACGCTGTACTTCACGCTCCGGCAGGTCGGCCGCGGCGACGAACCCGCCGAGCGCATCCTCGACGCCATCGAACAGCGGACGCAGGTCGGCTTCCCCGACCACGCGTCGTTCATGCTCTACCTCGAAAATCACGACGAGACGCGCTACGTCGTCGAGTGCGGCGAGGACGAGGCGCTGGCCGCCGCGGGCGCGCTGTTTACGCTCCCCGGCGTGCCGATGATCTACGGCGGGCAGGAAATCGGCCAGCGCGGCCGCCGCGACGCCCTCGCGTGGGACCACGCGAGCGACGACGTCCACGAGCACTACGAGCGGCTCATCGAGGTCCGCGACGAGACGCCCGCGCTCCGGTATGACGGGACGTTCCGCCGCATCGACTACGAGGCCGACTCCGACCGCGCGGTCGCGTTCGTCCGCGACCACGACGACGGCTCGTATCTCTGTGTGCTCAACTTCGCGCCCGGCGCGACCACGGTCGACGTCGGCGACCTCGACGTCGACGCGACTGACGTGGTCTCCGGTGAGTCGGTCGCCGCCGAGGGTGGCGTCCGCGTCGACGACGTGGTCGTCTGCCCGCTCGCGTAACTCTCGAACGCCGGACACGCTTCCGGCGGGTGGAGGCCCCCACTAGATTCATACCCTCAGCGGATTTTTGGACGTGTGTTCACTGTAAAACCCGGTATAGTATCCGATAATATCGGTAATATACTTCTTATCTGGTCTATCTCTCTAAACAATCGATAAGTGTTTATGGGGCATTGTGGACAGAGTTTTTCTATTATACCTCTGTGCTACTCGCCATATGATATACAAATCGATGCAGAAGAACGGCGAAACTGTGCACGATTGTGCTACTTTGGAAGGGGTTCGCGTATGGGTCTCGTAAAAATGACCAAGTGGCGAACGCTCCTTCTCGCCACTATCGGGTTCAACTTCTCCTTTCTCATCTGGTTCTCGTTCGCGCCCTTTACCGGGCCGATGGCGGAGGAGTTCGGGCTCTCGCTCGCCGAAATCGGCATCTTGGCGAGCGCGGCAATCTGGCTTGCGCCCTTCGGCCGCATCCTCACCGGCTGGCTCTCGGATAAGTTCGGTGCGCCGGTGGTGTTCGCTATCGTCCTCGGCTACGTCGGGGTGTTCTCGATGGCGAGCGCGTTCGCCGAGAGCTACACCGTGTTCTTCGTCGAGCGCCTCGTCGTCGCCACGGCGGGCATCACGTTCGTCATCGGCATCCAACACGTCTCTGAGTGGTTCGAAGAGGAGAACCTCGGCATGGCCGAAGGCGTTTACGCGGGCGTCGGGAACGCCGGGGCCGCCGGCGGCGCGCTCATCCTGCCCCGCGTGTTCGGGGCTGACTGGAGCGGGCCCCTGTTCCAGAGCAACTGGCGGGCTGCGTTCTTCTACACCGGCGTCGTCTCGATTCTGCTCGCGGTCGCCTACTACGTCCTCGGCGAGGCCGCGGCGACCGACGAGCGCCGGCAGGCGACCGCCGACAACGCGACGCTCAAGCAGTGGGTCCACACCGCGACCCGGTACGGGACCGTCGCGCTCGCGCTCGCCTACGTCATGAGCTTCGGTCTCGAACTCTCGATGAACGGCTGGCTCGCCACCTACTACCGCGAGGCGTTCAACACGAACAACCTCGTGCTCGCGAGCACGTTCGCGGCCACGTTCTCCATCGCGGCCGGCCTACTCCGGCCTATCGGCGGTTACGTCAGCGACGTGCTGGCTCGCAAGGAGATGGACATTCTGCCCGTCTTCGAGGGCCGCTACCGCGAGCAGTGGACGTTCGTGGCGCTGTCGTTCATCGTCGTCTCCATGCTCGTTATGACCCTCGCCGGCCTCTCGGGGACCGTCCTCATCGCGGTGGCCGCCGGCTTCATGGTCGGCATGGCCTGCGCGTTCGCGGAAGGCGCAATCTTCGCGCAGGTCCCCGCGATGTTCCCCAACAGCTCGGGGGCCGTCGCGGGCGTCGTCGGCGGCGTCGGCACCATCGGCGGCATCACCTACCCGCTCGTCTACTCCTCGGTGCTCCTGCCGAACCTGCACGTCGGCTACGCGCTCGTCGCGGCGACGATGGTTCCCATCGTCCTCCTGAACGCGTGGGTCTACCGCCCGCACATCGCGGAGCGCGCGACCGTCGACGGCTTCCTCGGCTCGTCGGGAACGACCGGCCCGGCCGACGACTGAGCCCTCGACCGCGACGTTTCATTTTTCGCTCGACGCCCACCGCTCGCGAGCCGCCGGCTCTCGACGTTCGCCTCAGGCGACGCGCGCGTCGGTCTCGACCGAGACGCCGTCGAGGTAGTCACCGTCGGGTCCGACCCACTCGCCTTCGGTCCCGCAGTCGGTGGTCAGCCGGCAGACGCGGGTCTCCGGCGGCCAGACGACCCGTACCTCGCCGCCGGAGCGCTCGACGGAGACGGTCTGGCGGTACGTGACCGTCTCGCCGAAGTCACCGGCGTAGGTCACCGCGAGGTCGACCTCGCTCGCGCCCGCCGGAACCGACAGCCGCGCTGGGCCGGCGGCCAGCGGGCGGTTCGTCACGGCCACGCCCGCCGGCGTCAGCGACCACTCGACGGTCAGGTTCTCGGCCGTCGCCGCGTCGTAGCGGGCGTACCCCTCCTCGGTCTCGACGCGGACCGACACCGTGTTCGCCCACGCGGGCGCGCCGAGCGCCGTCGTCGCGTCGACCCGCTCGCCGGCGAGCACGTCGAGTCGGGTCAGTTCCGGTTCGACGGGCGCTTCGGCTCCGGTCCACGTGCCCCGATAGGTGAACCGATACGGAGTCCGGTTCGTCGCGTCGAGGACCGCGACGTCCCGTTCGGCCCCGCCGTCGATGGCGTACAGCACCGGGCCGTCGAACCCGGGGTCGTTGCGGAGCGTCTGGAAGGGATGGGCCGACCAGTCGCCGTAGGGGCCGGGGTGGAAGACGAGCGCCTTCGTCTCGGTGCCCGCCGCGGCCGGGTCGCCGGCGACGCCGAGACCGCCGTCACCGCCCCCGATGCCCTCGGCACCGCTTTCGAGACCGCCGGCACCGACGCCCGGAAGCGACGGCGTCAGCGGCGGCTGTTCGAAGCCGGCGTCGAGGAGCGGTTCGTAGGTCGACGCGAAGGTCTCGGTTCGGAGCCGGTTTTCGTCGTATGGTTCTTCGACCGCCCCGACGGTCACGCCGCCGGCGAACAGCGCCGAGACGAGAAGCACCGAGAAGACGACGCCGCGGGCCTCCGAGGCCGAAAAGCGGCGGTGGGCCAGTCGGCGGAGGAGTCGAGCGCCGGCGACGACACCGGCCGCGCCGAACACCGCGAGCGGGACGAGCGCGTCGAAGTGATAAAACGGGCCGAGGAGGTCGATGAGACCGTTTCGGAGGCCGTTGTGCGTCCCCCAGAAGGCGGCGTTGCCGACGAACACCGAGGCGAACACGCCCGCGACGACGCAAGCGAGGGCGTCGTCCGAGAGTTCGGCGAACGCGCGGTCGCGGCCGCCGAGCCCGTGGTGGCGGCGTCTCGCGCTCCCCCGGAGGTTCCGGCCGGTCTTGTGGCCCCACCAGCGGCGGGCGGTGACGCCGACGCCGAACACCGCGGCGACGGTGCCGAGCCAGCCCATCGGCCCCCAGCGCGTCGCGAGCAGGTCGAGCGCTTCGACGGCAGTATCGACGCCCATGGCGGGCGTGTAGACGACCTCGTAGTCGAGGATGGCCCGCTCGCCGAAGCCGATTCCGTCCCGCGGGGCGAAGGCGATGTACGGGAACGTGAGCGGGTCGCCCGTCACGACGGCGTTGTACGCGAGGGTCAGGCCGACGAACGCGAGGCCGGGGAGCGCGATGGCGGCGTACCGGCGGAAGACGACCCAGCCGGTCCCCGCGCGCCGGGCGGTCGCCAGCGCCCACAGCGAGTGGGCGATGAACGGCAGGGCGAACAGGACGGCGGTGTAGGGCCGGGCGAAGAACGCCGCGCCGATGAGCGCGCCGGCGACGACGGCGTAGCCCGAGGAGTCCCGGCGGGCGGCCCGGACGTAGCAGACGGCGAAGCCGAGGTTGAGCATCGTCGTCGGCGCGTACGCGAGGAACGTCGCCGAGGTGAGCAGAAACAACGGCGAGAGCCCGAGCAGGCCCGCCGCGACGACGCCGGTCGTCCGGTCGAACGCGTCGGCGGTGAGGGCGTAGACGAGCGCGGCGGACACCGCGGCGATGGCCCCCAACACGAGGTTCGGAAGCCCGAAGGCGAGACCGACCGCGAACAGCGCCGGCACCGCCGGCGAGTACTTCGAGTAGAGCTGGACGCCGCCGGGCGCGCTCGGCGTCTCCTGTACCACGAAGAACCACGGCCTGACGGCCTCGGTCAGTTGGCCGGGATAGAGGAACAGCTTGCCTTCGAGGAGCATCGCGGCCTGCGTGAGGTAGACGCCCTCGTCGTCGTTGACGGTGTGGTACGGAAAGAGGTCGACTGCGAGCCACGTCACGACGAGTCCGACGACAAGGGAGACACAGAGCGCGGCGAGTCGCCGCCGCGTCCGGGTTCGGTCGATGTCGATGGAGAAGCCGGTCCCGAACGCGAGGCCGCGGACCGCGGCGCGAACGCGCCCGCCGAGCGGGACGCTCCAGCCCGTATTCGAGTCTCGCCGACCCATTCTCAGTCCGAGTAGAGGCCGGTCTCGGGGCGCTGTTCGCGCGGGAACCACGCGAGTTCGTGGCCGGCGTCGAGCGTCACCTCGACACAGCCGTCGGTCGGGACTGTCTCGTCGTGGTTGTGCATACACAGCAGGGTATCGCCGCCGTGGAGTTCGACCTCGTAGAGGATGGTCGGGCCGAGGTAGCGCTTGCCGACGACCTTGCCGTGGCCGTCGCCGCCGTTGCAGGGATGCGCCGACACGTCGTCGGGGCGGACGAGGATGTCGATGTCGGTGTCGTCGTACTCGGGCGCGAGGCCGTGAATCTGGTCGCGGCCGACCGTCCCCAGCTCGGTTTCGACCACGTCGCCCGCGATGCGTCCCGGTAGGAACCCGGCGTAGCCGAGGAAGCCGGCGACGAAGCGCGACTCGGGGTGTTGGAACACCTGCTCGGGCTCGCCGATCTGTTCGAGGTCGCCGTCGTTCATCACGGCCACGCGGTCGGAGATGGACATCGCCTCCTCTTGGTCGTGGGTGACGGAGACGGCCGTCACGCCGGCCTCCTTGAGGATGCGGCGGACCTCCTCGCGCATCTGGACGCGGAGGTCAACGTCGAGGTTCGAGAAGGGCTCGTCGAGGAGCAGGATGGCCGGCTCCGGCGCGAGCGACCGCGCGAGGGCGACCCGCTGTTGCTGGCCGCCGGAGAGCTCGTCGGGGTAGCTCTCGCCTTGGGTCTCCAGTCCCACGAGGTCGAGGAGGTCCGCCACGCGCTCGTCGCGTGCGGCCTCGTCGAGGTCCTTCAGCCCGAAGGCGATGTTCTCGGCCGCGGTGAGGTGCGGGAACAGCGCGAACTCCTGGAAGACGACGCCGACGCCGCGCTCCTCGGGCGCGCGGAAGGTGTCGCCGCCGGAGACGACGTTTCCGTTCAGTCGGACCTCGCCCCCGTCGGGGCGGTCGAGTCCGGCGATGAGCCGGAGCGTCGTCGTCTTCCCACAGCCCGAGGGGCCGAGGAGCGTGAGGATTTCGCCCTCCTCGACGCTGAGCGAGAGGTCGGCGATGACCGACTCGGTGCCGTAGGACTTTGAGACGTCGTCGAGTTCGAGGACGCCGCCGGCGTCCTCGTCGTCGGCCTCGGAGCCGGTGGATTCCGTGCGGTTCGAACGGTCGGTGGTCGAGAGTGTGCTATTTGACATCGTATCCCTCTTGGGTGATGATGACGAGCATCGAGAGCCCGGAGACGAAAAGCAGGATGAACGCGGGCACGACGGCCTGACCGAAGTAGCCCTGCTCGTAGGCCGTCCAGATGTGCGTCACGAGCGTACTGAACCCCGAGGGGCGGAGCAGGAGCGTCGCGGGCAGTTCCTTCATCGTGGTCAGGAAGACGAGCGCCGCGCCGCCGAACAGACCGGGCGCGACGAGCGGGAGCGTGACGTGACGGAACGCCCCCGACGGGGTCTCGCCGAGCGTCCGCGCCGCCTCCGGGAGCGCGGGGTCGACCCGGAGGAACGACGCCCGGAGCGACCCGATGGCCTGCGGGAGAAAACGGATGACGTAGGCGAACACGAGGAGATAGAGCGTCTGGTAGATGGGCGTCGCGTAGGAGCTTCCGAAGAAGACGAGCGCCAGTCCGAGGACGACCCCCGGCACCGCGTAGCCGACGTAGGTCGCGCGCTCGAAGACGGAACTCAGCCGAGACGGGTGCCGCGCGGCGAGATACGCGACCGGCAGGCCGGCGAGCGTCGCCGCGCCCGCGGTCGCCGCCGCGACGAGGACCGAGTTGAACGCGTACTCGGGTTGGAACGCGAGCGACCCGCTCGTCGCGGCGACGCCCTGCGCGAGCCACGTAAAGAGGATGCCGAGCGGGACGAGGAGTCCGACGGTCGCGACGAGCGCCGCGAAGCCGAGCGCCGGGTACTTCCACCGGCCGAGCGGCATCGGTGCCCCCGAGCGCCCGCCGGTCGTCGTGCGCTCGTCGCCCCGAATCTTCGATTCGAGGGTCAAAATGAGGAGCGTCACGGCGATGAGCTGGAGCGACAGGAGCGTCGCGGTGTCGCGGCCGAACGTCCCGAACTCCACGTAGATGACGCGAGTGAAGGCGTCGAACCGCATAATCGCCGGCGTGCCGAAGTCCGAGAGGACGTACAGCGCCGTCAGGAGCGAACCGGCGGCGACCGCGGGGCGAATCTGCGGGACGGTCACCCGCTTGAACGCCTCCCAACGGCTGTGGTTCAGTGTCCGCGCGGCGTCGATGAGCGTGGTGTCCATCGACTTCAGCGCGGCCCGGGTGGTGATGAACACGTACGGGTACGTGTAGAGCGTCAGCACCAAAACGGCACCGGGGAGTCCGTATATCTCGGGGAGCGAGTCGACGCCGAGCGGGGCCAAGAGCCGCTGGAACGCGCCCCGCGGGCCGAACGCCGAGACGAACGCGAACGCGCCGATATAGCTCGGGATGACGAGCGGGAGAGAGACGACGACGGTCCAAAAGCGCCTGAACGGCAGGTCGGTCCGGACGGTCAGGTACGCCAGCGGGACGCCGAGTCCGATACACGCGGCGGTGACGAGCGTGACGAGGACGGCGCTGTTCAGGAACACTTCGACGGTCGTCGGCCGGGTGACGAGCGCCACCGCCTCGGCGAACCCCACGTCGAGCGCGGTCTTGACGAGCCACAACAGCGGGACGACGACGGCGGCGGCGACGGCCCCGCTCGCGATGGTCAGACCGAGCGGTTGCTCGTCGTCTCCTCCACCGGTCCCAGTCTGCTGTTCGGTCGCCATGAGTATGCTACCTCAGAGGACGCCCACCTCACGCAAGAGTTCCACGGTTCCTTCGAGGTCCGAAAGCTGGGTCAGGTCGAGGGCCTCCGGCGGGCTGAGTTCGTCGATGCTCGGCAGTTCGCCGATGGGGTCGACACCCGAGACCAGCGGGTACTCGAAGGTGGTCCGCGCGAAGTAGTCCTGCGCTTCGGCCGAAAGCAGGTGTCGAACGAAGTTGCTCGCCAGTTCGGCGTCGTCGGTGCTGTCGAGGACGAGCGCGCCCGCGACGTTGAAAATCGACCCGGCGTCGCCCGCGGTGAAGGCGGTCGAAAGCGACGCGTTCGGTCGCCCGGCGAGGATGCGCTGGATGTAGTAGTGGTTGGCGAAGCCCGCGCCGATTTCGCCGTCGGCGACGGCCTGCGAGACGAGGAACTCGTCGTTGTACTCCGTGACGCCGAGGTCCTGCATCCCCTGTAACCACTCTCTCGTGGCGTCTTCGCCTTCGAGGACGCGCATCGCCGTGACGAACGCCTGGAACGAGGAGTACGTCGGTGCCCAGCCGATGTTGTCTCTGAACGCCTCCGTGTCGGGGAAGGCCATGATGTCGTCGGGGATGTCCGACTCGTCGAACTGGTCGGTGTTGAACGGGACGGTCCGGGCGCGACCGGAAGTCCCGGTCCACTGCCCGTCCGGGTCGTGGAACTCGTCGCGGACGAGGTCGAGCACCTCGCTCGGAAGCTCCTGCGTGCGACCGGCGTCCTTCAGCGCACCGAGCGAACCCGCGTTGACCGAGAAGAACACGTCTGCGGGGCTGTTCTGCCCCTCGGTCTGAATCTGGTTGACCAGTTCGGCCGCCGAGTTGTACCGCGGGCGGATGGTGAACTCGTCGTAGTACTCCTCGAAAAAGGAGATGAGTTCGCCGACGAGCGCCTGCCCGCGCCCCGAGTAGAGCGTGAGCTCGCCCGAGAGGTCCGGCATCTCCGTGACGGAGACGCCCCCGGTAATCTCGCGCTCGCCGAACGGAGAACGCCCGGAGCCGATCTGTCCGACCGACTCGTTGGTTCCGGCTTCGGTCGTCGTCTCTGTCTCCTCGCCGCTTCCGCCGGTACACCCGGCGAGCGCGCCGACCCCGAGGGCCGCCGTCGTCGCGATGAATCGGCGACGACTGTGACGGCGAAGCTCTCGATCGCGTTCGTGCATATATGAATTTAGGCCTCCCTAAAACATTTATACCTACCGATTTGTCGAGAGAAGCGGCCGAACCGCGGGACAAAGAGCCGCTACTCGGTCCGTCGGTGCGCGTCGGTCGGCCGGTTGGTCAATCGTCGGCCAATCAGTCAGTCGTCGGCCGGTGCGGCGGCCCGCGGCGCGTCGAGCGCGGCGAGGCAGTCCAGCCAGTCGCGCATGTGCTCGCCGACGTAGTTGAAAAAGCCGCCGTTGCGGTACTCGGACCAGTCGCCGTCGGCGAGGGCGTCGGCCATCGCCTCGAAGACGCCGGCGTAGCTGTCGGCGTCCCCGCCGACCGCGTCGACGACCTCCCAGAGGTGCTCGTTGAGTTCGAGGCCCGGTACCTCGTTGTTGAGGTCGTCGAACGTCGGGCGAGCGGCCTTGTTGTGCTCGCACAGCGGGTAGCCCGTCACGACGTCTTTCCCGAGCACGTCGGCGGCGCGCTTGAGGAAGACGCCCGACCAGATGTCGTCGAAGCGGCCGACCTCCCACTCGTTGTCGTCCATCGGGAGCTGGTAGAACGCCGGGACGACCTCGCGCTCGAACGCGAGGTTCATCGAGCAGACGGTGAGGTACTGGCCCGGCTCGGCCACGAAGTCGCCGTCGAAGTCCTCGAAGTCGGTCCGGGTCTGGGCCTGCCCTTCGAGGTCGCCGTCCATCAGGATGCGGACCGCGTCGAGGTCGGGGACGTTCGTCCACAGCCCCTGTGAGGCGACCACGTCGCGGAGTTCGCGCGTCCCGGTCTCGACGGTCTCGTCCATCGCCGAGTAGGGGTAGCCGCGGGGGTACAGCCCGTGTTCGTCGGCGTTCTGGTAGAGGACGTTGACCCAGCGCTCGTCGCTCGACACCGACTCCACCTCGTCGGTGCGAGCGAGGTTCGCCATGTGGCGACCGAAGAAGTCCCACTCGTCGTGGGGGAGCGTGTCGTCGTCGATGAACACGCCGTAGTCGAACTCGGAGTGCGCCCACATGTACAGCAGACCGAAGCTCGTCTGGGCGTGGCTCGCCGCCGGCACGAGATGCGAGTACTCGGAGACATCGTGTTCGTCGTACCACTCCTCGCGGGCCGTCCCGTCGAAGACCGCGCCCGAAACCCCCTCGTCGTCCAGCATCGACGCCATCCCCTCGGTGTCACAGAAGTCCTCGGTCACGAGGAGAACGAACAGCCGGTCGAGGTCGAAACCGTGTGCCCGCGCGTTGTCGAAGTACGCCCGCATGCACTCGTACTCCCGGATAGTCGGGACGATCACACAGATGTCCGCATTCATTGCCTCCATAGATTTAGGCCACCCAAAAATAGATGTTGGTTCGGGATAGCGGCCCTGAAATGACGGTATAGTGATATTTCACTCGTCGGGTCGGCGGAGGTGGGCGGTTCGCGCCCGGTCGCCCGCTTCAGGCCCGCGTTCCCGTCAGCGACTCCAACAGCAGGACCGCCGTGTCCGTCGCCAGCGGGTCGTTCGCGTTGCCGCACTGCGGCGACTGCACGCAGGAGGGACAGCCGTCCTCGCAGTCGCAGTCCGAAATCAGGTCGGCGGTCTGGCGCATCAGCCCCTCCACGATGTCGTAGCCGGCGCGCGTGATGCCGACCCCGCCGGGGTGGCCGTCGTAGATGAAGATCGTCGGCTGGTCGGTGTGGGCGTGGTACGGCGTCGAGAGCCCGCCGATGTCGCCGCGGTCACAGAGCAGTCGAAGCGGGAACAGCGAAATTATGCCGTGTTCCGCGGCGTGGATGCCGCCGTTGAAGCCGTAGTCGCGGCCCTCCGGGCGGTCGCTCGATAGCTCGCGCATCTCCGCGTCCACGTCGCCGGGGACCGTGAAGTACAGCGCCTTCGTCCGCAGGCTCGTCTCCGGGAGGTCGAGCAGTTGCTGGCCGATGGTCGTCCCGCGCTTCGGGTCGCGGCGCTCGAAGCCCGTTATCTGCTTTCGCATCGTCACCTCCGCGAACCGGACCTCCACGTCCGACCGCGCCGACAGCGGTTTCGACAGGATGTCCCGCTCGCCCGTGATGTGTTTGTCGTGGAGGACGCG
>ENA-ORCS01001314-ORCS01001314.1-marine-metagenome-genome-assembly--contig:-NODE-1314-length-11142-cov-2.857569_pt1 | contig 11142 bp, 14 predicted proteins | sample MGYA00237781_ERZ508513 | MGnify/ENA primary metagenome ERZ508513 (study PRJEB26184, sample SAMN06268793) | marine metagenome | isolation source: Eden Landing Ponds, San Francisco, CA, USA | place...
AGAGCGTTCGTGGGATAAACCAAGAGTGTCAGATCTTTGGTGTTAATGAGTTCGTGGAACGTCGCTGTCTTCCCCGCACCGGTCGGGGCTCGGAGTACTGCAACGGGTTCGTCACCTTCGTGGACCCACTCAGCGACGCGGTTCTGAAACGCCCGGGCGTGGTCGAATCCGCGGTCTGCGAACCCGTACTTCGGTTCTTCCGTCTCTAGACTTGCGCCTTTGATCCGCATCAGACCACCTCCGGGACAACGCGGTGTCGGACGAACTCCGGATCGACACCGATGAAGTGCTGGAGTCGCGGGTCGTTACCACGCCGGAAAGAGTGGCTCCGCTCCAGCAGTTCTGTCAATATGTCTTCGGACAGGTCGTAAATCTCCGAGAGGAGAAACTTGTTGAGGATGAGAGTGTCGAGTTCTCGCTCGATTGCCCGAAACTCGCCAGTTTGCTTGATTCCCATCCGGAAGAATGGACGATCGGGAAGCGGGTTGTCACTCCAGATCGTGAACTCGAACGTCGATCCAGGTTCGACTCCGAGATAATTCCGGATCGTCTGCCACGCTGCCCCGGACGTTTCCAAGATGTTCGGAACAGATTTCTTCCCGTTGATTCGAGCGGCCAGATCCGGATCATTCGTCGTGAAGTGCCGCTCCGACCGGTAGTCTGTACTCCGAAACGTGCGTTCGTCGGTCTCAACGGCAATCGGGCGCATATCGGTGACGAAGAACGGGAGATCAGCTAAATACGAATAATCTGCCGATGTGGCATCATCGCCGAACTGGGCGTATCGCTTTTCCAGTCCGTAGTAGCGATAGCCGAGCGCGTGCATAAGTGCTGTCGCCGAGAGCGTCGGCTGGGTTCGGATCGACCGCCCTTCCGAACTGGAGTAGAAGAGCGGCGCGTACAGCTGTGCTTCGTACGTCCGTTCAATCATCCTCGAAGACAGATCGAGCGGACGCCGTCAGCGATTGGAGTTCATCGCGCAGCACCTCATCGGCATCTTCCGATTCTCGGGCCGCGACCTCGTGAAGTCGTTCGTACCATGACGGGAACGCGTCCGCACCGTTGATCTCCCCATACACCTCCCAATCCGAGCGGCGAACGTCGTCCACGTAATCGCTGATGCTCTCCTTGAGGTCGGCATCGTCCTGATGGTACTCCATAAGGAGTTCACCAGTCGACAGTGATGTGTCGTGGTCGCCGAGCACGAGACCGATTACGTCGTTACGGACGTTCCGACCGGTTCGCGTCTCACGAGCACCGTACTTGCCCGTGTTGAGGACGTTATGGAGGACATACAGCAGCATTTCGGACGTTGCGGCTTCTAGCGTAATGAAGTGGACGAGACTGTTACCGGGCTGAACCTTCACGAAGTCAAACAGCGCCTCCGATTGCTCGCCCTCCTCAGTTCGCATCGTCCCGGATTCGTAGACGGCGTTGCGCGTCTCCTTGTTCATCAGGTCATACTCCTCCGTCGTGTATGTGTAACCCTCAACGACCCGGGATTTGATTGCAAAGTCCTGATCCCCCGTTCCAGCGAGCCCATATGTGAGCGTCCCGACGTTCAGTGATTCGTCCAAGTCGGTCGGCTCGTTGTAGGCGTAATTCTCGTGAACGAGGTCGTCGTCAAGTTCATCATCCAATCGGCGCAACAAATCCAGACCGGTGAGACGCTCTTTGCTAGTGAACTTCTCGCCGTTCACCTGTGCGTGGAGTTTGTCGCCGAACTCCTGTGTCTCAGCGCGGTCGTGGTTGGAGTTACGGAACAGCGTCGGTTCAACGATTTCTCGATGGACAATAAGCGTCACCGAGGGCTTTCGCTTGCGGTAGATGTCGAACGATTCTACGAGGCCGGTGTCGGGAGTTTCGAGTGTCATTGGTCGTTGTACAGCAGCTGGTCGTACGCGTAATAATACGAGTTGACTAACGCGTTTTCCCAGTCGGAGAGTTTCTTCAGGTCGTACAGGTTGTTCTCGACCAGATACGACCGAATCGCTTCGACGAAGGCTTCAGCCTCTTCTGTGGTGGCGTAACCCTCACGATCGGCGGTAGCGTACACCTGACTCTCGACATACTCGACAAGTCGATCGTCGGGCATATCTTGGTTTTTTCCACTGAGGAAGGCGTCTATCGCCTCTCGGAAGACCTTCGTCTTCTTGTACTTGCTGTCATACTGCTTGCCGAACAGGTCGATGCCTCGTTCGGCGACGGTTTTCATTTGCATAAATTCGTTCGCGTGGTACGATTGGAAGTACTCTCGGAGGTCCGAAAGAGCAGTCGCATTGTCGTGATTGACAACGGCGAAGTTGGCGATGCTGTGGAATGTATCGCGGTCAAGTTGGAGGTACGGGTTCCGCATATTAGCGTCCTGCCCGACCATACTCATAATCTTGAACAAGGCAAGTGCACGCTTGAGATGCGAATCCGTTTGATCCTCCTCGTCGGCAAAGTCGGGGAGCGGACCGAATCGCTCCACCCCGTCAAGTCCCAGTAGTTCTTGCGGTCGGGTGGCTTCCTCGTCAGCGAACACCTCGTCTGCGCTGTCGAAGCGCGTGAATGGGCGTCCGATTACCACCTTCATCCCGGATTGTTGAGCTGTTCGCATAATCTGACGTACGACCGCCATCCGATGATTCTCATCGGACATCCTCTGACCACCGTTGATATAGAATGGTTGGAGATAATATTGTGGTCTAACGAGACTGGTCGTTACTTCTGGATCATCGATGTCGACGGTTCCGTCTTGAATAATGCTTCCAGATTGGCGACCACGGACCCGGATATCTCCCAGAAAGTCGTCAAAATAAAAATACGCAACTTCGATAGAATTTGCTGTGCTCACATCACTTTGATTGCAGATATCACTGAATAGTGCGTACTCAAGATTACAAACCTCACAGATAGATTTGTATTCCTTGTGGGGGGGAAGACGCCGAGAGTATTCATATGTTCTATAAATGGCTCTCGAACCTTTCTGATAGTCGCTATGACCCTTCCGTCCGCAGAGGAAGCACGTTTGTTCCTTTGCCCCTATTGTAGCCTTGCCGCCCACAGGATTGAAAAAACGATTAACTACGGTTCCGATAGCATCTCCTTTTGGTTCAAGATCGTCACGTAATTCTGGGCGTATCTCTTCAGACAGTTTATCAAGAGACTCCTCATACCTTTCGTAATTTTCGAGTAAGTGAGCGATCAGATGGATTTCAGCATTTCCTCCCCAGATATCATCGTTTTCGTCAATTTCGTCATAGGATTTTTGAATGGATTCATCGTCAAATTCGGAACGGCTATCAAGATACAGACATTTTGCCAACACCGGGAAATACTGATCAAATTCTTCAGGAATGTTTTCAAATGGCTCTACTCCAGCGATACCGGATTTGAGCCGATCTCGAAATGCCTCGGCGATACTCTTCTTCTTCTCTTCAAACGGAATTCCAACCTCATCAAGAACATCATATTCAAAAGATCTATCATTAAGCTTGGGAGAAAATTTGAATTCCCCAGATGTGACCCGATTCAATACTCCGTTCTCAACGCACGATTTGATTCCACTAGTCTCAATCTCTTTGCCGAGATAGACAACTGATTCAGGGGTACTGCCGATTACGACGCCGTACGTATCGCCGTTGTCTTCGCCCGCAATCGTCTGTTTGACTGCCCCAATCAACAGATCGTTCAGAACGGGCTGTTCCAGCGCGTTAAAAGTCAGATGGTGCACGTCCTCTTCACGGAACTTTTCCGTGAGTTTCTGGGCCACGCCGCGGACCCCTTCTCGTTGTGCGATGGAGGCGACTTGATCTCCGATTCGGCAGTATCGTTCCAATCCCCGAAAATCGGTGTCGGTACCACGGCTCTCGATGCTGTTCTCGCCTATTTCGCACCGTTGCACCAGATACAGAAGGTCGTCCCGATACCCAGAGCCAAGGAAGTCGTCTTCAATAGCAAACTCGTCTCCCTCATTATCGACATCGTCGTGTTCGCCGAAGTAGACGGCAAACGCCTCCTCGGTGTTCCCGTCTACGTCGAATCCATAGGCCTCCTGAACGAACTTGTTCGTGTCGTGGAGTGCCGTCGCGGCAGCCAAGATTTTGATGTCCTCCTCGTAGTCTCTGATGTCATCTCCCGGTGAGAATGCCTCGTATACGAAGGTGTTCACCGCCACGGTGACGGCGTTCAGGATGTGAGCCGCGAGCGAGCAGTTCTCCTCGGTCTTAATTTTCGAATCGTATGCACCCGCACCGTCGATTACGTTCCTGTAGAGCCCGGATTCGACAAGCCACTCGTGCGCCGTTTTCGCCGCCTTCGCCGAGGATGCAGTTTCGCTCATACCATCTCTACCTCCATACTCCCACACCCCCGAGCCACCGCACTCCCGACACCCGAGTACTCGCCGAACAGCGCGAGCGCCGTCACCGCGTTTTCGACGGCTTCGGGAGCGCCTTTGAACTCGTACGCGCACGTGCCCGAGAACCCCTGTTTGAATATCGGCCGCGTCTGACCGTCGTCTTCGACGCGGTTCACCAGCACACTGTGGGTATCGAGCGTTCGGAGTTCGGGTTTCTCGATAACGTGACCGAGGAACTGCTCTTCGCCCAGCGCGAGTTCGAGGTCGTCGGGAGCGGTTCGATTCCACTTTCGCAGAATCGAACGGAAGACGGGGAGTCGATGTGGGAACATCGTCGTCACCTCGTTGGCCTCCTCGATGCAGGTCGGCGACTCGAACTGAATCTCCAGCGTCGGGTCGCTGGCGTCGGCCGCTCGATCGAGCAGTTCCCGGTGCGTCGCGTTGTCGCTTTCGAACCGCTCGACTTCGAGCTCGCCGTGGGAGAGCGAGAGCGACCCCCCCTCCAAAACGAGCGCGTTCACGAGCGCCTGAAACACCGAAGCGTCGTCAGGATCGACGACGCCGAGCCGTAGCGTGTACTCCTCGTCCGGGCGAACGCTACGGTGATGAGAACGATCCGCGTCTCCGAATCGACCTTGGAGGCCGCTGTTGTGCAGGCTCCCGGGCGCCGAGTCGTGGACCTGTGCGCTGACTGTGCTGTCGGCGCCATTGAGCGCGGCGAGCAGGGCCCCATACACGGAGTACCCGTCCGAGACTGGCACCGGAAACCGGCTTCGAGGCCGAACAGTCAGTTCGATCCGGCGAAGCTTTCCCTCGGATTCTTGAGTCGTGCTTCCCATACAAATCGTACACCGGCACCACGAAGACTGCACACTAAAATTTTGTCCTGTAAGATAATTTTAAAAAATCAGAATGAACGCGGGACGATTTCACTCCCGTGCAACGGTACCGTTTTGTTATTAGGGTGTCACATCGACGACGTGCGGACCTACATCGCACCGATCGGATACAACAGCACGAGCGTAACCCGGCCAGTGATCCTGAGCCGTGGCATCGCGGAGGGGGATCAGGTCGTTTTGCTCCGTCCAGCGGGATCCGAAAACGCCCGCGCAGCCGAAGCGATCGACGACGTCGAGGGGCTACTGCAGGAGATCGAACCGGAGGTTTCGCTGGCAGTCGAGGAAGTCCCGCAGCTGTTCGAACGAAGCGTGCTCGCCTGCCGGGATTGTATCGACGCCGCCGAGGGCGATCGCGTAGTGAGTCTCGGCGGTGGGGCACGGGATGTGTTACTCCCGTTTACCGTGGCCGTGTTGGCACGTCTCGAAAAGATCGAGAACGTGCTCTTCTTCAGTGATCTCGATGGTTCCGTCGAGGAATGGAGACTCCCACGACTGACAACGACTGTTTCCTCTTCGGTTCGGGATACGCTCACTGCGGTGGTTGATGCCGATGAAACGACACTTCCAGAGCTCACAGAAGAGTTGGACGCCTCGAAAAGCACCATCACCCGTCACATCGAGGAGCTGGTTGCGAGTGGAGCTGTCGAAAACTGGCGTGAAGGGAAGATCAAACACGTTCAGCCTACCTTGACTGGCCGATTGCTTGTCGAATAACTCATCGACCTTTTTGAATCGGGTGTATAGCCCCCCTCCACGAAAGACAGTCGCGAGCTCACTCCCGTAGCAAAGATTATAGGGCTTGTCGACGGATTTTCACCCCCAGTCGCGACGGGGAGAAAACCCAGCACGGGATTGAAACATATCTCCCATAAATTGATTGAATGGCTAGCGAAGGTCGCGACGGGGAGAAAACCCACCACGGGATTCAAGACGAGCAGCCAGCACGTTTTCTGAAGTCTCGTGAAGAGAGATATTGACGAGAATAATGTAGTAGATCCACTTCCACCCCGCACGGCTCGCCTACAAGTAGCCGAACCGAATACCTCGAGCCGTGATCCAAAACGCCCGCGTTCTGAAAGAGGATTGGGTCCCGCAGGAACTCCGCCACAGAGATGCGCAACTCCAGAACCTCTCTGCACATCTCAAGCCGATCGCTCACGGCCTCGGCTCGGAAACTGTGATGATCACCGGTCCCAGTGGGACCGGAAAGACGACGATCGCGAAGTACATCGTCCGTCAGCTGGAGCAGGAAGTGCTTGGGATTCGCTGGGGGTACGTCAACGCGATCTCGAACACGTCGATGGCGTCGGTCGTCTACTCGCTCGTCCACGACGCCGGGCGTGCCAACGATCTCCGGAAGAAGGGAACCCCGAGATCGGTGATGTTCGATCGCCTCCGCGACCTCGACGATCATTTCGTCGGTATCATCGACGAAGTCAACGTGCTCGACGACGAAAAGACGATTCAGGCGCTCTGGGAGATCCCGAACGTGACGCTCGTGCTGATCTGCGTCGACGAGGACGACTTCTTCGCCGACCTTGATTCCACCGTCGCCTCACGGATCCGCGGCGCGGCGAAGATTTCCCTAGAGAAGTACCACCACCACGAGCTCGTCGATATCCTCTGGGGTCGGATCGCCGCCGGGATCACCTCGGGTGTCGTCGAGGCCGAGACTGTCGACTACATCGCCGATGTCGCCGCGGGCGACGCCCGCCACGCGATCACCCTCCTGCGCCGTGCGATCCGTGACGCCGTCGAGAGCGGTGCGGAGACCCTGACTCCCGAGCGCGTCCAAGCCGTCCGAGAGGACGCCCGTGAGGAGATCCACGAGCGGAACGTCGACACGCTCGGGACCCACCAGCGCCACCTCTACGAGATCATTAGCGAAGCCGGCGAAATCAGCGCGGAGGATCTTCACGCTCGGTACGAGGGCCGCGTCGCCGAGCCGCGGGCGAAGTCCACCCGTCGGAACTACCTCCAGTCGCTGGAGCACTACGACCTGATCGAGTCCGCGGGCTCGACGAGGGCGCGGCGCTATCGACACCGAGCACCCTGACCTTCTGCGGTGTCAAAGAACCCCCATTTCGGTGTTTATCTCACGGTTTCACGGCTGAACCAGCCGTGAGACTCTGCTTGCGTATTGAATGGCATAAGAACAATTCCAGCCAAAACCGAGTGAGACCACAAGGCCAAATAGTTCTGAGAGTGGTGGACGTACCATACATATGCCCTCTGAGAAGGTCTGCCCGGACTGCGAGGAAGCATTAGAGCAGATGGAGTTACAAGGAACCGACGTCATGGGAACGCTCTCTATCGTCTCAGAAGCGTCAGACGACGGATTTCTTAGTAGTGTGCGAGCGGACGAAATCCTCACGCCAGTTCCATACGTTTGTCCCAACTGCCGACGAACCCTCCTGTATGCCGAAAAGTAGCCGATAATGTAGTCACCTGAACTGAGCGATTCCTGTTTGGTGTGGAGTTCCTTGTATGACAGTCTCGAGTAATGGATTCAGCAATAGCGCACTTTCGATAATTTGCTAATCGCCCGACGGCTTTGCTTTCGACATTTCCAATATTTCGCCGGTTATTGAATCCTCGCGTAGGTAAGACGCCGATAATCGGCGTTTCAGGTTCTCTTTCGATAACACACGCGGTATCGCTTTTACCGAATCTCGTGTCGGCTCTCCTGTATGAGTCGAGCACGACTATCGAAACGGAACGCGAGCGACGTGATCACGATCGAGGCCGATGACGTTGAGGAAGACGACGTCGGCCCGATCACGCTGATCGTCTTCGAGGATCCGGACAGTCGGGTTGTCGTCGACGGCAGCGGTGACACCTGGGAGTTCGCGATCAACGACGAGATCGCGTACTCGCGCTGGGAACACTACGAACTCCCCGACTGGATCGAGCCTATACTCACGCGGATCGGGATTCGAGCCGTCCGAACGGGACAGGAGGACGTCTGATGGCGGATGCAGTTTTCCCGTTCCCCGGCGGAAAGAGCCGTTTCGCCTCGTGGATCCTTGATCACGTCCCCGAGCATACATGTTTCGTCGAGGTCTTCGGCGGCGCGGCTGGGATTCTCGCGAACAAGGATCCGGAGACGAGCGACGTTGAGGTGTACAACGATCGCGACGGCGACCTCGTGCAGTTCTTCGAGGTCCTCCGTGACCGGCACGAGGAACTGGTCGAATGGCTCGAACGGACGCCATACTCGCGGGAACTCCACGGCGAATGGGCACACAAGTTCTTCCACGGCTACCGGCCCGCGGACCCGATCGAACGTGCAGGTCAGTTCTTCTACCTCCGGTACGCGCAGTGGGGGAGCAAGTACGACTCTCCGGCGGGCTTCGGAACCTCGAAGGTCCGAAGTCGCGCACTCAGTTACGCGAACAAGATCGATCGACTCGACGAGTTCGCCGAGCGCTTCCAGAAGGTCGTCGTCGAGAACCTCGATTGGGCCGACGTCTTCGAGAAGTACGACAGCGAGGAGACGGTCTTCTACTGCGACCCGCCGTACGTCGGGTACGAGGACTACTACCTCGTCAACACGATCAGCCACGAAGCGTTCGTCGACGGCCTCGCCAACCTAGAAGGTGACTGGCTCTGTTCCTACGAGGATCTCCCTGACGGCTTCGAGGAGGTGTACGTGCTCGACCGCGACGAGAAGCGGTTCATAAACAACGGAAAACGCGGGTCCTCGAAGGACGCGAAAGAACGGCTCGTGACGAACTTCGATCCAGAGGCGGGGTGAGCGTCAGCGATGTTCGTCGATCCACTCGCACCACGCGTGGAAGTCGTCAGCGCCGCACTGATCGGCGATATGTCGCAGGGTGTCCCCGCTGATCTCGTGTCCGATCGGGACCGTGACGTTCCGGATCTCGCCGGTCTTCGGATGAACGTATCGCAGTTTGAGGTGACTTCCCGTCCGGTCGACGGGTGTATAGCCGAAATCAGTCAGTACAGAAACGATCTCCCGGCCGGTGAATCGCTGTCGGGCCACGGTTACGCGGTCTCGTCAGCGTCGTCGAACCACGGCGCGCCGGGTTCTCCGACTTCGTCCGACACCTCGTCGGGATCGAGACCGAGTTCTTCCAGGTCCTCGTCGGTGACGGGCTCGCCGGCTTCGCCGGTGTGGAGGGCGACCGCCTCGTCGAGCATCTCCAGCGCCTCCTGGCGGGTCTCGCCGAAGGAGGCGACGCCGGTCTCCTCATCGATCGCCGACCAGCGGCCGTCGTCCTCCTCGATCAGGCGGATCTCCCGGGCCGTGGTCATACCCTCTCGTAGTGGGCAGCCCCGGAATAAGCGTTCTGTCGCTACGGTTCCGGCAGGTCATCCTCGTCGAGTTCGCCTGCGAGGAAGTCTTGGCCCTCGTCAGTCAGCCACCAGACTATAGATCGGCCACCGTCCTTGGATTTCAAGAATCCCTTATCGGCGAGGTTGTGAAGACGTGGGAGAGTTCCTTGGTTGGAGAATCCTATCTCATCTGCCACCTCTCCGGTAAAGAGGACGGGATCTTCATTCTCCAGAAAAATCTGGAGTATCTCGCTATCGTCCACCGTTTCCTCCCGTCCTCCAGGCATCAATCACGGATCGTTTCCGAGGGTACATATTATCAGGTGTTAAATAGCTGTTTATTTGAAGCTGTTTTTCTACCAATAACCAGTTTTTCACTAACAACTAAGTGCATCGAGTTAAGAGAGGACTGGTACGAGCGCCACTCGCGGACCCGTCGCTTGCCGGTGGGTCCATCTCGAAGCAGAAGCGGACCCCGCTGTTGGTGGCAGCGGGTCCGCGTGAGGCCTCGTAATCGGGGTACGAGACCCGTGCAATACGACACTTTCCGGGGGCTTGAAACCCCCGGCACGACGGGCGAATCGACGACGACCGACGGTGCGTGCGAGAAGTGCGGGCGGGAGGTCGCGGGGATCTCCGCGAGCGCTCCCGGCCGACGCACGCTCGAACCGTGTGGTCACGAGACCGGCTTTTTGACAGCAAAACAGCGTATGTACCGAGATTCGCCGACGACGATCGAGACGGACAGCCTTCGGACCGACGGCCGCGGCGCGCCGCTGACGCGGGAGAAGCCCCAGCGGCAGGCCGACCGCGCGAACTCCCACTTCTGCGAGGCAATCGGCTCGCGGGTGTACTGCCTGAAGCCGGAGTGCGGGCACTGCGGCGACGAGGACGGTGGGTCGCGATGATCGATGTCGACGAACTCTCCGACGAAGAGATCTCCGCGGTTGTGAACACGCGGATGTTCCAGAAGGCGCTGGCGTACCGCCGGCTTGCCGACGGGATCGAGGTCCTCGAGGACGAGGATCAGGTCTTCGAGTCGCTGGTCACGTCGATCACGAAGCAGCACTCGCAGGTCCGCTCGGAGGAGTCGACGCGGGAGTTCTTCGAGTTGTTCCGCCAGGAAGTCGAGACGTTTACCGAGGAACTCGCGAGCGAGGACGACAGCGGCGACGCGGGCGATCTGCGTAACCACGTCTTCGATCAGGGCGGTGGTCTCGATGAGTAACGACGAGCGGCCGGCGTTCGTCAGCCCACAGACCGAGTGGGTGGAGTGCTGGATCTGCGGGCAGCACATCGAGGATATGTCCCGTGTAGAGGGGATCGATATCTCCCCCGAAGAGGAGTACTACCCGCGGATGAAGCCGGTCTGCCCGCGCCACGTCCAGGAGGATGAGGAGGTCGACCGCGGCGAGGGCGTCGCGACCGACGGAAGCGGACCCACGGGACCGGACGCTCAGGAGCGGCAGGCCGAGGCGCTCGAGGAGATCTCGAAGCAGCAGCGGATCCAGAACGCGGTGCTCTTCGAGCTCGCGCGGACGCTCGATCACCGGCTCCCCGAGCTTCGGGATCACCCCCCGGAGGAGCCCACTCGGCCCC
>ENA-ORCS01001316-ORCS01001316.1-marine-metagenome-genome-assembly--contig:-NODE-1316-length-11121-cov-3.172130_pt1 | contig 11121 bp, 15 predicted proteins | sample MGYA00237781_ERZ508513 | MGnify/ENA primary metagenome ERZ508513 (study PRJEB26184, sample SAMN06268793) | marine metagenome | isolation source: Eden Landing Ponds, San Francisco, CA, USA | place...
ATTTCCGCATCGACCGTCCTCTTTCGGGCGGTCGCAGCGGTAAACAATTAGAGTAATCCGTATGAGACGGGCTGTCCGGTCCGTCGTGCCCTCATACGGATTATTGTAGTGATGTACCGGTATCCGTCGATTCCCGGGTCGGCGTTATCCGGAAATAATCTACAATAATCCGTATCAGTCACTCGCCGGCCGCTCGCCGTCGAGAATAGCTGGGAGGTCCGTGAGATCGTCGATCTCGTAGTCGGGTTCGACCGATAGTTCCTCGTCCGCGCGGTGCGGTCGGCGGATGAACGCCGCATCGACCCCGGCCGCGTGGGCCGCTTGCACGTCTGTCTCGCTGTCGCCGACGTACAGCGCATCCGTCGTTCCGAGGTCGTCCAGCGCCTGCCGGAGGTAGTAGGGGTCAGGCTTCTTGCGGCGGAGACTCTCGACGGCGGGCCCTCGGCCGTGAATCGTCTCGAAGTGCCCGGCGAGGTCGAAGGTCTGCAGGCCGAACTCGACGGTCGCCTGCTGGTTGGAACTCACGATCCCCATAGGTCGATCCAACGCGTCCAGCGTCCCGACGTCGTCGTAGACACCCTTCTCCCCGCGGCGGATGGCATCCTGCTGGCGGCGGGCCATCAGGCTGTCACGCATGTGCCAGAACTCCGGGGGATCGAGACCGTAGTGGTCACAGACGGCTTCGAGTTTCGGGACGGTGACGCCGATGCTCATCGCCTCGACGTGTTCGTCGTCGGGATCGGAGACCCCGACGCGCTGGAACGCGTCGCGGGCGGCGCGCCGATGGAGGTCTAGGCCCGTCAACTCCAGCAGTACGCCGTCGTTGTCGAAGACGACGGCCTCGTACATGCTCAAGCGTACGGGGCTCCGTCGCCGAGAACGTTCCGATCGTGGCGGGCCCATTCGTGGTCGATCGGCAACGGTTGCGCCCGGACGGCAGGCTCTTGGGAACGCCCCCCTGAGTAGGTGCCATGATCGAGGACGGTTCGACGGCCCCGGACTTCTCCCTGCCGGGAATCGTCGACGGCCAGCCGGACTACTACAACCTGATGGACCCGCTGAGAGAGGGGCGTGCGGCGCTGTTGCTGTGGTATCCGGTCGATTTCGTGCCGACGATCACGCCGGATCTGGTCGCCGCCAGCGAGTGGCTCGATCGCGACGATCTGGTGGTGTGGGGCATCTCCTCGGACAGCCTCTTCGCTCACGAAGAATACGCCGAAACCCACGGTATCGAGATCCCGCTCCTGTCGGACCTCCACGCCACGATCGCCGACGCCTACGATGTCGTCCACGACGACTTCCGCGGACACGCGGGCGTCCCGAAGCGGGCGGTTTTCGTCGTCGATCCCGACTGGACGATTCGATACGCCTGGAGCAGCGCCGATCCGCTCTCGGCGCCCCCGGAGTCGCCGCTCGTGGGGGCCGCCGAGACGCTCTCCTCGGTGCTTGAGGAGCCATTCGAGGCGCCGTCTGTCACCTACGAGTGAGCAGTCGGCTCCAATCTGGCGACGCTATGGAGAGCTATGTACCGAACATAGCAATCTACTCCTTGGACGGGGCACTGTCACTACTCGATGACGGAAGACGTCACGAGACTGGGCTTCGTTTGCGTCCAGAACGCGGGCCGCAGCCAGATGTCGACGGCCTTCGCCGAGCGCGAGCGGGAGCGCCGCGGGCTCGAAGACGAGGTTGAGATCGTCACCGGCGGGACCCACCCTGCCGAGGCAGTCCACGACGAGGTGTTCGAGACGATGGACGAGGTCGGGATCGACCTCGCCAACCGTGAACCAAGCGCGATCTCGACGAACGAACTCAACGCCTGTGACATTGTGGCAACGATGGGCTGTTCGACGCTCGAACTCGACGCCGACGTCGAGGTTCGCGACTGGGCGCTTCCCGATCCCGACGGGCAGGATCCCGAGACTGTTCGTGAAATTCGCGAGCAGGTCGAGGAAAACGTCCACGAGTTGTTCGAAGAACTGTTCGGGGCTGCCGACTAGACGGTTTCCCCGAATCGAGCCGGCGGTCGGACGCATTCTCGAAGTGGAAAGATATTCCCTGGTGGCGTGTGCCGCTTTCGACAATGTCCTCCAAAGACCGACACACGTGCCCCTTTCGAGAGCGCCTCCCAGTGATCGACAGCGGCGCACGCACTATTCGCAGACGAACCCGGGTGTCGAGTGGTGACTGATATCGGAGAGGCCCTCGGGGAAGGCATCGAGCGACTCAAACAGCTTCCCGCCTTGCTCGTGGTCCCGGCACTCGTGACGTTGCTGAGTGTCGGCGACCTCTCGACGGTCCTCGAACGCCGGGCGGTCGGCGATCACGTCGGCGTCGAGTTCACCTTCCCCGTCCCGATCGGGGATCTCTGGACGTTCGTGAATACCCCTGACGCGGGAGCAGGCAGCGTGACGGTAACTCCGCCAGGACTCGTCGACGCTTCGGTCTCGTTGTACGTGGTGTTGCTCGGATCCGTCCTCTATCTCCTCCTCTATGGGGTACTCGCCGCCGGCTATCTCGGTAGTATTCAGGCATACCGGCGAGATGGCGAGTACGATTTCCTCGCAAACGTCCGCGAGTACGCACCGACCTACGTCGGACTGACGCTGGTGATCCTCGGGGTCGGCCTGGCTGCTGTCGCGTTCGCGTTCGTCTTCCCCCCGATCCTGTTTCTGGCCATCCCCGTGATACTGGCGATCGGCTATCTGTTCTGGGGTGCTTGGTTCCTCGTCCCCGTCGCAGACCTCGAAGCGATTCCCGCGTTGGAACGAAGTTATTACCTCGCCGTCTCCGAGAGTGACTACGTGGTCTGGACGCTAGCTCACCTCGTGATCGGCGGCGTCCTGTCCCTCGTCGCGACGCCGGTTGTCGTGGGCACCTCGATAGTCGGCGTCGTCCTCGGACTGGCGTTCGTGGTCCCGGCCGGCTTCGTCCTGACGGTCGCCTCGCTCCGGGTAATCGACGATCTCGCTGGCCGATCCGAACAGCACCGAGAACCCGACGACGCCGTCGAGGCATACTGAAAAGCGCGGCGGGAGACCGTGCGCCGCCGATCCGAACGGACCGATCAGAGGAACTGCCGGATTACGTCGACGACGTCCTCGCCGCACTCGGTCGGCCGATAGGTCACGTAATTTCCGTCCCGATCCGCAGTCACCAGTCCCGCCTCTTTGAGTACCTTGAGGTGGTAGGAGAGTTTCGAATACTCGATGTCGAACATCGCGACGAGATCACAGACACACAGTTCCGATTCTCCGAGCAACCGCATGACGAGGACCCGCCGCTCGTCGGAGAGCGCCTCGAAGATGTCCATTGCGGCATCGAGCTCGCTCCCGGCGACGATCGATTCAAGCTCGACCATTGTTTCGGGATCGACCCGGTAATCGTCGGACTGTGAGGACATTCGCGTACCAGTGCCCAGGAGATCCAGACACAAATCAGTATCTGCATCCGCAGTGGACGGGGTCCCCGGCCAGTCACGTCAGGCCAACTCGAAGATGACGATCTGCCGGTCGACGTCCGGGATGGCTCTTAGTCTCGATCTCGTCGCCGACGGCGACCGAGGCGAGGAAGTATAACTCCAGGCGCTAGGTGTCTCCGTCGGTGGATCGACGGGAGACTCAGCGAAAACAGACGAGTCAGCCCATCGGTGGCGGACCGTCGTAATCGGGAGATACGGGTTATCCAGCCTCAAAAATCGAATTCGTCGGGATCGTCCGATTCGTCGGGATCGTCAGCACGCAGATCGGACGGATCGAGCGTCTCGCCGTCGTCGAGGTCGAGCGTCTGGTCGTCGTCCGGCTCGAACGCCTCGGGCGGGCGGCCGGCCTGGTCGATCACCTCATCACTGACGACGATCGGGCAGTCCTCCCGGAGGGCGATCGCGATTCCGTCGCTCGGGCGGGCGTCGAACACCGCGTTCTTCCGGGACCCATCGAGGTACTGCTCTGCGTCGATCTTCGCGTAGAAAGTGCTCTCGGAGAGGTCATCGATCCGGACTCGGTCGATAGCGGCACCGAACTCCGAGACCATCTCGATGAGGAGGTCGTGGGTCAAGGGGCGCTCGAAGGGTTCGTTCTCGATGGCGAGTTGCATCGACTGGGCCTGATCGCCACTGACGAAGATGGGGACGAGTTGCTCGCGGGCACGTAACAGAACTACCGGCGCCCCCGCGCCGTCTTCGCCGACGCCGACGCCGACCCCCTCGATCGTCGCTTCGTGTTCCATACCACGAGGTTGAGCGCGCGAGGTGAAAAGTACTCCCCCGACGACGTGAATGTGCCCCGGAACGGCGCTATCTCCCCCTGGCGAGGCTGGGCGAGGACTTTCCCTCCGTTTCCGCTGTCGTCGTGCTTTTGTCTTCCGGCCACCAACCGAAACCGATGAGTGATCCCGTGCCGGAGCGCGAATACGACCGCGGGCAGGCATTGAAAGCGGTGGTTCCGTTCCTCGCGCTCGGCCTCGCGGACCTCCTGTTGCTCCTGTTTTGGGGACTCGATCCGCTGTGGGGGTTCATGATCCTCCCTCCGATCCTGTTTATCAGCGTTTTGGCCTGGATCGGTTTCCGGACGGGGTTCATCGACGATCGCGCCGAGGATCGCGCCGCGACGGTCGAGGATCGCTGCTGACTCACCCCGAAAAGAGATCATCAACCGCCGATCGAGCCGCCAGTGCGGCGTCGTCGGCGACCCGTTCCGTGTCCGCCCGTCCCTCCGGCGCGTCGAGATAGACGTCAACTTCGAGCGTGTCGTCCTCGAAGGCCACCGTCACGTCCAGATCGTCGACTTCCGAACGGTCGAAGCGGGAGAAGACGACGTCCTCCGCGGCCTCCGCGGCGGTACGGACGACGGTCTCGTCGCTTGGCTCGGTGCTCGCGTCCTCGCTCATGCCCCGCCGGCGCCCGGACCGACGTCGGGGCCGCCGCCGAGTGCGCCGCCGCCACCGCCGCCGAGCATCTCCTGCAGATCGCCCTGGAGCTCCTCGAACTGCTCTTCGACGCGCTGTTCCTGTTTTTCGAGGCTCTCGACGCGCACCTCGAGGTTGTCGACCTTTTCCGAAAGATCGGCCTCGGCCGCCTCGTAGTCAGTCTCGACGAGGAGTTCACCGACTTCCCGGTACATCCCCGTGTCTGGATCGACATCTTCGAGGGTATCGAGGGCGTTCTGGGCCTCAGTGAGCTGGGTCTCGGCCTGCTGTTTCTGCTGGGCGACCTGCTGGGCCGTCTCCTGGAGGTCCTGTAATTCTTCGAGCTTCTCCTGTGCTTCAGGTGGCAGATTTCCCTGCATATCCGGTCAGTCGGGATCCGTACTGAAAAACCCACCCTTTGGTTGCCGAGAGAACGCTGTTTTTCAGCGCGGCCCCGTCCTGCCAGCTGTGCGCTCGGAAAGATATTTCTACCCTGCTATGACGAATTGTTAGAGTTGGGTACAGCCGGCAATATCAGCCGACGCTCCTCCAGCCGTCGATCGTACCCGCGACGGCGCCGCCGGTCCCGCCGAGGACAACCGGATACAGGATTCCGGCGAGCAGGACGCCCCCGAGCGGATCCGGGCTGATTGACCCGTTTGCGGACAGGCTACTGTATCTGACTGAGAGCTCCCACGCCGTCACGATAACGCCCGAGACGGCAATCGGAGCGTAACCCAACGCGATCGAACTCCCGGCGAGAAATCCACGCCGTACGTCCTGAGCTGACGAGAGGAACGCGAGGGAAAACCCTACAGTCAGTAGCGTCACGACCGGCAGGATCACGAACCACCGCTCCCAGAGGACGCCTTCCGTGAGTGGGAGTGTCCCCGTCCCGGATCGACCCAGTCCTGACACCTCTATGACGACGTCAACGTTGTGGGCGGCGTAGTACAGCCACCCGACGACCTGCCAGGCGCCGGGCAGGTCGATCCCGGCGGCGATCCCGCCGAGGTCGGCGATCATCCCGATTCCGTCGTTCCGTAGCGATCCAGCCGTCCGCAGATAGATCACCGCGAACCCGGCCAGGTACGCGAGCACACCTCCGACGAACCCCGCGGCGACTGTTCGGGACAGGTTCCACGCGGTCCGTCGTTGTCCCGCCATCGTATCTCTGCAATAGTCGAATCAGCGGATAAAACTGCCGCCCGGGAGTTTACGGCTGGACGATGGAATGCCGACGGTCACTCAGTGATCCGCAGGATCGGACAGCACGCCGCCACACTTCTCGGCGACGGCGACGAGTCCGGTCCACGTGTTCAACCCGGCGCGGAGTGCGATGGGGTCCGACGCCTCGACGGTCACCGTCAGCGTGGCGTTCGTCCGATCGAGTCGGGTCCGCGTCCTGTCGCCGCCGATCTCGCCGACCTCACGGGCGACGCTGCGTTCGACGAGACGGGCGCTATCGGGGTCGGCGTAGTCGAACGCGAGAACAGCCTCGTGGTCCATCCGATCGAAACCGGTCGAGTTACTCGACGTCGATCTCCTTGACGTCACGGGAACGTTCCTTCAGCAGGACCCGGTGCCCGCAGTAGGGACAGCGGACGCCGCCGTACTCGTCGAGTTCGACGTCCCGTTTGCAGCGCGAGCACTTGTATGCCATGTCACTCCTCCTCTGTGGTCTCGGCCAGTGCCGCGCGGATCGACCGCTCGGCGGTCCGACCGCCCGGGGTCTGTGGGCTGTAGGCGCCGCCGGTGAACGTGTAGCCACAGTAGCCACACTCCCAGACGCCCGTGCCCTGACGCGTGACGCGGTCGCGCCCGCACTCGGGACACTCGTGTTCGTCGCGCATGTTCTCCTCGATCTCGGCGACGCGACGTCGGGCGACCCGCCCGTAGCGCGCGCCGAACCGGCCGGCGCTGCCGGTCTCTCCTCGTTCGGCCATAGTACTCTTTGGTCACGCGAGCGCGCAAATAAACCTGTTGAGTCGGTCGCCTCCGCTCCCTGCTGTGACGTCACTCCGCGCTGTTGAGTCGGTCGCCTCCGCTCCCTGCTGTGACGTCACTCCGCGAGGTCTGCCTCCCGCAATGCCTCGTTGAGGTCGGCCCGGACGTGTTCGCCGAGTTCACGATCGCCCGCGGTCGTGACGACGCGGTTCTCCTGGACGCTGGATCCGTCCCGGATCAACAGCCTGACGTTGCCGCCCTCGTCGGCCCGGGTGGCCTTCGCGCGGACGCCGCCACGTGCACTCGATCCGCTCGCGTCGATCGGGCCCGGGATGATCTTCTTGACGTGGGGGTGGCCGGCGACTGTCTCGATCGCGCGTTTGCCGTCGCGGTCGCCGATCAGCGTCGAGTGCGTCCCCCCGACCTTCTCCGCTGCACTGGCCTCGACGACTTCCAGAGCGGGTTCGCCCCGCCGCTCGATAACGCGCTTGACTGGATTCTCGCCCTCGACCCGGTAACACTCGTAGTGGAGCTGTGCGCGCACGGCGTCGATGACCGTCCGGTCGCCGGTGACGTAGACCTCCTCCGGGCGTTTGCGATGGACCTCGTCGGCGATCTGGCCGGCGAAGTTCCGGACTTCCGTGCGGGTCAGTTCCCCCTCCTCCGGTGTCGTGGTGACCACGCGCGTTCCGAGAATCTCGTCGTCGGAGATCGTCGTCACTCTGGCGCGTTCCCGATCCAAGTCCAGCACCACCACGTCCGCGTTCGCGGTATGACACACCAGGCAGTAGTCGCCGGGGCGATCGAGTTCGGCGGCACACTGCCGGCACTGCATTACCGTCTTCTCGGGACTCGCGCCGAATAAGCGGGACGATCCGCGGGTGCGGTTGACAGGGGACAGCTATCGATACGCTTCGAACTCCTTGCCGAAGAGGAGGAAGTAGCCGGTCCCGAGGACGCCGACCGCGGCGGCAAGCGTGAACGCGACCTCGGGACTGACGTAATCCCAGAGGTACCCGCCGATCGCGGCGCTCGGGATCACGAGCGTGTTCCGGAGCAGGTAGTACGTCCCGGTCACTCGCCCGCCCGCGTCGGCCTCCGCAGGACCGACGATCAGCGCCTTGTGTGAGGGCAGGCCGGCGAACCGGAGACCCGAGAAGGCGAACACGACGATCATCGCGGTCGCCGTCGCCGGCGCGTTGATGAGCACGACCGGGAAGACGGCGTAAACCGCGAATCCCAGCGCGACAACGGGCTTGAGGCCGACGTACTCGGCGGCCTTGGCCGCGGGGGCCATCACCAGCAGCGCGACCAGCATCTCGACGCCGAGCAGAAACCCGAAAAAGGCCGCCGGCGAGAGGCTGAGGTCGTAAGCGAACCCGCCGACTGCAATCGTCGCGTCGAACCCGACTTCGAGGAACTGCGTGACCACCAGGACGAAGAAGACGTATACCATGCCGTTGGCGAACCGGACGAGCGTATCGCCGATCAACAACGGTCGCAATTCGGCGGGCATCTCCCGGAGATCCGCACGGATCTGCTCGACGCCGGCAAACGAACCGCCGATCGTGTCCTCGCTCGCGTCGTACAGCCAGTGCTGGATGAGCGTGCCGAGCGCGCCGAAAATAACCCCGACCAGTAGGACGTACTGGAAGTTCGTCGCGAACGAGTCGCCCATTTGTCCGAGAATCGGCGAGAGGACGGGGACGCTCCACTGGAGGTCGATCAGGATAGCCGCGAGCACCGGCCCGACGAGAAAGGCCACGCGGCGGAAGGTCTCCGTGCTGGCGAACCCCGCCGCCAGCCGGGATGGCTCGGTCGCCTGCTTGACGACGGCGAAGGAAGCGCCGAGTCCGAAGGACTTCCAGGCCTGGGCGAGGATCAGGCCGACGAAGATCCACACCCAGGGTTCGATCGTCTGGCCGGCGACCGTGATCGCGTCGAACTGCCCCGCGACGAGCCAGACGGCGAAGCCGAGCGTCGAGAGCAAGCCAAAGAGCGTCAGCGCGTAGCGCGACCCGATCCGGTCGGATATTGCACCGCCGGGGTAGGGGAACACCGCCGAAATGACGTTCCCGAACGTGCCATAGAGCCCGACGACGAACCCCGAGGCCCCCAGTGCAGTCATGTACTCCGGGAGATACCGGCTGGTCATCTGGAAGCCGAGACTGAACGCGAACATCGCCAGTGAGAGTACGAGCACGTCCGGTTCCAGCGCGACGAACTGTCGGAACTGGTCGAGCGCGTCGACCGAGTCGTCCTCTGTTCCCATCGGGCGGGCGTGCGTGTGCGGGGGAGTTAGTTCTGCCGGGTAGCAGAGTGCGCAAGCCAGATTCGGGAAGGAAAGTCGTATACCGACGGCCGATAGACACGGGGGAAACAGCATCGTATGCCCCCCGAGACACCGCTGGACGTGCTCCTCGTCGACGACGACCCGGACGTGCTCGACCTGACGGCGACGTTACTGGAACGCGAGGGGGACCTCCGGGTGGAAACCGCGTCCAGCGCCGAGGCGGGACTCGACCTGCTGGCCGAGGGGACCTTCGACTGCATCGTCAGCGACTACGACATGCCGGGGACCGACGGCCTGGAGTTTTTGACCGCGGTCCGCGATCAGGGCTGTGAACTGCCATTCATCCTCTTTACCGGCCACGGCAACGAGGCGGTCGCCAGCGAGGCGATCTCGGCGGGCGTCAGCGACTACCTCCAGAAGGGGACCGGCACCGAACAGTACGAGGTCCTGGCCAACCGCATCGCGAACGCCGTTCAACACCGCCGCTCGCGGGAGGAACTGGCGAACCGGAACCAGGAACTCCGCGTCTACGAGCGGATGGTCAACTCGATGCAGGAGTCGGCGTGCGTCTACGACGAGGCGGGGCGCTTTCGGATGGTCAATCAGTACCTGGCCGAGGGCCACGGGACGACGCCGTCTGAACTCGAAGGGGAGATCAGCGACCTGATTCCGCGTCTCAGGGCGGAGCACGAGAACGACCCGTACCAGGAACTGCTGGACGGTGAGCGTGCGGAACTCCGTGGCGAGATGAAAGGCGAGTTCCCGAGACACGGTTATGGGGTCATCGAGTACCGAATCACGCCGCTCGTGATCGACGGCGAGACCGAGGGGGCGGTCGGCGTGGCCCGCGACATCACCGAGCGCCGCCAGCGCGAGGCGGAACTCGTCCGCCTCCAGGACCTCCTCGACGAAACCGAGCGCCTCGCCCACGTCGGTGGATGGGAGATCGACGCCGAGACGATGGAACTCGTCTGGACAGAGCACCTCTCTTCGCTGCTCGGCCTGGATCCGGAGACCGACCCCTCGCTCTCACAGGTCATCGAGACGATCCACGAGGACGATCGCGACCGAGTCTCCGATGCCATCTGCCGTGCACTCGACCACGGCGAAGAGTTCGAGATCGAAGGGCGCGTCCACGACGGCGATACGCTCCGGTGCGTACAGATTCACGGCGTGCCCAGGCTGTCTGAAGGGGCCGTCGAGGCAGTCCGCGGCGCGGTGCGCGACGTCACAGAGCACCGGCAGGGTGAGCGGGAACTCGATCAGGCTCGCGCGGAGTACGAGGAACTGTTCAACGGGATGAACGACGCCGCGTGGGTGATCGATCCGGATGGGTCGATCGTCGCGGTCAACGACGCCGCCGTCGAGCGGACCGGCTACTCCCGCGAGGAACTGCTCTCGATGCGCCCGCACGACATCGACGCGGGGACGGAGAACGAGGAGATCACCCGGCTGATCGAGACGATGCCCGAAGACGGCATCCAGATCATCGAAACGGTCAGAGAGACCAAAGACGGCGAGCACATCCCCGTCGAGATCGGGTCGAGTCTGATCACCTACCGCGGCCAGACGGCTATCCTGAGCATCGGACGGGACATCACCAACCGAAAACGCCGGGAGCAACAACTCGAAGAGTTCGCGAGTGTCGTCAGCCACGATCTCAGAAACCCCCTCAACGTCGCCGAGGGACGGCTCGAACTGGCCAGAGCCCAGTGCGACAGCGACCATCTCGACCGCGTCGCGGACGCCCACGATCGGATGACGACGCTGATCGAGAACCTCCTCGCGCTGGCGCGGAGCAGCGATGCAAACCCGGACTGCTCGCCGGTTTCGTTACCGGACCTCGCCGACCGGAGTTGGCAACTCGTGGAGACGGCGGACGCGACGCTGGAGACGGAGACTGACCGCTCGGTCTGGGTGGATCCATCGCGAGCGAAACAGTTGTTCGAGAACCTGTTCCGAAACGCTGTCGAACA
>ENA-ORCS01001317-ORCS01001317.1-marine-metagenome-genome-assembly--contig:-NODE-1317-length-11119-cov-3.431806_pt1 | contig 11119 bp, 6 predicted proteins | sample MGYA00237781_ERZ508513 | MGnify/ENA primary metagenome ERZ508513 (study PRJEB26184, sample SAMN06268793) | marine metagenome | isolation source: Eden Landing Ponds, San Francisco, CA, USA | place...
CGACCGCGACGAGTTCGATCCCGTCGGTGGCCTCGTAGCCGCCGGCGTGGCTCGCGGTGAACTTCTTCTCGCCGATGTCTTCGGGGTCGTGCATCCCCAGGATACCCAGACCCGCGATGCCGCCGGCGCCGATGATCCCTGCGCGGTAGGTCATACGTCGACAGTCGACTGGGGCCGTCTTGGGTGTTTCCGCCGCGGCGGTCTCACCCGGTTCGTCCCGACAGCGGGATCTCCGGTCCGTCCCGACAGCGGGATCTCCGGTCCGTCCCGACCGCCCACCCCCGGTCAGTTCGTCTCGCTCGCGCGTGACAGTTCCGAGAGCGTTCTCGCCGCTCGGAGGTCCTCCAGCGAACAGTACCACGCACCACGGACTCCCGACCGGTCGTTCTCCACGGGGACTTCGAGTTCGACGAGGTCGCCGAGTTCGAAAACGACGACCACGTCCTCCTCCGAGAAGGAGTCGATCGTCGCCGTCCAGTCAGCCTCGTCCATCGGTCCCGATTCTCCGCGGCGCTGCTCGATTCTGTCCGTGACGCGGGCGTAGTGTGTGATTGCCGAAACGGGAGCCGTCCGGTAGAAAGCCATGTATGCGAACGATTCTGTGGTCCGGTCGTAGGACCGGGGCGACGGGTAGAATCCTGCCTGGCATCGTTCGAACGTGTCCGGCCGGGTGGCGACGACACAGACGCGAGCGTCGACCGATGGCGCTTCGGCGTCCGGCGTCGGGTCGCTGTCCGCCCCCGACCGCCCGGTCACCGGTCGGCCCTCGCCACGCCGTCGAACCGGACGGTGTAAGCGTGGTCGTGGGCGGGCCGGTCGGGCAGGCTGACCGTCACCGTCTCGCGTTGCGTGCTCGTGCCACAGGCGACCCCACCCGCGGCGGTCAGCAACGCGGCGTCGCCGGGCACCGACGCCGTGTGTACGGGAATACCGAGCGTCAACTCCTCGTCGGGCCACGCCAGCGCCGTCGCATAGAGTGTCCCTGCTGTCGACGGTTCACCGTCACTGTCGCTCTCACTGTCGGTCGCTCGCCAGGTGTATCGCACCGGCACCTCGCTCTCGTCGTCTTCTGCGACGACCCACGGGCGGGTGGCGAAGACCGCCTCGCCGTTGACCTCGAGCCAGTCACCCAGCGCCCGGAGGCGCCGCTCCTGGGGGTCGGGTATCGTGCCGTCGGCCTTCGGCCCGACGTTGAGCAGGAGGTTGCCGTTTTTCGCGACGATATCGACGAACGTCCGGACGAGTTCGCCGGGGTCGACGTGGTCCGGTTCGTCCTCGGCGTGGTTGTAGCCGAAGGAGTGACCGATCCCGCGACAGGCCTCCCACTTGCGGTCGGTCTTCCGGTCTAGCGTCGCGTACTCGGGCGTGAGGAAGTCGCCGTGGGTCTCGCGCTCGCCCTCGTCGGCGGCGGGGTCGATGGTGCCACCGACGGCGTCCGTCGCGGCGCGGTCGTTGACGACGACCGCCTGACCCCGCTCGGCGGCGCGGTTGTAGAAGTCGGCCATCATCTCCTTGGCGCGCAGGTGGTCGCTGTCGGCGTTGGGCGTGTCGAACCACAGGATATCGGGGTCGTACTTCCGGACCAGTTCCCGGTGTTTGGCGTTCATGAAGTCGACGTACTCGGGACCCGGACGGCTCTCCTCGCTCCCCAGTGGACCGGGTGCGTAGTCGGGGTGGCCAAAGCGCCCCGGGAAACCCGGCTGGTAGTAGTTGAAGTTGGCGTGATAGGAGGCGCCGAATCGCAACCCGCGGTCCCGGGCCGCCACCGCGAGTTCCCCCACCAGGTCGCGTTCAGGCCCCGTCTCGGCGGCGTTGTAGCGCGTGTAGTGGCTGTCCCACAGCGGGAAGCCGTCGTGGTGTTCGCCGGTGAGGACGACGTAGCCAGCGCCGACGGAGTCGAAGAGGTCGACCCACCGTTCGGGGTCCCAGTTCTCGGCGGCCCACTCGTCGATAAAGTCCGCGTACTCGACGTCTTCGCCGTACTCGGCGACGTGGTAGGCGTGGGTGGGGGACTCCTCGTCGTACATGTAGTAGGGATACCACTCGGCGTAGGGCGAGGCGTGGTCGCCGCCGATCTCGGCATCGGTCGGCGCCCAGGCAGGCACCGAGTAGACGCCCCAGTGGACGAAGATCCCCAGCTTCGCGTCGTGGTACCACTCCGGGACGGAATGGGCATCGAGTGACTCCCACGTGGGTTCGTACTCGTCGTCGGGGTCGTGGTCGCCGTCGGTCCCCTTCATCGGCTGGTCGCCGGCCGTTGGTCGTCGCGAGTCATCATTCGTAGACGTGGACGCTCCCGGTGGCGCGGGCCTCGATCTCCGACCAGTCGTAAGAGACGCCGAGTCCCGGTCCCTCGGGGACTTCGACGCAACCCTCGTCGTCGACGGTGTCGAGCATGTCCGAGTAGTCGCCCTCGTAGACGGGCGGCTGGGTGTTCGGGGCGTCGGGATGGACCAGTGCCATCTCGTAGTAGTTGGTGTTCCGGGTGGCGGCGATGCAGTGCCGTTGTGCGGGACCGGGCGCGTGGAACTCGACGTCGAGGCCGTGGCCCTCGGCGACGCGGGCGCGTTTCATCGCGCCGGTGATGCCGCCGTCGTACTCGGGGTCGGCGCGCACGAAGTCGGTGGACTCGGCGTCGATGAAGTCGGTGTACGGTTCCAGGCCGCGGACGTGTTCGGTCTGGAGGATGGGCGTCTCTAATTGCTGGCGGAGTTTGCGGTGGGCGTGCTGTGAGATACCGCCGTCGCGGTAGGGGTCCTCGTACCAGAAGAAACCCTCCTCGTCGAGAGCACGCCCGAGTTTCAGCGCGTCGCCGAACGTCTCCAGTTCGCAGGCCGGGTCGTGCATCAGGTCCATCTCGTCGCCGACCGCCTCGCCGACGGCGTGGACCGCCGCAATTTCGCGCTCCAGATCCCGGGAGCCCTCGCTGCCGCCCCAGCCGTGGATCTTGAAGGCCGGATAGCCCATCTCGTGACACTCCTGGGCGAACTCGGCGAACGCTTCTGGACTATCGAGCCCGCCGTTTTCGTCGCCGTGATAGGTCGAGGCGTAGGCGGGGAATCGGGTCTGGTAGGTGCCCAGCAACTCGTGAATGGGGGCGTCGTGGTACTTGCCGGCGAAGTCCCACAGCGCGATGTCGACCGGGCCGATACCCATGCGGTCGTACTTGCGCAGCGCCCGTTTGATCTCCGACCAGTGACGCTCGCGCTCCAGGGGGTTCTTGCCCACGAGGTAGTCCGCGAACATGTTGACCTGTGCGGCGCCGGGTGAGTTGCCACCGACGTACTCGCCGGTGATACCCTCGTCCGTCTCGACTTTCAGCGCGAACAGTTTGCGTTCGACCGACTCGCCGGGCGTGTAGACGAGATTGAACCCGTGCTGGTCGGTCCCCATGTCGGGGATCTCGTAACCGAATTCGGTACTCTCGATCCGTGTTATCTCCGGAGCCATACTCGGGGGTCGACGGCCACGTTCTTGAAACGATAGCCTCCGGCAAGTCGGACGACAGAGTGACAGGCCCCATCGTGACGGGGCAAGACGATACGAACGCGTCTGCGGTCAGTAAAACCACACCTGTCGAAACGGCTTTGAGTCCGGTCGCCGAACGTGACGCATGGTCGAAATAACGCTGTTCGAATTCAATATCGACGCCGAGGACCTGATCGCGAACGCGCCGTTCAGTAGCGGCAGTGACGAAGCCGACGCGAGCCCCGACGACGCCGGAATCCTCTCGACAGGCGACGACGACGCCGGACTCTTCTCGAGGGGTGACGAGGATGCGGGAGACGAGGGCATCGGCGCTGCCGACGACGGTGGCCCGCCGCTCAAACCGATCGCCGTCGGTGCCGGACTGCTCGTGCTCGTCCTCGCCGTCGTCGCCGGTCGCCGACTGCTCGGCGGCGAACCCGAACCGTTACCCTGAGGTCGTGACCGGCGCCGTCGAACGCCGACGGCCGCCCGATTCGTGTCGCCTCCCCCAGGACAGAAAGCATATTAGCGCCCAGTACTTCCCGCCAGTATGGGTATCTACGAGAGCGTCCGCGCCGTCACGGCGGCCTCGGGCGACGGCCCGGTCGACTGGGACGCGGTCGCCAGGGCCGCGAAGTCGTCGACCGAGCCGGGGTCGATCGACCTCTCGGCCGAGGAACGCGCGGCCTACGCCGCAGACGTGCGCGACGCTCGCGACCGGGTGCGTGAGGTCGGCGCGATGGAGTTCGACCTTCCGGAGTCCGTCGAGATTCAGAACCGCCACCACTGGATCGACGCCAACGTCGTCACCTTCCGTCGGGTCATGTCCCTGATCGAAGACCAGGTCACACTGTTCCCGGGGACCGCCCGGGTCGTCAACACCGGGACGATGGCCGTCTCGCTGAGTTTCCTGGGGAACAACGTCCTCGGGCAGTACGACCCGCTGTTGCTCGCCGAGGGCGACGAGCACAGTCTCTATTTCGTCCACCCGAACATCGAGCGCGTCGCCGAGGAACTCGCCGTCGACGGCGACCGCTTCCGGCGGTGGATCGCCTTCCACGAAGTGGCCCACGCCGCCGAGTTCGGCGCCGCACCCTGGCTGTCGGAGCACCTCGAAGCGGCGATGGAAGACACGGTCCAGGCGATAAACGAGCGGCAGTTCGACCGGCTCTCGGTCGGCGAGTTGAACACGACGATGACCGCCGTCGAGGGGTACGCCGAACTCGTCATGGACCGCGCGTTCGACGGCGAGTACGCCGACCTCCGCGCGAAAGTCGACGCTCGCCGTCGGAACCGTGGCCCGGTCGCCACGCTCGTCGGCCGATTGCTCGGCCTCGGCATGAAGCGCCGTCAGTACGAGCGCGGCAAAGCCTTCTTCGAGGCGGTCGCCGACGCCCGGGACGTCGCCTTCGCCGCCCGCGTCTGGGACCAACCCGAGAACCTCCCTTCCGAGGCGGAAATCGACGACCCCGCGCGGTGGCTCGCCCGGATCGACGGGTGATAGCTGTCGACCGATACGGTCGGTTGTCGGACAGTTTCGGTGTTCGCCGGCCTGCCAGTGCTACCGGTCCGTCGAGAGAGTCGACCGTGTGAAAGACCTAACTTGGACGTTCTGTGGTCGAAGACTCCGTCCCACGAGGACCGAGCAGGCGGTCTGGGGCACTTGCGACGAAAATTGAAGACGCATGAGGTAAATCGGATAGCGTCGAAACAGGTCGACGCCTGGACTGTGTTCGGTGGTTCTACCCGAACATCTGGCGTATTTCCGTTAGAATGTGATAACTTCGTAAATATCAAGGTGTATATTGCTGATAAGTAGTTGTGCGAAACGACGACTTCATCGAGATTCGGGAAGTCGAGTGCTGTCTATTGATTGCTAGCGTCGTCGCGTCTACTAGTAGTTTCTGAATGTGGAACGTCAAAAGTCCCTCTACCAGTCCGGGGTCACGTTACCTGAGAACTGCTAGTAATCCACCACCGGCAGCGGAACAGATACATACCGAAGTCTGTCAGGAGCGGCGTGCGAGAGATAGAGTCTGGTGGTACTATTCAGACGTGAACGTAACGCCAGTGATCTCAAACCGCGCACCGCCCTCGGAACCGATCGTGACGTAGATTTCCCAGTCGTGGGCGTCCACGACCTGCTTGACGATACTCAATCCGAAGCCAGTCCCCTCGTCGTTCGTCGAGTAGCCAGCGTCAAATACCTCGTCACGGTCGTCCTCGGGGATTCCAGGACCGTCGTCCTCCACATAAAACCCGTTGTCCAGTCCACCGACGGTCACAGTCACGTCGTTGCCCCCGTGTTCAATTGAATTGCGAATCAGGTTCTCAAAGAGTTGTTGGAGACGGCCCGGATCGGCCTGGATCGAGTGAGCGTCCCGTGTGAGGAGCGTCGCGTCGGTTGTCTCGACATTCTGCCAAGACTGCTCAGCCACCGCCGCGAGTTCGACCGGTTCCACCTCGCCTACCTGTTCGCCTTCACGGGCCAGCGTCAGGAGGTCCTCGATGAGAGAATCCATCCGCGTAAGTGCGCGATCGATCGGTGCGAGATGCTCGCTGTCACACTCTTCCTGAACCAAACCAAGCCGTCCTTGAGCGACGTTCAGCGGGTTCCGGAGATCGTGGCTGACGACGCTAGCGAACTTCTCCAATCGTTCATTTTGGCGGTGGATCTCACGTTCACGGTCCCGCTGATCCTGAATATCGATGTAAATACCGATCCCCTCGGTTGCCTCACCATCGTCTATAATCCCCGCACGGAAGAGAAATTCACGACGCCCCTTCGAGGTGAGGCGTTCTACTTCGCGCTCAACGATACGCTCAGTTACCGTCGCCTGATCGATCTTCTGCGCTTCTTCACCCCGACCCACGGGCACGATAAATTCGTTCAAGGGCTCCCCTGTGAGTGTCTCGGCATCGTACCCGAACGTGGACTCGAATGCGGTGTTCACTGATTGAACGATCGGCCGGTGATCCTCGAATTCGACGCGGACAACCGGCTCAGGAATGGCCTCGAACATCGCCCGAAGACGCTCCCGTTCTCGTTCGATTTGCTGGCGGTCTGTGAGCCGATCCAGCGCATGTCTCGTGTGGGATATGAGCAGTTCCGCGAGTTCGAGATCTTTCGAACTGAAGGTGTTCGGCTCCTCGCTCACGGCCTGAAACACGCCGTGATCGCCGATTGGAACGCTCATCACGGATCGGTAGGGTCCTTGGGGCTTGGCAATATCCGAGTTCTGAAGCTCATCGATGGTGATGGATTCACCGGTTCGATAGGTCTTTCCGGCGATGCCTTCATCAATCGACATCTCAGTGGTATCCTCTAACGGCGTTTTTTCGGAAATTGCTTGTTTTCGTAACATGCCATCGGCTTCGATATCAATCACACTCAGATCGAACGCGAGAATTTCCTCGCTAACCTCGATCGTTCGCTCGCACGCGTGTTCGACCGACCCGCTCGTTGCGAGGGTCTCTGCGACCTCGTGGAGGGTCGTGAGCTTCCGCTCGCGCTCCTTGCGCTCTGTGATATCACGGAAGAACCACACCCGACCGACGTAGGTCCCATCATCGGTTTCAACAGGGGCAGAATAGCGGTCGAACACGCGTCCATCCGCAAGCCGAATCTCATCCCGGCTTTCCTCGTGTGGGTGCTCGTAGAGGTACTCGACCGTTTCGATGAACTCTTGGGGATTTTCGAGTTTGTCGCGTATATACTCTAACCCCATCTCCTCGGGTTCGTCTCCGATCAGTTCCTCCGGAATCTGCCACATGTCGATGAACTGTTGGTTCCAGGTGACGTACTCCCGGTTTTCATCCACGACGAGAATCCCATCGATGCTGGTTTCCAATATAGCTTCAAACAGTGACTGCCGGCGTCTGAGCTCGTCTTCGCGTTCCTTGCGCTCGCTGATATCCCGCGCGATTCCGACCAGGCCAGCGAGATCGCCCGACGGATCAGTCAGGTGGCCCCCCTTGAGCTCGTAGGGGATGCGGTCGCCGTGGGCCGTGAGCAGGTCAGCCTCGACGGTACTGTAGCCATTCGCCAGCGTCTCCTCGATCGTCTCGGTAATCCGCTCGCGTTCGTCCGCAGGGAAGAACTCAACAGCCTCCATGTCGGCGATTTCCTCGTCTGTGGAGCCAGTTGCTTCTAGGAGTCGGTCGTTCCACCGGCGAAGACCGCCGTTCGGTTCGATCACGTAGAAAATATCATCGAGCGTATCGAGCGCTTGGTCGATGAAGTCCCGTTCCTCCCGGAGTTTTTGTTTTTGCTCGACATGATCGAGCGCAGCCGTCGCATGGGTTGCCAGCGTTTCCACGAGCGAGACATCTACCTCGTCGAAGGCATCAGGTTCAGGTGATCCGATGACGAGGACGCCGTGGTCCTCAAGCGGGAATATGATCTGACTCCGAACGACCGTGTCCGAGTTGAAGCGGTCAGAGACGGTCGAGATATCATCATAGATTTGTGGCCCCCCCGTCTCGAAGGCCGTTCCCGCAAGTCCCTCGCCGGGAGCAAAGGATGGCGGTTCGCCGACGAGTTCTTCAGTCTCAGCCGTCCACGCAGCTGGCACCAGGCTGTCTTCGGTCTCGTCGTAGAGATGGACACCGTTGGCTGGCAACCCGAGGGCATCGTGGGCTGCGTCAATCGTAATCTCGGCTATTTCCTTCGATGTCTCGGCTTCCATGAGTGCCTCGGTGGTGCGATGCAATTTCTCGATAACCTGTTCCCGTTCCCTGTGTTCGGTGATGTCCATGTACCACGCATACCAGCCATCCGCTGGTTCGTCGTCAGCTCCAAAGGGAACGATGGTGAGCCGGAATAGTCGGGGGCCGTCCGCCGTGACGCGTTCGACCTCCGTGACGACTGTTTCTCCCGCAACCGCCCGCCTTCGAAATTCCTCGTGGCGATCCGATCCGTTTTCGGGGACGACGACATCGGCGACATCCTGGCCGATGATCTCCTCGTCCTCATAACCGAACACGTCTTCGAACGTGTTGTTCACCTCGATGATAGTGTGGCGGTCAGCGGCCGGGTCGATCTCGCCGGTGAGTACCGGCGTGGGGGCATTCTTGACCAACGCTTGTCGGCGGTCGCGCTCAGTGCGCAGCCGATCCTGAATCTCGATCGAGTGTAACGCATGGGCAATATCGTCGCCGAGTTCGGCGAGCAGTTCTCGTTCGGTTTCGTCGAAGGCGTTCGGATGCTCGGCGTAGACGGCGAGTTCGCCATACAGTGATGTCTGGTACCCCAACGGGACGGCAGCCACCGCCCGAACCCCTCGGTCACGTGCGTCGTCTTGCCATGGTTCGAAGTTGGGATCGTCGGTGATGTCTTGTGACACGGCGACACGCCGTTCACGGATTGCTGTGCCACCGGGACCCTGTCCAGTCGGCGACTCGTCGGTCGTGATGGTTATGTTATCCAGGTAGTCGTATTCGACGCCGGCCCACGTCCGCGGCTCGATACGATTTGTTTCAGAATCGACTTCGCCAATCCACGCGAACAGATAGGGGTCGGCGTCGCTGATGATCTCACAGACGCGGGTTTCAATATCGGCACGCGATTCGGCCCGCACGAGTGTCTGATTGATGTCGCTGGCCAGGGTGCGGATGCGGTCGAGTTTGGCAGCGCGCTGTTGCGAGCGATACTGTTCGACAGTATTCAATATGCGATTGGACAGGAGTTCGTACTTCTCGGTTCCACCCCCTTTCTGGAGGTAGTCAGTCACGCCGGCGGAAATCGCATCGCTGGCGACTTCCTCACTGCCTTTCCCTGTGTACAAGATGAACGGTACGTCCGGGTACTCGTCGCGGACCTGTTCGAGGAACTCGATCCCGTTCTGTCCCGGCATGTCGTAGTCGGAGACGATACAGTCAAACTCATCCGCAGCAAATCGGTCCAATCCCTCACTGGTGCTCGTTGCGGTCTCCACACTGAACCGGTCGTCCTCGCGTTCGAGCATATCGGCTGCTAACTCTGCGAAATCCGGCTCGTCGTCAACGTGGAGAACATGGATACCACTCGTTTGACTCACTATGGCAGAGATTGATCGTTGCGTGTCATAAGATTGAAGGGTGGTTTTCAGACGTGATAATAAGAAGAGATGTCGGTTTGATTCGAAGGTATCGTTCGCCGGCAGCGACCTCCGCCAGGAGATGTAGCAGTTTGCGTACGGCCACACACCCGGAATTGATGTAGATGCTACCACCAGAACGTGCGAGGTCCGCGCTGTGTATGCAGCAAACAACAAGAATCCCGTAGAATCTCTATGACGTAATATAGGCAATCAAGCGCTAGCTCCCGATTTTCACATTCTTCTCGTCTACTATAGTTGCTGAATGTGGATCGCCGTTCCCACAGAAGTCCCTCTACGACTGTGCGGTCCCCACACTGAATTTCTACTAGCAGAGATTCAAATGGGTCGGTGGAGATTGGTTTGCTCAGTACAGGAGATGAGTCTTTCAAATCCACCCGAGCTTAGTTTGAGGCGGATGTCAGAAGAGATCTTCCGACTTTCATACACCTCTCCCCGCAAATGTATGCATAGAAAGCTGGCCTCAGCACTCGGACCCGGACGATCTACTGGTACTAAATCTTCTCAATTATTTGCCTGACTGGGACACCCTCAAGCGACCGGCGTTCAATTGAAAGTTGCCGATGAAATTCGAAGACGAAAACTGAGTATCGCTACAGCATCGATTCGACCACGACTTCGTAGACGACCGCATCGGGCCCCTCGAAGGAGCTGTAAACATCTATATTTTGACACCACCGCGACTCGAAGATCGGGTCAGGTGGGGACTGGAGGTCATTGAGAACGGGCGAGTCCACGCTACTCCGGAGTTCTGGGGCCTTGATATGCACCTCGAACCCAGTCTCTTGCGGGCTAAACTCCACTGTTGCCTGCCCGGGCTCAGAGCCGATAGATCGCAGGAGAATCTGTTCGATTAGCTGGACGAGGAGTTGTTTCTCGGCCAGTATCTGGCTATCGTTGACGATGCGAATCGTCGACGCATTGTCTGGTCTGAAGAGACTCCATGCCTCTTCTGCTGCGTCACTCAGCATCGTGTCGGGTTGGTTGTCCTGCCCTTCCGCACTTGGCCCAGAGAGCAACTCCTGTGCCCGTTCCAGATTTTTGAGTGCCCTCTGGACCTGACTGTCCTGGTCAACTTCGGTGTCTCCAAGTTCTCCTACCGCGAGGGCCAGTCGCTCTCGGACCGCCCCGGGCCGCGTCCGTTCCTCGGTTACTGGCTTGATCAGGCCGAGGACAGCAGGTTCGCCGTTGTATATTACCCGTCCACCAAGCACATCGACAGTCCTGGTTGTCCCATCCGTTCGCAACACATCCACTGTGTAGCGAACCTGATCTGTCTCGCCCGACTCCCGGCGCCGAAGCGCCTTTTGGACTCGACTTCTGTCCTCCGGTGCGATCGTCTCGATCACCTCTGTTCCGACGACTTCCTCGGGGTCCCGGTTGAGAAGCAACGCGAAGAAGTCGTTTGCCAGTTTGTACACGCCATCCTGGGAGAGTCCAACGCCGATGAGACTTTGGTCGAACAACTGGAGATACCACTCCTCAGCACGAATCCGTTGCTCACGATGACGGACTTTCTCGACAGCGTTTACACACCGGTTTGCGAGAATCTC
>ENA-ORCS01001318-ORCS01001318.1-marine-metagenome-genome-assembly--contig:-NODE-1318-length-11118-cov-3.118558_pt1 | contig 11118 bp, 10 predicted proteins | sample MGYA00237781_ERZ508513 | MGnify/ENA primary metagenome ERZ508513 (study PRJEB26184, sample SAMN06268793) | marine metagenome | isolation source: Eden Landing Ponds, San Francisco, CA, USA | place...
ACGCGGCGCTGAGTGAGCACGTCGGCGTCGATCTCCTCGCAGAGCCGCTTGTAGATGTTGAACACCTCGCCGGTGTTCACGTTTCGAACGCCGTTCTTTTCCAGCAAGATCGTCGCGAAGAGCACGATCTTCGATTGGGTTGGCAGCGTCCGGACGACCTCGACGACCCGATCGAGTTCGATCTTGTCCTGGGCCTTGCGGACGTGTGCCTCCTCGACGGTGTCGGCCTGTCCGCGCTCGGCGAGTTCCCCCGCAGTCCGGAGGAGGTCGAGTGCGCGGCGGGCGTCACCGTGCTCCTGGGCGGCGAATGCCGCACACAGCGGGATGACGTCGTCGGTGAGGGCGTCTTGCTTGAACGCGACGTTCGCGCGGTGCTGGAGGATGTCGCGGAGTTGGTTCGCGTCGTACGGCGGGAAGACGATCTCCTCTTCGCCCAGACTGGATTTGACCCGCGGATCGAGGAAGTCGGTGAACTTCAGGTCGTTCGAGATGCCCATAATCGAGATCCGGGAGTTGTCCAGCTCGGAGTTCATCCGCGAGAGGTTGTACAGCGTGTCGTCACCGGATTTCTCGACGAGTTTGTCGATCTCGTCGAGCATAATCACGACGACGCGTTCCTCGTAATCGACGGCGTCGAAGAACGTGGAGTAGACCCGATCGGTGGGCCATCCCGTCATTGGGACCGACTCCATTCCCTCGCGGTCGTCTTCCAGTTTCTCGATCCGATCTGCGACGTCGTCGATCGTCTCGAACTCCGTGTCAGCGAGTGACGTAGCGGGAGCGGCGGCGTCTGCAGCCTCGGAGTGGAGTTCGTTCAGTTCCGCCAGTTCTGCATCGATGACGTTCTGGTTCTTTTCGATGAACTTGTTCGCGAGTTGCGCGAGAACGCGGTACTGCGTGTCGGTGACTTCGCAGTTGATGTACTCGACCTCGCAGGGGACGTCGTACTTCTTCGAGGTGGATTCGAGCTCCTGGCTGACGAACTTCGCGCTCGCGGTCTTGCCGGTCCCCGTCTTCCCGTAGATCAGAATGTTCGACGGCGTCTCGCCACGGAGTGCCGAGACCAAGATCGTCGCCATCTGGTTGATCTGTTCGGTCCGGTGCGGGAGTTCGTGGGGGGTGTAGGACGGCCGCAGCACCTCTTTGTTCTCGAAGATCGGTTCGCCCGAGAGCAGGTCGTCGAAGAGTCCCTGACTGTCGTCGTCGTCGAGGACGACCTCGTCGAGCCCGAGGTCGGTCTTGCCCCCGCCGCTCGAGTCGGTCGGGCCGATGCTCTCTTCGATGTCGATGTCGGCGGCGGTGACAGGATCGGAATCCGATTCGGACGTCGAATTCGGTTCCGAACTGGGGGAGGGGTCGGACGGTGAATCGTCGGCGGACGTTGAGTCTTCCTCAGTAGGATCCGCTTCGACTGTGGGATCCGTGTCACGCGGCGAGCCATCCCCCTCAGATCCGTCCGACTGATCACCCTCTTCGGACGCGTCCGTTTCGACGGGAAACTCGTCGGTGATTGTGGCGTTCTCGGCGGTCCCACTGTCCGCACTCGCTTCAGCCGTATCCGCAGCGGGACGATCGCCGGCGTCGGGATCCGCGTCGGCGGTCGACTCCGCCTCCTCGATCACCGTCCGATCGTCGACGTCGAGCGACGTGTCGGGCGCAGCGGCTTCCTCTCGGTTCGTAGCGCGTCTCTCGTTCCCGGATCCTGTATCTTCGCCCATCGATGTAACCCCCCAATTTCGACTGGAAATCACGCCCCCGTGAAGGTATATCGGAGCGTTAGCCGAGAGAGAAACCGAATTAGACCGATTCTCTCTCGCCGACGTGTCCAGTTGATGCAGAAGAAGCAGACGAACAGGTGGAATAAAAAACTTGTCTCTTTCTCCGTCCCCCCCGCGATGTGAGACATCCAGACCACTGCGTGAGTGGCGCAAACTGCTGTAATCGGGCAAGGATTCCTCGCCAGTGAGGAGAACTACCCGGTGGAGCAGGAGTCGACCCAAGCGCCACCCCCGGGTGTGCACCCGCGGAGTGACGTGATGGTGTGACTCGGTTGAGATTGTCGTTCGGAAGTCGTTCGGAAGTCGTTCGGAAGTCGTTCGGGAGTTGTTCGAGGTTGTTCAAGGGTCGCTCGGATCGCCGTCCACTCGGATTGTTGTTCCCTCGACCTCCCCCACCCCTTCGTTTCGGGTGGAACCGTCAGAACGGGGGTGGGGGTGTCAGCACCGGGTACTACTAGAGCGGTATCTTTATGATGTCTCTCCCGAAAACGGACCCGTACTCCAGTAGAGAATTAATATCAGTATATCTATTATTTAATTTTAGTATCTAAACAGCTGATTTTATCTGCCCAGTCGGCCGGCATCCCACACCGTCATCGGTTTCCAGTTGAAACGAAGGGGTGGGGGGTTGATTTCAGTGGGCACCGACCCCAGCTGGTCGACTGGATACCCGATCGGTCCACACCGCGTGTCGAAATCCGATCGGTTCACACCGCGTGTCGATTTCGCACGTCGATCGTGCCCCGGAGTCCACACGAATCGCCTTCCTGAGGCTGCTACCGACTATATACCGGCTGAATCCCCCTCGATCGTGGCCCGTCTGACGCAGTGTTTAAGTGAACACGGAGTTGTGATACCTCCATACGCCCTTCCACGAGTCGGATCGGGAGGCGCGGGAGGCCAGGATGGGACTGTTCACAGACCTTAGAGACAGCATCTCACGGGCCGTCGACCGGATGTTCTCGGATGCCGAGCCCAAACGGATCGGCATCTACGGACCCCCCAATGCCGGGAAGACGACCCTCGCAAACAGAATCGCACGTGACTGGACCGGCGACGCCGTCGGCCCCGAGAGTCACATCCCGCACGAAACCCGACGCGCGCGTCGGAAAGAAAACGTCGAGATCGAACGGGACGGCAAGACGGTGAGCATCGACATCGTCGACACGCCCGGTGTCACGACGAAAGTCGACTACAAGGAGTTCCTCGACCACGATATGGAGAAAGAGGACGCCGTCCGCCGATCTCGCGAAGCGACCGAAGGCGTCGCGGAGGCGATGCACTGGCTCCGCGAGGACGTCGACGGCGTGATCTACGTCCTCGACAGCACGGAGGATCCGTTCACGCAGGTGAACACGATGCTCATCGGGATCATCGAGAGCCAGGACCTGCCGGTGTTGATCTTCGCGAACAAGACAGACCTGGACGATTCGAACGTCCAGCGCATCGCCAACGCGTTCCCGCAGCACGAGACAGTGCCGCTTTCGGCGCTCGAGGGGAACAATATGGACGAAGTCTACTCGAAGATCGCGGAGTACTTCGGGTGATCACGATGCCGGAAGTCACACCAGGCGAGACCGGAGACGGCGTCCAGATCGACCTCATCAGTGGCGCTCGGATGGAGGGGCTGACGAGTATGGAGAAAATTCGTCTCATCCTCGACGGCGTCCGCGACGGCAACATCGTCGTGCTCGAAGAGGGACTGTCGCCCGACGAGGAATCGAAGCTCATCGAGGTCACGATGACCGAAATCAGTCCCGACGAGTTCAACGGGATCGAGATCGAGACCTATCCCCACTCCCAGACCGGAAGTCAGAGCCTTCTCGACCGACTGATGGGCAAAGGGTCGGACAAGAAACTCACCGTCATCGGTCCTGCAAACCAGATCGAGACGCTCCACAAAGACGAGAACCTCATCAGCGCACTCGTCTCCCGAAAGTAACAGGGCAATAGATGACACGCACTGCCCCGACCGGCCGTCCTCGACGCGTCGCTTCGACGCCACGACGACGTCGCCGGCCCGCCGGACGCCCGCTGCACCCGAACCCAGCCCTCATTCCGTAATCACCAATGCCTCACCAATGTACGAACTGCGGCCGAGTGTTCGCGGACGGGTCCAAAGAGATGCTGTCCGGGTGTCCGAACTGCGGCGGTAACAAGTTCCAATTCCAGCCCGCCTCCGAGACGTCATTAGAGACGGAGACCGACAGCGGCACCGCCGCCAGCCAGTCGCCTCCGCCTTCGACGGACGAGCGGACTCCATCTTCACCCAGCGAACCCGCTTCATCTTCGGCCGACGAATCGAGGGAGACCCCGGACGGCGCTTCGACGACCAGTACTCCCGACGAGTCGTCGCCGACTGGGTCGTCGGAAGCGTGGAGCGAGGCAGCGGACCGAGCGCTCGACGACCGCTCGGGTGCCACCGCGGATTCACCGGACCAACAGTCCACACCCACCGACGCCGGTCCCGATACACAGCGTGATCCGCTCGCATCCGATCGCGAGTGGCCGAATCAGTCGAACCGATCGGAGTCGGCCGGCGGATCCGACGACTCCTCCCAACCCGCTGGTCCGGACGATTCGACGGGATCCGATTCAGACACGCAGTCTGCTTCTTCACCGACTCGGTCTGAGTCCTCTCCGTCTCGATCCGAGTCCTCACCGTCTCGATCCGAGTCCTCACCGTCCCGATCCGAGTCCTCACCGTCCCAGCCCGAATCTCCTGACTCTCAGAGCAGTTCCTCTTCGCCGGCGGACTCGACGATGGCGTCTGATACCGACGTCGACTCGACCGCGTCAAACGTTCCGGAAGACGCCGCGCAAGCGAACGCTCGAAGCGACGTCGTCTCGCCGGACGAGATCGCGGCTGGTGCTCCGGATCCTACTGTCGACGATCCGTCCGACAACGAGGCCAGCGGCGAGGACGCTCGCGGTCCACCGAGCGACGCTGACGGTCGCGTCATCGAACCTTCGAATGACGACCGGCCGGACCTCGACGACCTCCGGGAGGAACTCAACGAGCAGTTCGAGAGCATCCGCATCGTCGCCCCCGGCGAATACGAACTCAATCTGATGGAACTGTACGACCGAACCGAGTACATCATCTCACTCCAGGAGGACGGCCGGTACATCATCGAAGTCCCGGATACGTGGGACACGACCCCGGGCGGCCCCGACGACGCCTGACGTCTCTCTCCCGTCGGATCCCGTCGGATCCCGTCGGATCCCGTCGGATAAGGTCCGTTCTTCGTTCAAGTCGATCACTCCAGACCTGCTCATCCGCCTTTCCCGACGGTCTCTTTGACGGCCCCTGCTTCTACGAGACTCCGTCGACACCCTCACGGCGTCGAATTGGAGGGATTTAAGCGCCCCGCCCGACACCGACCGGGTATGAGTCAGGCGACCAAAATCGTCCTCGGAACTGTCGGTGTCTCAGCCGTCCTCGTGATCGCTATCGTCGTGCTGCTCGCGTTCGGGTAATGTCGTGATGCTCGCGTTCGGGTACCGGCGGTAGCCGGCAGCGTCCGGATCTCATTTCCTTTTTTTCGGTCGTCGATGCCGGCTCCTCGTTCATCGATCCGACGCTTCGCTTATCGACACGGCTCCTCGTTCATCGACCCGACGCTTCGTTTATCGATATGGCTCCTCGTTTATCGACACGACGCTTCGCGCAGACTACTCTCCGACTCCTGGAGAGTTGCCCTGCCACACTCGGCGGATGACTTCCGGTACAATCCGGTTTCGTGTCTCCGAAAAGACGCTTTTTCATCTCGAGTCACCCGAGTCCCGAATCGTCGCCCCCCGCGAACCGGGGTCGAACCCGCCTATTACGACATCGATCGTGGTTTCGAGGCGTACCGCTCAAGGCGCCCCGGGTTCAACCGAACGTATGTTCGACCGCCGCGCGCTCACGGACGACGTCGATGCCGTCCGCGAGGCGCACGCTCCCGACGCACGCGTCCTTGATGTCGGCGCCGACTTCGAGACGATTCCCCCGGCCGCCGCCGAGGATCTGGGTCTCCTTGTCGACGGGTTGGATCCCGCGACGTACCCATCGGAGTGGCTCCCGCCGGATGCGCCCGAGGCGCTCGTCAGCTACGCCGGTCCGGACTTCACCGTCGGTATGCCGGGAGATGGGACCGTCACGTGGACTCGCCAGACCGTGCCGCCGACGGTTCTCGTCAAGAAACGCGCCGAGGGGACACCGACTGACTTCCTCGACTTCCTGCTCGCGGAGGCGTTCGTCCAGGTCGGCACCGACGCGCCCGAGCATTTCCTCCCGTTCTTCGGAGAGGCGTATCGAGACCTCGACGCGGTCGTCCCACTCGGTCCGGCGGACGTCTACCAGATCGCCGCCGCCCTCTACGACGCCTGGCTCGGCATACAGACCCGCAGCAGCTTCCGCAGTTGGGAGGAGGACCGTCCCCGTCTCCACGACGCGTGGGCCGACGCGGGCCAGCGGCTCTCGGGTCGGCTCTCGACACTCCCCCGGGCGGTCGCCCGCGGGCAGACGTCGTTCGCGGAAGCCACTGAGTACGCCTGTTCGGCGATCAAGCACGGGCTTGATCTCCCCGCGCCGTTCGCCGCACTCGACACCCAGGCCTTCGTCGATCACGGCCCCGAATACGGGGTCCGCTGGGCCGAGACGACCTTCGAGAAACTCGGTGAAGAGACAGCAGAAGAGACTGAAGGGGAGTCCGACGCTTCGGACGCTTCCGACGCGCCGGACGAGACGCTCGAATAATCACGGGCTTCCCGGCGGCGGAGGCGACGCTCTCTCCGAGAACTTCAGCCGCCGGGACGACCTCAAGTCTCGACGACGACGCTACTGTACCGTTCTCAGAACTCGGTCATCACGTCACCGTCGACGTCGAGTTCGACGACAGCGTCGAACAGGTCTCGGAACCGTTGGATCGTCTCGTCGTCGTGGACCTCGTTCGAGAGGTGGAACAGCCCGACGGCATCGTGCTCGGCGAGCAGTTCCAGCAGTCGCTCGGTCGCGTCGTACGCTTCGTCGACGTCCGCGTAGTACGCCATCTCCGTCACCGAGTCGACGCTGATTCGAACCTTGCCGCCGTGCGTCCTGAGGAACTCCTCGGTCTTCGTGACGATTCCATCGAGATCGTCAGGCGCGGCGACGTAGTGAACGCGATCGCTCCGTCGTCGGGAGTACCCGCGCTCCACCGAGAGCGTGTCGAGGACGACAGCCTTCGACTCGTCGACATCGTAGTGCTCCAGTTTCTGCTCGACCTCCCGGGCGGTGGTTCGTGTCGAGACGACCAGGAAGTGATCGGTGTCGGTCTTCAGGAAGTCGGTGTCGATCCGGTCCGTCTCGCCGATGCTCGGATGCAGGAGCAGTACCCCGGTACCGCTGGGGATCGAATCGGGTGCGTTCTCGATAGCGAGGGTATAATCCATACCCGTAGATCCGGCCGCGCGGACTTAACGATGCGGGGCATCCGATCGAATTACCCCACCGACGATTCCGCGGCCCGGTGCGCGGTCCCCCGCACCTACGCCCGTCGTTGCGTATCAGGAGACTGCGTCGCTCCTGTCTCTGCGTATCAGGAGACTGCGTCGCTCCTGTCTCTGCGTATCAGTAGATCGAGTCGGCAGTCGCTGCGCCGATCACGCTGAATACCGAACCGATGCTGACAGCCTTTACCGTCGTCACGACCAGCACGGGGTCGATCGTGACGCCGACGAGCGGCACCACCGTCACCTCGCCGCCGCCAAGAAACGTCGCCGGCGCGTCGAACGCGAGCGCGAGGATCGTCACGGAGAGATACGAGACGGCGACGAGCGAAATGAAGCGCACCGGGATCCCACCGACCTCAGTCTCGCCATCCGGATCCCGATTGTCGGCCTTGTAGAGCGCTCCGTATCCGATAGTCAGGACGATGATCACCGTCAGCAGGGCCTGGACCCACGACATACTCCCCGCGAGGACCCACACCTCTTCGGTGACGACGAAGGGCCCGGCGAGGAGGAACCCGCCGATGATCTGCTGGACCGTATCGGAGAGTGCGAACCGGCGGCGGCGTCCGACCATATCTCTCATCCCCGCGGCACGATATATATAACCGCCCCTCGTCGGCCGACCGCCGAGAGGCCTCGGCCCTCGGCCCTCGCCCTCGATTGTCGCTGACTGACCGCAATCGATGGTCCCAGGTCGGAATCCGACCGTTCTTGTGGTGGCCGCTCCAGAAGCGGATATGAGCGTTCGAGCCGAGTTCGACGCCTGGGCGGCCGACGGGCGCGACAAGGGAATGGAGGAACGACACTGGCACACGGCGAAACACGCCCTCGCCCGGATGCCGATCGAGGATGGCGAGACCGTCCTCGATCTCGGCTGCGGCAGCGGATACATCGGTCGCGCGCTCCGCGAGACGGGGACCGCCGGTCGGGTCTACGGGCTCGACGGCTCTCCTGCGATGGCGCAGAACGCCCGTTCGTACACTGACGATCCGCTCGTCGGCTTCCTCGTCGGTGACTTCGACGCCCTCCCGTTCGCGGACGACTCGATCGATCACGTCTGGAGTATGGAAGCGTTCTACTACGCACGGGACCCCGACCACACCCTCGAAGAGATCGCGCGGATCCTCCGTCCCGGCGGAACGTTCTACTGCGGGGTGAACTACTACGAAGAGAACGTCCACTCCCACGAGTGGCAAGAGCGGATCGACGTCGAGATGACGCGCTGGTCGGCCGCGGAGTACCGCGAGGCGTTCCGCGCTGCCGGACTCCACGTCGCCGAGCAGGAGAACATCCCGGATCGCGAGGTCGAGATCCCGCCGGCGGAGGCCTTCCCCACCGACGACTGGGACGCTCGTGAGGCGATGGTCGAGCGCTATCGGACGTACGGGACGCTTCTCACCGTCGGAGTCTCCCCCTGAGAAATTCTGAGAGATTCTGTGAGTTCTTGAGGATCCCTAACACTTCCTGAGATCCCTCCAAGCTCTCCGTCGCACGCGCTGCTATCCCCTCTGCGCCCGAGTACTTCCACCACAATGCGCTGATCTCGGTGCTTTGATCCGACCACTTCGGGTGTCGGGCCGCGATTCAGGGTCCTCTACCCTGTTCGGTCTCGACGACGTGCGCCGCCGAGGGGTCGAACCCGATCCGAACGTCGCCCTTCAGGGGGTCGACCGAGCGGACCGTCACCTCCTGGCCGTTCCACCGGAGGTGTGATCGGGTCGATTCGCCGAGGAACTCGGCCTTGGAGACGGTTGCGTCGAGAACGTTGGCCGGGGTGTCACCGAATCCGGTCCCGGAGCCATCGCCTCCGGAACGCGCTCTCGATTCGATCCCCGCCCGGTCGGTTCCCGGCCCGTCGCCCCCGTCTCCGACGACGGACATCCCCTCTGGTCGGACGCAGAACACCACCCGGTCGCCGGTATCGACGCGACGATCGCTCGCCACCGTGACCGTCGTCCCCCCGACGTCGACATCGACCATTCGCTCTCTCCCAGACCCCTCTGTTTCATCTGGAGATTTTCGATCGTTGTCGACTGACGTCGTGGTTTTCTCGAACTCTCTCCCGTCGCGAATCGAGATCACCGGTCCTTCGAAGACGTTGTTGTCGCCGACGAAGTTCGCGACGAAGCGCGTCGCTGGCCGTCGGTACACGTCTCGCGGCGTGCCGATCTGTTCGATCGCTCCACCGTTCATCACGGCCAGTCGGTCCGAGATCGCGAGCGCTTCCTCCTGGTCGTGGGTGACGTACAGCGTCGTAATGCCGAGTTCGGACTGGATCTCCTTGATCTGCATCCGGAGACGCTCTCGCAACTGGGCGTCGAGGGCACTCATCGGCTCGTCCAAGAGGAGGAGATCCGGGCCCGGAGCCAGCGCCCGCGCGAGCGCGATCCGCTGTTGCTGCCCGCCGGAGAGTTCCGCCGGATCCCTGTCGCCCGCGTCGGGGAGGTCGACGAGTTCGAGCAGGGACGCGACGCGCTCGGCGTCGCTCTCGCCGCCGGGTGGATCGCCGAATTTCAACCCGTAGGCGACGTTCTCGCGGACAGAAAGGTGAGGAAACAGGGCGTAGTTCTGGAACACGACGCCGACGTCCCGGTCCTCCGGCGGGACCCCACGCATCGACTCGCCGTCGAACCTGATCGCTCCGGCACTCGGCGGTTCGAATCCTGCCACCAGCCGGAGGGTCGTCGTCTTCCCGCATCCCGAGGGACCGACAAGCGTGAAGAACTCCCCGTCGTCGACGTCGACACTGATACCGTTCGCTCCCCCGGCCGCCGCCGGGTCCGGCTGGTCCCCCTCCGATCCACCGAGCGCGATCGTCTCGCCGTACGTCTTCCGGACGTCTTCCAGCGTCAGTCTCATCTCAGAATCCTCCTCGGCCGTATCGGCCGCCGAACCGTTCGATTACGACGAAACTCAGACTCGTCACCCCGAGCAGCAGACACCCCATCGCGGTCGCCGGGCCGAGCCGCCGACCGAGATATCGCTCGACGGCGACGGGCATCGTGTAACTCGTCGATCCCTCCGCGAGGACGACCGTGGAATCGAACTCGCCGATGCTGATCGCGAAGGCGAACGCCGCACCCGCCACGACGCCCGCGGCGACCAGCGGGAGTTCGATATCGAGGAGCGCCCGCACTCGGCTCGCGCCCAGGCTCCGTGCCGACTCGATCAGCCGCGGGTCGAGGTTTCCGAGCAGCGGCGCGACGTTCCGCGTCACGAAGGGATACGCGCCGACGGCGTGCGCGGCGACGATCGCGACTGCGCCGGTCGCGGTGATCCGCGTTCCGAACACCTCGATCCCGAAGACGAGGCCCCGGAGAAGGCCAAGCCCGACCACGATCCCCGAGACGGCCAGCGGGGCCATCGAGAGAGCGTCGACGAGGGCGCGCCCCCGGAAGTCCCGGGTCGTCAGTACCGCCATCAGCACCCCCATCGGCACCCCGACGAGCAGCGTTCCGGCCCCGAAGACGAGCGAGTTCTCGATCGCGGGCAGCGGGCGCACCTGGTACGCCGCCCCGGTCTGCTGGCGTTCTACGAGGAACCGGTAGTGCCGGAGCGACAGCTCTCCTTGCGGTCCGGTGAGACTCGTCAGGATCATCGAAGCGATCGGGACGACGAACACCGCGAGCACGACGACGGCGTAGCCGACGATTGCGAGGCGCGTCCCGAGTTCCCGCGACGTCACGGACTCGGGCCACAGCGACCGCCGAGGCTGTGGTCGCGCCCCCTGCCCCGCCGCGCGCTGTCGGCCCTCGTACCGGAGATACAGATACGTCAGGCTGAGCGAAATCACGGTCTCGATGACGGCGAGCGCGGCCGCCTCGGCGTACGCGAGGTTCTGGATCCGCGAGTAGATGAACAC
>ENA-ORCS01001319-ORCS01001319.1-marine-metagenome-genome-assembly--contig:-NODE-1319-length-11095-cov-3.866854_pt1 | contig 11095 bp, 15 predicted proteins | sample MGYA00237781_ERZ508513 | MGnify/ENA primary metagenome ERZ508513 (study PRJEB26184, sample SAMN06268793) | marine metagenome | isolation source: Eden Landing Ponds, San Francisco, CA, USA | place...
TGTTGCGGATCATCCGTTCGTCGACGGGAACAAGCGAACGGCGCTCCGAACGGTAGTCGTCTTCTACATGCTGAACGGGTACACGTTCGACTACGGTGACGAAATTCGCGCCTTACTGCACCGCTTTGCGACCGATGAATCCGCCGTCGACACTGAGACCGCAGTGATCTACTTCCGAGCGTGCGCTCGTCGCAACTGATAAAGGGACACACAGAGTATGTTCGACACAGAGATGGCGTCCAGCACCGATTCCTCGGCGACGGTCGATGAAGAAGTTCGCCGATTATACGAACGGTATCAGGCGGCCGATAGCGACGAGGAACGTCATGCGATCGCCCTTGAGATGGGGAAACTTGACGGACGCCGCCACGCAGAGATATACGCCGCACTCGAAGACGAGTAAGCCAACAGAATTCTTCTGACTCCCCGCCGACTGCCCCCACCCCCGGCGACGACGCTTCGTGGCCGACCGACCATCGCGACGTGCTTCGGCTCGTCCTCGACGAAATTGAAGACCGGATAGCGGCCCTGTGGGGTGAGTAAGGGATGTCCCAAAGGTGAGCCTGTATCGCGAACGGTTTTATCACTCCGCCGAAGGTTAACCAACACAGAACCATGGCCCTCCTCAGTGTTGGTTAACAACGTGGCAGCGAGTAGTTTGTCCGCACCTGAGAGGCCGAGGCGCGTCAATACGCGTCAACGTACCTCCATCTCGAGAGGATTGTTGGCTCGGTTGATTTCGATGTGAGAACGAACGAAACAGTCGTCCGAAGTTGTTTCTTGGAAACTCCATAGACTGCATCATACCTCATGAGTGGACAGGTATGACTGTGTGAGAATATTTGGAAAGATGCTGGGTTCAAATCATGAACTCGGCGGCGATACAACGAGTATCGTAACCGAAGTAAACAAACCGATATCTGCCTTCTGACAGGGAATTACAGACATAGTAATCTGGATTCGTGTCGTTTTGCCGTGAGAGCCCTCCTTGAGTAAACTCAAATTCCCAAGTAAATCCGGCACCTGGTTTATGCTCTACCGCTTCGTCCGACCACGCTGGTCTGGCATGGACCCAGAATATCGATTGCCACCTTTGGTCTGTCTTTTTTTGGATATCGTACTTAAAACGGTTTCCGGAATACTTCGTTTTCTCGGTGCTATTCGTCATCTGGACTTGAAGTTCCTCACCGATCGAACTAGGAGAGCGAGGAATCGAAAGATCGAACGCCGAATTCTCTGGGCCCTCACACGTAATTTGAAGTCGGTTTAAATCGTCACACATTGATTTGGACGTATTATTTGGGTCTGAAGATGATTCATCGTCAGTTCCGTTTAACGTCTGCTTCCCAAGACAGCCGGGGAATGCTAGTGAAGTTGCTCCGAGTGACAGTAGTAACTTTCGTCGGTTCATACACGATATCTGTCTCATATAATAAAAGGCACTCCGGTGGGTTAAGTATCGATTTTAGTTACTGGATATTAGACAGTCACATTAAACTGTGATTCAATAGCAGACATTAATGTACCAATGGCGTCATCGCTACCATCAGTTCGGTGTCCGTAATTGATTCCAGCGATAAGTGGTCGTCCATAATCGTCTTCTCTGTAGTGGGGTCCACCAGAGTCCCCACCGCGACTAATTGCATCGGTGTCGAACGTAGAACCGTATGCATACGTCACATGACCAGAGCAGATGCCTGTATTAGCACCCTGCTTTTTCACCTCCCAGCTCGTATCGCCTTCACGGTCTTTGATCTTGGTACCCGAGATGATCCCGAATACGTTTGGTCCATACGGCGCAGAATCCGTATTCTCGGCGAGACTGTAATCAACGTTCGCACCGTTCCGCATCTGTATCACACCAGCATCAACCGGCAATCCCGGATCAACACGAGTGTCGTCCGGGGTGCCAAAGCGGTCTTCTTCAACTTCGTCGTTCTGGTAACACTTATCAACCCCTTCGTCTAGGCAGTGACCTGCACCAACGATTACCAACTCGTCATTCAAGTCGTCGTGTGCAGGCGTTCCAGTCGTACAGTATCCCGACTCAGGTATATAATAACATCCACCGGGGATATCAGGGAAGTATTCCGTGTCGTAGTACTGGGTGTCTGGATCAGTATCGCAGGGGAAGTCCGGCTTAACAGTTACCTTCTCTGCCTTCACCGGGATATCTTCAACTGCACGTTCTTCCTCGGTTCCTCTACCAGCGACACCGGTAGCCGAGGCTGGGAGATGATCTTCAAACTGAGTGAACGCCATGTCGGGGCGAATCTCGTCTCCACTTGATGTTTCCTGAATAAGGTATTGAACGGAGACCACCTTCCGTCGACGATGGCCGGAGGTATCAGTCGTTACTCCCACTCGTACCGGAACTGGGAGTGATGAAAGTTGTTCTTCTACTTGTTTGCGTACATCATGAGCACTCTCAACGATAGCCCATTTCTCTCGGCTGATCTTGTAGTATTTGGGCTCTCGATTTGGTTTTACTGCTTGGTTTACCACTGCGTCGTGGTTCGTATGGACTAGTCTACCAAGGCGAGGGACTTCGTCGTCGAGGTTCACATCTAACTCTGCAAACGCATCCTGGGACATGAACGAAATCGCTGCGCCTCCTACGCCCAAACTGCTGAGAGTATTCAGGAACCTACGCCGACCCATTCGAGTCAACTTTCTTCTTTTCTCAGATATCCTGTCACCAGTTAATCTTGTTTCATTCAGGATATATAACATTTACTTGCATTTTCAGACATCGCTCTTCTGTAGACGTTCGTTGATAGCGTCCAGCTGTCACTCTGGGATCGAAGAGGGGAGCGACACTGCGTTAGCGGTGTCCAACACGAATGATATAGAACAGTTTGTCCGCGCCTGAGAGGCCGAGGGGTGTCAATACGCGCCGACGTGATTCCCATGCCCGGTACAGACGCACTCGACGATGCATCAGCCGACCACGAACGGTTTGAAGCGGAACTCGTCGCACAGGATCAAGATGCTGCCCGCGTGGTGGTAGCGGATATCGACGAGAGGGGAGCCCATTCTCTGGTCAATGACCTCGTCGACGACGACGTCGTCACTCCCATCCCCGACGAACGCGTCCTCGTCCACGATCCAAGCGACGAGGCATTCGACTCGATACTCCAACTGGCCGTCTTCCACCGTGGCTGGACGACTGGCCTCGGTGCTGACGTGGAGGACGAGTGAGACAGCAGACGCTCACGGGGTGTACCTTTTGTGACACCCCGCCCGAGACCGAGACTAGCGAGGCCCACACCTGAAGACAGGACGAACGGGTCACTCATTCGGTCTGCGTCGACTGCGCAGTCCAGTCGGCGGCGAACCCAGACGGGCGTGCTCACCAGAACTGTGACGGTTGTTGGCTCATCATCGATCCACGCCCTTGGAGTGGTGTTCGACGAGGCCGTTCTGCAGTAGTCGTTATCGAGCTGTCAACTGATGCTGGTTACTCTTGGGTTGACCCTCCAAGTGATATCCAACTGCGATCGGATTGGATCTAGCGTCTGCACACGTTTAATCCAGCGGCCGGTAATGATGCAGATCGTCTGTTGCACCCGGATGGCTCGGCAGGTCGATCTGGGCGACGTGTTCGTAACGAGCGGTAAGGACGTCGAAAAATCGCATATCTGCGAACGCCTTGTATCCCTCTCCGGGTCGCTCGCCGATGTAGACGACGTCACCGTCGTGGAGGAGGAGTGCCTCGTAGGCCATCGGCCCGACTGGTGGCCAACAAAGAACGAGTGTCTCCGTCTCGCTGTACTCCAACAAGACATCTTGGTCGCCAGACTCGACTGGGAACCACGGATCGAGGATTGGATCGATGTCGTAGGCAGTGATGTCGGCACCGCAGTTATCGAGTTCGGACGCCCAGTAGCCCTTCCATGCCCCAAGTTCAATGAGTGGGCCCTGCTCGCGCAGATACTCCAGTGCCTCGCGTGTTGGAATCGCAAACGCGTACTTCGCGATCAGCCGCTGTTGGACGTCGGTCTCCCATTGCGCTGAGATGGGCATGCCGATGTCACACTCGCGTTTGCGACGTCTGAGCCTCGTGAGTGCTTCTTGGATTGCCGCGATGTACTCGATGGTGTCGTCCTCGTTACAGACGGTTTCGACGAAGTCTGCCCACGAGACAGAGATCGACGCTGGTTTCTGGTCGCGATAGCGGTCGCTAATCTCTTCAGGGTCGCCACCCCGCCTGCGAATCTTATCACGTGGATACTCGGTCATCACTCGGGAGGTGCTGCCAGATCGTGGCGGAATCGGCGTCGTTGCGCATGGCGTTCGTCTGTATTCTTCGGAGTTCGGCAACACAGCGCTTGACGATGACAAGGTCGTCTGCGTCGAAGAAGTCGTCTGGAACGATGGGGTGGTCGTAGTGTGGAATTTTTGGATAGACCTGCATCGTGGATTTGGTGTGAGTCGATTCGAGTGGTTGACTGGGTCTGAGGTAGCGTCGGGTATGGGGCAAGCGTGGGCGACATGTCTGCATACCGACTGGGTGACTGCGACACCGACGTTGTTTGTGTCCCTCTTGGAGGGAACCGATGGATACCGCTCCAGCAGCGGCGATGTGGATTAGTCGTCGGGGTGGTCGATACCGTTCTTGAGGTCATCGAGGTCTCGCTCGAGACGCTCGATGTGTGTTTCGAGTTCGTTCACGCTCATGAGTGCGAGTCGGAGGAACCCGTCATCGCGCTCCGGCATGAGCGGGAGCTGGCTTGCGGCCGCGACTGGGTCATCGCCCTCGTCGGCGCGCTTGCGGACGAGTTCATCGCGTGCGGCACGCAGTTCGCGTCGGAGGAGTTCAGCATCGTCCATGGTGAGTGTACGTACCCGGGATGCAGCCCGCTACGAGCCCACGAGGGGCGAGGTCGTGCGGACCGCGTCACCGAATACGTGGTTTCCTGACCAACAAGTACGAATACATGCTCGTTCAGTACAGTAGGATCGAATAAGTGCTTTCTGTCGACCGGGATTGGACATGCCGTGGGCCCACCCACACGGTTTAGGCGCCTGCCACTCGAGTTTGACGTATGGAATGTCCGGACTGTGGTGAGCCGTACGTCTCTCGAGAGGTTGGCCCCGGGCGGCCGCCATCGACGCCCCTTGCCAACGCAATTCTCGATACCGAACAGGGCGAGGAAGTCGTTCTCCACCGGCAGTGTTGGACGTGTGGATGGAGCGAGGACCGCCACATCGAGGTGGCCGCAATCGAGACGGAGCACGGCGACCCAGAAATCGTCGACCGTCAGCAACGGCTAAGCGAACTCGTGGGGCTGCTTGAGGGAACTGAGGATACTGAGACACTCGAATCGGTCCTCCAGTACGTCCGTCAGCAACAGTCTGAGGGTGATTCAGTACCACCGTCACTAGAGGAGGACCCGTGACGGAGACTGACGCGCCCGATCCAGTCAACGAGGCGACAGGGGACTCAGCCCACCCACCATTCAAGGACGTTTGAATTCATCATACACCCGTTCAACACGTTGAACATCGTCTGTATCAGGGGTAGCGGATTCACCCCGCGCTAACGCCCAGGGCTTTCTCCTCGAAGTTCCGTCAGACAGCTCCCACTTGGTAGCGTTTTTCGCCCCCAGCAGGGGTGAGGGAGACTACAAAATGTCCAGACACAACACTGACAACTCCTGTCCAACCACCGGAGTGACTGAGGCTTTATATGACACAGGCACGTGGCTCATGATAATGAGAACCGTTGAGTCAGCAGACATCGACGATTCCCTTCCGCTCGAAACACTTCGAGCGATTCTACAGGAGCATTCGGTGCAGTGTGCACTCCTCTTCGGTTCCTACGCCACGGAAACGACACATCCAACGAGTGATATCGATATCGCAGTGGAACTTGAGACGGTCGACCGTAAGGACCCCGCGTACAACGACGCGTTTTTCGGCCTCAGTGCGGATCTGAGCGACGCACTCGGAACGGACGACGTAGACCTCGTCGACATCCACACACTCTCACCACGCGTTGCTACGTCAGTCTTCGAAGAGGGAGTTCTGCTTGTCGGCGATGTGGCCCATGCCGAGGACCTCCAGCGGCGAGTGACTGACACATCATCGACCGACAAATCTCCACGTGAGCGCTTCGACAGTGCACTCGCAAAGATTGATGACCATCTCGGTGGTTCTGCCGTCACAGCAACTGATGGGCATGATCGTGAGCGATGACTGACGACGTGTTCCCAGCAGACTGCCTCAATCAGTTCACTCGGGAAGAGTACAAACACGACCCGGATACAACCGATTCAACAAACTGTGGGCCGGAACGGTGATATCTACGCTGGCATAGCCGGGTCTGTTCGCTTCCTTACCATTGTCTTCGCTCATACGTCATACGAGACTCATCGCCTGTTCGGTCAGCCGGTAGCGATACGCCGGTCGGACAAACACGATCTGCCCGTAGTCCTCTGATTTCGTTACTTCTTCAGAGGACTCAATCGTTTTGACAGCCGTATTGAGCCGATCAACTGGATCACCGGACCGCAAAAAGCCCGTCACCTCCTCTGGCTCGATACCGAACTCCGCAGCCAAAATGCTACGAATTGTCCGACCAGCCCCGTCGGCAACGGCGACGGACGGTGCTGACACCCGAGCCTGCGGGCCGTCCCGTTCCGCAGCGTCCTCGGAAAGCGCTGTGACCTGCAGTTCATCATCGATATGCGCAATCAGGGCATCGATGTTCTCTTCCGCTTCCTCAGTCACTTGCCCATTCACGATTTCGTCGAGTCGTTCGCTAATCGCAAAGACATCCGGGCCGGGCGGTGCTGTCTGTGCAAGCACTCCAGCATCGACGAGGTGATTCAGCACCGTCCGTGGTTGATAGTTGATGTCGACATCGATCGCGTCCAGCAGCTCCGTTGGCTTGATACCCTCTGCTTCCGGATCCATACCCGCAGTATAGAACGCTTTTGCGACGGCGACCTGATCGTCGACGCTGTGTGTGTTTCCCTTTCGCTCCCGGATGTACCTCTCCAAGCGGTCGAAATCTGTGTTGGCCTCCCCATCCATCGTGAGGGCGTCTATGACCTCGGCTGGGAGCTCCGGACGAGGTGCGTCACGGTGCCGTTGGGCTTTCTCCGACAGTCGCGTGTTGTCGTAGAGTGCACGTGCGACAGGGAGCCCACGGAGATAATTATACTCGTAGAGGATCCCCACACCGTGTTCAGTCAGGCCGTAGAACTGCGATGGGAGGTCGCGGGTATCCTCATTCGGTGGGTACCGATAGCAGTCGATGATATCGTTGTCAGTGAGTACCTCCAGCTGGTCCCTGATCGCGGCCTTGTTCTTCGGCATCATGTACGCCAACTCATCAAGAGATGGCAGGTGCTCCGGGTGGCCAAGGATAAACTGCAGAATCAAGTGCCGCGTCTCCTGGGATAGGAGGTCGTAGATCTGCCGCTGTTCTTCGAACGGGCCGTTACCCTTCGCGGCAGGCGCGTCACTCATGGTCTCACTTGAGGGTATTTCGGCGATGAGAATAATACTTTGGGTCAACTGATGTGGTCTAACAGCACATTAGCCATATTGGTTGGTAAGCTATTTGTTCACTCGCCAAGGAGCACACAGTATGGCTGACCCCAGCCCGCCTCCGAATGCGGCGGAGATCATGGAGAGCGTGAACGATGCGCTCCAGGGGCTCAAACTAGAACCACACGAGACATCGGAAATACTGGGATTCGCCAACCGAGAACTCCCGCATCTCCATACGCCCGAGAATTCATATTTCATCCTGGGTAGCTACCGCGATCCATACCTTCGACGGCTCCGTATCGTCCAGAACGAACTCGACAAGCAACTCGGTACATACCCGTTCCTGATGGCCGATCTCCCGGAACTGGATCTCGACCGTCTTCCAGTCTTCCGTATCCGATTTACCCTCCTCGCCGCGCACGCCGACACCATCGTCGCGGTGTATGAACAAGACGCCGGAGGCGAAGTCACCGAACTCGGGAAAATCAGCACAACAGCGTACTTCGATAAATCGTACGTCCTCCCGCGGGACTACGTGTGGATGACCGACCAGAACCTCGACAGAGAAGCGGACGTCATCGCTGCTGCGGCGACTATCTACTTCAACGACGACCTCGACGAGGCTACTACCGAGCAGGAACTCGAATCGCTCATCACAGCAGCCACTACCAACGACATCGATCTTACACTATCGGACATCATTGACCGACTGGAGCAACGAGATGATAGCGAGCACGCCCCCGTCTCATACAGCTGGGTCCACCTCAACGAATTTCGCCTCTTCGAACTCCACAACCGATGCTTCGCTTGGTCAAGCTCCGATGACCTCCGCGACATGGTGGGGGAGCTTTCGTAATACACGTCTAGTGACGAGCAAGACGTAGGAATGGGGATACCCCATTCCTGCAACTCGTCTGCAACCAGCATCTGATCCGACGGTGGGTATCCTCTCAACTGGGCTTAAGAAACGCGCTGCGTTCTGGTAACGCCTTGGAAGGCAAGAATTTCGCCTCGAAATTTCCGTAACCCCTCGTCAGAATCGGAATGACACGGGGCGGATTCCCAGCCAGTGGTGGGTGTGATACCGCCACGAATGATCAGTTGGAATATTCTTATGTGGCTCTGTTGAAATCCATCAACGTTGACATTGGAGAGAGCGCTCCTTCTGGCTAGTTTCCGTAGATCACAGTGAAAACTAGTCTCTCAAGAAATCGCAAGACGGCAAGAGGGTTTCAACAGAGCCTCTGGTCTCAATCCCCACGTCGACACGAACGCCGACCACGAACAGTTCGAGAAAGTGCAGTTCGCCAAAACAGCGACGTCGGCGGAGTGGCCCTCTCCCGATCTCTGGCATGGAAGTTCGTCCATTCAAAGTAGCAAACATACCAAACAACTGCCTTCCAATATACCAACACTAGTCCATGGCGAGTGGCACTATCGATATCGACGAGTTCGAAAACGCTGACGCCGACGAATTTGAGGAACGAAATGACACCGGGAAGATCGTGCTGTTCCTTGACGAGCACGGCGATCGAACGTGGAAGGCAGCGACGATCGCCGAGCGGCTCGGGTTGGACACGGTCGCTGTCAGCGCGATCCTCTCACGGTTAAAGGAACGAGAGCTCGTGCGTCACAAGCGCCCGTACTGGGCGATCACAAGGCGGCGGACGACCAGTACGGTGAGGTGCGTCTTGCGGACCTCCAAACCGACGAGATGGAAGACGTACAGTGACGGCGTTCGAAGAACTGCAGCGCGGTGACATCGTCTGGGCGAGCGATCCCCTCTCGGAGAAAGGTCGCCCGATGCTCGTGCTGGGAACTCCTCGATTCTCGAACCGCGGTACCCAACTCAGGCCTGTTGAATCCGGTTCGCGATGATTTCGAGGGCCTCCCAGAGCACACCGACCGGCGCCGTCGCTACAAGCGACACTTCGTCGTAGTCGTACTCGTCGGTTGGTGACGCCCGCTCCTGATAGTGGAGGTGGCCGTCGACGTGTGGATTCGGTTCGAGATGGACGCCGCAGTCAAATCCCGACGACTCGCTATAGTGGATTTTGAAGTTCGACATGAGTGATGTCCGACGACGGTCGTCGAGACTCGTCTCCGGTGGAAGGTGAGGATCCGGCTGCCACGTCACCCGTAGCGATGCCGATTCACCATCGCACCCGAACTGTGCTGGGTCGACGTCCGCCTCAATTTCAGCATACTGACCGTCCGGGCTCCCCCACGCGGAGACGATGGCTGGATGGTGTTCGAGTTGCTCGCGCAGCGAGCGCAGAATCCGGTGACGCTTCTCAACGGCTTCCTGCGTCGACTCCCAACCGCCATCCGGCCGCTGTGGCTGGCGGCCGAACTCACTATCGACGGTAGGTTGCTCACTACCGTCATCATCTTCGCCCGCGTCGGTCATGCGGATGCCGGCGGACGGGCAGTATACGTCTCGTAGTGCTCGATCGCATCCCGAAGCAGCGAGAGTTGGTACTGTGCGGACTCCCAATCTGCCGCGATATGCAGCCGCTGTTGGGCGTCTTCGACCGAGATGTCGTCCGTGACGGACGCACGGAGGGACCTCGGTGACTCGACATCATACGCCGCTTTCCAGGACTCGATATCTGCATGGATGGCTGTTGCCTGTTGAGTGAGGTCGACTTCGGAGTTCTCTGCGACGAGCTCCTGTATCGCAGTCAGGCGCGTGTAGACCGGGTCCGGATAGTACGTCTTGCCTCGTGCTGACTCGTCGGTGACGAGCACACCGAGGTCGACGAGACGTTCGAGATGGTTACGCGTCGTCGGCTCAGAGACATGTGCTTCATCAGCGATCCAGCCCGCTGTCCGAGGCTCCGAAAGGGACGACGAAACCGACCGCACTCGGTCGAATCCCGTTGTTGCATCCTTCCACCGCGAGACATATGCTGGTTCGTCTTCTCCATCGCGAGAGTCCGCCATGTCCAACACCACGTGGCGAAGGAATATAATATTTCCCACAGCCAAAATAATCTATCTCTCGTCGTCCCATAGTAGATTTCGAAAAACGAATCGGTTTGTGGGCTCGAGGCGGTGAGGCCGTTCGTCCTTCTCGCTATGTCACTCAGCCATCGCCGCGCGACCAGCGCCACATCGACAAAGACCTCACGGAATACCGCAAGAGCACGTATGTCGACCCAAACGGGCCGACCGACACCACAGATCTGTCCTGGACAGAGTTCTCGTCTTGGTAATCAACCTACTCTTTATTCGTTGGCTGTAAACTGTAATTAAAAACGAATCGTGTCACGCACCTCAAACCGCACCGACGCCGACATCGTCCGGGACTTCCTCTCGGTTGCGGACCTCCTCAAGCAGCCGCAACTCGCCCAGCTGTACACATATCTCGCCCAGGAGGGGGAGGCGACCGTCCAGGACGTGATGGAGGACCTCGAACTCGCCCAGGGAACGGCTTACAGCTACGTCAACCGGCTCGTCGACGCCGGCGTCGTCGACGTCACCGACGACGAACAGCCACGCCGGTACGCCGCTCGGGAGATCGACCTGACCGTGACGACGGCCGCCGGCGACCGCGAGTACACGATCGCGCCGGCGCGCATCGACGCCG
>ENA-ORCS01001321-ORCS01001321.1-marine-metagenome-genome-assembly--contig:-NODE-1321-length-11072-cov-4.592906_pt1 | contig 11072 bp, 5 predicted proteins | sample MGYA00237781_ERZ508513 | MGnify/ENA primary metagenome ERZ508513 (study PRJEB26184, sample SAMN06268793) | marine metagenome | isolation source: Eden Landing Ponds, San Francisco, CA, USA | place...
GGAACGGGAGAGGCAGGAATACTATCGAAAGGGTATCTCAAAGAGACTCCATTTCGAGACTATTTGCGTACTGACGAACAACTCAAAGCCCTCCTTTATACACATAGAACAGCGCCGGATCCCGAAGGGTTTGCAAAGTCTCGTGTTACATTAGACCAATATCGGTCCATTACAGGGGTTACCACGAAGCGTGTACTTGCAGTCACGGGGGCGGCGACGGGCAATCAAGTCCTCGAGATTCCGCATGAGGCAATAGAGGGAATTGCGACCGGTGAGGAGGGACGACTCCGGACTGAGGGATTCGTTCGGATCTATGCTCGGTCGAAGGTATTGACAGTGTATGACTCGTCTGGTGCTGACTTGGATACGGTAAGAGAATATCTTGTAACCGCGGTCCGTGATGCCAAACACTCTGAACTCCGAACGCAGTTGGAGCAGGCATCAGATGCCCTTAGGGATGGAGAATACCGATCGGCGTATGAGCACTACGTTACTGCGGAAAAGCTCCGAGACGAACTAAGTGATTGGGAGGATATGTACGATATCGAAATCGCATTCCCAGATCAAAGTTGTTCCTTGTCTGTACAGAAGTCAAAGTGTTTGGCAAGACTCGATTATACCGAGTGTATTGAACGAGCACGAGCAGCGGAACAGGCAGGCGCTTTTGAAACCGCTCTAGCAGCGTACGATACAGCGATCTCCATCACTGAAAAAATGGGGTCATGGCGGGTTGACGAGAGCGTATCCACTGCGCGTTCACGTGTTTCATACCGTCGTGACGCGGCACAACTCCTCAGTGAAACTGAGGAATTTACTACTGCGACGGATGACGACGAGACAGAAAGAAATTCCTCGATTGAGAAGATTGATTCGATAATTGAGCGTATCGAGGAGTTCCTCGACTCGGCCCCACAGGAGAGCTCTTTTCCTGAACAAGAGCAGTTACGGGAGCGTAAATCGACGCTCCAAGAGAGTGTAGCGTCGATTGAGCCCAACAACACGGACGCTGGAGACACAGCACGTCGCGAGAAACTTGTTCAGACGTTGCAGTCCCTCACGGCGGAACTCGACCGGATGCCGAAAGCAACGGAGGTCGATGAGCTGACAGAATATCAGCAATACGACTATTATTCGACTTTTGGAAGTTGGGACGCCGCACTTAGGGCGGCAGGTATCGACAAAGAACAAAGCCTGCTTGACGAGCTTGAGCGTGTGGCTGCAAAGCTCGACAAAGAGCCAACGACGCCTGAGTTCGAAGCCCACAGTAGCTACTCTAGCTCGCTTTATTCCAGGCACTTTGGATCTTGGAAAGACGCACTTGAGAGGGCATCCCTGTCAGCAACGACAGAGAAGACACCCTCGTCAGATTCATCCAAGACGACCGCAACAACGAGTCTCGCCGGCAACGAGACGACCCAGACGGGCCAGAAGCAAGGACCTATCGGCGTAGATGCCGCAACCTCCGAATCATCGACCGAAACCACCGCTACTGCTGACGAGACGGGAAGCCAAGATTCGGAGGCAACAGATGAGGGGTACCCGACAGAAGACAAGTTATTGTCAGAGCTCCGGCGACTAGATGACGATATCGAAGGATTGGTCAAGGGTACGGACATGAAAACTGAGGGCGCATATTCTGTTAATACGTATGTCGAGGTCTTTGGCTCGTGGGACGATGCGCTCGAGGAAATCGGTATCGACAAGCGTGCACTGCTGATCGAGGAATTCGAGCGGCTCTGGGCTGAATTCGGGGAACCTCCGACAACGACTATGATGAATTCCAGTGGTGAGTACAGCCCAACGCTCTATTACGATGTCTTTGACTCTTGGGCAGATATTCGCAAAGAAGCGACCCCTCCGGCTGATCAGGAAAAAGACGCGGAGTCGAATGATGTTGCTACTACCGGGAAAGCAAATAGAGAGACTACTACTGAGGAAAATGATGAGGACAATTCGATGGAGTCTGGTCCTTCTCGGGCAGAGCTGTTGGCGGAACTATCCAGACTTGCTGAAGACTGTGAGGGGGTACTCAAAGCCACTGATATGCAAGATCAGGGGGAATATCGAATTCAGGAGTATACTACGGAATTCGGCAGTTGGGATAGTGCACTCGAGGAAGCGGGGGTTGACAGAAAAGCGCAGTTAATCAATGAAATCGAACGTGTCTGGACAGAGCTCGGTGAACGACCAAGTACGACCGAAATGAATGAGCATGGGAGGGTTTCGGCCACAACAATAAAGAACTATTTCAAGAGTTGGGATGCTGCGTGTGATCAAGCGCGCCCTACAGAGACAACATCTTATCTCTCTTCTATTGATGGAGTCGAGACATACGAAACAATACCCTCTGATGAACGGCTCTCAAATGCGTACGTCGCCAAGGTTACGTGGCGAATTCCCAATCCAGATTCACGGAAAGACGCAAAACTGCGGGTCGAGGATGTCGATGGAGATCAATGTTGGATCTATATCTGGACCAAGCATGACATCGATTCGGAGTTCCCTGAGGGACATTGGTACGCATTAGAAAATCTGCGTGGGAAAATCTGGACTGAGAGTGGAGAAGAGAAAAAACAATTGAGCAGTACAAAAGATACTGCCGTTCGAAATCTTGGAACCGAACCCGACAAAGAAACCTTACGGGCTGAAGCCGTCTCACGAGACTTTCTTGCTGCTGAGGCGGCAGAAGAGTCTGGAGCTACAGGCCCACAGATTAACATCTCCGTTCAGGATTCCGAGTCTGACGAACTGCTGGCTGAGATCGAGCGAGTTGGTGAAAAAATCGAAGAAATCCCAACCCGAAAGCAATTCGAGCGCCACGGCCGCAAGCCAATGCAGGCCATAGAAGAAGCGTTCGGAACCTGGACGAAAGCAATTCGAGCGGCTGATTTTGACGGAGTCTCTGGAGAAAATAGAGACACTGGTTCCACTGAAACGAGCGAGACTGCGTACACCCGTGAGGGAGTACTTGAGGAGATCGAACGAGTAGGGGATCAGATCGGTGGTGTCCCTACGAAAAAACAATTTGCGGCCCGTGGAAACGTCCCGCTCCGGGTTATCAAAGAGGAATTCGGAATGTGGGGCAGCGCAGTCAGAGAAGCGGATGTGACAGAGAACGCTGGATCGGATACAACCACAGACACAACAACATCGACAGGACCATCCAATGGGTACAGTGAGGCAGAGATTATTGAAGAGATTCGTGACGTAGCTCGGACTGTGGGATGGGTACCATCAAGTACCGATATGAAAGAGCATGGCGATATCTCGCTTACAACGGTTCGAAAGCATTTCGAGACTTGGACAGAAGCGCGGGAAGCAGCGGACGTGTCCGACATGAGTCGTGAAAAACTCAAAGAGCTACAGCAAGATAAGGTGTCAAAAGAGGCCGCCCTTTCGGAGATTCAGAAGTTACACGCTGAGATCGGTGATACCCTTACCCCAGCCGATATTGTCTCTTTTGGTGAGTATGATGAGGAGATATATGAGGACCTATTTGGGTCTGTTGGCGAAGCAATGCGCGAAGCTGATGTAACTGAATGAACTCAGTCGTCAGCTAGGCGTTGGGTTCCATATTGGATGATCTCAGAAGAAATCTCACTGAAGAAGTCACCGGGGCTCGTATACCGTTTATATAGCTGATCCATGCCGCCATGTGCATATTCTACAGCGATCTGATATACCTCCGACTTATCCTGTAACACCCTGTGATCCTCTTTTTCGTAGACGGCAATTGCCCGAACATTCCAATCTTGTGCTGATGAGAGATCTCGGATTTGGAAGAGAGCACGACGTGAATCAGTGATTTCCGTTCGGAGACCCTGATCAAAGCCATAGCCCATCGCAAAGACAAACATATCTGTCTTCGTGGTCTCGTAGAAGGGTGAGGCTTCATCCTCCGTCAATTCTTGATACATATGGTGCTGTTCATCCGCGATGCGAATGTCCCGGGGACCACTGGATTCTTCAGGCATGGGAGACCACCCGGGTAACATTGTTGTCGAATTCCAGGAGATATTCGTTGGCTAAACTACTCTGCATCATCGCCTGAACTTCATCCGTGTATTCTTCATCAGTCATCAGGAACGTGATTTGCGTGTCTTCAACGTACTTTGGGAGGTTTTTGGCGATACGACGTTTGGGCTCACTTGAGATCCGGCCCAGCGGTGTGTCGATTAGGATTGGGGCGTTGAATCCACTAATCTGAGTGAGTGCGGCCATGAACGATAGGGCAAGGACTTGCTTCTCACCGGCCGAGAGTGACCCAATTTTGTTATCGCCATGTGGATCGAAAACAGCAATCGAATAGTCATCATAGAGGGTAATATCATACTCCTCGTCTTTCCAAATGAGTTCGTTGAAATATTGCTCGAGATTCTCTTCTGTGCTCTCTCGAATATCGGCCAGAATTGACTGCTTGATGTCGCGGATCTGTGCATCCGCATCGGAGATGAAATCCAACTGCTTGAGGATCTGTTGGTGACGATCTTCCTTTTCGAGTTCGCGGTGGAGGTCTGTCCGCGTTGAGTCGATTTTGGACTCTATGTCCTCGATCTCCTTCTCGATGCGTCCCTTCTGTTCGCGCAGGGTATTGACTTGCGATTCCAACTGTTCCCGGTTGTCTTCTAACGCCTCAATATCAACATCGTCAGGGATGTCATACGATTTCAGCCGATTTTTGATTTCTTCAATTCGTTCTTTGCCGCTGTCAATTTCGTCCGAGAGACTCGCGATTTGCTGTCGTCGATCTTGAATTTGATCGACTTGTCCGCTGGCGACCTTCTTCATCGACGGGATTTCGGATTTCCCTTCCAGATTCTCTTCCATGACCTCACTCACGTCAGTTTGAAGCTCTCGAAGGTGTTTGACGTGCTCATCACCTTCAGAGAGCTCAGTCCCGCAAATACATTCGCCCCGTTCAACCAACTCGTCAATAAACCATTCCTGAATTTTGGGCGGGATCTGACCTTTGTCAGAGAGGTCATTGAACAACTCGAGTGTATAGTCAAGGGCCTCCGAAGAATAGACTACGGGCCCCGCTTCAACCATCAACTCGACAGTGTCTTTCTGCAGGTCCTCGATTTTAGATTCTTTCTCTTTGATGTCCTCCTCGAGTTCTTCACGTTCAGTATAGAGATCTCGGACCACCTCGTCACTGATATCCTGCAGTTTTCTGTCGATCCGTTCAATCTCGGTTTCGGTGCTTTCAATGTCCGATTTTGTAGTTGAGAGTTCCGATTCTTTCTCTTCCAATTCGTCCTCAAGTTCATCTATCTGGTCTCTAAGTTCCCCGGCCTCTCCTTCTAGGTTACTGGCTTTGCGTTCGATATCTGTCTGAACTTTTTCAAGGTGGTCGATTGACGTATTGAGCAATTCGATGTGTGAAACATCGAGGATTGCGTCACGGACACGGTCGGTATATCCTTCCTCGAAGAAGGCATCTAGATCCTCGCCATCGAAGAGGAAATAGTCTGATACCGTTGCCGGGAGCACCTGATTCAGATGTGTATTGGGATTGTCCGGCTCTTTCCATTCGCTGCCGACACGCCGTCGTAACGTGAGGTCGCCTATCTGGTTCGTGAATCCTGAGTCAACCCGATACGTCGAGAACGTCCGGCGGAAAATATACTCCGGGTTATCGGTCCCCAGTTCGACCTCGATATAGCCTGATAACGAGTCACCATCGTCCAGTTCTTCGAGTACACTTCGAGTTACATATGGTAGTGATTCAAGATCTTCATCCGAATCATCTTGACGACGCTCTTCTCCATAGAAACAGAGCGTGATCGCATTCAGCAAGTTCGATTTTCCGGCTCCGTTTTGGCCCTGTATGATATTGAGACGGCCCGTCCTCGAAGTGAGATCGATTTCTTGCTCGCCGGCATACTGACGATAGTTTTTCAACCGTATCGTTTTAAATTCGAGTCTAGTCATCGTCTTCTGCAGTGTACTTCTTGATCAGATCCTCATATTCATTCTTGAAGTGCGGCTGATTCTGGTCAATCTTACTGCGTTCAAAGGCTAAGATATCTCGAATAAACTGCTTCACATCGGAATCTTCGATCTGGTCGACCTCATCAGTAATCAGACGGTTGACATCAGATTGTTTCATCGATGATCGCTGTAAGACACTTCAATAGTATACCGTTTGTGCTACAGTTCATATTCTGTACGTAATGGTTGGATTCGGTTTTTTGCTTGCACGCGATTCCGAGCCGTGTCAGCGAATTCCTCGAATCGCTCAAGTTCGCGTTTGAGGATTTTCTTTTCTGAGTCGATAATGTCGCGATTCGGGTCCAAAGTTGGGACCACAATGAAGTCGTGAATCTCCGCCATTTCTTTGTTTGATTCCTCGTGATGACGTAGAACACGCCCACGGCGCTGGATGAACTGTTTGGGATTCTGACTGTTGCTCATCAGTATCGCGCGTCGTGTCGATGGAACGTCGACGCCCTCATCCAGACACTTCATTGCGACCAGTGCATCGTAGCGGCCCTTATCGAAACCATCGAGCAGTGTTTGTCGTTCTTCGTCGTCCTCCTCATTCGTAAATCGATGTTGAATAAGTCCTTCCTCGTTGAGGATATCTTGTGCGGCGTCGATCTGTCGGTGATTCGTATATACGAGGAGGTGATCTGTTGCGTCTTCGTTTTTGAGTTCCTGGATGAGTACACGGAGTTGCTCTAATTTCCGGTCAGCACTTTTAATCAACCCTGCGCGTTTCATCAGGAGTCGCTCAACGCGGTCTTGGTCAGGATCCTCCTTACCCATCTCGCCAGCCAGTTTCTTTGATAGATCACTGTACTCACTCAATTCGTCGTCGGTCATCTCGACAATATGGGGATAGTATTCGTATTCGGTGAGATGTTCGGGAATCGCATCTTCGAGCGTGTACTCGAACACGATTCCATCGAAATAGTTCTCAAGCACTTGCGTACCCTTATCATCGTAGTACCGAGTGGGTGTTGCAGACAGGCCTAATCGGGCATCATACGTATCGAGCAAGGCGGTCCGTCGGTGCTCTGATCCAACCCCGTGTACCTCATCTGCAATAAATAAGGTCTTGACGTCGCTGGTCTCGAATTGTTCGATAAAGAAGTCACTGGCCAGTGTCGTGTGTGTCGTAATAAAGACTGTATCCTCACGGACTCCGATTGAGAGATCAGAGAGCATCCGGGATAAATCGGCTTTCCAGTCGGAATTGGCACCGCCGTAGACAAACTTCGGATTCTCATACCCCCAGTCTGCAAGGCTCTCAGCCCACTGTTTGGCAAGATGCGTAAACGGAACTGAAATGATGACTGCGACAGGGTCCGACTGTTCATCGAGAAATTCATCCATGGCGCCAATAGCGGTGTAGGTCTTCCCGGTTCCCGTCGCCATCTCCAACATTCCGTGGCGTCCATTTGCCTTCCAAGCGTCAACGGCAGCTTGTTGATAGTCCCGAAGGGTGATCCCCCAGTCGACATCCTCATACGGAGGTTCGGTCGTCTCTCTGAGATCGACGATATCACTTCGAATCGAGTCGGGTAATGAGATTGTGGTGACGTCGGGAACGTCGTTGGCCCAGAGAGCGTCGAATCTGTCTTCGTGATTTGAGACCCGACTCGCCTCACGCGGTCCCTCCCAATCACAGAAAATATCGTACGATTCGTAATTTTGGAAGCCTTTTGCGCTATCGTTCTGCGACCCATGGAATGCAACCTTGTCACCGGTCTCCGCTGTAAAGATGCCCCATTTGTCGTGGAATTCCCCCTGTAAATCACCAGAAGGGAGCGCAAACCGGATTTCAAGGGTTCCATCCGCAATTAACCAGGCCAACGCATTGCGGGTGTTTTCCTCAAGTTCGGTCGCTAAATCTCGGACCTTCGCTTCGAGATGCTCACGTAATACTTGATCCTGTCGGGCCTCGTTCCCCTCTTGGAGTGCGTGCCAATCTTCATCAGATAACTGTGGACTTGTAATCCATTTCGCAGTACCCCCCTTCTGTGCGAATACGGCCATTCCCTGCGCGTTGGCCGCGAGCCAACCTGTTGTGAAATAGCCGACGCCGCGCTTGTACGTGACAGCGTTGGAGAGGAGTGGTTTGTAGAAATCCTCGACAAAATCATCCGTGCTAGTCTCGATGATCGCTGGAATGGTTAGCTGTTGAAATCCCGCTTGTGATTCCTGGTCGCTGGCTTGATTATCAGACATCGTGTCAGGCCTACTTGTCTATGTGACTGACGCCAGACGGCTACCAATGTGGGTCAGCAGAGTATCAACCAGTTTGACCTTATCTGTAATCAATTTAGTGGGGATAGTAAGGTACCTAAAGTCTCGGTATCATTCCGTAACATCCAGAGATCCCCGCACCTTTATTACAATCCGCGAGTTTCACTATCGCGAGTCCCAGACGGGAGCGGGGCCCGTTCGAAGGCTGCACGGGTTACGAGATCTGAGCGGGGCCGTATACGGCCGCGAAAAAGACAGATCGTATCCTACAGGCCCTGAAGCCGAAGAATTCGCATAGTTACAAACCGTACGTGCCGCGTATGGGTTGGGGCGGAGTTGAACCGCCGACTTCCTCCGTGTGAAGGAGGTATCATAACCGGACTAGATCACCAACCCGCGCATCCCCTGCTAATCCAGCGCCCAACTTAATAGTTGTTTTCCGCCACGCCTCGCCAGCGAACCCAACGCTTATGCGTTTTTAGGTAAACCTAAAAAGTGCCGGCGAACGTCGACCGGCGAGTGTCTGTCCCACATCCTACGCGACGGTGGGCATCGTCGCGTCTCGGCGGGCCCATACCCGCCACACACTTACGCTCGCATCGGGTAGCCGGTGGCATGTTCGACCGCGTTCCGGTCCCGACGCCGTTCCAGGTCGGCCCCGTCAACGCCTACATCGCCGGCCGGACCGTCGTCGACCCCGGCCCCGACAGCGAGGAAGCCTGGGAGACGCTCGAAGGCGCCCTCGCCGAGCACGAACTCGCCCCGACGGACGTCGAGCAGGTGCTCGTGACCCACCCACATCCCGACCACTTCGGCCTGGCCAGTCGCCTCCGGGAGGCCGGCGCGTCGGTCGTCGCGAGCCGGGCAGCCACGCCGATCCTCCAGGATTTCCCCGCTCGCCTCGACTACGAACGGGACTTCTTCCACGACTTTTTCGTCCGCTGTGGCATGGCCGACTCGACCGCCGAAACGGTGACCGACCTCCCACAGGTGTTCGTCCACTACGCCCCCAGCGTCGAAGTCGACCACGCAGTCGCGGCCGGCGACACCGTGACCGTCGACGGACACACGCTCACGGTCGACGACCTCGTCGGCCACGCCACCGGCGAGATACTGTTCGCGTTCGACGACGAGGGTGAGCGCCGGGCACTCGTCGGCGACAACGTCCTCGCGGACATCTCGCCCAATCCGTTCCTCCAGCCCCCCGCGGAACCCGGCGACGAGCGGCCGCGCATTCTCCCGGCGTACAACGACTCGCTGGCGACGCTGCGAGAGGCAGGCTTCGACCGATTTCTCACTGGTCACCGCGAACCGGTCGAGCATCCGGCCGAGCGGATCGACGCCATCCTCGCGGAACACGCCGAGCGGACCGAGTGCGTCGCCGACCTGATCGCCGAACCCACGACGCCCGTCGCAGTGATGGAAGCGCTGTTCGACGACCTGCCCGCGACCGAACAGTACATGGGGATGAGCGAGGCCGTCGGCCACCTCGACGTCCTCGACGACGCCGGCCGCGCGACGGTCCGCGAGACCGACGGCGAGATAACCTACGAACGAGTCGACTGACCCACCGAAACCGGTATTTATCGACGGGCGAACGTTCGGGGCGTGACCCTCCCAAGACTACCGATCAGTCTCAGCGTGGCCAGCTACGTCCTCACCGCGGCGCTTCTCGGCGCCGGCGTCGGCTTTCTCCGCTCGGGGACCGTCGGCGGCGCGCTCGCACTCGGGTTCGCGGTCGGCCTCGGTGTCGCTCTCGGACTCGTCGGGTTCGAACTGTTCCGGCACTGGCGCTGAGTGGCCGGGTTGTGTCTCGATTGTAGCAGACGGGTTCGTGTGTCACAAATCGAAGATTTTCGGGATGAGCGTGGAACTCTAGCCTTCGACTCCGGGGATCGGGATCCCAGAGATGAGGTCTTCCGATAAGATCTCAAGGTCAACAGCCGTAAGTACCGTGTCTGGATGTTGTAGGGAATCCGATGTATTAAGCCCGATCGAGCAAATTAGTATTTCTCTGCCCTAACGACAACAAAATTTAATATTTTAATTCAGATATGTATCATACTATTACATCTGCTCGTCGTCTGTGTACTCCTCCTCTCCATAGCGGGGTGTGACGGGCGTGGGCAGACGTCAGTGGCAGTCAGCACGAGGACGTTTCGACTGCGTCTACCAGTGAGGGCTTTGAATTCACCGGCGAACTCGCAGTCTTCCAACAGTATCAGGGAGAGTTTATCATCGAAGACACCCGTGTCGTCTTCACTGGTATCTCTGGGTCGACAATGCGGACGGTAAAGATAGGACGTATCCCGAACTCCTCCTTTCGGTGGAGGTCACCGTTGAATTGGGTGATTAACATGATATTTCTGTTATTTGTTCTGGCAGAATACGTACCTATATTGATGTTGAGTTCTATGGGAGGCGGCGGACCGATTCAGGCACCTACGAGAGTTTCCACCAGGAGTAATGGCTGAGGCTGTCCTCGAACGAACTGGTATCCACAGGGTCTCGCGAGAGGCGCCCGGGATGGATCGTGAGCGGACGATTCCGGCGGCGGCGGCTACTGAGGCGGCTGAATCGGCGTTCTGTCAGTATCGGTGGAACGTAGCAATGAGTGACGGCGCGTATTCCCGGCCCGAAGGCCGTTATATTGCGCCTGTTCATCGTATAACATCACACTATCATATTTCCCCGACAATCCCGCCCCAGAACACATCTCTTAACGCGTTCGCCCCACCAGCGAGGGTATGGAGGTCACGGAAGGCGAGGTCACGGTCGCGGTACCCGAGCAGGCCGAGGCGGGCGTCGGCGACGACGTGTTCTTCAACCCCGTCCAGGAACTCAACAGGGACCTGACC